>Ga0209863_10000236_pt1 | contig 33344 bp, 29 predicted proteins | sample OrgsoiDNA2013046_FD_185796 | JGI IMG/M metagenome (GOLD analysis project Ga0209863, IMG submission 185796) | Permafrost soil microbial communities from the Arctic, to analyse light accelerated degradation of dissolved organic matter (DOM) -... | ecosystem: Environmental > Terrestrial > Soil >...
CCAAGCTGGCAGCGTGGCCTGGGTCGGGCAACTAGTTGATCTTCGATCAGTCCGCAGTTAGTCCGCAAGACGTCTGCAATCCGCCGTCGATCGCCATCGACAACAGATGATGGTCAACGCTCGGATTGTTCAGCGGCACCAAGGGTTTCTGACCATTTGAGCGCGGATTCGCCGGAGATCAAGGGCAGGGCCATTCGCTCTCCGGAGGCGGTGGCGCAGGTTCGAATCCTGCCGGGGGCACCCCGAAACCTATCAGTGCGCGAGACGGAGCAAGACGAATGGCGACCACCCCAGAGCCGCGGCAGGGCCGCGCCGCGAGCCTGCAAGATGTTGCGACCGCGGCGGGCGTTTCGCTGATGACAGTGTCGCGCGCGGTCAACGGTCGGCCGTGGGTCAACGAAGCCACCCGCGCGATGGTGCTCGCGGTCGCCAAAGAACTCGGCTACCGACCGAGCCGCGGCGCTCGGGCGATGGCATCCGGCCACGTCGAGTCGGTGACCGTTCTGACGTCCAACACCACGTTGTATGGTCACGCGACAACGTTGCAGGGCATCGAGGAAGCAGCCCGGGCGAGCGGCTTCTCGCTCGGCATCGCGGTGCTCGATTCGCCCGAGCCCGCTGCGGTGCGGCGAGCTGTCGAGCGGATCGACGCTATGACCGGCGTGATCGTTATCGCCTGGGATCTCGCCAGTACCCGTGCGTTGGCGGCGATGCCGGTCGGTCTCGCGGTCGCGGCCGTCACGTCGCCGACCCGCGCACGTAAAGTCACGCATCCGAGCGTCTGGCTCGACGACGAGAGTGCCGCTGCGACCGCCACCAGATATCTCCTCGATCTCGGACACCCAACCGTGCACTATGTGCCACTACCCGAGGCGCGGCCGATGCGTCCACGCGAACTCGGCTGGCGTCGCGCCCTACAGGCACGGGGCGTCGCCATCCCGCCGCCGGAGGCCGGTGGGTGGGACGCGCACACCGGCTACAACGCCGGTGTCATCCTTGCCAAAGACCGAGGCGTGAGTGCCGTGCTGTGCGGCAACGACGACATCGCGCTCGGCGTGCTGCGCGCCATGCACGAGGCCGGCCGCGACGTGCCAAGCAATGTGAGCATCATCGGGTTCGACGACGCACCGCATTCCGCCTTCCTCGCCCCGGCATTGACGACGGTGCGACTCGACTTCAACTCACTGGGCCGCGAGTGCTTCCGACTGCTTCAAGAAATTCTCGTCGACGGCGGCCTAAGTCCGGCGGTCGTCATCTCCAAGCCGGAACTTGTCATCCGTGAGAGCACCGCGCGCTATCAGCGACCGCGGCGCCATAAGGCGGGCACTCCGGCTTCCGAATCCGACGACTGACCATAGGAGCTTCAGTCGGGCGAGCAGTCGGCTAGGTGAGCAGCGCGCCGGCCGCCTCCGCCCGCAACACCGACCACGACTCGGGTGGGAGTTGCAGGGTCGTCACGCCGTCGAGCGATTCCGGCGCCGTACCGGCGCGAGGTCTCGCCGCGCTGGCGCTCGCGCCGTCATGGCGAGGTCCGGCGTCGTCCGCGTGGATCGACCGGAAGTCGACGACACGCAGGTCGTCAAATCCATGGTGCTTCAGTTCGACCACCAGCGGGCTCGCGCCGCGGTTCACCATGAACGCGGCAAGGCTGATCCGATTGTCTTCGAGTGGGGTGGCAGTGACGACCGCGTTCAGATCGGCGACCGCGCCGTACCGGGCGGTCTCCGTAAGCGAAGCCCGCACGCTGGCGTGGAGCACGTGCGAGCCATGGTGAGCCGCGGTCTCGGCGAACGGATAGAACGTGGTCTGGCGCCAAGCCTGCCCACCCCTGCGGGTTCGGATCGGCGCAATCACATTCACGAGTTGAGCCTGGCAACCGATCCGCACCCGGTCGGCGTGTTTCACACATGCTGACGAGCAGATCGCCGACGACCACGGCGTCGAGGGCACTGTAGATGTCTTCGAGCAGCTCAGGTGCCTCGACCAAATCACCCGTGCTCATCGAGAAGCGCGCTTGGTACCAGACGTTCCATTCGTCGAGCGACAAGTTGATGCTCTTGTTGCTGCGCAGCCGGCCGCGCACCGCATCGGCAGTGCCAGCGCATGCAAGGGTTCCCGGAGCGCGTGACGCTTCCGTGACCTGGCCCGTGGCCCGCGTAGAGGTAGCTGAATAGCCGGCGTTCGCGGTTGAGTGGACGAACCCCTTGCGCCGTCATAGCAGGCGGTATGTGCGCACCGCGTTGCCCCCGAAGATTGCGTCTCGGTCACCGACGGCCAGGTCGGCGGTCAACTCCAGTGCTAACTCATACACACCGCGGTACGACCGTCGTGACGTGCACACCGGCCAGTCCGACCCGAACATGATGCGATTGGCTCCGAACGCGTCTATGGCGTGGCGGGTGTACGGGGCAATGTCCGACGCGACGGCATCGGGCCCGGCCTCAGTAACGAGCCCCGACAGTTTGCAGCTGACGTTCTGGTGAGACGCCAAGTGCGTCACGAGTGACGCCCACGGCTCGAACATTGCTTGGGCAATCGGCGGTTTGCCGAGGTGATCGAGCACGAAGTGCAGCTCAGGAAGAAGTTCGACGGCTTCAATCGCCGCCGGAAGCTCGCGCGGCCTTACTAACAAGTCGAATACGAGGCCTGCATCGCCGACCGCCCGAAGGCCGCGCTGCACGTCGGCGCGCAGCAACCATCGCGGATCCGCCTCATCATGAACTTGATGGCGAATGCCCACGAGGAGGGAACCGTGCTCCCCCTCCACGAGTGCGGCCAACGTGTCGCCAACGCCGCCGTCAGTCAGGTCGACCCAACCGACGACTCCGGCGATCGTTTCGTGGCTCTTACCCGCCAACGAAAGAAAGCTCTCTGTCTCCGCGAGTTCAGACACTGTTTGAACGACGACCGTCATCACGACGGGTGTCGTGCTCATCGCGTCGCGCAGATCGGTCAGATCAAAACGGCATTTGAGCTCGGGCGCGATCTCGGCCATCCACGGATACAGGCGCTCGCCCGGATTCCATAGGTGGTGATGAGCGTCAACCTTCACTCGAAGCCCTTCACGGCAAGGTGCGTCTGCCGCGCGCACTCCTCGAACTCATGTTTGCGCCTCTCGTGTGCTCAGCCGCGCGATAAAGCGCAGCACGATGCCGCACAGGGCCCGGAGCAGGTGGGACGCCAAAACAGGTGAACCTGTGATGTTTTGACAGTTATAGCTGGCTCCGGGCCGCATGTAAACAGCCGACACCACACCGTTACGTATTGGCTTCTTCAGGTGCGCCCAAGAGGCACGAACCGCTTCCACAAGCGGCAAAGATGCAGAGCGGCAACGAGAGACACCATCGATCGACTGACTGCGGGGAGCGCTACCAGCGGGTCAGGTGGTGTGTCTCAGATTCGGCGGGAACATATGATGACTTGTGCTACTGAGTGGCTGCGGTCAGCGGATGATCCGCGCGCCCGCGCCCTCGATGAGAGCTTCGACCTCGGCCCGGCTCGCGGTCGACGTGTCGCCCGGTGTCGTCATAGCTAGGGCGCCGTGCGCGGCCCCGTATTCGACGGCTAGCTGGAGCGGGAATCCCTCGAGTAGCCCGAATACCAGCCCCGACGCAAACGAGTCGCCGCCGCCGACCCGGTCGAGGATCTCCAGACCTGGTCGCGGGGTGGCTTGCACAAAGCCGCTCTCAGCCGACCACGCGACGGCGCTCCAGTCATTGACCGTCGCTGTGTGCACCTCGCGCAGGGTGGTAGCGGCCACCCTGATGTTCGGGTAGTCACGCACGACGTCGGAGATCATCGCCTTGAAACCACTGACGTCGAGCCCGGTGAGGGCTTCATTTGTGCCGGCGACCTCGTAGCCCAAGCACGCCGCGAAGTCCTCTTCGTTGCCGATCATCACGTCGACGTGGTGGGCGAGCCTGCGGTTGACGTCTTGCGCGCCTTTCTTGCCGCCCTTCGACTTCCACAGACTGGATCGGTAGTTCAGGTCGTACGAAATCGCTGTTCCGTGCCGTTTCGCGGCGACCATGGCTTCCTCGACAACGGCGGGCGTGGTGTCGGAGAGTGCGGCGTAGATCCCGCCGGTGTGGAACCAGCGCGCACCAAGCGTGCCGAACAGGTGATCCCAATCGATCTGGCCAACCTCGATTTGGCTCGCGGCAGTGTGCCCCCGGTCCGACACTCCGACAGCGCCGCGCACACCGAAACCGCGCTCGGTGAAGTTGAGCCCGTTGCGTGTCGACATGCCCATACCGTCATAGGGCACCCACCGCACGTGCGCGATGTCGACTCCTCCTTGCAGCATCAGATCCTCGACGAGCCGCCCGATGTCGTTGTCGGCCAACGCGGTGAGGATCGCGGTGCGCTGACCAAAGCAGCGCCGCAACCCGCGGGCGACGTTGTATTCGCCGCCGCCTTCCCATACCCGAAACGAACGTGCCTGACGAATACGTCCTTCGCCAGGGTCGAGCCGCAGCATCACCTCGCCGAGGGCGACGGCGTCGTAGGCGCAGGCGTCGGGTGGCCGCAGCGGCAGGCCGAGCGTCACCGCGGGACCGCCGTGACGGCCTGGTCAGCCACCGAAACGGCCGCGGCGACGATCTTCGTGATGCTGCTCCAGTTCTGGGCCGCAATCAGCGGACGTGCCACGATCCAACTGCCGCCGACCGCGAGGACCGCGGGGTGCGCAAGGTACCCCGCCAGTGTCTCCTGCGTGATGCCACCGGTGGGGACGAATTGGACGCCGACGAACGGTGCGGACAGCGCCTTGATTGCAGGCAATCCGCCGTTGACATCGGCTGGAAAGAACTTGACGACACGGCACCCAAGCTCGAGTGCGGTCAGGATGTCAGTAGCAGTGGCAACGCCGGGGAACACCGGGACGCCGACCTCCACGCAGTAACGGATCACCTGGCTGCTGACGCCCGGCGAGACGACGAACTGGGCCCCTGCGTCAATCGCACGTGCGGCTTGATCCCTCGTCAACACGGTGCCTGCGCCCACCAGCAGATGCCCCTCGCGGGCCAGCGCGGCGATTGCCGATTCAGCGGCTGCGGTGCGCAAGGTGATCTCGATGCTCGAGAGTCCACCGGCTTGCAACGCGGCGCCCAGCGGCAGCGCGGCAGCTGCTTCTTCGAGCACCACGACGGGCAGGATGCGTTCGCGCGCCAATACCGCATGAATAGCGGACGGCGCGGTGCCGGCGACCGTCGCTGCGTCTGTCATCGCCCGAGCCATCCGCCATCGACGGCGAGGATCGTGCCGTCGACGTAGTCGGAAGCCGACGACGCGAGAAACACGACTGCGCCTCCAAGATCAGCCGCTTTCCCCCATCGTCCCGCCGGTATCCGGCCAAGGATGGCCGCCGAGCGCACCGGGTCGTCTTGGAGCGCTTGGGTGTTGTCGGTCGCGATATATCCCGGCGCGATCGCGTTGACGTTGACGCCTGCAACAGCCCACTCGTTCGCAAGCGCTCGGGTCAGGCCTGCGATGCCGGACTTTGCGGCGGCGTAGCCGGGCACGTTGACGCCTCCTTGGAAACTCAGGAGTGACGCGGTAAAGATGATCTTTCCGTGACCGCGGCCCACCATGGCGCGGCCGAACTCACGAGCGAGCACGAACTGCGATCGAAGGTTGACGGCGATGACGTGATCAAAATCCTCGTCAGAGTGGTCGACGGCCGGCGCCCGCCGAATAGTGCCGGCGTTGTTCACCAAGATGTCGACCGGCCTCTTTCCCTCGATAAGTTGCGCAGCGGCAAAGTCGCGCACAGCCGCGGCGTCCGCGAAGTCGACTGCGTGCCCTTCGAAGCTACGGCCCGCGCTAGTGACTGCCTGCTCCACGGCGCTTCCTGATGCCTCCAAGGTGGCGCTGACGCCGATGATGTCGGCGCCGGCGGAGGCGAGGGCTGACGCCATCGCCAAACCGATGCCGCGTCTGGCACCCGTCACCACGGCGAGCTTGCCGGTCAAATCGAACATCGCCGAAGAGGTCGAGGCCATCGGGTTGCGATCCCTTCGAGGAGGTTGGGTGGATCGTGAGGAGGTTGCGCGATCTAGCGCTGGCAGTCGATGAGCACCTTCATGACGGCGCCCTCCTCGAGAAGCTCGAACGCTTTTGCTCCGGAGCTCAGCGGCTCGACAGCAGAAATCAGGGCGGTGGTCGGGATCGTTCCACCGGCGACGAGCTCAACGGCGCGCTCGAAGTCGGCGCGGTGATACAGGCGGGCGCCGATCAACGACAACTCACGCCAGAAGAATCGATGCAAGTTGACTTCTCGCGGTGTGCCGTGGATCGCGACCAGAACCAGCCGGCCGCGCACGGCCAAGGCGTCGACCGCTGTCGTCACACCGGCCGCGGCCCCGGACACCTCAAACACGACGGCCGCACCGGCGCCACCGGTCCACTCGGTAACGAGCGCCGTGATGTCGACGGCCGCCGGATCGACAACCCGCAATCCGAGCGATTCGGCGAGCTCGCGACGGTAGGCGTTCGGCTCGGCGATGAGCACTTCCGCACCGGCATGCCGGGCGACTACCGCGATGAGAAGCCCGACCGGGCCGCCGCCCACCACAAGTGTGTTCTCGCCGGGACTCAACTCGGCGCGGCGCACGTCGTGGACCGCGACCGCCGTCGGCTCGATGAGTGCCGCATGCTCAAGCGAGAGATCTGCTGGGAGCCGCACGAGGGTGCGCGCCGGCACAGTCCACAGCCGCTGAAGGGACCCCGGCGCGTCGATACCGATGAACTTCAAGCGGTGGCACAGGTGCGTGTGGCCCGCGATGCACGCCGGACATTCGCCGCACCAGTCGAGGGGCACGACCGTGACCGGGTCACCGACCGCCCAGCCCTCGACGGCACTGCCTAGTGCCGCGATCCGCCCAGACATCTCGTGGCCAATGACCGCCGGTGTCGTCACCCTCGCGTCCATGGACCCGTGGAAGATATGGAGGTCGGTGCCACAGATTCCAGTGAACGCGACCTCTACCTGCACTTCGTTGGCGCTCGGTACCACAGGCTCAAGATCGGCGACCTCGACCTTGCCGGGCCCCACGTAGGTCAGCGCTTGCATAGGTCCTCTTCCTCTGAACGGGCACATTCCTCTGAACGGGCACAGCTAAACGGGCATCGCAAAACGAAAGGCCTCTCAGTCGAGGTGCCATGCCTCGGACATCGGCGCCCACGGTGACCCAGGCGGGGTTCCGGGGAGGCTCTCCTGGCACTGATCGGTCAGCGCCCACCATCGTTGGGTATCGGGATCGGCCGCGATCCTGGCCAGGTCGGCTGCGTGATCGTCGCCGACGTACTCGTAGTAGCCGAAGAGCAGATCACCATGCACGAAGATGGTGAAGTTTCGGATATTGGCACTCGTGATCATCTGCTCGACCTGCGGCCACACGTTGGCGTGCAGGGCAAGATACTCAGCTTTGCGGTCAGGCCGCACACCCACTACCGTTCCATAGCGCTGCATGCTGAGTTGCCCTTCGTGATCCCGAGCGCCGCAGCGCTGCTGGTCGTGCGAAGCTGCTGCTTGTCCGAAGCGGTAGACCTGCTAGATGGTTGCCACCGGCCGCTCGGCTGCCCTCATGTGCTGGTCCACGATCAGCCCCGGCCGGGCGGCCCGCGAGCCGCGCGCCTATCTATACCGGTCGGCGTGCAGCATAACCAAGTCATATGATCAATGGAAGCGTTGGCAGGGCATATGCCCCGACTTCGCGAAGGCGTTCGCCTTGATACAGCGGTGCGGTCCGGTTTGAGCGTCGGATTCGTTTGACGTTTGGTCGTTCCCAGCCGTATTGTGGCGGCGTAAATCCGACCACTCAGGGGTTGTCTGTGCCCAAAGTCACGCGCGTCGAGGTCGTCGACGTACGCTTTCCGACGTCGCTCAGTCTTGACGGGTCGGACGCGATGAATAAGGACGGCGACTACTCCGCCTCCTATGTCACTTTGCACACCGATGACCCCGACCTACAGGGCTTTGGGCTCACCTTCACGATCGGCCGAGGTACCGAGTTAGTGGTCGCGGCAGCGCGCCAGCAAGCCGCCCTGCTGGTCGGCGCCGACGTCGACGAGATGCTCGCTGACATGGGCGCCGTGTACCGACGCCTCACCGCCGACTCGCAGCTGCGGTGGCTTGGGCCCGAGAAGGGCGTTGTCCACCTCTCTGTCGCAGCGGTTTTGAACGCCGCTTGGGACATGGTCGCCCGACGGGCCGAGAAGCCGCTGTGGCGGTTGCTCGCCGAGATGACACCACGACAACTAGCGGACGTCGCGGACTTACGCTACTTGTCCGATGTACTGACCCGTGACGAAGCCGAAGCAATGCTTGCCGAGCTTGCCCCGACGCGGGCGAGCCGGATCGAAGACCTTGAGCGCACCGGCTACCCGTGCTACACCACGTCGCCGGGGTGGCTCGGGTACGACGACGAGAAGCTGCGCCGCCTCTGCCAGGAGGCCGTCGATGCAGGCTTTCGCTACATCAAGGTCAAGGTCGGCGCCAACATCGACGACGATCGCCGCCGCTGCGCCATCGTCCGCGAGATCTTGGGCCCTGACCGTTTCCTCATGATCGACGCAAACCAGGTCTGGGACGTCCCGCAGGCGATCTCCTGGGTGCAGGCGCTGGCCGAATTCGAACCGTTGTGGATCGAAGAACCGACGAGCCCCGACGACATCCTCGGGCACGCAGCGATCCGCCGAGCGGTAGCGCCGATCGGGGTCGCGACCGGTGAGCATGCCCACAACCGCGTCATGTTCAAGCAGCTGCTGCAAGCGGGCTCGATCGACTTCTGCCAAATCGACTCTTGCCGGCTTGCGAGCGTCAACGAGGTCATTTCGGTCCTGCTGCTCGCCGCGAAGTTCAACGTCCCGGTGTGTCCGCACGCCGGCGGCGTCGGCCTGTGCGAACTCGTGCAGCATTTGTCCATTTTCGATTACATCGCCGTCTCGGGTAGCACCGAGGGCAGGGTGGTCGAATACCTCGACAACCTGCACGAACATTTCGTGGATCCGTGCATCGTCAAAGGCGCCGCATATGTATTGCCAACCGCGCCCGGATATAGTGCGCAGATGCACGCCGCTTCGGTAGCCCACTATGCCTTCCCTGACGGCACTTATTGGTCCGAGCGCCTTGCCCAGGCCGCGGCCCTTAGCCGCACCAGCGCGGGTTAAAGCGAAAGCAGTCCTGTGGCTCGCACTGCCGAGGTCGTCGAGGCAATCAAGGACATGATCCTTGCCGGTGACCTGCGCGCGGGTGACCGGCTGCCGGCCGAGAAAGACCTCGCGGCCCAGCTTGGCGTTTCCCGTGGCCCGCTCCGTGAGGGCGTGAGCGCTCTTTCGGCAATGGGCGTGTTGGATACCCGGCAAGGCGACGGCACCTACGTCACAAGTCTCGACTTCGGCCTCTTGATGGCGCCCCTGAGTTTCGTCGTCGACCTGCACAGTGCTGCGGGTGCGCGACAATTTCTCGCCGTACGCCGGATTCTTGAATGCGAGGCGGCCGCGTCAGCCGCCTTGCACATCACCACCGACGCGGTAGCGGCCGCCGAGATGACATTGGCGGAGGCGACCGAATCGCTTCGCGAAGCGCCCGACGACCACGACCGCTTCTTCATCGCCGACCGTGAATTCCACCGCCTCGTGGCAGCTTCGGCAGCGAACCCGGTTCTTGCCGGCCTCATCGAATCCATCTCCGGGCGCACCGCACGGGCTCGACTCCTCCGCGGGGCGATCGAAGAAGGCGCCCAACAGCGAACCATCGACGAGCACCGCGACATCCTCAGCGCGATCGCTGCACATGATCCTGACCGCGCCAGGCTCCGGATGGCTGTGCATCTGATCGGCGTCGAAGACTTCCTCCAGGTCGCGCCCGCCCAACAGTTGTAAGAGCATCTCCTCCGTAGCGATGTGCGCCCGGGGACACAAATTGGTCAATCTCGGCCTCAACTAATCCCCCGACCGGTCGATAGGTCTGAGGATTGCTGCCGCTACCGAAGCGACGGGCTCGGCTCTGCCGACCCGTGGACTCGAGAGGTCACTGATGGGTCGGCTGAAGGGTTCGAGCTGGCAAGTCCGCGCGACGACGAACCTCCAGATTGCCGCCGTCGTGGCTACTGGCCTGCTTGTGGTGTTGGTCGGCACCGGAACCGATCGCCTGCTGGCGACGCTGATCGCAGTCGTCGGCTTTTGTGCTGCTCTCGGTGCGGCGATGCTGACGAAAAAGCACCAATCGGTCGATGCGGCCCTGGCCCGCGCGCTTCGCGGGTGCGCAGCTGGGGAGCTCGGAACAACAACGGTCGAGCTCGCCTCGTCGGACGACCTGGCTGTCGCGGCCACTGAGGTCCTGACATTGCTTCGTCGGGCCGTGGCGGTGACGGCGATGACCCGCGAGACCCTGCTGGCTGGTGCTTCGTCAATCTTCTCTACAAGTCAGCAATGCTGCGAAACCGCCGAGCGAATGGCAGGTCAGGCGATCGCGGCGTCCTCGTCCGCCGAGCAGATCTCGGCCAGCGTCACCTCCGTTGCCCGAGCGACCGACGAACTCGCTGCGAGCATTCGGGAGATCGCGATCCACGCCGCGCACGCGGCCGCAATTGCCGACGACGCGACCCGGCAGGCAGTGAGTGCAGGTGCCACCATCAGCGAACTCGGCGAAGCCTCCGTGCGCGCAACGTCGGTTCTGGAGTTGATTGCGAAGGTTTCCGCACAGACCCACTTGCTGGCGCTGAACGCCACCATCGAGGCCGCCCGAGCGGGCCAGTACGGGCGCGGCTTCGCCGTCGTCGCGAGTGAGGTCAAGGGACTGGCTCACGAGACTGCGCGCGCCACCCAGGCCGCGAATGACACCGTCCGGCAGATCCAGGCTGGTTCCGGTGACGCAACGTCGGCGATCTCTTCCATCTCCCTCACCATTCGCGACGTGAGCGAGAACCAGTCGGCGATCGCCTCGGCCGTCGAGGAACAGACCGCGGTGACCAACGACATGGGCCGCAGCGCTCGCGAGGCCGCGCAAGGATCCGGTTCCATCGCTGGAAATATCGCCGCACTAGCCACCGGCTTCCAGGTCACGGCGTGCATCGGATCTGAGTCGCGCACGGCAGGTGCGCAGCTGTTCGATGCCGCGAAGGATGCCGGCGCGTTTCTGTCGAGATTCGACCTTGGCAGCCTGGCGGTCGAGGAAGTCGCCGGGCCGAAGTTCGAACTCGTCACCCAGGCGTACGTCGAAAACGGCACCACCGTCGTCCAGGACTCGGTCATCGGCACTGGCGTCAACCAGATCCAATACAACGGCGACACCTGGGCAGTATCGGTCGGCTTCGAAGACGAAGTCGTCAATGGGCTCGCAGTCTCGGTGCACGCCAGCTGTGTCACCGGCGACAGCCTCACGCTCCGCTTCCACGGATCCGAAGTCGCTGTGTTCGGCGTCAATAATCAGAACCACGGCATGGCGGAATTCAGTATCGACGGCGCCGAAGCTGTCCTCATCGACCAGTACAGCCCTTCGCGCGAACCTGGAAAGCTCTTCTGGCGCAGCCCGAAAGTGGTGAGCGGCGAGCACACGCTGACGATGTGCATCGCTGGCAAGAAGCGCGACGAATCCACCTACTTCTGGATCGACATCGACCACTTCGAGATCACCTAGGGCGGTGGCTCCAACACCAACGGAGGCCGACCGCTATTTTGTGGCCGAGGCGTCGCGTAGCTTCCCGATTCTTGGAGTACGTATGAACCGCAACACTGTGGGCTCGACCGGCCTCGCCCTCACCGAGATCTGCTTCGGCGGGTCGTCGATTGGCAACCTGTATCGCGAGGTGACGGACGACGATGCGGCCGGTGCTATCGACTATGCGTGGGATGCCGGCGTCCGGTATTTCGACACTGCTCCGCATTACGGCGCCGGCCTTTCCGAACGTCGCGTCGGTCGTTCCTTGCGCGAGCGGCCGCGTGACGAGTTCGTGCTCTCGACCAAGGTCGGTCGGCTGCTCGTTCCGAACACGGCAGGCAGCGACCCCGATCACGAAGCGGCCGGGTTCGTCGTACCACCCACTCATCGCCGCGTCTGGGACTTCAGCCGAGACGGCATCCGTCGGTCGGTCGAGGACAGTCTGAGTCGGCTGGGTCTCGATCGGGTCGACGTGCTCTTCATGCATGACCCCGACGATCATTGGGCCCAGGCCGTGGGTGAGGGCTTCCCCGCGCTCGCTGAGTTGCGCGACGAGGGTGTCGTCGGTGCCATCGGCGCCGGGATGAATCAGTGGCAGATGCTGACGTCGTTCGTGCGGGAAACCGACATGGATCTCATCATGCTGGCGGGCCGCTACACATTGCTCGACCAGAGTTCCCTCGATGAGTTGCTCCCCCTCTGTACCGAGCGGGGAGTCGGCGTGGTCAACGTCGGCATCTTCAATTCGGGCCTGCTGTCAAAGGCGGAGCCGCGGCCCGGAATGAACTACAACTACGCCGAGGCTCCGGTCGACATCGTCGACCGAGCCGTCCAGATGGCCGCCATCTGCCGCCGTTACGGTGTTCTGCTGCCGGTCGCGGCTATCCAGTTCGGCACGGCCCATCCCGCCGTGGTGAGCACCGCGATCGGTGCACGCAGCGCCGAACAGGTCAGGCAAAACATCGAGTGGTTCGCGACGCCGACGCCGCCCGAAATGTGGGCTGAGCTGAAGAGCGCAGGTCTGATTCGCGAAGACGCCCCGATTCCGCAGTACTGAATCGACGTTACGTCGCTCCACCCCCGACGCGGACGAGCGACCCGTCCTTTGGCGCGCGACATTCAAACGTGTGTGCCCCGATGAAGCACACGCTTCCCGCGTTGTCGCCGAACGCGCCGGCGCCGTAAATCGGCGCGAGCGTCTCGGTCCACCGCGGCGCCCCAGTCGCCGCGTCGAGCACCGTGTAGACAGCGCCCGCAACGTTGTTTTCGTCGACACCTGGCGGCGTCCACTGGCGGATCGGACCTTCAAGATAGGAGCCATTCCCCATTTCGGGGATCACCACGACGTCGGTGTTCACCGGTACCGCAAGGAGTTGGGTCATCCCGCCCGGATACTGCGGCGTCGTCCACACCGCCGTACCGGTGCCGAGGTCGAGCCGCTCGGCAACCGTGTCGGTCGATGCGCAGCCGAAGGTCGCCGCCAGCACATCGGCGTCGGCGGCAAGACCCACCGAGCCCGCCGGTCGATTGCCGGTGATGCAGCCCGGTGCGGGCACGGTGCTCCAGGCGAGTACACCCGTTCGCGCGTGGACGGCGATCACATGACCGGTCGACTCGAAGACGACAAGCCCCGGCATGGCCACGAGCGAAGGCGATTGGACGTCGCCGGGAACCGTCGATCGCCATAGTTCGGTACCCGTGGCGAGGTCGACGACGTCGAGGTGTTCGGTTGCGGGATAGATCATTGCGCCGCCCACGTCGTGGCCAACCCCAATCGCCACCACCCCGCCGCCCACGGCGAACTCCAGCAAGTCCGGCTCGTCGGCGTCATCGAACGACCACACCGGGTGGCCGGTCTTCAGATTGGTCGCCACCAGACTTTTCCCGGTCGTCGCCAGACCCAGGCCACCCACACTCACCGGGCCGCCGCTCGCAAAGAACTGGCCGGTCGCCGCAGTCCTCGCCAGCGCGACATCAGCCGCACCCGGCAACACGGTGATGATCGGTCGCCCCGTCGTCGGCGGCAGTGTTCCGATCACCTCGCTGCTACTCTGCCCGGGCTTGGGGCTTGACGGCACTGTCACCGTGGGCACCACGGGCGCGTCAGGTCGCGAGCCCGAACTGTGCGGGTGACATCCGCTGAGCCCGCCGCCGACCAGCAGGCAGCACAACACAAGACGGGCGCGAAGCGTCATGGCGACATACTCCTCGACGAGCAAGCGCGCCGTTACGCCAAGCCCACTCGGGCGGCTGCCGCCGCCCATAACCCTTGCGAGGTTTGCGGCTCGTAGTGGAGCACCTGACCGTTGTCGGCGACCAGCCGCCGCAGGTCGGCGAGGCCGCCCGAGACGGCACCGAGTGCTCGCGCCTGCACAAGCACATTGCCCGTCGCAGCCGCTTCGACCGGACCAGCGACGACCGGCACGCCGCACGCGTCAGCGGTGAGCTGGCACAGCAACGCATTGCGCGAGCCGCCGCCCACGATGTGCAGCACGTCGACCGACCGGCCAGCTAGCTCCTGGGCTTCGCGCAACGCCGCCCGATGGGCCAACGCGAGGCTGTCAAGGATGCAGCGCACGGTCTCCGCCTGAGTGCGCGGTGCCAGCTGCCCGTACCGCTCGCAGGTTGCCGCGATGCGGGCCGGCATGTCGCCGGGCGCCAGCAACGCCGCGTCGTCGGGATTGGCCAGGGCCGTGAATGCGGGTACCCGGGCAGCGTCCGCAAGCAACGTCTCGAGATCGGCGGGCAGTCCGCGCGCCGTCCACTCTCTGAGGCATTCCTGCAGAAGCCACAACCCCATGACGTTGCGCAGAAACCGGGTTGTGCCGTCGACGCCCGCCTCGTTGGTGAAGTTCGCCTCACGACTTGCGTCGGTCAGGATCGGCGACCCCAATTCGAGCCCGACCAATGACCACGTGCCACAGGAGATGTAACCGAACCTCTCAGTCGTAGCAGGGATTGCGACGACCGCCGACGCCGTGTCGTGCGATCCAACGACGGTGACTCCAACCGGTCCGGTCAGGCCGGTCTCGCGCACCACATCGGCGCTCAGCCGGCCCGCGGACGAACCAGGTTGGCGCAGTGCCGCGAACATGGCCGCATCGATCCCGAGCCGCGCCATGATGTCGGTCGCCCAGTCGCCGGTGGCAATGTCGAGCAGCTGGGTGGTCGACGCGTTCGTCGTTTCGGCGCCCATCTCCCCCGTGAGCCAAAAGCTCACCAGGTCGGGGATGAGCAACATGGTCTTCGCTGCGGCCATCGAAGCGGTCGGCAATGCGGCGACCAGTTGATACACCGTGTTGAACGGCAGGAACTGAATGCCCGACCGTCGATACAGCTCAGCCGCGGGAATCGTCTTGAGCACCCGCTGCATGACATCAGCGGTTCGCTCGTCGCGATAGTGCACCGGATTGCCGAGCAATGTTCCAGACGCGTCAAGCAGGCCGTAATCGATCGCCCATGAATCGATGCCGACACTGTCGAGCCCGCCCGCGTCGCGGCCCGCAGCTCGCAGACCGTCGAGAATGCCGCGGTACAACCCATGGATGTCCCACTGCAGCGAGCCGTCGACGCGCACCGGCACGTTGGCTAGCCGACTGACCTCGTGCACCTCAAGACGACCGTCGCCGACCCGCCCGACCATCACCCGACCACTCGACGCCCCGAGGTCGACGGCTGCGACGGTCACCCCCAGGGTCAAGCGCGAACCTCGACCAGATCAAGCTCCAAGAGTTCTGCGGTGGCGCGCAGCTCGGCGGTGCGGTGGCCGGTGCCGAGCGCCCAGTGGTGACCGACACCCGACCCGCTCCACGCATCGGTCCAGACGCCGGGGTCACAACCAAAGTCAACGCGGGACGTCGTGTTGCCCACGCGGAGCAGCGGGCCGCCGACAACCTCACCTTCAGCAACGACACCCACGTAGCTGCCGTCGCGGCGTTGCCCAATGCCGAACGCGGTGACCGGCCCGTGCTTCACGTCGAACTCGACCGACACCCCCCATCCGCGCTTGCCGTGATAGACCCCGAGGCCGCGCAGCAGCGGCCGCTGATCGCTGATCGCCAGGTGCGCAGGCCCGTCATGACCCATCTCGACCACACCGTCGCGGAAGTTCAGAGCCTGGAATTCAGTAAAGGATCCGCCGGCGCCGAGACGATCCATGATGAGCATCGCAAGCGACGTGCGCAGCTCGTACTCACCGACAACAGGGACGCCACGGGCGGTCAGGAACGAGGCACCAAGAATCATGCCGGCGCCGAGCCGTTCGTGCTTTTCGCCTTCAAGGCCGCGGTGATAGTAGGCAATGGAGTCGAGCGAGAAATCGTCGACCAAGCGGTCAAGTCCAACCGATACCCGGGCCGCCCACTCGAAATCTTCGGCGTCGACGCTGCCGTCGAGTTCGAACACGTCCTGCGCGAGCCGCACCCGAGCCTCGGCGTCGTGGTCGGTCACGGCGTCGACGCGGACCCGCAGATCGTCGAACTCCACCACCTCCATATGACCGCCGAGTTGAGAGGTGACAAGCGTGAGGTCGGTCGAGACGTCGAGCATGCCGGGGTAGAGATGGCCCATGACTCCGTGGCGCGCGTTGCGCAGTGTGCCGCGAACACCGGCCGCCTTGATCCAGCCGCTGATGCGCTCCCACGCCCGCGGGTCCTCGAGGAATCCAGACACCGATCGGAACGGGACGCCGCACCGCTCAAAAGCGTTCGCCATCTCGGGCAACGGGCAAGCGCCGCAGTAGGCCAGCCACTGACCTGTGTCGAAAGTGGCGTGGTCCATGGCTTCGGTCGGCTGCAGGTTGATCAGGAGCACGGGCGCGCCGCTGCGCTGCGCGATGGGTACCAGCATGGTCGCCGTCATGTAGGTGGTCAGGAAGCCGACGATGAGATCGCAGCCGGCCACCCGCAGCTGCTCCGCTGCCCGCGCACCTTCCTCGGCGTCAGAGATGAAGCCGACATCGATGACGTCGCAGTGCAGTTCGGTCATGCGCTCCGACACCCGCGCCGACGATCGCTGCAACTGCGGAAGCAGATCGGGAAACTGGGGCCAATAGGCGCCGAGGCCGCCAGCAACCAATCCGACCCGTGGGCGGCGCGCGGTGATGCGATCCAAGCCACCGAACTTGCCGGCGTCCGGCTTCGTCGTCGTCACATTCTCTCCTGTTCGGGATCAGCGCAGGAAGGCCGCAGCCACACCAGCGTCGACCGGAATGTGCAGGCCCGTCGTCTGGGCAAGGTCGCCGCCGGTAAGGGCAAAGACCGCAGCCGCAACATGTTCGGGCAGCACCTCATGCTTGAGAATGGTGCGCTTGGCATAGAACGCGCCGAGTTCCGCCTCGGGCACGCCGTACACGGCCGCTCGCTCGGCGCCCCAGCCACCCGCGAAGATACCGGAACCCCGCACCACGCCGTCGGGATTGATCCCATTGACGCGGATGCCGAACTCACCGAGCTCTGCTGCCAGCAGTCGCACTTGGTGTGCTTGGTCGGCCTTGGCGGCGCCGTACGCCACGTTGTTCGGCCCGGCGAACACCGAGTTCTTGCTCGAGATGTAGATGATGTCGCCGCCGCGACCCTGGGCACGCATCATGGCAGCAGCGGCCCGCGAGACCAAGAACGAACCGCGCGCCATGACGTCGTGCTGGAGATCCCAGTCGGCGACCGTGGTCTCGAGCAGCGGCTTCGAGATCGACAACCCCGCATTGTTCACAACGAGATCGACGCCGCCGAACGCCAACGCGGCTTCGTCAAACGCAGCCGCGACCGCGGCTTCGTCGGTGACATCCATGACAGCGGCGATCGCTTTGTCACGACCGCCGAGTTCTTTGGCCACGAGGGCTGCCGACGATGCGTCGCGGTCGGCAACGACGACGCACGCGCCTTCGGCGGACAACCGATGCGCGATAGCCCGGCCGATGCCGGAGCCGGCTCCAGTGACAAGGGCGATCCGACCGGCGAGCGGGCGCGGCGCGGGCAGTCGCCGAAGCTTGGCTTCTTCAAGCTGCCAGTATTCGATACGAAACTTCTCCGCCTCGGAGATCGGGGCGTAGGTCGAGATCGCCTCGGCTCCGCGCATGACTCGAATAGCATTTCGGTAGAACTCACCTGCTACGCGGGCTGTTTGCGCGTCCTTGCCGAAGCTGAACATGCCGACGCCCGACACCAAGACAATGGCCGGATCGGCGCCACGCATCGGTGGCGAATCGGCAACAGCATGCCGTTCGTAGTACGCGCGATACTCGTCGCGATAACTCGCGTGCAGCTCGCGCAACCGCGCCACGACGTCGTCGATCGCGGCATCGCTTGGCAGGTCGACAAGCAACGGGCGCACTTTCGTGCGCAAGAAATGGTCGGGGCATGATGTGCCGAGGCCGACCAACCGCGGACATTGCGCGCCGGCAAGAAAATAGAGCACCTCAGGGTCATCGTCAAAGTGGCCGATCTGCACCTGGTCGGTCGACGCCAGGCCCCGCACGATCGGAGCCAGTTCAGCCGCGCGTCGATGCCGCTCGGTGTCCGACAATGCCGCAAATCCCGGGCGCGCCTCGCCAAACGGCTCGGCCTTTCCGTGCGCGTCGATGAACGCCCGGGCACCGTCGATGATCTCGCGCGAATGCGCTTCGCACTCGTCGCTGGTTGCGCCCCACGCGGTAATGCCATGCCCCCCGAGCACCACTCCAATCGCCTGCGGGTGGGCTGCGTGCGCGGCTGCGATCTCAAGACCCAGCTGGAACCCAGGGCGGCGCCAAGGTACCCAGGCGACCCGGTCGCCGAAACACTGTCGCGTCAGTTCTTCGCCATCGGCAGCAGTGGCAAACGAGATGCCGGCGTCGGGATGCAGGTGATCGACATGGGCAGCGTCAACCAAGCTGTGCATCGCCGTGTCGATCGAGGGTGCGGCACCCCCGCGACCGTGCAGGCAAAAATCGAATACAGCGACCATCTCGTCCTCGTGCTCAACTCCGCGATAGATGTCAACGAGGCTGCGCAACCGGTCGAGGCGCAAGACCGCAAGTCCATTTTCGGTCAAGGTGCCGAGGTCACCGCCCGAGCCTTTCACCCAGAGCAGCTCAACCGGCTGGCCGTTGGCGGGATCGACGTCGGTGGCCTTGCACGAGGTATTGCCGCCCGCGTAGTTGGTGACGGCGGGATCGGACCCGAGCCGGTTGCTGCGCGCAAGCAGAGCAGCAACCTGAACCTGGCCGTCGGTATCCGGCGCCGCCGTCATGCCCCCCATCCGGCTCCACTACCGCCGGTGCGGTCGGCGACAATTCTCTCGGCATAACCGGACGCCGCATAGGCCGCCATCGGGTTCGGGTCGAGACCCATCTCTTCGCGCAGTTCGACGAGCATCGGTCGCACGTCGGTGTTGAATGCGTCCATCATCACCGCGTTAGCACCAAGCACGTCACCGGCCGCCTGCAAGGCGGTCAAGGCGCCTACATCGATCAAGAGCGCCTTCGCGGTGGCTTCTTGCACGTTCATGACAGACCTGATCTGGCCGGGAATCTTGGGCTCGATGTTGTGACATTGGTCGAGCATGAACGCAACACCAGCAGCAGCGCTCAGACCACCGCCGCGGCGCACCTCCCACATGATCCTGAACAACTGGAAGGGGTCGGCCGCACCGACCATGAGGTCGTCGTCGGCGTAGAACCGGGAGTTGAAGTCGAATCCGCCGAGCTTGCCCGCGCGGAGCAGCAACGCGACGATGAATTCGATATTGGTACCCGGCGCATGATGGCCGGTGTCGACCACGACCTGAGCCCTCGACCCCAGCGTCATGCAGTGCGCGTAGGCGGTACCCCAGTCGGGCACGTCCATCGTGTAGAACGCGGGCTCGAACAGCTTGTACTCAAGCAGCATGCGCTGGCCCTCAGCGAGCCTGGCATAGACCTCCGAGAGCGCTTCGCTCAGCCGGTCTTGACGGTCACGCACGTCGTCTTGGCCCGGATAGTTCGTACCGTCAGAGAACCAGAGCTTCAGATCACGCGAGCCAGTGGCGTCCATGATGTCGACACACTCGAGAAGATGGTCCGTTGCTTTGCGCCGCACCGCGGGGTCGGGATTGGTCACCGAGCCGAGCATGTAGTCGTTGTCCTGAAACACGTTGGAGTTGATCGCACCGAGCTCGACCCCGAGATCGGTCGCGTGCTTGCGCAACTTGCCGAAATCGTCGACTCGATCCCACGGAATGTGAAGTGCCACCTTTGGCGCGACACCCGTCAGCCGATTCACGGTCGCGGCGTCCTCGATCTTCTCGAACGGATCGCGCGGCACACCGGCTTGCGCGAACACCTTGAAGCGCGTGCCGGAATTGCCGAAAGCCCACGACGGGAGCTCAATCTGCTGCGCCCGCAATGTCTCCTTGGCGTTCGCGCGGGCATCGGTCGTGGGGCTCATGATCGTGGTCACTCCGTCCTGGATGGGTGGCGCAACAGCGTCAGTTGGTCGTCGAGGTTGAAGACCTCGTCGAGCACGAGGAATCCCTCATCGGGAGGTCGGCCGTCGAGACCGACAAAGAATCTGCCCATGGACTCCTGCCAGCGGGCGTTCACCTCGGTCGCGGCCATCCGTTGCTGTGCCTTCGTGAGGTCGTCTGCTTCGACGTAGCCGACGAGCATGCCGTCGTCGCGAGCAAACAAGGAGTACCTGTTCCAACCTGAATCGTGGAGAGCCTGCAACATCTCCGGCCAGACGGCGGAGTGCCGCACGCGATATTCCGCAAGGAGTTCTGGCCGCACCTGAAGGAGAAAGCAGTATCGGGGCATGGGTACCTGACGTGACCTCACTTCGTTGCCTCGAAGGTGCCGCCCGCGCGGCCTGCACGATCGCAGGCCGCGCGGAGACAGCTGGATCAGAAACGATCCGTCGGATCAGAAAGCGAAATCGTTGACGTTCGACTTGTCAAATACGGTCGGCGGCCCGAGCACGACCGACGGTCCGGTTCCATTGGCAGCAGGCAGAACGGTATAGGTGTTGAGCTTGCCAGCGGCGAAGGTGGCACCCGCGGTGGTGATGTCAGTACCCGAGGCGGCCTGGGCGGCTGCGTAGCCCGCGAGGTAGCCGAGGTCTGACGGGTTCCACAACTCGAACGCCTTGACAGTACCGTCGTTGACATAAGTCTTCATCTGCGACGGCAAGCCGAGACCGGTAAGGGTCAGCTTGCTCAGCAGCGACTTGTGGTTGTCGAGGTACTGCGCCGCCGTCGAGATACCCACGGTGGTCGGCGAGATGATGCCGGCCAGGTTCGGGTAGGCCGAGAGCAGACCCTGAAGAACCGTGAGGGACGTCGCCGGGTCGTCGTTTCCGTAGACGGTGGAGACGAGCTTCATGTTCGGGTACTTCGCGAGCTGGGACTTCATGTAGCCGATCCAGGCGTTCTGGTTCGTCGCGGTTGCGGCGGCCGACAGGATGGCGATCTGGCCGGTGCTGTTGATTTCCTTGGCCAGCAGGTCAACCTCGGAGGTGCCGATCTGCTCGGTGTTCGCCTGGTTGATGAAGAGGTGGCTAGGGCAGGTGACGTCAGAGTCGAACGAGACGACCTTGATGCCAGCGGCCTGCGCCTGCGCCAACGATGGGCACAGAGCCGACGGGTCGTTACCGGCGATCACAATGGCGTCCGCCTTGGCCTGGATTGCCGCCTGGATCGACGGAATCTGGGCGGCTGCGGTGTCGGCGGTGCCGCTGCTCACGACGACCTTGCCACCGAGTTCGGCAAGCGCAGCTGCGCCACCCTTGTCGGCGATGACCTCATACGGGTTCTGGGTGTCCTTCGGAATGAAGTAGACGACCAGGCCCTTCTTGATGCCCGCCGGAGCCGCCGAGACGGCCGGGGCCGACGTGGCGGCAGGTGCCGAGGTCGCGGCAGGTGCCGACGTGGCGGCAGGTGCCGACGTGGCGGCAGGTGCCGAGGATGAGGTGGCCGCAGGTGCAGGCGTGGATGCAGCCGGCGTCGACTTCTTGGAACTGCTACACCCCGCCGCCAACGTCACGAGCGCTACCGCGAACGTCACCGCGCTGAGGCGGCGAGTTCGAGAACCGTGGATCATGATGATCTCCTCTGTGGTGGTTGTTCAGGGCTGACTGAATCGTTTCACTCGACCCGCTGAGAAACTGCACCGGTCCGCTAGGCGCGGAGTCCGGCTCGTGCTCGAACTCGCCGCAGGCTGTCGGCGACGTTGGGGAGGATGACGCTGATCAGGAGCAGCCCACCGGTCACGATGTTCTGCGCCTGAGCGGAGATGTTCATCAACGTGAGCGCCTCTTTGAGGGAGCCGAACACGAGGACCGCGATCACCACACCGAAGATGGAGCCGCGGCCACCGAAAATCGAGACACCACCGAACAGCACGATCGCCACAACGTCGAGCTCGAGGCCCAAGCCGTTGTCGTAGCGCGACGAAGACAGTCGGTAGGTCCAGAGAATGCCGGCAAACGCGCACACCACGCCACTCAGCGTGTAGAGCACGAACTTGATCCGCTTCACCCTGATACCGGCGAAGAACGCCGCTTCAGACTGAAGCCCGATAGCAATCATCGAGCGCCCGGCAGGTGTCGCATGCAGGACGACACCGTACACGACGGCGAGCACGATGAAGATCCCGGCGGAGTAGGACAACTCCGTATGGGGGATCGGCTTGACGCCGATATTGGTGAACTTTGTCGGAAAGTTCACCACAGATTTGGCGCCAAGCACGATTTCGGCAATGCCGCGGAAGAGCGCGAGCGTACCAATGGTGACGGCGATCGAGGGCAACCCCAGTTTGGTCACCAGGAATCCATTGAAGGCACCACCAACTGCGCCGATGACGAGCACGGCGGCCATCGCCAGCCAGATCGGCCAATGATTCTGATAGAGGTAGCCGAGCAGCGTGCTCGACAACCCGAGCATGGCGGCGACCGAAAGGTCGATCTCGCCGGTCATGACGATCAGCGTCAGTGGCAACGCCATAATCGCGATCTCGCCCATGTTCAGCCCGATGAAGAAGACATCGGTGCGGGTCATGAAGTGCGGCGACTCGGAGGCGCCGAAGAAGAGCGCACCGACAAAGATGAAGACGAGCGCGGTTTCCCAACGCACCAGGACCCGCCAAGACGGCCGGACGCTCCCGGCTTGGTCCAATCGCGGTGGTGCGGTTGCGAGGTCAAACGACACGGTGTTCACCTCGTGCCGACTTCATCCGCTTGGCGATCCGTAACCCCAGGCCTCGGTCGAATGCGATCGCCGCCAGCAGGAGCCCGCCGGCGACGGCTTGATCCCAGAAAGACGACAGCTTGAGTGCGCCGAGTGACTGATTGATCGTGTTGAGCAGCAGCGCGCCGAGCGCCGCGCCGAGCACGGTGCCGCTGCCCCCGAAGATGGCGACGCCACCGACCACGACCGCAGCGACCACGAGCAGTTCGTAGCCGGTGCCCCCCGTCGCATCGACCGTGGCGACCTCCGAGAGGAACAGGGCACCGGCAAGACCTGCGAGCGAGCCGCTGATCAGAAACGCCGTAAAGACCCGCTTTCCGATCGGGACGCCCGCAAGCGCGGCAGCCTCAGGATTCGACCCGATCGCATAGATGTCACGGCTGGCCCTGAAGGAGCGCATCGCGTAACCGGTGATCGCGACGACGACGGCCACAATGATCGCCAGCCACGGGACGCCGAAGATGGTGCGGTTGCCAACGATCTGGAAAGCCTTGGGCACGCTCGATGGATCGATCTGCTTGCCGTTCACGACCATCGCATCGAGGCCGCGAATGATGTACAACGTCGCGAGCGTGACGACCAGGCTGGGCACCCGCATGAACGTGGTAATCAGGCCGTTGATAGCACCGAACACGGCGCCGACCACGATGCCCACCATGAATCCGACGATTGGCGGCGTGTGCGGATGATGCACGAACACGTCGCCGACGATGTAGGCAGAAAACCCGAGCACCGACCCGACCGAGAGGTCGACGTTACGGGTGATGATGACGAGCGTCTCGCCGACGGCGAGCAGCGCGATGAGCGACGCCCCAGTCAGCAGTTGCTGCACGCTCAACGCATGCGCGAAGGCAGGGTTCTTCAGCGTCGTGAGTCCGAAGACGATGACGATCGCGATGCCGATGCCAAGTTCGCGGACGCGAAGCAACGATTCGGCGCGACCGATCTTCATGGCGGCACGCGGCGCCGTCGACATGGCTGTCATGCGGCTGACCCCACGGTCTGACCGGTCGCGGCCCTCATGATCGTGGCCTCATCGGCCTCGCTGCGCGACAGCTCGGCCACCAGCCGGCCTTCGCGAAGCACGAGCACCCGATCGGCCATGCCGAGAACTTCGGGTAGTTCCGACGAGATCATCAACACAGCGACGCCGTCGGCGACCAGCTGGTCGAGTAACCGATGGACCTCAGCCTTCGTGCCGACGTCGATTCCGCGAGTCGGTTCGTCGATGAGCAGCACCGAGGGGTGCCGCGCCAGCCACTTCCCGAGGACGAGTTTCTGCTGGTTGCCACCCGAGAGTGTCGATGCGGAGTTTCTGAGCCGGCTGTACCTCAATTGCAACTTCACCGCCCACTCGGCGGCCAGGGCACGCTCACTCGCTCGGCGAATGAGCCCGAACTTCTCGAGGCTGCTCAGCGAGGCGAGCGACACGTTCTGGTCAATCGCGAGCGCCATCACGAGGCCCTGCTGCCGACGGTCTTCTGGCACCAAGGCGACCCCGACCGCCATCGCCGCTTTCGGGGAACCGTTGGGAAGTGCCCGGCCGTGCACCAGGACCTGCCCAGCGTCGCGCCTGTCGATGCCGAAGATCGCGCGCGCCACCTCGCTACGGCCGGCACCGACCAGGCCGGCGAGCGCCACGATCTCGCCCCGCCGCACCGTGAATGAGACGTCGGTGAAGACCCCTTCGCGGGTCAGCCTCGAAACTTCGAGCACGACCTCGCCGGGAGCAGTAACCGTCTTCGGGAAGAGTTGGTCGAGGTCGCGGCCGACCATCGACCGAATGATGGAGTCAACGGTTACCTCATCGATGGGGGCCGTGCGCACGAACGCGCCGTCGCGCATGATCGTGACCCGCTGGCAGATCGCGAATGCTTCCTCGAGCCGGTGGGTGATGAAGAGCACCGCCGAGCCCTGAGCGCGAAGAGTGCGTACGACGTCGAAGAGCCGGGCCACCTCAACCGAGGTCAGCGCAGCGGTGGGTTCGTCCATCACGATGACGTGGGCATTGAAGGAAATAGCCTTGGCAATCTCGACGATCTGCTGATCCGCGACCGAGAGCCCGCGCGCGAGGCGGCCAGGATTGAGCTCGACACCAAGACGAGCGAAGACCTCCCGTGCTGCCCGGACCATCGCTCCCTTGTCGATCCGGCGGCCACGCCCGATCGGCTGCCGGCCCATGAAGATGTTCTCGGCGACGGTGAGGTCGGGAAAGAGAGTCGGCTCCTGGTAGATGATCGAAACGCCCGCGGCGCGAGAAGCGGCCGGCCCGCTGAGCGTCACGGGCTCGCCGTCGATGGTGAGTACGCCCCCGTCGAGTTGGTGCACGCCAGCGAGGATCTTCACGAGCGTGGACTTGCCGGCTCCGTTTTCGCCGAGGAGGGCATGCGCTTCGCCCGGGTACAGGGTGATCGACCCATCGACAAGAGCCTTCACCGCGCCGAAGCTTTTCGCTGCCTTGTCCAGGACGAGCAGCGCCGATGGCGCAGGCGCGCCGGGAGCAGCGTCGGTCACCACACCTCCGTACCGGGTCCGATCAACCGCAGCGTCTGATGAACCACAGCGCTGAATCGTTTCACAACTGGTGAATGGCGATCGTAGGATCGGCCTCTTCCGGGTGTCAACACGTTCGGCGGGGTATGTGGGTACGTTGCCAAAACGTGACCGGCGCGAGCGATAAGCTGACGGTTAACACGTTTCAATGGAGCGCGGCATCGGCCTCTGGCGCCGCGGCCGAGGGAGGCGGACGGGTGGGCGACGCGGTCAGCGTCAAAGACGTCGCAGCCCACGCCGGTGTCTCGATCGGCACGGTGTCGAACGTTTTGAACCGGCCGGAGCGGGTTGCCGAGGAGACCCGTAACCGAGTCCGGCTGGCCATCGCGGCACTGGGGTTCGTCCGTAACGAACCCGCCCGCCAGTTGCGGGCTGGGCGTAGCCGCACCATCGGGCTCCTGGTGCTTGACGCCGCGAACCCGTTCTTCGCCGACTTGTCGCGAGGTGCCGAGGAAGCCGCATCCGCGGCTGGACTTGCCGTCATCTTGTGCAACAGCGGGCAGGACGCCGCCAAGGAGGCCTCCTACCTCAACCTCATGGCCGAGCAGCGGGTGCAAGGAATTCTGCTCACGCCCGTCGACGCCGACCCGAGCCGGCTGGCGCGACTCGTCGAGCGGGGGATGCGGGTCGTGTTGCTCGACCGTCGAGCAGACGGCGACGGGATGTGCTCGGTGTCGGTCGACGACGTCAGAGGCGGTGAGCTAGCCGTGAGCCACCTCCTTGACGTCGGGCGTGAACGGATCGCGTTCATCGGCGGTCCGACCACCATCGCCCAGGTCAAAGACCGGAGGTCGGGCGCCCGTAATGCGCTTGCCCAAGCTGGCCGCGACCCCGATTCGCTGGTGTGCCTCGACACGACGTCGATGACGGTTGCCGCCGGCCGCGAAGCAGGCGAACGGCTCGCTGGATACCCGCCCACGCGCCGTCCGACCGCGGCATTTTGCGCCAACGATCTGATCGCGTTGGGCCTCCTGCAAGAGCTCATCCGGCAAGGTCTCCAGGTGCCCGGAGACGTCGCCATCGTCGGCTACGACGACATCGAGTTCGCGGCGGCCGCGGCGGTTCCGCTCACCTCGGTGCGCCAGCCGCGACATCTGCTCGGCAAGACTGCGGCCGACCTGTTGTTGGAGGAGACACGCGATCCAGTCGGCCATGTTCATCGGCAGATCGAGTTCGAGCCAGACCTCGTCGTACGTGCCTCAACTCGATCGACATATGCCGACGCGCTAACTCCTCATGCAGTGCGTCACGAGTGACGTCTTAACTACGGCGGCCGCATGACCCGCGACCGCGAACCGCGCCCGGTGCGCTCAGGCGGCGTGGGTACTGAAGTAGGCCACGCGACGCCGCAGGTGCCGATGCCCGGTGTAGTGCCCCGCCCTTGCAGGGCCGGCAGCCGCGCCATCTGCGGCCGCGCGATAGAAAATCCGCTTCCCGATCTCGATCAACCCGAGGTAACACACGACCATGCCGATGAGCGCGACGAAGAAGCCCGGCGGCAACGGCTGAAAGCCGAGAGTGTGAGCCAGCGGGGTGGCCGGAAGCAGTGCGCCCACGGCAACGACTCCCAGAGCCGAGAGGGTCAGGGGCAGGCTCGGGTGGCTGCGGAAGAAGGGGACACGGCGGGTGCGGATAGCGAAGATGACCAGCGTCTGGGTGGCAAGAGACTCAACGAACCAGCCGGACCGAAACTGCGCGGGGCCTGAGTGGAAGATCCAGAGCATCACCGCGAAGGTCGCGAAGTCGAAGACCGAACTGAGTGGGCCGAAGAAGATCATGAACCGGCGGATGAACGCGATGTCCCAATGTGACGGGCGCCGCAACTGTTCCTCGTCGACCCTGTCAGTCGGGATCGCGAGCTGGCTCGTGTCGTAGAGCATGTTGTTCAGCAGGATCTGCGACGGCAGCATCGGTAAGAATTTCAGGAACAGCGACGCACCCGCGGCCGAGAACATATTGCCGAAGTTGCTCGACGTCCCCATCAGCACGTACTTGATCGTGTTGGCGAAGATCCGGCGCCCTTCGGCTACACCGTCGGCGAGCACGTCGAGATCCTTTTCCAGCAAGATCACGTCTGCGGCGTCTTTCGCAACGTCGGTGGCAGAGTCCACCGAGATGCCGACGTCCGCCGCGTGCAGCGCGAGTGCATCATTGACGCCGTCACCGAGAAACGCGACCGCCCCGCCGGTGCGGCGCTGAACAGAGACGATCCGGGCCTTGTGCTCCGGGCTCACTCTGGCGAACACCGTCGTGTGCACGATCGCGGCCGCGAGCTCGGTGTCATCGAGCACATCGAGGTCAGTGCCGGTCAGTGCATCGCCGTCGCCGAGACCGAGGTCGCGACAGACCTTGAGGGCGACGGCCGCGTTATCGCCGGTGACGACCTTGACGGCGATGCCGAGATTGGCGAGCCGAAGCAGCGCGCCGGCGGCATCGTCCTTCGGTGGATCACGGAACACCAGCAGGCCCGCGAAGCACAAGTCGCGCTCATCCTCGGGCGCGAGGCGGGTGTCAGCCGTGGCACCGCGGCTGGCGACGGCCACCACCCGGTTGCCGGCGGCGAACTCAGCGGCCAATGCGTCACGCGCCGCGGCCGGCACATCAACACATCGCTCGAGCACGACCTCGGGGGCGCCTTTGGTGACCATGGTCAACTCCCCGGCGACGTCGGTCACGACGACCGACACCATGCGGCGTTCATGGTCGAAGGGCAGCGTCCCCACGCGGGTGTAGCCCGTTAGTGATGCGCGTACGGTGGCCGCGGTCGGTGACTCCCAGAGCGCTTGATCGAGCGGGTTGCCACCGACAGCAGACCCTGCCGTGACCGTGTTCTCGGTGCACAGGAGACCCCAGCGCAAAACCGCATCGGCGGTGCCGCCCGGTGCGGGCACTGAGCGCATGTAATCGATGTGACCTTGAGTGAGGGTGCCCGTCTTGTCGGTGAAAAGTACATCGACATTGCCGAGGTCCTCGATGCACACCAGCCTCTTGACCAGCACCTTGCGCTGGCTCATCCTCCGTGATCCCGCGGCGAGGCTGGTGGAAACCACCGCCGGCAGGAGCTGGGGCGTGATACCGACGGCGATCGCCAGCGAGAACAACGCAGCGTCGATGATCGGCCGGTGGAGCGCGACGTTGATCACGAAGATCGACGTCGTGAGCGCACCGGCGACGTAGACAAGCAGCATCGAGAAGCGGCGCAGACCGACCTGGAACTCGGTGTCGAGCTGGTGGGTGCTGAGACCGGCGGCAATGGCGCCGAACTCGGTACCGGCTCCTGTTGCCACCACGACTCCCGTCGCACTCCCACCGTGCACGACGGTGCCCATCAGCGCGCAGCCGACGAGCTCGGCCAGGGGTGTCTGCGGCGCCACGACAGCGGCGGTCTTCTCTACAGGGAGAGACTCGCCGGTGAGAATGGACTCGTCGCATTCAAGGTTGGTGACCTCGAGCAAGCGGATGTCGGCGGGCACAACGGCACCCAGGTGGAGCTCGACGAGGTCGCCAGGCACGAGCGCAGTGACGTCGACGGTGATCGGCTGCCCGTCGCGAACAACCACGGTCTCATGGCGAATGTGCGAGTGCAGCGCGTCGGCGGCCTTCTCCGCTCGGTACTCGTTGACGAAACCGAGCCCAACCGACAAGGCGATGATGACGCCAATGATGACGGCATCGCTACGCTCGCCGACGAAGTAGGAGGCGACGGCGGCAATGAGCAACAGGCACAGCAAGGGTGACCGCACCTGATGCCAGAGCACCGGGAGCAGCCTTGCCCGGTGGGACGAGACGGCGTTGGAACCGTAATGCGCCTGCCGCTGCACGACCTCCGCGGTCGACAGGCCTACGCCGGCGGTGACGCCGAGTTGGTGCAGCACCTCGGCTGCGGGCATGACCGCAGCCGAGGTGACTCGAATCGAAGAACCGAGGGACTGTGCCGGACTGGTCGGTGCTATCGGACGACGACGACAGGGCAGGAGGCGTGGTGCACGCAGTGCGTGCTCACCGAACCGAGAAGCAGTTCAGAGAACCCACCGTGACCGCGTGACCCGACGACGAGCAGATCCGCGTTGGTCGCCTGGGCGACGAGAACGGTAGGCGCTGCGCCGTTGACAACCGTGACGCGCAAGCGGTCAGTGGGAAGGTCGGTGTTAGCGGCGGCCTTCTCGACGACCTCGCGAGCTTGGGCCTCAGGGTCGTAACCCCCGACAACGAGCGGCAAGCCGTATGAGACCGGCCTGGCCCACGCGATGACGAGTTCGAGCGTGCCGCCGGTGAGCCGGGCCTGGTCGGCCGCCCATGCGGTCGCCTTCGCGCTTTCGGGCGACCCGTCGACGCCGACCGTAATAAGCGGGCGAGTCACATCTGTGGTCATGAGACCTCCTCATTCAGGTGGATTCAAGCGTGCCTCTTGCGCCGGGGCGGCGGCATGGCCGTTGGTCCCAGGTCGTCGGGCAGAAAGGCTCTGCGCTGCCTTCTGCGCTGCCTTCCGCGGCGTCCTCGGCACGCGAGCGCTTGGTGTCGCCGGGATCGGCAGGTCGATCATGCGACACGGAATGTTGGTGTTCTCGTCAGTGTAATAGCTCGCGCAGACCCGGTGGTACCCATCGGCAATCTGGAGTGGGAACCCGCGCAGCAGATCACCGCGCACGAGGAGGACCGGCGACAACGGCCTGCCCCGGCGAATCTTCCGTAGGTCGGTCGCCACATGGACGTTGTCGGCCGTCAGCAGCGCGAGTTGGGAGGCACGAAGGAGATCCTTGGCTTTGTAGTGAGCGACCGGCGCGGCCAGCAACTGCGCGACAAGCTCCGCCCGCAGCGCCGACTCAGCGACGAGGAGAGACAAGTAGTCCGACGCCGCCGGATAGTCGTGAGCGTCGGGCTTCTCTTCCCATATCACCTGTGCCATGTGGATTCCTCCAGTTGGGTGCGTATCGAAGTCCCCATGATGCCTCAGCCGCCGACGAGATCGTGAGCTTCTTGCCACAACGCAACGTAGGCGTTGGATGCCTCACTTGACGGTGCCGATACCACGACGGGTTCGCGCCGCGGTCCCATGTTCTCCACCACGGCCGCGGCCGGTATCGCAGCAGCAGCGATCCCGCGACGTCCGTCACGAAGTGCCGCCATCGATTCGCGGTGCAGCTTCTTGCGCCGATCGACCATCGAGAAAAACGCCAGCACGGCGGGTTTCGGCGGCTTCGCCGACGCGACGAATCTGATCAGTTGGTCGTAGGTCCGGACGGCGAGTGTGGTCGGGATCAACGGGACAAGCAATGCATCCGTCGCGCGCAGAACACTCTCCGAGACGAGCGAAACGCTCGGCGGGCAATCCAGAAAGACGATGTCGTATTCGTCGGCGACAGTGGCGAGCAACGCTGTGATCCGCCGCGTTGGGCTCTTCGCGTGATCGAGTGCGAGATCCATGTTTCGGTAGGAGAAATCGGCCGGCAGCAACTCAAGATTGTCGTAGTCCGTTGCCTTTACCGGAACGTCCATACCTGTGCGGCCGCGCACGAGTGCCTTCGCGCCGCCGGCCACGCCTGGCTTGATCCGGAACAGAAACGTCGCGGCTCCCTGCGGATCGAGATCCCAGAGCAAGGTACGGTGCCCGTCGCGCGCGGCCAGGTACGCCAGATTGACTGCGGCTGAAGTCTTTCCGACGCCGCCCTTGATGTTGTACGTCGCGAAGACCTTCACGTCGCGCGCTCGTAGAGTGCGGCCAGATGCGACTGCGGTCGTGGCCCGGCGAACCCCGCGAATAGCTGTCCAAACCGGGCGCGGGCTATCCGTTGACGTTCCTCCAGGCGATCGGCGAGCCGTCCCATCGCCATCACCGCCTCGACGGTGGCGGAGTTTGCCCCGTCGCCAGCCAGCATGTCTTCGGCGAACTGCCGGATCGCGCGCTGCTGCACTTCGGTGTCTTGGAATTCGCCGAGGCAGTCCTGCAGCTTCTTGAGGTCATCGACGAGCGCACGCTGCGCGACCGGGTCGTACAGGCCAGCGAAAATCTCGAGGGTGTAGCGCAGCTCCTTGCATCGCTTACGCAATTCATGCAGGTCGGAGGCAGGAGACGCAGCGTTGATCGCTCCGCCGTTTTTGATGACGCGCGTGAACACGCGGCGGGCCGCCGCGTTCGCCACTGCACCAATGGGGCCGGCGGTGGCGTGACCCGGGATGCTCGCGGACGCCGGGCTCGCGGGCGACGCGCTACTCGCGGCGGCCCACGCGGCGAGGGCACGCTTCGCGCGGCTACCTCGCAGTGTGCGCACCAACGCCGCGTGTTCCTTCGTTCGGCGGGCCACCAGAAAGTCGCGAAAGGGTGCCAGCTGACTAACGTTCCAGCCGGGTGTGCTGACCTCGGCGGCAAGGTCATCGAGCCCGAGTAGGTAGACGTCGAGATCCCGCGTCGGCGTCGTCAGGTCGCCAAGCCACTTCAATGCGCTCGCGACTGCAAGGGCTTCCGCCGCAGGCAGCGCCGGGGCGGTCACCTTTAGAGCAGACCGGCCGCGCCGAACGGCGACCCGCACATCGTGCAAAAACTCGGTATCGATATCTGCGGCGACACCAGCGACGTTGCGCTGAGCGGCATCGAGCAATGCCCGCATCACCCGCCGAACTGCGTCTTCTGTCGGCAGGTCGGGATCGAGGGCGATGACGAGCTTGCTGGAGTAGTCGCCGGGGAAGCGCCCGATCGCTGCCAATGCTTGTGCCAGCATCGAGCGGTCGGCCGGGGTCAGGCTCGGAATCTTCCCAACGACCCGAGCCGCCGTAGCCGCGTCGGCTTCGTAGCCGCGGCTCGCGACGACACTGACCCGTGGTGCGATGTCGCCAAGCCGGCCGGCGACCGTGCCGCCCGTCGCCCGTTCGACGACGACCCGCGCCACGGTTTTGCGGTCGTCATTGACAATCCGGTACGTCGTCGCTGCCGTGCGTAACGTCACGAGGCGGATGAGAGCCCGCATCTCCACAATGGGCTCGAGCCGGCGCCTCAGGGTGCCTGCGGGAACGACGGCGTCGAAGGGATGGCCGACGCGAACCTCTGTCTGTTGGGCAGGCGGCACGCTGACCACATCGGCGTCCGACGCGAGACACAGTCGCGCACCCGCGACCCCTGTCGAACGCCCACTGTCGACGAGCCAAAGAGTGAGACCGGCTTTGTGCAGTCGCCAATCAAACGTGTCGAACCACGTCCGGCGAAGAGTCGTGCCGGGTTCGGCAACGACCTCGGCCAGCACACCGCCGCGCCGACCGCGATTCGCCACCATCTTCCGCAATGCGTCATGCACGGCATCGTTGAGATCGACAGGCGGAGCAGATGTGTCGGCTGCGTCGGTGGCAACAGTGTCAACAGTGTCCACGGTGTCAATAGTCTCAACGGTGCGAACAGTGCCAAGGGCGAGGTACTCGCGATCGGCGACCGGCACGTGGGCACTGTATCGGGTGGGCAGCTACTGTGAGGCGAGCGCACGACGGCGAAGGGGCCAGCGATGACGATCCCGCACTACGCAGTCGCCGAGAACGTCGACGGCAACCCGCCCGGCGCGACCTGCCAGCACCTCGGTGGCCTTGCCGACGTCCGGCCGTCGAGTACCGACGGGTGCGAAGACTGTTTACGCGAAGGCACTCGCTGGGTGCACTTGCGCGAATGTCTGAACTGCGGACACATCGGCTGCTGCGACAACTCGCCGCGGCGCCACGCCACCGCCCACTTCCACAGAACGAGTCATCCGTTGATGAGGTCGTTCGAGCCGGGCGAAGACTGGGCCTGGTGCTATCCCGACTCGCTTTTTCTCGAACCTGTCTGAGACCGGCGGCCACTAATCGTATGGACGACCAGCCTCACGACGTGACGAACCCGCAGGTGCCGGGCAACCCCGACCTGCGCACCCACCTGCATCTCGACGAGCTGCTCGGCGAGCTCCAGGCCCAGCTA
>Ga0209863_10000237_pt1 | contig 33339 bp, 33 predicted proteins | sample OrgsoiDNA2013046_FD_185796 | JGI IMG/M metagenome (GOLD analysis project Ga0209863, IMG submission 185796) | Permafrost soil microbial communities from the Arctic, to analyse light accelerated degradation of dissolved organic matter (DOM) -... | ecosystem: Environmental > Terrestrial > Soil >...
AATCCGGTAACCAGCCTTCGCTCAGAATAAGCCACCGTTTTATCTTCCGTCCCATTTTAGACGTGATAGCGTAAATTTTGAGGTATGATGGAAATAGTATAAATTTATACTCATAACAAACAATTCTATACTATGCCGGCAAAAGGTAATTCCGGGAAAAAACACCCGGCAAAACAAAAAGCAAAATCTCAACCGGCTAAAGATTTTACCCAGGTGGCCGAAGATCCGGTAGTTTATATATTGCTTAATAACAAAAGACGGAGCATGAATGAAAAAATTAAATTCGTTCGGACCGGAGTAACCAAAAAAATCCTCGTTAATATCAAGAATAAGACGAAGCTGGATTATGATGAGCTGGCTAAGGTATTGTCAGTCGGTCGGGCAACGTTAATTAATAAGAGTGGTAACCGGCCTTTTAATCTCGCACTCAGCGATCGGATCGTCGGACTCGCTGACTTGTATGATCATGGTTATAAAGTCTTTGGTGGCGCCGATAATTTTAATGAATGGATGTTTACGGCTAACAGGGCATTAGGTGGTCAAAAACCTTATGATATCATAGATACACAATATGGCAAGGATGAGGTCCGCGACCTGATTGGCCGAATTGATTATGGCATTTACTCTTAAATCATCCTATGCTGGTTTATCGGATAGGGAATGCCATGTACGCAGGCGATTTGACCGGAGAGGGCGCGAAAATCCACGGTGGCCGATGGAATCATATTACCGTCCCCTGTCTTTACACCTCAGGTTCCCGGGCTCTGACAGTTCTTGAGTATTCAGTTAATGTAAATATTTCTAAAATCCTTCGGGCGCTCGCCGTAACTACAATTGAAATTCAAGATGCTACTATTATGGAAATGCAAGTCGTTGATTTGCCTGGCAATTGGAGAGAATCGCCAGCGCCTTCGTCAACAAAAGATTTCGGATCCGCATTGTTGAAAGCAGCAGCTTTCCCTGTCATTAAAATCCCTTCCACCATTATACCGGAAGAGTACAATTATATTTTAAATCCTCATCATAGGGACTCAAAGAAATTTAGAATCAAGGAAACAAAAGATTTTATATACGATGTAAGAATAAAATTTTGACATATCCCTATCATATAACCATCGGACACAGCAGCATTTTACTGCACACCATCTTTGAATTGTTGGCCTATTTTGCATGATTTCGTTATTACCTTTTTCTGAAGAAAAGAAGGGGTGATATGATCCCTTCAGGAAACAGGACATGGATAATCATCGGCGCCATTTTCGGCGCCCTGATTGGCAGCCGCCTGCTGGGCGGTCTTGAAAATCCTCCTGATCTCATGAAGTCGGGTAACTGGCCGATGTCTTTTTATCAGAACAAAACGGTTTTAGGCGGATTACTTGGAGGTCTCTGGGCAGTGGAGATTACCAAGAAAATCATCAGGGAAAAACAATCTTCGGGCGACTTGTTTGTCTATCCTTTACTGCTCGCCCTGATCGTCGGTCGCATCGGTTGTTTCAGCATGGGGGTTTATGAAGAGACTTATGGAATTCCGACGACCCTGCCCTGGGGCATGAATCTCGGAGACAATTATATCAGGCATCCTGTGGCACTCTATGAAATTATTTTTCTCGCTGGACTATGGGCATGTCTGGCGCTGTATGAAAAAAAGAAGATCCTTGAAAACGGAATGCTATTTAAAATCTTTATGATATCTTATCTGATCTTCCGATTCCTGCTGGATTTTATCAAACCACACTATACATGGGCGTTCGGCCTTTCGAGTATACAAGCCGTCTGCCTGATCGGTCTCATGTATTATCTTTATATCCTGCTCATCCGGAAAATCATCTTTCTTCAAAAAACGAATTGAATGCCAGAAAGACCATATACCTATTATGATTTCACGCAGAGTCTTTGTGCGGTTTGCTTACGTCGGGTCGACGCTAAAATAGTTTTTGAAACAGGAAAAGTCTTTATGCTGAAGAATTGTCCGCAGCACGGCTTTTCCAAAGTAGTGATTGCAACAGATGTTTCTTATTACAAAGAAATCCGCAACTATAATAAGCCATCTGAAATGCCACTGAAGTTTAACACGAAGACGCATTATGGTTGTCCTTATGACTGCGGACTCTGTCCTGATCACGAGCAACATGGCTGTCTGACAATCGTGGAGATCACCGATCGCTGCAACCTGAGTTGCCCGACCTGTTATGCCATGAGCTCTCCGCATTACGGACGGCATCGGACCGTGGAAGAAGTAGAAAAAATGCTCGACATCATTGTAGCGAATGAAGGAAACCCCGATGTTGTGCAGATCAGCGGAGGAGAACCAACCATCCATCCGGATTTCTTTACCATACTGGATATCGCGAAGAAAAAACCCATCCGTCACCTGATGGTCAATACCAATGGCATCCGGATCGCGCAGGACCCTGATTTCGCCGAACGACTTACAGGTTATGCACCCGATTTTGAAATCTACCTGCAGTTTGATTCTTTCAAGACCGAAGCGTTGATCAGTCTGCGCGGAAAGGACTTGAGGGATATCCGTATGAAGGCCCTGGAAAAACTGAATGCACTCAACCTGTCGACCACGTTGGTCGTCACACTTCAGCAGCATGTAAATGATGATGAAATTGGTAAGATCATAGAATTTGGTCTTAAACAGCGCTGTGTGCGAGGAGTTACTTTTCAACCCGTACAGGTTGCGGGACGTAATGAGAATTTTGACCCTGCTACCGACCGGATTACCCTGACGGATGTGCGGACCAAAATACTGGAACAGACCAACATCTTTCAACCAAACGATATCATTCCCGTTCCCTGTAATCCCGACGCACTCGCGATGGCTTATGCACTAAAGCTGGGCGGAGAAGTTTTTCCTTTGACGCGTTATATTGATCCGGCACACCTGCTAAACAACAGCCGTAACACCATTGTGTATGAACAGGACACGGAACTTCACCAGCATCTCATTAAAATATTCAGTACCGGTATCTCCGTGGATCGTGTGGAGGAAAATATGGGGCAGCTGCTCTGCTGTCTTCCCCAGGTACAAGCACCCGGACTGAGTTACGATAATTTATTCCGTATCATCATCATGCGATTTATTGATGCATATGATTTTGATGTCCGTGCGATTAAAAAAAGCTGTGTTCATATTGTACATAAGGACGGACGTTTAATTCCATTTGAAACGATGAATCTTTTTTATCGAGATGAAAAAGAAATCTATTTAAAACAACTACAGGCGGAACGTTCACCGGCCAAAACGGAAATGACATGAAACTGTATAAAAATTTACTGTACGGCAACGGGGTAGCATTGTTTGTACTTGGAGTGTGCGGTGGTATTATGGCCGGCTCGATCGGTATCGGTGCGGTCCTTTGTCTTATAGCGCTGTTCAATCTTCCGTTTTTGGTGATTTATTTGGTCAATAAAAACTGGCTTGCTGTAAAAACCTGTCTGCTGGTTATCGGAGTCACACTACTTGTGGGCTTTTCCATTTGTTCAACTGCAAATTGGGGAAGTTTTCATTAATCGTTCGATTGATTTCCGGCCGATAGTCTGTGACTATGAGGAATTGAGCGTGCTTTATAATTCGGTCCTTGTCTTTCTTAGTATCAAGCTAACAATTCGACGATTTTCCGATAAGATGAGCAGGGCCAAAATGATCTTCACGATGGACAAAACGATATAAGGAGTCTCTTTACTATATTCACTATAATTCAGTCGTCTCTGCTGAAAGTAGGAAAATACCCGCCGGCAAAGATTCGGAATTTCATCTGTTAACATCAGACCCCCGATCACAATGACAGAGATGCTGAGGACGGTTGAACGATGTATATTCAATGGAATCGCCTCCTGATCGAAACCATCTGTTAATTTGAGTTTGTCCATAATCCATTCGGATCTAAATATCAGATAATAGCAAATGTAAATTTCGACCGCAATAACTATCGCGGAGGATATTAAGGTCCATAAGGCTTCTTCTGTTTGTCCTGTTTTAAAGTAAAGAATAACGGATAATAATTGCGGTAGAGACATAAATAAATCCCGGATAAAAAAGAGTCCGAGTATTTTGAGAACGATGTTGAACAGATTGCGCGGGGTCATTTTTTAGGGGTTTAGGATACCAACATACAAAAAATATGTTAAGGATCGAGGTGGATGTCAGGAAAGAAGGTGCTTATTTCAGAATTCAATGCGTATCCCGATATTTGTTCCTTGAATTATGGCTTAATGAATCAATCCAAACAAATATTCATTCTAACTCTCCTGATCTCAATTGCCCTTTTTATACTGGGACAATTTGTATTCGTAGCTTTCTTCGAATTTTTTGAGCCCAAATTTGATCTGATCGTATTTAAGGTAATAGAACGTCAATCAGGTATAAGAACGTCCATATTATTTTCCATAACCCTTTTCCTAATCCCAATACTGACAGTGCTAACCTGGCGCTTTGCTCCTATTGTTTCCAAAAACAAAAAAATAGCCTCCGCTTTTATTATTTTATGTTTTGCTATGGCAGCCATTTGGATACGTCACCAGGAGGTCAAATCCTATTTTACCTGGATAATAAAAACCAATTTGCTTTACATTAAAGACAATAAGCCGGTAAGTTATCCCATTGATCCGGTCAATTTTGTCTACTTTATGGCAGTGGGAATTATCATTGGCTGTATTGTTTCGGGATTATCCTTCCGTGAAGAAAGAATAAAATAGTTTATTCAGATGGTGCAGAAAATCATTGATTAAAGAAATGAAAAGATTCCTTGACGCGCAACAATCAAGCTTCGAAACCGCCTTGTCAGAAATCAAACGAGGCAGAAAACAAACCCATTGGATGTGGTATATCTTCCCCCAGATCCAGGGGTTGGGTTTTAGTGAAACGTCAAAATTTTACGCCATCAAAGATTTATCTGAAGCCCGTGAATATCTACAACATCCGGTATTGGGTGCGAGGTTAATTCAAATCAGCCATGCGCTACTTGAAGGAGAAGAAAAAAATGCAAACAAAATATTCGGGACCCCGGACGATTTGAAACTAAAATCCTCAATGACTCTGTTTGCTTCATTAGAAAATACTGATCCGGTCTTTCAGGGGGTTTTGAATAAATTCTTCCAGGGGAAAAAAGATGAGAAAACAATCGGAGTTATCAACAGTCAAAAATAACCGATAAATAAAGCTTCTCATATATTACTTTCATTTAAAACCCGTTTTAGCAATAGCAATAATTGATTAATTGACTTATTTTGTTACCTCATGACCCTTAAACCCGCTTAACCCTATTCCGGATGAGGATTCTTGTATTTTTTCTATTCTCTCTGATCCTCTTGTCGAATTCTGTTAAGGGACAGGTGAATGTTCAGGATTCCCTGGCCCTGGTGGATTTATACAATTCTACGAATGGCAACGGATGGACAATTAAAACAAACTGGCTAAGCAATCAGCCGGTTGCCACCTGGTATGGTGTGCTGACAAACAATAATCGCGTATCCAGCATCGATCTCAATAATAACAATTTAACCGGAACTATCCCGGCGACATTGGGAAACCTGCTTTATCTGTTATCACTACAGCTTGATGTAAATCAATTAAGCGGAAGCATCCCCGCTTCTCTGGGTAACCTGGTCAATTTGCAATATCTGTCCCTTATCCTAAATCAATTGACAGGTCCTGTTCCCGCATCATTAGGCAACATGACGAGCCTGGGGTGGATGCGCCTGGCAGACAATCAGCTGAGTGGATCTATTCCCTCTTCGCTGGGCAATCTATCCAATCTCCAATATTTTTATCTGGGTGACAATCGCTTTACCGGCACCATCCCCGCTTCCCTGGGCAATCTGACGAACCTGCTGTTCCTGCAGTTATATATCAACCAGCTGACCGGTCCTATTCCGTCATCCCTGGGCAACCTGTCTAATCTGGTCGATCTTGAATTAACCCTCAATCAGTTAAGCGGACCCATTCCTTCTTCCCTGGGAAACCTTTCTAATCTTTCGACACTTGCCCTGCAAGAAAATCAGTTGAGTGGCCCGATCCCCGCGTCTTTGGGAAATCTTAATTTTTACAACCTCTTTATCGGCTACAACTATTTCACGTTCGATGGTATGGAATTAATCGCACAACAGAGCGCAGTGCAAAAAGCATATGCGCCCCAGGGAATTATCCCCGTCAGTATTTCTTGTGGTAAACTTTCCGTTTCTGTTGGCGGAACACCTGCCAACAATACTTACCGATGGTACAATGATGTCGGTGTATTGCAAGCTACCGTGGTCGCTGATTCTACATTTACGCCTTCGGTGGCTGGTAACTTTTATGTTGTGGTAAGTAATTCAATCGCCATCCAGTTGTTATTACACAGCGATACATTATACGGGAATGTTTCTAAAAAAACTGTCAACGCCAGCATTTGTGATGGCCAATTCTATGCTCTTCCGTCAGGAAAACAAGTGAATACGACAGGAACATTCAATGATACTTTGAAAAGCGTCTCCGGATGCGGGGATAGTTTGATTACTATATTGAACCTGGTCGTAAGTACTTTATCAACTTATAATTCAACCAGAACTATTTGCGGAGGCCAATATTACACATTGCCTTCCGGTATCAATATTAATACGCCGGGTGTTTATCACGATACATTGCGAAGCGTGTTGGGTTGCGACAGTATCATCACGACGATTATATTAAATGTTGATAATTCTGTACAACAAATGAAAGATAGCCTGGTAATCTGTCCAGGGATACCTTCTGTTGTACTAAATGCCGGAAACTTTTCAAATACTTATTCCTGGAATACCGGATCGACCTCGAATACCATTACCGTGTCGAGCCAGGGATTATATAGTGTAATCGTCCACGGGATCAACGGATGTAAAGCCTACGACACGTTTATGGTTATTCCAAAAAATGCGCCTCATATTTTACTTGACAAAAACATTGTCCTTTGTAATGGCCAACCCAAGCTGATTGACGCGGGGGGCGGTTATCAGCGTTACCTATGGAATACAGGAAGCAGCAGTCGCTCCATAACCATTCAGTCTACTGGTTTATATTGGGTGACTATATCCGATCAATTTAATTGCTCCGCAACAGATTCAACAGATGTAAACCAATCAGCAAACCCACCTAGTGGTTTTTTACCGCCAGATACAGCAATCTGTTCATATACCGATATAGCCATAGGTCCTGCTTCAAAATTTGAAAAATACCTATGGAATACATCAGAAACATCCGGTACTATTGTTGTAAAGCAGCCGGGTGTTTATTCACTCTTCGTAACCGATATTAATAACTGTGTTGGCACCGACTCAATTACTATAAATAAAAAACAATGTGTCGAGGGACTCTTCGTACCGAACGCATTTACGCCTAATGGAGATGGAGTCAATGATATACTTAGGCCCGTCAATCTTAATAACATAAATCTTTCCAAGTTTGATTTTACTATCTTCAATCGTTGGGGACAAAGGGTTTTTGAAAGCACCAATCCCTCGCAAGGCTGGGACGGAAAAATTAATGGTTCACAACAGAATTTCGGGACCTATGTCTGGATGTTGAATTACCAGTTCCAGGGCGGACCGCCAACTAATGAAAAGGGGATCGTTGTATTGATTCGTTAGATGGCTCAGGTCAGCCGAGTCAAATCCTATTGATCCGGCTAATTTTGTCTACTTTATGGCCATCTGCTAATCGGCCTGATATACCCGGTTTTACTACTGTCGTACTCGTCCATGAGCGGGTAAAAATCATCAGCCGTATGGGGGATACCATCTTTTCCTGCTGAGAATAAAGTGTATTTATCGCCGATTTTCTCATAAATAAAATATGGGTTCTTCTGGTTCGTCAGTATAGGATCATAAATCGTTACCATATTGTCTCCTTTTATTAGTTGCTGAAGACTATCCGGATATTGTCCGTTTTGCATTTTATAAAATTCGATATTTTTTATCAGCTCCTTCAATTCCATCTGTGAAATGGAAACAAATCCTCCGTTAAACTGCCTTGATACTTCCCTGGCTGAACTTACGATGAAGAAATACATGAATATGGATGTGACGATCCCCAGGGCCCCGATGATGACAAGCCATTTATCTTTGAATTTTCTTATCCCCAAGAAAATAAAAATAATCCCGGATATGATTCCCACGATGGGTACCAGTCCGAAAAATCCAAAAAAATAAGAGGGCCTGGCGCTTTTGGCAGGCGTTAGCAGATTGCCCGTATTCCCTGCCGTCATCGATCTTCTTCCGCTAACACGGCGCATTTCGGTTTGCATGATGCCCAGAAAGTCCAGCACTTCTGCCGGACTTGAAAAGAATCGTTTCGGTATCAGGAATATGGACTTATCAGCCAGTTTAATCGATATACACTTCTTGTCCGAATTAAAAGAATCGATATGGGCCCATTTTATTTCAGCCCGGTCAATTTGTTCAGTTCGGGATTTGTGTAATATCATTCCTGTTTCGGAGGTATATAAAAAATACTCACGTAAAATAGGTTCTTCTTTCTTACCGTATAATTTGTTAATACTGGCAATCGTTCTAAGAAATGGGAGAAGAAAATAAAAGGAACCCAACATTACTAAAACAACAAGGAACACCAATATAAAAGTTGGCGGGTTCAACGGGTTCCCGCTTATGCCGATACCGATTAGTAAGGGAATCAGGAGAAAGAATGCAATCCCCTTTTTTAAAGCCGTCAGGTAAGCCGACCTGTAATAGTGAATGTAATCGCTTCGGGTAACCTGAAATGTTATTTCCATGCTGGCTGGTTAGGGGTAAACAGCTTTAAATTTATACAAATTAAACCGTTGTTCATAGCAGCAAAATCATTCGCGGGTTAACGGTGTAAGCCTGATCGCAAAGCCACCGCCCCTGGCCATGGTCAATGTTCTGGTTTCACTCCTGTTTATTTGTAACACGGCATGTTCATAATCGTCGCCGACCCGGTTTGCGTTTATGCCATCGGTAAAAAGTTCTGCGGAATAAATTGATTCGGTGAGGAAGTCGAGTTTTACATTCACGGTTTTTTCCGTCCAATCGGTAATACCTGATACAAACCACTCTCTTCCTTTCCTGCGCGCGATCACGGCATAATCACCGACCTTCCCCTGCAGCGGAATGGTTTCATCCCATACAGTCGGCATCGCAGATATATACTTCAATATCAACGGTTCCTTTTTATAAGCTGTCGGCGCATCGGAGAGCATTTCAAGCGGAGAATAAAACATCGTAAACATGGCCAGTTGCTGGCAGCGGGTGCCCTGCGTCATCGGACGATTATTGATGATCCGGAAATCCTTTTCATTCACATTGGTTAATCCGCCCGGTGTATAATCCATCGCGCCGGCCAGCATACGAATAAAAGGAATATGCGCCGCGTGCTCCGGTGTGCATCGGTTGGAAAATTTGTTGTACTCCAGTCCCTGCACGGCTTCGCGGTTGAGCACATTCGGATAGCTGCGTTCCAGGCCAGCCGGCTTGCAGGCTCCGTGAAAATCAACGATCATTTTTCGTTTGGCGGCTTCCTTGCTGGTGCGTTCATAAAAGTTGATGACGGTCTGGTCATCGCGGTCCATAAAATCCACTTTGACTCCTTTCACGCCCCATTTTTCAAACTCGTCGAAAGCTGCATTCATCTGCCGGTCGAGTACATGCCAGTCGCACCATAAAATGATACCCACGTTTTTCTTTTTTGCATAGTCAAACAGAAAGGGCATATCCAGTTTGCCATCGGCATTGGAATTCGTGGTGCCGTCTTTTATTTTCAACAGGTCATATTCATCACTCCACCCTGCATCCAGGATGATGTATTCCAGTTTATTTTCCGCAGCAAAATCAATGAAGTATTTATAGGTTTCCGTGTTGACGCCGGTTTTAAAACCGACGCCGGTCAGGTTGAGTGCACACCACCAGTCCCAGGACGCTTTGCCCGGTTTGATCCAGGATTCATCTCCGATTTTATTTTCAGAAGCAAGCAGCCAGACCAGGTTATTGTAGAGCAGGTCCTTATCCTCGCCAGCAATGATCATCAGGCGCCAGGGAAAGGATCGGGTGCCCGTCGTTTCGGCAATATAATCCGCACGCTCAATGGGAATTTTTTCGTTTCCTGCTGTTGAATCCTTTGTTACGAATTTTGGAAGTACCCCTTTTAAACCATGTTGACCATCATAGGTTAGATAAAGGCCGGCATAATCAAGCAGGTCAGATTCTGTAACCGCCACTTTAATTCCTTTTGATTCCGCGAGCAATGGTAATCCTGCAAACTTTCCGGAATCCAGGAAAGAGATCCGATCGTCCACATAATGCTCTTCGTAAGATGAAACGAAATTTCCAACCCTCATCATGGAAGCCTGTACATCCTGGTCAAATGCATAGGATACTTCTTCCTCCTTCACTTTGATCCTTCCGGGAAGGGCGGTTACAAAGCGGTAGGCCACGCCGTTATTGTAGGCCCTGAAGAGAATCGAAAAATGACTGGTAAACCGTAGCTCCAGTTCATTATAGTAATCGGAATATACTGCGGCCATCCCATAGAGTGGCTTTACATCATTATGAACTCTATGAGTGACTGAATTTTTTAATGCACTGTTCCGTCCCAATACCGACCCGTCTCCGAGCGTCATCGACAGATAATTGCCCGCTGTGATGGCCACTCCCTTCATCCTTACCTCGTAATAAATCCTTTCACCTGTATGCACGGTCACTTCGATGGCATTATCCGGTGAATGGAGCGAAAAGATTTTGTCGGCCGCCCGGGTAACAAGCGTAATGAGTAGCAGAGACAAGGGCAATACAATTTTTCTCATGGCGTAATTTTATGACCAGCAATTAAACCAATCTTTCGTCCACCGCAATCTCCTTAACAGAAATTATTTTTACCAAATCACGAAAACCAGGAAAAAGCGGGTTGAGAAGACAATTGTACTCAACGGTATTGACGGCGGACCGTACCCTGATAGCCAGCCATCGAGCCTCGCGCATCCAACGGTCGCCCTGTGCCTGATTTTCCAAAAGCGAAAGTTTCATCCAGTCTTTGTGATATTTATTTTCCGGTAAAGTGAAGATGGGCGTTTTATCAGGCAATTCCAGTTCTACAACATATAATTTAGGAGGCGTTTCGCCTTCATCAAAATGAACCAACTTTTCCAACAAGGCGAGGGAACTGTTTTCGCTTGTATATAACATGAACGTGCCTTTACTGTTCCAGCGACCGCCCCAACGGTAAGCACCGGTTCCGCTGTGATCCTTCGCTCTCTTTTTATCCTGAACAATCCGAAACAGTCGCATGTCCGGAATTTAAGAGTAAACACCTTCTTCGATACGCCCCAGGATGTCGTTCACCATACTCAAACCGGACAGCGTGTCAAAGAGTTCAACGGGTTTCCTGTTCCTGAGCGCCCGGTTCTCTTTATTCAACCAACGCTTAAGCTTTTCTTCATCACGAAATACCTGGTAGCCATGCTGCAACACTTTTGCAATCTCCACCGCATGAGAGGATGTTTTCTTATCCAGTTTTTCTTTATTATCCTTTCGTTCCAGGGTCTTAACGGAAATATCAAAAATGTTTTCAGTAATGTATTTCCGGCTAATGCCGATATAAGAGGCCAGGTTGTTGATCGCGTTTTTCGTAAGCCCGTCAGTGCCGAGTTTTATAAGATCAAAATCCGAAGCAATCCTTTTCGCCCCTGCTGGGGATACCCCGAGCCAGTGAGTCAGATTCATTTTATTATCAGCCAGATTGTAAACACCCTCTGTCTCCTTTGCAACTGTCAGATCAGGTTTACTTGTACTTGTTTTTGTGGCTTTTGGCATAACGACAAATTTACCGAATTTATGGAATAAATGTCGCAAAGCCATTAGTTTCTCCAGAATAACATACTACCTGACCGGCTCATATCGAAGTCCGACAGTACCTGTTTTAAATGTCTTGGTACTCAACATATTAAAGGGAATCTTGTTTTTTTTGTCTGTAAACAGAGGCTTGCCACTTCCCAGGATGACGGGATGGACGTTGATCCAGTATTCATCAATCAATCCGAGGTTCATCAAAGCTTGAGGAAAAATAGAACCGCCCCAGATAACAAAGTTTTTCCCCGGTTGTTGTTTTAATAGCGCTATTTCTTTCCCGACATCGCCTTTGACTAACCGTGCATTCATCCAATCAACATTTTCAAGCGTTTTTGAAAAAATAATTTTGGGAGTATTATTTAACCAAACGGAAAATTCTTTTTCAAATTTTGAGCTTGATGGATTTGTGCCTGCAGCTGGCCAATATTCCTTGAATCCCTGGTAAATTACCCTTGACATTAGAACAGAATCCACAGTACTCAGCATGTCGAATACATCCTTCCAACTTTCTTCCTCCCCGACCGCCGTCGGCATTCCCCAATCCATTTCCCCCTTCGGCCCCGCTATGAAACCATCCAAAGTCAATTCGATTTTAAAAATTACCTTTCTCATAAATCATACATTTTTATGCAAATTTCCAGGCAAATATCGAACCACGGGTTCAGGATGCATAACCATCCATTCACTAAACTGGTCACGTATCTTTACGGGAATTGAAAAGTGCCGCTGACAAAGTGAATTTTGCAATCTTTGAAAGAATTCCCGCATACTTACTAAAATGATGGAAATAAAACAAAATAAAATCAGATTGCGTTCCCTGGATTTTTTCCGGGGACTTACCATAGCAACAATGATCCTGGTGAACAATCCCGGTGACTGGGGACATATTTATGCCCCGTTGGAACATTCGGTATGGAACGGATGCACACCCACAGACCTGGTGTTTCCTTTCTTTCTTTTTATCGTCGGCGTTTCCATTGTATACGCCATGGCCTCAAAAAAAACGGAACCGGCCAACCATCGGTCCATCATACTAAAAGCGTTACGCAGATCGCTTACGATCTATGCGCTTTTCGTCATCTTGAATCTGATTCCAAAATTTGACTTCCAGCACCTGCGGTTCCTTGGCGTGCTCCCAAGAATTGCCATCGTCTTTTTTATTTGTACCGTCATCTTTGTAAAAACTTCCCGGACCACCCAGATTTGGATTTTCTGGATAATTCTGTTCGCCTATTATTTTATTATGAATTTCATTCCGGTGCCGGGTATCGGAGATTCAAATCTGGAGCCCTCAACAAACCTGGCGGCCTGGCTGGACAGAACCCTGCTCACAACAAACCATATGTGGTCCGGATCCAAAACCTTCGATCCGGAGGGCATCCTGAGCACACTACCGGCCATCTGTACCTGCCTCCTGGGAATATTTACCGGAACCTGGATGAAGAGAGAAGACCGCGGGCCCGATAATAAAGTAGCGTGGCTTTTTTCTGCTGCGACCCTTCTCGTCGTTGGCGGATTAATATGGAATGGAATCTTCCCGATGAACAAAGCTTTGTGGACGTCATCGTTTGTATTGTTTACCGGCGGCCTTGCCATGGCCGCTCTTACACTCTCTTATTGGCTGATCGATGTAAACGGCAGGCAAAAATTCACAGAACCCTTTGTTGCCTTCGGATCGAATGCCATCACCATCTATGTGGTTTCCGGCTATCTTCCGTTGCTGATCGGTTCCATTCCTGTTCAGGATGATGGTCAGAAATCCAATCTCTGGCAATATGGATACCATCATTTCTTCAGCTCCTGGCTTTCACCCATTAATGCTTCCGTAGTAAGCGCCCTGGTGTATGTATTTTTATTAAGTCTCCCAATGATCTTCATGCTAAGGAAAAAGATTTTCATCCGTTTATAGTTAGCCAGATATAAATTCAATAACAAACTCCTAAGTATCTTCGCTATATAATTTTCTATTTATGAAATCACTTTCTCTTGCACTTCTGTTTATCCCGGTGTTTTTCTCCGGAAAAGCCCAACGCAGCAATCCCGATACCATCGGAACAAAAATGGGTCCGCTTATCGTACAACCCATACAGCACGCCAGCCTGATCCTTACGGTGAATGGCTTAACTATTTATGCGGATCCGTCTGGCGCGGATAATTTTAAAGACCTGACGCCACCGGATATGATACTGGTTACCGATATACATGGCGATCACTTCGATATAAAAACCATTGATGCAATAAAAAAAGCAGGTACTATTCTCGTGGTTCCACAGGTCGTAGCCGATAAATTACCTGCAGCTGATAAGGACCACCTGGTTATATTGAAAAACGGTGATCAAACGACGCAATCCGGTATTTCCATTCGCGCCATTCCCATGTACAACCTGCCGGAGAGTCCAACAGCCATGCATACAAAAGGAAGGGGCAATGGTTATATATTGGGTATCGGCGGCAAGCTCATTTATCTTTCCGGTGATACACAGGGGATTCCTGAAATGCGTTCCTTAAAAAATATTGATGTAGCTTTTATTTGCATGAACCTGCCTTATACTATGGACGTTAAAGAGGCTGCGGATGCCGTGCTGGCTTTTAAACCCAGGATCGTATATCCCTATCACTATCGGGGGAATAACGGGTTGAGCGATATCAATGCTTTTAAAAGTCTGGTAGAAGCGGGGGATAAGCAAATTGATGTCCGTCTTCGAAACTGGTATCCCGCAAAATAGAGTTGGGGAATCAGCGCCTGTCAGATTCAGTCATCTGTTTGTATCAGTCTTTGCCGCCCACAGTATTGCGTTGCCAAACATTTTTTTGAATTCGGGTGAATGGAATATATTGGCATGGTGGCCAGTCTGAAAATAAATGTTGCGGGCTTTTATTTTTTCGTTTGACCAGATCACCGGATGATCGCCCATTTTAATATCTGAGGGCGGCTGGTAGCTGGATTCATCCACGTTTGCGATTACGTGCACATTGGGCCGGGGATCCTTATCGTAAGTATACCATTCGTCGTCGGGTATGGAAAAAGTTTCGGGCAGGCCATTCATAACCGGATGCCTTTTGTCTTCCACCCGCACGGTGGCCGTCGCCCGCGCTGCGATATAGTTCTTCCACCGGATGCCGCCCATAAATTGCGAGAACCAATCCCACATCGGGTAACCATCAAATTCTCCCAGCAGGGAGGCATGATGAAAACCAACCCAGCCGCCCCGCCCTTCTTCCATATATTTTATAAATGCTGCCTTTGCCCGATCCGTCCACATATAGGGCGGATAGTTTAGCTGAATAAATTCCTGGAACCCTGATAAATAGGAATCACTTATCGAATCCGTGTTGTTGACGACCGTGAAATCAAAATGCTGTTCCGTAGAAAAATGGTTGAGCCAATCCAGTGCAGCAACGACAAAACCTTCGTGTATACCGCCCCGTTCGGCAAGTACCAGCACATGGAAGGCAGGCTTGCGGGTTGACAACTGACTAAAACAGGAAAGACAAATTACCAGCAGGGATAATGCCAGTACATATTTTACAAATCTCTCTTTCATTGATCGTGAAGTTCCGTTAAATTCCGAAGTGACAGCCGCAATCACTTTGGTTGTTGAATTAGTGTTTATTCGGATCGTAAAGCTGTGGCATCCAGACCTGGAAAGTGGATTGTTTCTTTCCAATGAATCCTTTCATTTCCGGCCGGTCATTTTCGGTAAGTCGATCCCGTATGGCAAAGGTGGGCAGTTCAACCGGTGTATATCTTTCCATCTTGCGGGGTAAGAAAATGAACCCGGTGCCGGCAAAGCCGGTATTTCGGATAAAACGCCTTCTGGAATACAACATAAAAGGAGGATTTTCTGTCTTTTTACTATCGTATAAACCCCTTGTATTAGTTGCGGTTAGCGAGTATCTTGTCAGTAGTTTTTCACCCTACCCCTGATACCCATGAAACAAAATCTACCCAAAGGATCATTGATCCTGGCTTCAGTAATTCTGTTTTCAATAGCTTGCAAAAAATCTGTTGATCCGCCATCCAATACAAATCCGGGCGGGACCGTTCAACATGACACCACACTGACGGCTCCCGTTGTACCCTACCCGCTAACTCCTGTACAGGAATGCAATTCCGCTCCAAATTACGGAGACTCCATCTTATATCCACAGCCAGTCAGCTCGACGGACTTTTATGTATATCCTCAAAACAATGCGGGTATAAAGGGGACTTATTTGTCCTGGCCCGCGGGATTGATTATTGATTCAAAAACGGGAAGTATCGATCTGACTAAATCTGAGACCGGAGAACGGTTTTCTGTCGCTTTTGTAAAGGACGGGACCTCCGATACCTGTATGTCGCAATTGATTATCGCCGGTGCGGCGTATATGGATAGTGTATATGAGCTTTCGGTAAGTGATACCACTTCAGCTCCTTATTTTAATGCCAATCCGTATAGTCCTCCCGTTTGTCAGGGCAATCAGGGACCGGGCTGTCAATTTGATTATAACGATTATGCCAGGAGACATGGGATTGAAATAGATCAAAAAACAGGTTTTATCGATCTTAAGAAAACGATGAAAAATAATCCGTTCGGGCCTATGCCTTTTAACGGTGAATATATAATCACAACGATTTATTATAAATTGAATGATCAGAGTAATAATGCCCCACAAAATATTCAGGTGAAGCTGGTTTACTATAACCGTAAATCAGATATTCCGCAAGATGTACTTGCACAGGTTTCCAATAATATTACGAACACATTGGGTAATACCCTATTGGATACCGGTCCTTCTCCCAGACCACCGCTCATTATCATTGTGCGGACCAAATAATTCAATTCATTGGCGCCATGTCCGGGCACCATGCGTATCGGAATCGGACAGTTTTATCTGATGCGCAAATATCAAGGTGTTGACTGACAAAGTTTTATAACCCGGCATTTTATTAGAGATTCAGATCATCGGGATCTATCCCGCATTTATGAATCTTTCTGTAAATATTGGGGCATGCTTAAAAATCATTTCAAAATCGCATGGCGCAACATCACCAGGCATAAGGCATACACGATAATCAATACCCTTGGGCTTGCACTGGGCATCTGTTCCTGCCTGGTTATTTACCTCATTACGAGTTATGATTTTAGTTTTGACCGGTTTCATCCGGATGGGGGGCGCATTTACCGCATCGTAGGAGAGGTACAAAAGAGCAACGGAGAAAAGATGTTTTTGAACAGTCCGTATTCTGATTTGGCTGGCTTTCAAAACCAGATACCCGGATTTGAGGCGGCTTCGGGCTTTCACATGTTTAGTTCAAACGTGATGATACCGGGCGGTGATAAACCAGACAAGAAATTCACCGAAAACGAACAGGATGCCGACGGTAGTTCCAATATTTTAACCGGGCCCCAATATTTCGAGATATTTAGCTATCACTGGCTGGTCGGAAATCCGGCTTCATTGAAAGAACCTTTTAAAGTCGTGATTTCGGAAAAGGAGGCCCGCAAATATTTTGGTAATGGTCCGGTCGGTGAAATGATCGGAAAGAAAATTGTGTTTGCTGATTCGCTTCAGGTTAGCGTTTCCGGCATTGTAAAAGACTGGGACCAAAACAGCGATTTAGCTTTCAGGAATTTTATTTCGATCAGCACGGCTACTCATAGTTTTTTAAAAAACCGGATTGCTACCGAAGACTGGAGCAGTCTGAGACCCCATAGCTCTCAGGCATTTGTTAAGCTGTCGAAAGGAATAACTCCTGAACACGTGAACGCACTGTTTGCCCAATTCATCAACAAAAACATAAAACTGGATAATCCCGGGTCCAAATTAAATATGTGGCTCCAGCCTGTAACGGCTATTCATTTTACTCCCGACTTTCACAGAGGGGATGATGGGGACAATCAATTCAGAAAAGCCTATTTACCTACCTTATATGCATTGATGAGCGTTGCACTATTCATTTTAATTATTGCCGCCGTTAACTTTATAAACCTGTCTACCGCACAATCTATTCAGCGTGAAAAGGAAATCGGTATCCGTAAAGTATTGGGCAGTAATAAAACCAGCCTGGTTTTCCAATTCTTAACCGAGACCTTTGTACTTACATTAATTGCCGCATGTATTTCAATTTTAATGGTGAAGCCGGTTCTCTCTCTCTTCAGTTCTTATATACCCAATGGGGTGGTGTTCAGCTTAAATTCCTCCACACTGTTTTTTTTATTTATTGTAACAACACTCACTTCATTGCTGGCAGGGATATATCCGGCAAAAGTGCTTTCTTCCTATTCACCCGTGAATAGTCTGAAAGGCAGTGCGGGACCCAAGGTGGGTCAGAAATGGAATTTAAGAAAAGGGTTGATTGTATTTCAGTTTAGCGTGTCATTGATTTTCATTATAGGGACCCTGGTGATAGGTAATCAGATCAGGTATATGCACGATAGTTATAAAGGGTTTACAACTGATGCCATTGTGAACATTCCCCAAAACTGGGGCGACCATGAAAACAAAATGCACGTATTCAAGGAAAGTCTCCGGAATATTCCCGGAATTCATCAGGTCATATTGGAAGCGTTTGCTCCCATGGGTTTCCCCCATATGTCAGGAAACATAGAATATAAAGGCAGAGAGGATACTAAGCTGGAGGTTTCGGTGCAGCCGGCAAATGAGGGTCTTATCCCTTTTTACGAAATGAAATTATTGGCGGGAAGGAATATGTTTCCCTGTGATAGCCTGAAAGAAATAGTGATCAATGAAACCTGTTCAAAAAACCTCGGATTTGCAACACCGAATAAGGCGCTGGGAAAATTAATTACCTGGTGGGATGGTAAGGTTTATCCAGTGGTTGGAGTAGTAGCTGATTTTCACGAGAACTCTTTTCATGAACCCATGAAACCTGTTGTGCTTGCCCATATGCCGGGATTGGAAAAATCGATTGCCATAAAACTGACTACCAAGGGGGAACAGGCGTCTTTTACGAAAGCCACGATGGCGATGGTTCAAATGCAATGGAAGAAAATCTATCCAAACGATCCATTCGAATATAATTTTCTTGACGATTCGATTGCCTGGCTTTATGATCAGGAAACAAAGACAGCCTGGCTGATGGATGTAGCCATGATAATCACCATATTTATTTCCTGCATGGGCATTTTCGGTCTTGCTATGTTCACCGCTGAAAGGCGAACCAAAGAGATTGGGATCCGTAAAGTGCTTGGTGCCACGGTGACTAATATTACCGCTATGCTGAGTAAGGACTTTGTGGTCCTCGTCATCATTGCCATTTTCGTTGCCTCACCGATCGCCTGGTATTTGATGAACCTCTGGTTACAGGATTTTGTTTACCGGATAAATATCAGTTGGTGGGTATTTGTTGTTGCGGGTTTGGGAGCAATCCTCATTGCGCTGGTTACGGTAAGTTTCAAGGCTATCCGGGCCGCCTATGCGAACCCGGTGACCAGCTTACGCTCGGAGTGATTCCAACGCACGATTATTTACCCGAAAATGACCTGATTAATTCATGGATATAATTCAACCCGTCGTAAAAATCATCCACGCGAATTCGCTCATCCTTTCCATGCATCCGGAAATCATCCACATCCAGGAATATGCCTGAAACACCATAGGTGGGCATACCCTCAGCACGTAAATATTTTCCGTCAGAAGCACCAACGCCCAGAACGGGCAACACGGGAATGCCGGGCCATAATTTATCCGACACGCGCCGCACAGTATTCATGATCTCTGGTTTCAATTCAGACGCCGGACTAATTATCAACGGAATCAAAATGGAAACAGCTATCTGCGAATCGGCCAATACATCCTTGATTTTATTTTCTACTTCTCCCTGCGTCGTGCCGGGTAAAAGCCGGCAATTAACCGTGGCTTTCGCAGACTGTGGCAGGGCATTGATCGCATGTCCGGCGTCTACCATGGTTACCACACAGGTGGTACGCATCATGGCATTGTAATAGGGCAACCTGGACAGGCGGTTAACCGACGCCGTGTCGGGATTATTTCCGGCTACGGTTTTCATATCAGCAGCCAGCTGACCGCTTTCGAAAGCCGACATCGTTGCAAAATAAGATCTCGTCGTCTCACTGAACTGAACCGGAAAATCAAAAGCCTCCATATGCACCAGTCCTTCGGCAAGCCTGTATATTGCATTGTTCTTTGACGGCTGTGAACTATGGCCCCCGGGATTTTTCACTTCCAGGGTCATATAGAAAATTCCTTTCTCACTGACCTGCACCGGGCGGATGATTCGTTTACCTTCTTTTCTTTGTGGCTCTCCGGCATCCAGGTTGACACAAAACCCTGCATCGATCAGGGGCCGCTGATTCTTTATCAGCCATTCCGCTCCATTGTATTCCGCGCCGCTTTCTTCTCCGGCAGTCAGGGCGAGGATCAGGTCCCGGTCCGGCAAATACCCTTCCCGTTTCATCCGGATAAAATTAGTTACCAGAATGGCAGCGCTTTCTTTCATATCCAGACTTCCGCGTCCATAAAAATACCCGCCGGTTTCTGTAAGTATAAACGGATCGTAGGACCAGTCTTCCCTTCGCGCCTCGACTACATCCAGGTGCGCAAGAAACAGAATGGGCGGCTGTTTACCGGATCCATGCAAACGGGCCACCAGGTTGCGGTTGCGGGGTTGGGGACCGATCACCAGTACATCTTTTTCATTATATCCCGCATCGACTAATCGTTTGGCCATGGCTTCAGCCGCCAGCGTGGTATTACCGGTGGAATGCGTTGTGTTGATTGCAATCAGTTCTTTAAAAATGCTGAGGGCCAGTTCCTGGTCAGTACTTTTTGGGACCTGCGCAAAAACAGATTGCAGTAAAAACAAAAAAACGAAAATGGAAACAGGGAAATTTTGTTTCAACGATCTTGCATTATGAATTTGAATGGGGCCAGGTTCGTTCCTCTATATTGTATAATGTAATGATTATTTCTAATTCTTTCAAAGACTTTACAAATTGGGCCAACTGGCAGGAATCTGTTGACGGTACTGAATCAGTGCGCCCTGAGTTTTTCCAGCATGCGTTTTCCGCTTTCATTCCGGGGATTGATCGCTATTGACTCTTCGTAATTTTCGATGGCCAGTTTTGTGTTTCCGATATCCATATAGGCTTCCCCCATGCTGTCGTATACATTATACGATGTTGGATGATTTTTTATGTTCTGCCGGAATAATTCAATCGCCTGGTCAAAATGTTTTGCGTTGAGCTGCCGGTAACCACAGGCATTGATAAAATCTTCACCAGGTGCAATCGTATAACCGAATTGAATGGATAGTTTCCTGAACTGCTCTTCAATTTTTTTATTGGTAAGCAGGTTCTGACTATCCCAGACATTCATGAACCAATCCGCATAAATAAATTTCAACCCGTCATAAATACTTTTGTAGGGCAGGGAAAAATGGTCTTCCTCCGGATATGCATTTTTTGCCCATCTAAAACCGGGAGGAGCAAACTTTTTCAGATAACCCGCCAGCGAATCGATCCGTCCTTTTGGTCCGGGTTCGTTGCCAATAGTTATATACATGTTTCCCGTAATTTGGGGATGCGCTTTGAGAAATTCAGGAAAACCGGTATATATTTTCATATTAGGACCATAAAAAGCCGGACTGATTAAAATCTCGGATTGAAATAATCCGGGCGCGGTTTCCTTCGCATATAATGCGAATAATCCGCCCAAAGAATGGGTAGCCAGGATCCGGTAAGGTTGCGTTCTGTAATGTGCATTGACGTAGGGCACAAGTTCATCCTGAATGAAATGAAGAAAACGATCTCCGCCACCACTTGAAACTATTCCGCTGTCGGCAATGGGAGTGAAATCACTGGCGCGGTCATCGCTCAGAATGGCAACGACCATCATGTCCGGTATCCGGTTGCGCTCCACGTTAGAAAGGAATTCAACCATTTCAGAAACATATTTAAAATGAATACTTCCATCGAGCAGATAGAGAACCGGATAAGTTTCTGAAGACTGACCATAACCCCCCGGAGTATGGATCCAGATTGTCCTTTGCGCATTCATTATTTTTGAAAATAACAGTACCTGCTCCTGACGGGTTACCGGGAGGCTGTCGTCGTTTTGGCTGAATACGTTTTCTGTCAAAAAAAATATAAATCCGGCTGATAAAAACCAACACAGTTTTTTTCTCATGACGCGAAATTTGATCCATCCCATGGATGTTAAGGTATGGCATTATGGAGAATGAAATATCCTGGAGTCAAAAGGAAATTTCTCTGTCTTTTGGATAGTTATTTTCCCAAATTCCGGATGATGCGGATTTAATAATAAATTGAAATCACCTGGAACAACAGCAGAAGGCACCCGCAGGATCGGGAATTGATTTTCACGTACGAAAGAATCACCGATAGTTTGCGTGGAAGACAAATAAGGAAAAACATTCCAATTCTTTGGCAGCATATCAACGGATATCAGTTGCCTTTTCAAATCATCCGGAAATTCCAAAATGACCATCATATAATCTCTGGGCGCCATGGCAAGGGCAAAATGAACCATCACTTCTGCCATGGCCAATGCCCTGCTTTCTGCAGTATAGATCAGCTCTATTCCGATTGAATTCCACCTGGCTCCTTTAAAAGAAGATCCTTTACCTGAAAGATCATTTGCATATACAGCACGTGACAATCGATAGGCTTTCATCAGGCAAGGATTCCAAAATTTATATTGTTGAGTTCTGTAATAACCAGCTCCTTGCCATAGGAATCTTCCAGAAGATCAACGGGTTTAGAGTTGCCCAATGCAAAGCTGGGTGTGCCAAGCCATAGACGAAACTTTTCCATATTACCAAAAACTTCCAGACCGGTATGTGTAACTTCTGCCATCTCAATTATTTTTTCTGATTGTAAAGGTTTGAATTTTTGCCTGGTTTGCTTATATCTCAGGAGGGTTTTCGAAGATATATTCAATAGGCGTGACCAGTCTTCGGATCCGAATGGAGCGATATCCTGAATATCATTAAAATAGGAATAGGGTATGCCCTGCCTGATAACATCTATTACCAGCATTTTATCAGATATGAAATTTCCAAAAGTGATCCGGCCCTTCAATTTAAGTATCATCGTTTCACCCCCTCCCCGGATTGCCCTTAACATCACTTCCGTTTTCCTGTCAAGTATTTTAGTAAGATTGCTTTCTTCCATAGACATAGTACTAAGACATTTGTCTACAAAAATAAGACATTTTTCCAATTTATCCAAAAAAGGGCCCATTTTATTCTTTTTTGTGCCAGGTAATTAATCGTAAATAAGTATGTTTATTACTAAATTTATTAGTAATTTGCCTTCCCCATAATCCTCACAAAGTAATGAATCGGGTTTACTAAGAATCGTCCATGAACGCACAAAAAACAGATATTTTCACCCGGTTGAAAAGGGAAATTCTCCCTTTGGAAGGGCTCCGGTCATCACTGCCGGGCAATACGGTGGACCTTGGATTGGGATTCATGGAAGAAGCCTTTCCGAATGGAAGTTTTCCGACAGGAGCCGTGCATGAATTGATTAGTGAAGGAGCAGAAGCTGCTGCATCCGTTACAGGTTTTATTTCTGGCTTGTTGGGCGGATTGATGCAAAACGGAGGAGCGGTTGTTTGGATCGGCTCTTCGTGCACTCTTTTTCCTCCGGCATTAAAAGCATTTGGCATTCAACCCGACCAGGTCATTTTCATTGACTTGCAAAAAGAACGGGATATACTCTGGGCCACGGAAGAAGCCCTGAAATGTGAAGGGCTCGCCGCCGTCATTGGAGAAATGCCTGAACTCAATTTTACTTCTTCACGCCGTTTTCAACTGGCGGTAGAGCAAAGCCGGGTGACTGGTTTCATTTTTCGTTCCAATCCACGTAACCTGAATCCGAACGCCTGCGTTTCCCGCTGGAAAATAAAATCAGCATCAACATTTGCTGAAGATGATTTACCCGGTCTTGGGTTTCCCCGATGGCAGGTGGAACTGCTGAAGATCCGGAATGGAAAACCAGGAATCTGGCAGGTGGAATGGGCAGGTGGTTGTTTCCGTCAGGTTTCTGAAATTATTCCTTCTATTATTCTCGAACCAAAAAGAAAAACCGGGTGATATGGCGCGGTTCATCACCATATGGTTCCGTCATCTGAAGACGGATTGGTTCAGCATCCATCAACCGGCACTTCGTGGAATGGCCCTCGTGCTGACGACCCCTGATCATGGTCGTAAGATAATTTCTGCTGTGAATATAAAAGCCCAGGAACAGGGAATTGAAGTGGGCATGGTAGTAGCAGATGCCCGTGCGATTTTTCCTTCAATACAAATTTTGGACGACGATCCGAAATTGACTGAACGCTTATTGAAGTCCATTGCGAAATGGTGCATTCGTTTTACCGATGCAGTGGCCCTTGATTTACCTGACGGACTCATCCTCAACGTGACGGGCTGTGCACATCTCTGGGGTGGTGAGAAATCCTATATCCGCGATATCAACCAGCGTTTACAAAACCGGGGATATGATGTGCGCGCAACTATGGCGGATACCATCGGCACGGCCTGGGCCACGGCTCATTATGGAGATGTTTCACCCATTATAGAAAACGGAAGGCAGATGGATGCGTTGCTTTCTTTGCCACCATCGGCCCTCCGGTTGGAAGCTGAAGTGACCGATCGTTTGTATAAACTCGGTCTTTGCCAGATCAGGCAATTCATCAACATGCCCCGTTCCGCTCTTCGCCGTCGCTTTGGTCATGGTTTACTCTCCAGGCTGGATCAGGCATTGGGTAATGAGGTAGAAGCGATGCATCCGGTTCATCCTATCGAACCATTCCGCGAAAGATTACCCTGTCTCGAACCGATCGTGACTGCAACCGGAATTGAAATCGCTTTGCAACGACTGTTGGAAACTTTATGTCAACGTCTTCAACAGGAGGGTAAGGGAATTCGCAAAGCGGTATTCACGGGATTCCGGGTGGATAACAAAATAGAGAAAATTGAAATCGGTACCCATCGGGCCACCTTTAACAAGTCCCATCTCTTTAAACTTTTTGAAGAAAAAATATCCGGCATGGAACCGGCCCTGGGTATAGAACTTTTCATGCTCGAGGCTTTGAAAACAGAAAAGGTTTCTTCCAGGCAGGAAAAATTCTGGAATTCAACAGGCGGTTTGGAAGATACCGGACTGGCTGAACTGATGGACCGGTTGACAAACCGTTTTGGTAATTCACCCATTCACCGGTATGTTCCGGACGAGCATCACTGGCCGGAAAGATCATTTAAATCGGCTGTATCACTGCATGAAACAGTCGATGAGGCTTGGGTTGTAGACAGGCCCCGGCCACTGCAACTCTTAACCAAACCCCAGTCCATAGAAGTAACGGCACCCATTCCCGATTACCCACCGATGCTGTTCCGATACCAGGGGAAACTGCATAAAATAAAAAAGGCCGACGGACCCGAACGCATCGAACCCGAATGGTGGATAGCTGAAGGGCTTCACCGCGATTATTATGCGGTAGAAGATGAGGAAGGTGGGCGATATTGGTTGTTCCGCGCGGGACATTATGCAGAAGACGAATCGCCGCGATGGTTTATTCATGGATTTTTTGCCTGATGAAATATGAATTATACTGAATTGCAAGTCACTACAAATTTTAGTTTTCTCCGCGGGGCTTCCCATCCGGAGGAATTTGTGGAACGGGCCGCAGAATATGGTTATAGGGAAATCGGGATCACGGACAGAAATAGTCTGGCCGGCATCGTTCGCGCCCATGTGGCTGCGAAATCTACGGGCATGCGTTTACTTCCTGGATGCCATCTGATCCTTTTAGATGGCCCCGGCCTGCTGGCCTATCCGACTAACATTGACGGATACACGCAACTATCATCCTTGCTGACCACCGGTAATCTGCGTGCGGAGAAAGGAGAATGTCATCTCTATAAGTCAGATGTTTACCAGCAACTAAAAGATATCCGGCTGATCGCCGTGTCACCAACTACACTGAACAATGATTTTGAATTTGAATCTTCCTTCGAAAAAAATCTGAAAGAATATATGGAGGCCTTCGGTAATCGTCTTTATCTCGCAGCAACACGAAGATATCTTGGCGACGATTCCAAACAACTATTCCGGCTTTCACAAATTTCAAAGCGTTTACATATACCGTTAGTAGCCACCAACGACGTACACTATCACTTCGCCCAACGGAGGCAGCTGCAGGATATTTTAACCTGCATCCGGGAAAAATGCACCATTTATACTGCTGGTTATCGTCTGCATCAAAACGCAGAAAGGTTTTTGAAACCAAAAGAAGAAATGTTCCGGCTCTTCCGTCAATACCCCGAAGCGATCAGCGCGACGCAGGAAATTGCGGAAGCCTGCCAGTTCTCGCTCCGGGAACTAAAATATGTATATCCGGAAGAGATCACCAGTGAAGGACGGACACCACAGGAGGAAATTGGCTTTCTCGCCTGGAAAGGGGCGCGGGAACATTTTGGCGGAAACATTCCCGCTATCATCAGCACGGCAATTCAGCACGAACTGGCATTTATCGAAGAGATGAATTACGCTGCCTATTTTCTCACCGTTTACGACATCGTGCGATACGCCAGGGAAAATGGAATTCTCTGCCAGGGCCGCGGATCGGCAGCCAATTCTACTATTTGTTATTGTCTGGGCATTACTTCCGTAGATCCGACCAAATTCGATCTCCTGTTCGAACGATTCATTTCTTCGGCGCGAAATGAACCACCCGACATTGATGTGGATTTTGAACACGAGCGACGCGAAGAGGTGATTCAATATATATACCGGAAATATGGACGCGACCGGGCAGCAATCGTAGCCACCGTCACCCAGGAACGACAACGAGGGTCCATCCGGGATGTTGGAAAGGCGATGGGGCTGGCAGTAGATACAATAAACCGGATTTCCAGTTCGGTCTGGGAGTTCACTGAGGAATGGTTTGAAGGAAAACGTCTTACCGAACAGGGAATGAATCCGGATGATAAACATCTCAGGAAAGTTTTGCAGCTGACCGAACAGCTCATGGGTTTCCCGCGCCAGCTTGGTCAGCATACCGGCGGCTTTGTCATTACCCAGGGAAAATTGTCGGACCTCTGCCCGATCATGAATGCCCGCATGGTAGACAGAACCTGCATCGAATGGAACAAGGATGATATCGATGCGTTGGGCTTTCTCAAAATAGACGTGTTGGGTTTGGGCATGCTCACCTGCATCCGTAAGGCTTTTGAGATCTCGAAGAAAAATTATGGACTGGATCTTACGCTCGCCAATATTCCGCAGGATGATCCGGCAGTGTACGATATGATTTGTCACGCCGATACGATCGGCGTTTTCCAGATCGAGAGCCGCGCCCAACAATCCATGCTGCCACGACTAAAGCCACGTTGCTTTTATGATCTGGTGATAGAAGTGGCGATTGTAAGACCCGGGCCGATCCAGGGCGACATGGTACATCCTTATTTGCGTCGTCGTAATGGCGAAGAAAAAGTTGAATTTCCCTCAAAAGAATTGGAAGAGATTCTCGGACGGACTCTGGGCGTTCCGCTTTTCCAGGAACAGGCCATGAAGATCGCGATTGTGGCGGCAGGTTTTACACCCAGTGAAGCAGATGAACTGCGCCGCAGCATGGCCACATTCAAGGTGCAGGGATTGGTTACCAAGTTTGAAAAGAAATTAATCGGTGGTATGAAGGAAAGAGGATATGAGGAAGAATATGCACGCCGTGTGTTCAAACAACTGGAAGGATTTGGAAGTTATGGTTTTCCCGAGAGTCATGCTGCGAGTTTTGCATTGCTGGTATATGTCTCTTCCTGGATCAAGTGGTATTATCCGGATGTCTTTGCCTGTGCTTTGTTGAATAGCATGCCGATGGGTTTTTATCAGCCCGCGCAAATCGTGATCGATGCCAGAAAGCATGGCGTGGAAGTCAGGCCCGTGGACGTCAATCTTTCCGATTGGGATAATTTACTGGAAGAAAAGTCGGGTAACTATTGCGCGCTTCGCCTGGGTTTCAGACAGGTCAGGGGTTTGCGCGAAGAAGACATGCTGCTATTGATAACCAGGAGGACAAAAAAATTTATGCATGTGGATGCCCTACGCGATGCAGGTATTTCACAATCAGCACTGGAAAAATTAGCAGATGCGGATGCATTTAATTCCCTGGGACTAGACCGCCGGGAAGCATTATGGGAAATTTCCACGGGCAATGACCGGCACGTCGCGCTGTTTGCCGGCCATGTCGTTGCCGATTCAAAAGAAGAAGAAGTATCACTGCCAAAAATGAAGATATCGGAACACGTGTTACAGGATTATGCCGCCACGTCACTTTCGTTAAAAGCGCACCCCGTAAGCTTTGTACGGGAAAAACTCTCGCTTCTCCATATCCTGCCAACGAAAGAACTGACTGCGCGACAAGATGGTGACCTGGTAAAAGTGGCCGGTCTGGTATTAGTAAGGCAGCGTCCCGGAACAGCCGGCGGCATATGTTTTATTACGATTGAAGATGAAACGGGTTGTGCGAACCTGGTCGTATTCGACAGTTTGTTCGATCAGTTCAGGAAAGAAATTCTGCAGTCGCGCTTGCTGATGGTGGAAGGGAAACTACAGGTGGAAGGGGAAGTGATTCATGTGATTGTGAAACGTTGTTTCGATCTCACTAAATTACTCCGTCATCTCGCGGCAGTTAACAATGAAAACATGCCCGTGCTGACCCTGGCGCGTGGTGATGAAACATCGATTCCTGCCCATGCCCAGAAAATACCCACCCGCGAAAACGGAGAGCAGGATATTTTTTACAAGGGAAGAAACTTCAAATAACAAAAATTCAAGTATGGGAGTATGGGAATTCTGCAAATCCAAAAACCTGGGTATGGTTTTTGAATAAGTCTTCCCATATGAAAAAAATAATTATCCCTTTAGTGGCTATATCCTCATTTTTCTATTCCCCTTCTCAGGCCCAGGGTTTTCATCTTGGAATCAAAGCCGGAAGCAATGTCAGCGAACTCACCGGAAAGTCATTCAGTGACGGCTTCAATTGGAATTTTATGGCCGGGGCATTTGCAGAGATAAATTTTACCAAGACATGGGGTATTCAGCCTGAAGTATTATTCAGTCAGACCACCTCACAGACCGCCAGTAATTTTTCGGAAGCATATGAGGAAGGAATCAACAGCAAGGATGTAAAACTTCAATATTTAAGTATTCCGATCCTGCTAACCTACAGGCTTCCACTACCCATCCTTAGCCTTCAGCTGGGCCCGCAGTTTGGCACCTTACTGAATGACAGTTACAGCATAACCACGAATGGGAAAAACGCCTTTAAATCCGGCGATTTTTCCATGGTCGTCGGTGCCCAGATTAATTTACTGATGTTTAAAGGAGGTGTCCGATACGTTTATGGATTTACGAATATAAACGACGTGACCGATGCGGATGCCTGGAAAACACGAACCATCCAGTTGTATGTGGGGCTGCGTATTTTTTAGTTAGCTACAAAAAGGTAAAATATTTTCATTAAAGAAGATCACAGTGGCATCGGGCGTCCAAATATTATTGCCCGATGGTGATCGCCCCATTCTTTGAGGCCTTCGATTATCTTTTCAAGAGATTTACAATAAATAGTGACAGCATACTCAACACCATAAGGTGAGTCGTCACAGTCAATCCTTGTAATGATATGGTTCATCTCCAGTTCTTTCAATTCCTTGGAAAGAATTTTTGCTGTGATATTAATAAGATCTTTCTGAATTTCTCCGAATCTTTTCTTTTGGCATGACAAGGAAAGCAGAATCGGTATTTTCCATTTACCTCCCAAAATGTCCAGCGTATCCCGAACAGACAATAAATTTTCCTTTAACTGTACAGTTCTAACTAACGCAGAGGCATTCATGTTATTCGGTTAAGTCATTTCACTAAGGCAGCGGTATCCTGGAGGATACCTCTACGTTTAGCCTTTCTAAGTTAATTATTTTTGCTGAGGATCCATCTTCTATTCCAACAGGTAATGGATGTTCCATCCGTAATTTTTAAATTAAACTATTAAAATGACAAAGGCAGAAAGTATTTGGGTAATCGGCCATCAGATTCAACCCATCGAAGCTTCAGGCAATTATGATATTTTTTTTGGAGAAACTCCAAGTGGTGTACCCGGGCCACCACCTCATTATCATTCCAAATACGCTGAATTTGTTCTTATACTAAAAGGACAAATGGAATTTTTCATTAATGGTGAAAAACGGCTGTTACAGGAAGGAGACTCGATCGACCTGCCCGCCAATTCCGTCCATACATTTAATAATCCCACTTCTGATACAACCCGCTGGCTGAATATTCATAGCCCCAAAGGGTTTTTCTCCTTTTTTGAAAGATTTGGAGTACCCGTCAAAGAAAAGAAATCATTTGAAAGTTCTGTCTCCGAATCGATGATTGGTAATGTTATCAAGGAAGCCGCAAGCTTCGATATGATTATTATTGAAGCCTCAAATTAAATCCGCTAACCCAACCTGGTTGTAAAAGCTACTTCGATTTATCCTTTACGGATTACCATCATACCGTGTCGGGCCCGGGTGATCTGTTTATTAAAATATCTTCCAGTTCCTCAATTAACCCGTTCTGACCGGGGATAATTTTTTCTTTCGCATCGGAAACAGAAAACCATTCCGCGCGGTCCATTTCAGGAAATTGCTGATATTTTCCGGATTTGGGCGGCCATTCCATTTCAAAAAGATTACTCTTTATTTTGGACACATCGAAATCCTGTTCCGTGGCCCAGGCAACGACGGTCTTGCCGCTTTTCTGTTTAATGGGTTTTAGGGAAATCAGATCGCCTTTGAACTGAAAGCCGGTTTCTTCTTCGAATTCCCGTTTGGCCGCTTCGGCCTCGTTTTCATTCTCACCGATTTCACCCTTGGGAATTGACCAGGCGCCCAGGTCTTTCCTTGCGAAAAACGGACCACCCGGGTGCATCAAAAATATTTGCAGATTATTTTGACGTATCCGGAAAACCAAAAGGCCTGCACTTTTTTTTCCCATAATTAAATGATCTCAATCAAGAAAATTAAAAAAGTTTCATCACAACAAACATAGAAACAGGAGCCGCTTTCTGATGCTAAAGCCTTCGCGTTCATTTTTCAATATTTAAGGTCAACCTTTTCGGTGTAAATAATAAAAAAAAGAAATATTTCTTATTAATATTCGTTTGGATAGATATAAATAATCCAAATGAAAACCAAGTTTTTGCTGCTAGCCTTCAGCGCATCCCTGTTAACAATCGTTTCCTGTAAAAAAGACAACAACACATCAAATAATAATCCTTCTTCCACCAGTAAACTGGTCAGAATACAGCAGGGTAGCGATCCCGACCTGAACAACGACACAGTATATCTATTTACCTACGACGATTCTTCCAGGATCACGTCCTTTTTGGACAGTGTAAACCAGTACACAACGCAGGTCACCTGTAATGCTTCCGGCAATCCGCTGACAGTCGACGATGGTTTCGGTGAAACTGCAAGTTTTACTTACGACGCAAATGGGGTGTTGACAAAACTTGATTACATAATGGCGGGTTCACATGAGCAGGATCTGTTTGAATATGCCGGTGGGGCGTTGACCAAAAGAACGCATAATACAAATCTCGGTTCCGGACCGCTTAAATTAAGTGAAACCTTTACGTACACCTTCAATGCAGGTAATATCTCTGCGATAAATGAATACGACCTCAACGGAACGCTGGTCAGGACAACAACCCTCACTTACAGCAATGCACCCAATAACCTGAAGATTTTAAGTCTTTTAAATTATGGAAATATGATGGGCGCTGAAACCATCGCAAATCTTGATACTTATTTTAATAAAAACCTGATGACAGGATACACACAGAGCGGGCTCACGAATACAAATGTCTATTCGATGAATACAAGTCAGCAACCTGTTCATATTGTTACAACAGATAATATCGAAGGCGATATATTTACCTGGTATTTTTCTTACAAATAAGCGGTTCACACCGCCATCAAAAATGTTGCCACGTGACTATTTGGTTGTAAATGAATGCTATCGAGAATTTTTATCGGATGTAAGGATGAATTACAAATAAGGTTTACCTTCAATACCCCCCTCTGCGAAGCACCCCAATAGAGTACCCCGGGAAATATTTATCGGCCCCCATGAATCACTGATCGTTCATCATTAACCAAAATCTTATTTTATGGCATTCGATCTATTGAATTCCGTCAAAAGCCTTTTTGGCAATGAATTTTCCGGTAAGGTCGCCACCCTGCTCGGCGAAAATGAGACAAATATTAAAACCTCACTTGCGGGAATTGTTCCAACTATCCTTACGGGCCTTCTCCAAAAAGCGGGTTCGGATAATCCATACAATACCCTGAGTCTGACCAAGGACGCATTTAAATCCGGTATACTCAGCAACCTGGCGGATGCGACCGGCAATACCGGCCTGCTCAGCAAGGGCGCCGAGATGCTGAGAAATCTATTCGGTGATCATGTTGCCGATGTGAACAGCCTGATCTCCAAATTTTCAAATATCCGCGAGTCTTCTGCGACCTCACTCATGAGCATAGCCGCACCGGCTGCTCTGGGATTACTTGGTCGTCACGCCGATGATACCAATATGAACGCAGGCGGTTTACTGGCCCTGCTGAATTCCCAGAAGGATAATATTTTAAATGCGCTTCCTTCCGGATTGAATCTGGCGGGTGCGCTGGGTCTTAGTAGTCTCGGTTCCATCGGCAACAAACTGTCGGCAGCCGTTTCCGGTTTCACCGGAAGTCTGGGCAGCATCGCTACGAAAGTTGCGCCCCCTCCTGTGGCTGAGGCAGAGCAGAAATCCCCCACTAACCCCTGGAACTGGGTTTTATTAATCACTGTAATCGTTATTGCCTTGATCATTTACCTGATGAAGACCTGCAATCGTGCGGATAAAACGCAGGCCGTAGTGACAACGGATACCGCGGTTGTAGCTACTGATTCCAATAAAGCGGTCATTACCCCGGTACGTGAATCATTAAAAGTAAAACTGCCCGATGGTACCGAACTCGATGCGTACAAGGGTGGGATTGAGGATCAGATGGTGATGTTTCTTAATGATCCTTCCAGGAAACCGGGTAAGGATATATGGTTTGATTTTGATAACCTGAATTTTAATACGGCCAGTGCGGATATCACGCCGGAGTCCATGAAGCAGGTAAACAATATTGCAGCCATCCTCGTCGCTTATCCCAGGTTAAAAATTAAAATCGGCGGCTACACGGATAAAACCGGCGATAGCCTGGCTAACATCAAATTATCAACAGAGCGTGCGAAAGCCGTGTTGGCAGCTCTTAAAACGACAAAAGCCAAACCAGAACAGTTATTAGGTGCCGAAGGTTATGGATCACAATTTGCCAAATCCGCTGCAGATGCTTCGGACGACCAAAGAAAAATGGATAGAAGAATTGCGATCAGCCCGAGAGCAAAATAGATTTCCCGTGGAATCACCAGGAGT
>Ga0209863_10000238_pt1 | contig 33318 bp, 28 predicted proteins | sample OrgsoiDNA2013046_FD_185796 | JGI IMG/M metagenome (GOLD analysis project Ga0209863, IMG submission 185796) | Permafrost soil microbial communities from the Arctic, to analyse light accelerated degradation of dissolved organic matter (DOM) -... | ecosystem: Environmental > Terrestrial > Soil >...
GATCATCGTCGGCGAAAGGGGCTCAATGACGAGAATTATCTCTCCCCTGCGTCTCGGGAAAGGTGTTTTCTCTTGACATTGCCTTTTATAGAACCCGGCATCCTCTACACACGAACTGAAGAGGCTGAAACCTGATACGGAAAGCTCCACCTTCAAGACATCCAAGGCAACTAATCCGAAACAAACGAAACCGATTTTTTCCCACGTTCCTGTCCCCGGTTTTCCCCGGCCGTTTCTTCAATCATCTGCTAATTTTGTTGTTACGGCCGGGTACTCAGTCTGGCACGTTCTCAAGTCCATATCGCTCGATGCGATGAGTCTTTAGCGGGCGTAAAGGAGAATGCTCACTGATGAAGCGGCTTTTTTGTTCGTCTTCGTGCCAAGAAAACTCCATGCAGCACCATTGGACATCACAGAAGCCGGTGCCCTCCTCCGCAATAAACGAGAGGCCAATACACCGATCCAACTTCATGTCGTATTTGTGTAAATGAGTAAATGCGCGAAGCAGTTCGTCACGCCTCTTTAGATCCTTACGTTGAAGCGGAATAAAGATGAAACCGCAATTTGTAGAAGCAACGAATCTGTACGGGTCGGCTAACGTCTCGCTCAGAGCCTTTTTCATCGACAAGGCGAATCGCTCTTTGAAGACCCGCATGTCCGTCCGGTACATCTTCGCAAGTTCCTTAATAATGCGATAGTATTCAGTTGGTTGTTTTTGAGGCGTGGTCCGCCTCTCGGGAAACAACGTAATGATTTTGGAGATATCCCAGTCGTTCTGATCTTGCCGTTCGAGTCCGGCCAGCAATTTGACAAACTCGACGGTGGGCGGCAACTCAGGGAGATTGCGCAGATAATGTCCGACCAGTGCTTGCTCCGGCACAGTCTCCAGGTCTATTCCCCAAACGCGCGCAAGCTGCTCGCGATATGCGAGGTATTCTGCAACCTCAACGGGTGTAACGAGAGTCTTCAGAATGCCCAGATAATCGGCCGCGTGCAATAAGTGGATAATACCGGCTGTTTGACTCTCGTAATATTTCTTTTTCTTCCACTCGCCGGGAAGCAAATCATTAGGGTGGTAGACAATGACCTTGTGCAAACGACCGGGAGAGGGCTCGGCCAGATTGAAAGAGTGGCCGCGATCATTGCAGACTTCGATATTTGGATACTTTTTCAGATATTCCAGCGTATCTCGAATCTGCTTTGTGGCGTGTCTGAGAATTTCGGATTGGAACCATCTGCCTTCGCGTTCTGCAGTGGTATTTGCGGGAGCATTGCGTTCTTTCACTTGGTAGATGATTCGAAGATCGTCGAGCGAGACGACTGCGTCAGCCAGTTCCAATTCGGTTTTGGGATCAGGCTTAAACTTGTTTCGGGAAAATGTAAATTCCTGAAAGAAGTAGGCAGCATTTAACTGCGATACTTTATCCTCGAACGTCATAAATCTAATCTGCTTTCATTGTAATTGACTGGAAGCCATGGCCCAGCCCCCGTGTTGGGGCGAAGCATCCAGAAAAGTCGTATTGCCAGCTTGCGCGCTGCCGCCACCTTGGCCACTGCTTTCGGCTTGTGGTGACAGAGGTGTAAATATTCACTGCGAAAATCGGGATCGTAACGGGCTGCGGCGAATGATTCCTGCACCCTTTTGCTCAGAATAAAAACCGCCCACAGAAAAGACGGTGAAAGGCGGCCCCCGGCCCCTATACTAGTCCGTGTGGGTTCGTCACGCGCTAAGACATTTCGTCCCCTCAAATCATTCTTCCCGACTGCGGATGAATTGCTGAAGCAGGATTTTCCGACACTCGGCAGAATTCTCCTCGCGCACCTAAAAAGCTATGAAGGATTAAATACGGTTTACCAACATGCCGGATTGCATCGTGGGTATTTCCGCGCGATGCTTGAAAATCGAAACGTCGGCCTTGGGCCATTACCTACGGAACCCGAATATGGTAGCCGTCAGCCTGAGGTAACAAAGCGGATGATGGAGGCGTGGAACTGGCTTGAGAGGCAGGGCATGCTGATTCATAACGACCAACAAGTTGCTGACTGGTTTACCATTTCTAGCGACGAGGAAGACTACACCGGACGGGAGAAACCGCCGGCACCGCCGCCTTCTCCGGATCCAACGAGAGTTTCAGAGGCCGCCACGGGCACGCCCCGCGCACTCCTCTCCTACTCCTGGGATGGACCGGAGCACCAACAGTGGGTAGCTGAGTTTGCCGAGCGACTCCAGGGAGAGAGTGGTGTGGAGATCATTTTCGATCGATGGCACTTGAATCCCGGCGACGACAAATTGCATTTCATGGAGCAGGCCGTCGCAGACAGCAACTTCGTAATCCTGGTGTGCGCACCCGCCTATGCGGAGCGTGCTAACAAACGCCAGGGTGGGGTGGGGTATGAATCCATGGTCATCACCGCAGAACTTGCGGAGCACATACTGACAACCAAGTTCATACCTGTGCTGCGGAAGGGGACGTGGAATTCATCCCTGCCGATCTACTTGAAAAGCAAGTTGGGAGTGAACCTCGGCGATGAGCCATATAACGAAGACGAGTACGAAAGGCTGCTTCGTGCCCTTCACGGAGTGCAGATCCAGCCGCCTCCCCTTGGGAGCAAACCTGACTTCGCGAAAAAACCTGAGGCCGAACACCAACCGGCCGGCTTCATTGCAGCTACAGCCGAGGATGGAAGTGCACGGTTCCGCCGTCCTGGTCAGCCGCTAGGGGTGTTCTGGGAAACCCAGCGTTGGGCTCAGAGTCCAGACTACGAGGTCTTTCTCGCAAAAGGCCCAGCGATCTGGCTTCGCATTATGCCACGCTATATCACGTCAGACGACTGGAGTCACGATGAGCTACTAAGATGTGGCAGGGGTGGGGGAATGCCGCTACGGCCATTGTTTTGGAGCAACCTGCAATACCTGCGAGCTGAAGATGGGGTCGGCGTGTACGCAACAATCGACAATCTCAGACGAGAGACGGAGACGACTTCCGTCACGTTCGCTTTCAATACGGGCGAGTTATGGTGTGTGGACACGGCTGTCCTCCAATTGGATGGGCAGAAGCATCTGTATTTTCTGGATATTGCAAGAACTCTCGTTCGGAGCTTCTTCGGCTATGGCGAATTTCTGAAGTGCCTTCGAATTCCGCCGCCTTACAACTGGATCGCTGGCCTGGAGGGGATAAAGGGATGGAGGCTCAAGGTACCGCCATCAACTAACCATATCAGCGCCTCTTTTGGCGAAACGTGCCTGAGTGATGTGGTTGTCGCTAGCGGAACCTTTGACCTAAAGCAACCCTCGGCATCAGCCTTGAGGCCTTTCTTCACACAGCTCTTTCGAAAGTGCAGCACGAGGATCCCAGAACATATTGAGGAAGCAATTCGAAACAAGGGAAACTTTTGAGTTTTCGGTCGACGATTGAGATCCATGCCAATAACCAACGCCGCATTCCATGCCACGTTCGAGCTGGAAAACCAGACGGGACGTTTTTTAACATTCCGATTTGAGGTATTCCACACAAGATTGAATTTGATTCGAAACATGTTTTGGTTTGATGTGCCGCACCTACGGCGCTTGCTTCTCTGCCACTCGGCTACCCAGACCTTCCGGTCTGGGCTAACTCATTCCGCGCCTACGGCGCTGTATGGATTCTGAAGCGGAAAATGGCGCCCGTGCCCTGGCTTTCGACTGAAGCGGAACATCGCGCCCGTGCCCTGGCTTTCGACTGAAGCGGAACATCGCGCTGTGCCCTGGTTTTCGAAAGAAAGGACTCAAGCCTCAGGTGGCAGGTTCTAAATCATCTTCATATACATCAATTACTCGGCTGTCTTCTGGTTGGGCAAATTGAAACTCCACCATCATGAAGGCATTTGAATCATCGAAAACCGTCACTACAGTGCCAATCGAACCCGCAGGGATCCCCGACACGGCGCGCCGCAAGCGAACAAGCGCTTTCTCCAGCGCGTGAGTAGGACGTAGGGTATTCTGCTTTGTCGTCACCAGCAAAGCGGCGGGGATCGGGGAATCTGGTGAGCTGGTGATCGGGTGATTGAAATCGGAAAACCTAATTCCGTGTTTACCAAGAACAACTCCAGGCACGAGGCCCTGTGGAATCGCCGAGAGCGCCTACATCGCGCGACATCGCCGAGATCGGAACGTCAAAAGCGTTAACCACCCATTCTACTTCGCTCAGGGCAGGCTACGGACACGAAGGAACACGAAGGGATCGCCAAGATTGAGAATCTTACCGCTGATAACACTGACCGCACTGATTCACGGTGATCAACAAATATTTCTGCCGCAGATATACGCAGATAAGCGCAGATAAGACACAAGGGTATCGGAATGGGCTAGATCGCCGTGAATGGCGCCATTTAAGTTGGGTTGCGTTTTTTTATAAATCAGGCAAGATGCAAGATGGAAGATATCGCCGTCATCGCGCGACATCGCCGAGATCGGGAACAGCAATTTTCACCACGGAGACACGGAGGAATCGGGTGATCTGGAGATCGGATGATCTGGTGATCGGCGGAAGGGCTGAAGTGTGCGCCAAATTGGGATGATTTGCGATCAGACTGGGCGATCACGGCGGGATGGGAACGGATGAGGCCGGGATGGCTTGGGATGAATTGGGATGAAACCCGGGGGGGCAGAGGGGGCTACGGATCGCCGTCATCGCACGACATTGCCGGGATCGGAACGTCAAAAGCTCACACCTACCACGGAGACGCGGAGACACGGAGAATGCCAAAAGCTTTTCGCTGCAGATTAACGCAGATAAACGCGGATCAGAAAAAGATCGGGTATCGGGAAATCTGGTAATCGGAGGGTAGCAACTGCCCGGACCGTGAGGGCCCGGGCACGCTGCGGTTTCTTGTCCGTTGGTTTTTGATCAATGAATAATGGTCAGCCCTGTTGCTCCCGGAGCAGAATAAGGTGAGCCGGGGACAGCAGACAAACCGCCAGTGGTTGGGTTGATTCGGAATCCGGCGATGAAGTTACCGGCTGTGGTGTACAGATAATTGCCGGATACATCCATGTCTATGAACAAGTTTGCTCCGGGCATGGAGAACGGAGATCCGGGCACCGGCGTTATGGCTCCGGTGGATTGGATGGTATATCCCAGAAGGAAGCTGACGCCGCCACCCTGGTCAGGTGCTTCCACGTAGAGATGCTTGCCGTCAGGAGTCACGCTCAGCGCGAATCCCTGATGCGCGGGGTTCGGCGCCGGGGAAGACGGCAGCTCAGCCAGAGCGCCGGTGGCCTGGTTAATCTTGAATTCTGATATGCCGTCAAACAAAAGGCTGACGTAGTAAAGGAAATTGCCACTGATGGCAACGTCGCCGCCGCAGAAGTTAATTTTAGGAGAACAAGTGCTGTGCGCGCTGCCGCGAGGCACAAACGGTGCTCCACGGACCTCCGTCAAGGCGCCAGTAGTCGGATTTGACACGTAAGCATCAATCAGGTTGGCTTCCGCGTTCACGATATAGAGGAAGCGTCCGGTGGGATCAAATTTGAGATTGAGAATCGATGAGGCCCCATTGCCAATGGCAATCGTATCGGTTGCCACTTCCTTTACCAGAGCGCCGGTGGAAGGATTCATGGTGACAATGTGGACCAGAGCAACGTTGTTGAAGTCCTGGATATAGGCAAACTTCAAGTCAGGCCTTATGGTAACGAAGGAAAGCCGCTGTCCGTTGGGATCGAAGGGAGATCCTGACAGAGGGGCGAGACCTCCATTGGTGGGGGTAATCACGCGATACTCGGCGATCCCGTCCTCAGTAAAACTCGAATTTCGCACTGTCCCGTCAATATAAAGAAAACGATGTTTGGGATCGCGAAAGGAGAAAGTGTTAAAGATGGCCCCTGTCAGGGCTTTGTTCACCACCGTGAGTGCACCGGTGGTGGAATGGATACGATATTCACTGAATGGGTTGTTGCTGACGTTCCCCAGCGGTACAAAGAGAAATTGATTTGCCGGGGCCGTAACGGCGGGGGCATTCGCGACCTGGGAGTTCCCGCTTTCCTGGGCCATTGCCGTGAGTGCGAAGGCCAGAGTCAGAATGGTCAGCAATTTAAACGCTTTTACTACGTTGGTGGATTGAATGGCGACTTGCATAGATGACCCTACCTTGTTCGAAACTGGGGGAACATGAAAGCAAAGATGCTGCTGCTTGAGAACGAAGATGTCTTTCTAAGGCAGCTGTTTTGGCGTGTGAGGGATTAAGGCGAGAAATTGGAATTCGCCAGGTAGGCTGCACGCCCGCTGATGCAACCCCACGTCAGATTGCGATGATTGGAATCGGATCGAATGAATGGCGAGGGTGGATCGCCGATTCCACGTCCAAATCGCGGGATCGGGAAATCCGAACAGCTACCACGAAGCGGGGACGAGGGAGGAAGGCAAAGCCTTACCATGCCGTCCAAATTGTCAAAAGCGATTATGATGTGGCACGTAGCTCAAGATGGCGGCAATCTTTCAATCCACGACAAAGGGAGATAATCATGGCATTTTCTCGGCGGCAGTTTATCCAGACAGGTGTAGGCGGTGCGGTGGCAGTAGCAGCATCAGTGGCGGGCGCGGAAGCAATCCATACGGCGGCGGGCAACATGATATCGGCGTCCGCTAACCTGCCATCTGGCCAGCCGGCAAACGAAGCGGAAATTCAGGCTGCGAATTTGCCACCGTCGCCACAGGCAGCAGGCCAGCCTCCAGCGCAGGGTCAGGCAGCGAGCCAGTCGCCGGTGACGTGGGCCGGTGAGGTCCAGGTAAACATGGCTCCGGACCGCATGCCGGAAATCCCCGCCGACAAGATGACTGACGCGCAGAAGAAAGCCGCCGAAGAGTTTGCCGCCGGACGAGGCACTCCGCCATTTGGTCCGTTTGTGCCGCTGCTCAGGAGTCCGGAGGTGATGCTGCGGGCCAAAGCCATGGGAGATTATCTCCGCTACAAGAGCACGCTGGCGCCAAAGGTGAGCGAGTTCGCCATTCTGATTACGGCCCGGCACTACTCGCAGGAATATGAGTGGGCGGTGCATTATCCCATTGCAGTAAAAGCCGGAGTGAATGCTGACCTGCTGGGTCAACTGGCTGAAGGACGACGTGTCCGGGGCGTGTATGAAACGGACCAACTGGTCTACGAATTTGTGTCAGAGTTGCTGACGAACACGTGCGTGTGTGACACCACGTATCACTGGGCGGTGCAGAAACTGGGCGAGCAGAGCGTGATTGACCTGGTGGCTCTGGTTGGTTACTACGCCATGCTGGCCCTGGTGATGAATACGACACGGACTGCGATTCCGAAGGGCGAAAAGCCTGCCTTGGCGCTGTTCCCGCGGTGAGAAATCGCCGGCATCGCCGTCAAAGCAAGACATCGCCGAGAGCCGGAAAACTAAATCTTCACCACGGAGACACGGAGACACGGAGAAAAGCAAAAACATATATTGGATTCGCGGATGGATAGCCGCTACTTCAAGTTGACAAGAGATGAGGGCTGAAGAGATATAGGCAAGGCCTTTTAACTCAAATATCGGATGGAAACACCTTCTAGACTGCTCTCGCTGCCCTGCTCGCCCCTGACCGGGTCGCCTTCCGATGTTTATTGCCGGTCCTTTGGCTCGGGCGTCCCTCTGCTGTTCCTACACGGCGGCTGGGGGTATGAAGTTTATCCGCTACGGCCGGAACAGCTGGTGGATGGCTTCAGGGCCCTGGTCCCGGATCGATCCGGCTATGGAAGATCCACCAAGCCGGCAGTATTTGGCAGGGATTTTCACCATCGCGCCGCTCAGGAAACTGTGTTGTGTCTGGATCAGCTTGGCGTTGACCGCTGCATTCTCTGGGGACATAGTGATGGAGCCGTGATCGCCGCCATGATCGGGTTATCCGCGCCGGAGCGCTGCGCCGGAATAATCCTGGAGTCTCTTCACTATGACGCACGCAAAGGCTCCCGGGATTTTTTCCGGGCCATGATTTCCGCTCCGGAATCTTTCGGTCACCGCGCCACCGCTGCCATGGCTCGGGAACACGGCGAGCCTTATTGGCGTGAGCTTCTGGCTGCTGAAGGAAGTGCATGGGGAGAGATAGCTGCCGCCGCTACCGATGACCATCATGATTTGTTTGGTGGCCGGCTCTCCCATCTGGCAGTACCTGCGGTAATCATCCATGGCGCGCGCGATCCCCGCACTGAACCAGGTGAGCTGGATAGCATACGCCGCGAACTTCCTCGCGCCGGATTTCGTGTAATCGAAAACGCCGGCCACAGCCCGCATAGCGAAACAGCTTCTGCTGACGAATCCACAAAGATTATTCGGGAAACCATCATCCAGTGGAAACCGGCCTCACTTAAGTGAGAGCTCAGTCCATATAAATAACGTAAGAGCTCTCCCACAGGGCGCTGGGCAGCGTTCCCGGAGTGCGCGAAGTGAGAATCACGTTGTAGTCCGTGGAAACCGGTAGTAAGTCCAGCACTGACTCATCACTTCGTCCCGGGTGGATTAAAGCAAGGTAGCGCAGAAAATCGTTGAGGTCTTCGCTGCGTTTATACCCGGAACCGGCAAAGGACAGTTCCACGTTCTGGCTGTTGAAGTGGCAGGCCAGCGTCGCGGCCATGGAAACCGCTTTCTCATACGCCGCTGGAGTGACTCGGCCCGGCTCAGGATTGTCGAAGACCACGCGCAAGCGCCGCTCGTCTTCCCTGCTGAACTCGCGGACCTTGAGTTCTCCGGTCTTGGCCGTGGCTTTCCAGTCAAGATAGCGCGCGGAATCATGTGGAGTATATCCGCGAATCAAATAGAGCTCGCTGCCACGTCCGCGAAGGTAGGAGACGAACTCGCCCGTGATCATGGGCAGCACATCCAGCAGATCATCGGACGGCAGCAATGACGGATAAACCAGCAACTCGCGCTCCAGGCTTACCTTGCGGCTCTTGATCAGGAATGAAAAAGGAAAGCGTGTGGCCACGCTGAATGAATCCTGGCTGTACATGCCGCGGCGTGGAAACGTCAGCTCCACCTCCGCCGCTGCCACGCTCCTTGGCCCCACGTAGGTAAAGTACACCGGACGCGTCAACACCTTGGCTTGCCTGGGCGAAGGAGATTTTTTTCTCAGTGTGTAATCCGGTAGCCGAAACCGTTTGCTGCGCTTGGGGAATATAAACTCTGTCTTTTGCCATTCCCATCCCGGCGATTTTTTCTTCTTGTCCACCGGGGTATGTACCTTGATGGAGAACGCCGGCACCAGATAACGCGGGTTGTGCAGTTCCACACGCACGCTCACGGGCTTGCCGGCAAAGGCACTGTGCGGAACCATGATGTCCAGGTCCAGCCGGCGCAACACCGCAGCGGATGCCACCCCTGACACCACAATGGCCGCCAGCAGCGCGGCAAGAATAATGAAGAGCAGATTGTTGCCCGTGTTGAGCGCCGCAATGCCGATCACCAGCGACACGCCAAGGTAGGCCATGCCTTCACGGGTCAGCTCATAGTGCAGGGCTTCCCGCACTCGTCCGCTGGCTACGCGCCGGGCAAGGAATGGTACGGTGGTAACGCCAACCAGCCCGGCCAGAAACAGCGCAGTGGAGGCAAAGATCGCCGTGGCCACCAGGTTTCCAGTTTCCCGCGCCGCAGAGGAAAATACCGCGGCCGTAAATGCAAGCACCAGCCCGGCCACTCCCAGAAAAAAGCGCAGCCAGGCTTCACCATCCAGATTGGCCAGAAATGTCTTGATTGCTTTAGGCATCGCGGAAACTTGTGTGAACCTAGTTTGGCACAGCTTTGGAGACACGCTCAAAAAAATCCAGCACCAAACGGTTAAACACCTCTGGTACCTCCTCAGAAGGCAAATGTCCTGCTCCGGCAATCACCTCAAGCTCCCCTTGTGGTAATGCTTCCAGCAAGCGGACCGCGGAAGCCTGTTCCACGGCTCGGTCCCTGTCTCCCCAGATCAGCAGCACAGGCTGCTTAATTCCAGGGATCAGGTCATGCAAGGAACGCACATCACTCTCCCAGTTGCGCAAAATGTTGTGCAGGGAGCGGGCGCGTCCAGGCCGATACACCAGCGCGGAGTAACCTTCCCGGGTACCCGGCTCGATTCTTTTGGTATCGCCGTACATTGCTTCCAGCGCGGGAGCGTGAAAGCGTCCTGAAAAGCGCAGCCCACAGCGGATCAACAGCCCTCCGGAAAAGCCGCGAAAAAAACGTATCCGCTCTTGCCCCTGGCGTGACCACGGGTTCACCGGCGCTGCCAGCGCCAGCGAGCTCACTCGATCCGTTATGGCAGCCAGAATCATGGATACCGCGCCGCCCCATGACGATCCCACAACATTCACGCCTTCCAATCCGCTCTCTTCCATGAATGCCAGCAATCTTCTCGCTTGAGCATGCATGCCGCAGCTCACTCCTCGGCGAAGGTCAGATAAACCCAGCCCGGGCAGATCAAGAGCAAAAACACGATACCGCTGCGCCAGGGCTTCAACATTCAATCGCCAGCAGAACGAACCACCAAACAGGCCATGAATCAACAGCAGGGGTTTTCCTGCCTCCGGGCCAGCGACCTGGTAATGCATTCTTCCGCCGTCAACCTCCACTGTCCTGCTCTCGATTTCCATCCTTAACCTCAAGCCTATGTGCAACGCACATAAGCGGGATGACCTCCAATTTAAAATAGATAGCGCCTCTGTCGCTTCTATTTGCGGGACGTCTAACTATTTGGGAGGGAGACGCCCCGCATTTTTTGTCCCTCTGACACCTGCGGGGGAAAAACTACAAAAAATCACAGTAAAATCCCATTTTTGGTATCCATTTTGGAACCCGGCGGCTATAATCATCTAAGCTTATAAGAACAGGCAGCTTATTCCTTCGCAGTTAGGGTCATCGCATGGCAAATGACTTGCTTGAAATACGTGAGAACGGGTTCCTCCCACACGGAAACGAGTATATCCGTGGTCCTCGGGATCAAAGAATGCGTAAGGACTCACTAATTCGGGTATCTGCTGTCGTTTTGGCTGTCCTGACCGCGGCAACCATCGCATTTGCCGTTATCAACTTCCAGAAAGAAAACCAGTTCTCGTCTCCTGAGGACGGAGCCTGGTGGGTGGAAAAAGGTGGTGTGCTTACTGCCCAATGGCTCACCCCCGGTGGTCCGGCTGAGAAGGCCGGCATCAAAGTCGGCGATAAGCTGCTCAGTGTATCCCGTCCCGCCGAAGAAGAGCACCCGGTAACCAGCTTCGCCGCATTTCAAAAGCAGCTCTATCGCGTAGGCGTTCTGCAAACCGCCATTTACAGTTTTGATCGCAACGGCTCCCGTGCGGAAGCATCCGTCATCCTGTCCCAGGCGGATCGCAGTCTCTACCTTGGTTTGCGCCTGATCGCGCTCATTTACCTCGGCATCGGCATTTATGTTCTCTTGCGCCGCTGGACAGCCCCCAAGTCTACGCACTTTTATGTTTTCTGCCTGGTGTCTTTCGTTCTGTATTCGTTCCACTACACCGGCAAGCTGAATACCTTTGACTGGACTATCTTCTGGGCCAACGCCACTGCATGGATGCTCCAGCCCGCATTGTTCCTGCACTTTGCCCTGGTCTTTCCTGAGAAGCGCAAGCTCGTGGCGCGATATCCGCTTCTGGCTGCGCTGGTTTACCTGCCCGGCCTGATGCTGCTCTCACTTCAGATCTTCGTGATGGAGCAGTTTGAAGCCAGTGAAGCCCTGCGTTTCAATCTTGACCGCATAAATTGGTCTTATCTGGCGCTGTATTTCGTCATCGCTTCCATCGTACTCTGGGACAGCTATCGCCGCGCCAACACACCGCTGCAACGTGAGCAGATGAAATGGATCTCACGCGGCACGGTGCTGGCCATTGCTCCTTTCACCCTTCTGTACGTGCTGCCTTATCTGGCTGGATTCCGGGCCACGCCGTTCATGAAGGTGTCAGTCCTCTCGCTGGTCTTTCTCCCTCTGACATTCGGTTACGCCATTGTGCGTTACCGCCTGATGGACGTGGACCTCATCTTCAAGCGCGGTGTTTCTTACACGCTGGCAACAGCCGCCCTGGTGGGCGCTTACTTCGTGGTGATCGGCAGTATGGCTGAGGTGGTGCACGCCCGCCTGCCCGGCACCGGCCCTGCCGGACTCATTGCTGCCATCATCATCACCGCGCTTGCTTTTGAACCGCTGAAGAACTGGATCCAGGAACGCGTCGACAAGTTCTTCTATCGCAATCGCTATGACTACCGGCGCACGCTGATCGAGTTCGGCCGCGAGCTTAGCTCTGAAACCGATCTCAGCGCCATGCTGGTCTCAGTGATTGACCGCCTCTCGCGCACTCTGGGCGTGGAACGACTGGCCATCTTCATGGCGACCGGTGATGAAGACAAGCCGTTTGAGATGCTCAAGTCCTTCGGCATCGCTTACAGCTCCTCCATGCCGCTCGATCTCAGTTTCATGGTTGTCGATCGTCCGGAACACTATGCCGGACACATGTTCTTTGACAACACGCGCAAGGCGCTGCAGGAAAGCGCCACGGCCCGCGAAACCATTGCCCGCTTAAACCTGAATTACTACATTCCCTGCACCGTGCAGGGACGCACCATTGCCGTGCTCGGCTTTGGCAAAACCGTCAGCGGTGACTTCCTTTCCAGTGAAGATGTTGAGCTGCTGGAAACTCTGGCCGGCTACATCGGTATCGCCATCCAGAACGCACGCCTGTACGCTTCGCTGGAACAGAAGGCCGCCGAATACGAACGACTGAAGGACTTCAACGAGAACATCGTCGAATCCATCAGCGTCGGTGTGCTTGCCGTTGATCTGGAAGATCGCGTTGAGTCCTGGAACTCGCAGATGGAAGTCATGTACGCGCAGCCGCGCTCCCTGGTACTGGGTGAAAAGCTGAGTGAGGTATTTCCCCAGTCTTTTATGGAAGCGTTCTATCGTGTGCGCCAGAACCCGGGGATACACAACCTCTATAAATTCCGGCTGCACACGCCTGCGGGTGACACCCGCGTGGCCAATATTGCCATTGCTCCCCTGGTCACGCGCAAGTTCAGCGTGATTGGCCGCCTCATCATCGTGGACGACATTACCGAGCGCATTGAACTGGAATCACAGCTCACCCAGGCGGAAAAGCTTTCCTCCATCGGCTTGCTGGCCGCCGGTGTGGCGCATGAAGTGAACACGCCTCTGGCAGTTATCTCCAGTTACGCGCAGATGCTGTCCAAGCAGATCAGCTCTGATCCCAAACTTACGGCGCTGCTGGACAAGATCACGCGCCAGACATTCCGCGCTTCGGAGATCGTCAACAGCCTGCTCAACTTCTCCCGTACCAGCGCCACGGAATTTACTGACGTGAACCTGAACAAGATCGTGGCGGAAACTCTCACGCTGCTGGAACACCAGCTCAAAATGTCGCACATCAAGATCGACACCGAATTTTATGAAGATCTGCCCACCATCCACGGCAACGCCGGAAAACTACAGCAGGTTTTCCTGAATCTGTTTCTGAATGCGCGCGACGCCATGGCAGGTAAAGCGGGAAAACTACACATCTCCACCAGCAACGGTTCATCCGTGATGGTGAGCATCTCTGATACCGGCACTGGTATTGCCCCGGAGCACATCAACCGAATTTATGATCCGTTTTTCACCACCAAGAATGCGCCCCGTGAAGGTCAGGCACGTGGTACAGGTCTTGGCCTGGCAGTGACCTACGGAATTATTCAGGAACACGCCGGAAAAATCCGCGTTGATTCCGCTCCTGGCAAAGGCACCACGTTCCACCTTGAATTCCCCCTTATCAGGAAGGCCGTAAATGTCTGAAGTAGCCCTATTAAGCCGACCCCATGTTCAAAACTCCGTGAGCGGATCAATCCTTATCATTGATGACGAGTCTGCCATCCGGGAATCCCTGGAGACCCTGCTGGAGTTTGAAGGCTTCTCGGTTGAATCCGCGGAGACCGGTGAAGAGGGTCTGATCAAGCTGGGTAACCGCCCGTTTGATCTGGTGCTGCTTGATTTCGCCCTGCCTGACCGGAATGGCCTGGAAATTCTGGCTGACATCCGCAGCCGTGATCCACAGCTCGCGGTGATCATGATCACCGCCTACGGAACCGTGGACAACGCCGTACGCGCCATGCAGAGCGGCGCCAGCAATTTCATCCAGAAGCCCTGGGACAACGAAAAGCTCCTGGCGGACGTACGCGCGGCCGTGGCACGCCGCCACGCGGAAGAGCAGAACGAACAGCTCAAGCGCGCACTGAAGCAGCGTTACAGCTTTGAGAACATCATTGGCAAGAGCGATCCCATGCTGCGGATCTTTGATCTGGTGGGCCAGGTGGCGTCCAGCCGCTCCACCGTTCTCATCCAGGGTGAAAGCGGCACCGGCAAGGAACTCATCGCCAAGGCCATCCACGCCAATTCGCCGCGCAAGAACCATTCCTTTGTGCCCGTCAACACCGGCTCCATGCCTACGGACCTGCTGGAATCAACGTTGTTCGGCCACGTGAAAGGGGCCTTCACCAGCGCCATTGCCTCTAAAAAAGGCCTCTTTGAAGTAGCCGACGGCGGCACCATTTTCCTGGATGAAATTGGCACCATGAGCATGGAGACGCAATCCAAGATTCTCCGCGTCCTTCAGGACAAGAAATTCATGCACCTTGGCGGCATCCATGAAATCCAGGTCGATGTTCGCGTGATCGCCGCCACCAATATCGACTTGAAAATACTTGTTCGCGAAGGCAAGTTCCGTGAAGACCTTTTCTATCGCCTGAACGTCATTACCGTTGACCTGCCGCCGTTGCGCGGCCGTGCCGTGGACGTTCCCTTGCTGGTGAATCACTTCCTGACCAAGTTCTCCACGGAGAATGAGAAACCGCTACGCCAGATCTCACCTGAGGCTCTCCGTCCGCTCATGGACTACGGCTGGCCCGGCAATGTTCGTGAACTGGAAAACGTGATTGAACGCGCCGTGGTTCTCTCCAACAGCGCTGTCGTCGGCATCGACCTGCTGCCTGATCACATTGTGGGTCGCGGTTCACCGGGGCAGATGTTTGAACATCGTCCTGATGCTTCGCTCTTTGAAATCGTGGAAGACCTGGAGCGCCGCCTGATCGTTGACATGCTGGAGAAATGCAACTGGAACCAGACGGAAGCCGCTGACCGCTTCCATATTCCTCTTTCCACGCTGAATCAGAAGATCAAGCGACTGAGCATTGAGGTCAGGAAGAAGACTGCGTTAATGAAGGAGCAGTTAGCTCCCGCCGAAAGGACTGGCGCTGCCAGATCCTGAACGCCAGCATCACCACAGTCATGGCCCAGAAGCCTGCCATGGGCTTGTACAGGGTCGCCAGAGTTCCTGCGCCGATGGCCAGTGGAAAAATCACAAGTTGCTGCCCCATGGCTTTTACTGCCCGCATGTCTTCCTCATGGATCAGCTTCCTTCTCCGCGCAAATGCCCACACCAGGAACAACAGGAGCGCACTCACAAAAAGATTGCAGAAGTAGATTTCCTGCGCCGCCGGGTTGCGCAGGTAATGTCCAAGTAACGCGCAGGAAAATGGCAGCAGGGAAATGGACATCAGGAAAAGCAGGTTCAACCACACCAGCCCAATCTGTATGTGGCGAACAAAGTGCATGGCCAGATGATGCATGATCCACAACAGCCCGCAATACATGAATGACACCAGGAAGCTGAAGAACGCGGGGGCTGCCTCGCCCAACCGATGCAGCAGTTCCGGCGCGCTGGCGGTCTTGGGCAGCTCAGGCACCTTTAACTCCAGCACCAGCAACGTCATGGCGATCGCAAAGATTCCGTCAGTGAGCGCTTCCACCCGCCCCTTGGACATCAACATCCTGTGAATGACTTCGCGAATCGATTTGGGCTGGGTATCAGGCAGATTGTCCATAGGCTGGCTGGGATTCTATGCCATGCACTGCTCCGGAGCAATGCATTGTTCCACCGGGTAGTGGGTCAGTTTGAAAAAGCTGACCCATTAGCAGTATCAGCGTCTAGCGATTCGCACGCGAATCGCGGGCCTTTAGGCAGACGTTCATCGCGCAGCGATGAAATATTTGCTCCTAACTGCACCAGCACCTTCCACTGAAATTGGGCCGAATGCATTGGCTCTGCTATATTGAAGTTGGGATGGAACTCACTACCCCCGCGGACATACTGAAGCGCAGCCTTCTCTCGGTACAGGAATATACCCTCCTGTCCGTTCGCTCCATCACCAACATCTTTGCTCATCCCCGTTATCTGGCAGACACCATTCGGCAGGCCGACCTCATCGGTTTCGGCTCGCTTCCAATCGTGGTTCTCACCGGCACATTCACCGGCATGGTGCTGGCGCTGAACTATTCGCCCACCTTGGAACGATTTGGGTCAATCGCCCTCACTGGCCAGCTTGTATCGCTCTCCATGGTGCGGGAACTTGGTCCTGTTCTCACCAGCCTGATGGTGGCAGGCCGCAATGCATCCGGCATGGCCAGCGAACTGGGCTCCATGAAAGTGACTGAGCAGATTGACGCCATGCGCGCGCTCGGCACTGATCCCTATAAAAAGCTGATCACACCGCGTGTTATCGCCACGGTGTTCATGCTTTTCTTTCTCACTATTCTCTCGGACCTGGTGGGACTGGTCGGCGGCTACATTATTGCCTATTTCAAGCTGGGGATCGATACGTTCCAATACTGGAACTCAGCCTACCAGCAGCTCACTTACAATGACGTGATTACGGGCCTGATAAAACCAATCTTCTTTGGGTTCATCATTTCGACCGTCGGCTGTTATTACGGCATTAACACAAAGGGAGGCACGCAAGGCGTGGGACGCTCCACCACGCAAGCCGTTGTTGCGGCCTCAGTGCTGATCCTCGCCGTGGACGTAGTCCTCACGCAGCTCCTGCTGGAGCTTAGATAACCCGAACATGCCTCCGTTCGACGTCAAACCCTCGCCTAATCCGGACACCGTTCACAAGGCAATCACCTTTGACGATGTCTCCCTCAGTTTTGAGGACCTGAATGTTCTGGAGCACGTCTCCTTTGAGCTCAAGCGCGGAGAAACCAAGGTGATGCTGGGCGTTGCAGGTTCGGGTAAAAGCACCATCCTCAAGCTCTGCCTGGGATTAATACGTCCCGATTCAGGCCACATTTATGCTCTGGGCCATGACGTGACTGCCATGACCGAAGAGGAGCTGTTCGACCTGCGTAGCCAGGTGGGCATTGTTTTTCAGGAGAGCGCGCTGTTTGATTCGCTGACTGTGCGTGACAACGTCGCTTTCCGGTTGATGGAAGAAAAGCTGCCGGAAAAAGAAGTCGAGGCGCGGGTGCGTGAAGCCCTGCGATTCGTCGAGCTCGAACACACCGTGGACATGTTCCCTGCATCACTCTCCGGCGGCATGAGAAGACGCGTTGGTATCGCGCGCGCCGTCATTACACATCCGGAAATCCTGCTTTACGATTCGCCCACCGGCGGCCTCGATCCCATCACTTCCACCACCATCATTGAGCTCATCATGAAGCAGCGGGACGTGGCGAAAACAAGCGCGCTGCTGGTCAGTCATCGCCTTCAGGATGGCTTTATGCTGGCCAGCCACTACTATGATTCCAAAACCAACACCATGCAGCCCGTGAACGGCAAGCCTCATGACGTTCACACCAGCTTCATGATCCTGCGCAATGGCGGCATCATCTTTGACGGCACGTCTCACGACCTCAGCCAGATCGAAGATCCGTACATCAAGGAATACATTTCCTGAACTACTGATTCGCCGCTTTCGCCGCCGCAACTTGCGCTTGGCGGGCCGCCACTCTCGCCCGCAGATGCTTGATCCGCTCCTTACCTTTCGGGCGATTCGCCAGTCCTTCCAGGTTCTTCAGAAACTCCGGTGAAATGTAATCCTTGCGAATCTGGTCCAGATACTGGCCAAACTTTGCAAAGATGAAGTACGGCTCCACGTTGGAGGCATAAAAAAGATCTTCACTCACTGCGCCCTGCAACACCATGGCAGCCGCCATGTCCCAGTACGTCAATACCTGGCGCATGAAGGCGTTCTTCTCATGGCGATAATCCAGCAGAACATCGCGAAATTCTTCATAACTCTGCGGCCAGAATTCCGTGATAACAAATTTTCTGGCGACGCGTATGGTCGCTTCCCTGCGTAAGTCATACAAGCGTAGAATGATTTCCGCGTCCTGGGCTGTGGCTTTTTTGGGCATGTGTCCTCTTTGTCTTTCCAAGATAAATTGTCGTCACCAGAATGTTGTTGCTGAAATTCAGGATCGCTCGTAAATTGTGCGTTATCCGGGCTGTTGCTTGCAACTATTAGCAGCCGCCACCAACTCATGGCATCCAACCGACTAGCTAAGCTGTCCTCACGTTATTGGACTGAACCATTTATCGAGTTTCGCGTCGCTCCTGTTCCAACGCTCTCAAATCGAAATGCTGTCGTTTTGAACTCAACATAGAAAGAGGATCCTTTATATGGCAGATCTTGCAAAATTAGCATTGCTGGCACGCCTGGAAGCGAAACCTGGAAAAGAAAGCGAGGTTGAAAATTTCCTCCGCAGCGCCTTGCCTCTGGCCCAGCAGGAAGCAGGAACAACTACATGGTTCGCGCTTAAACTCGGACCATCCACGTTCGGGATCTTCGACACATTCGCTGCTGAAGACGGCCGTCAGGCCCACCTGGATGGCCCCATCGCGGCCGCCTTGATGGCCAAGGCCGGTGAACTGCTCGCCAAACCGCCTGTGATCGAAAAAGTTGATATCCTGGCCAGCAAACTTTCAGGTGCCCAAAAGGCCACTTAAACTTAGCACGAGCCTGGCGTTTTTCATTTAAGGCTACTGCTCATCCTCAAAAACAAAGATCGTCATTCCGAAGGGCGTCAGCGTTGCGAGCGTTTTCTTCAGCTCGCGCGCAGCCCTGAGGGATCTTGTGCTTGTTCCGTACTGACCAGCCGAAGCCGTTCTAAGAAAAAGGGATCCCATATGGGATCCCTTTTACCTGATCTGGTTTGCGTCTGGCTTACGCCACTTCTTGCGGCTCCGGAGTAGGTATCGCCTTCATGTAATCGCACTTGACCACGGGCGCCGCTGGAACTTCTTCCTTCGTACCGGCTTTGCCCTTCTTTCCCCGTTTCGGCTTCGGCTCTTCCTCGTCCGCAGCTTTCTTGTTGTTGTTCGGACAAATCAGCATTGATCCTGACTTCAAATGTTTTTCCAGAAGATAAGGACTGCCGCAACTCGGACAGGTTTCCGCCACTGGCTTGTACGCCGACGTGAACTCGCAATTCGGATAGTTCGAGCATCCGTAGAACGTGTTGCCGCGACGCCGCGCCTTCTTCTCCACCAGTTCGCCGTCTTTGCACTGCGGGCACTTCACGCCGATATAATTCTGCTTAATGTACTTGCAGTCCGGATAGCCGCTGCATGAGATGAACTCACCGTAGCGTCCATGTCGCAGCACCAGGTTGCGCGTTTTGCAGGCCGGGCAAATTTCTTCCAGCGGGACATCCGGCACCTTCTTGCCCTGGTCCAGCCGGCGCGTGGTTTTGCAATCCGGATAGCCGGTGCATGCCATGAACTGGCCAAAGCGTCCGCGCTTCAACACCATCACGCGACCGCAGTTCTCGCAATACTCATCCTGGCCTGTTTCCGGCATTTCCGCCGTGTCCAGTTCAGGAAGATTGATGGGATTTTCCTTGGTGAACGTGCAGCTTTCCGGATCATCCTTCTTATACGAACTGCAGGCGTAGAAGGACCCGTGTTTGCCCCACTTCAACACCAGCGGAGAGCTGCAGCGTTCGCACTTCTCTTCCGTCGGCTTCTCCATACGCTTGATGTTTTCCATGTGCTTCTCAGCGTAGCGGAGGTCCTTGGAAAACTTTTTGTAGAAATCTCCCAATGCCTGCTTCCACGGCTCTTTGCCTTCACCGATCTCGTCCAGCTCTTCTTCCAGACGCGCGGTATACGCCGGATCAAAAATCTCGGCAAAGTTCTTCACCAGCAGGTCAGTGACCACCAATCCAGTTTCCGTGGGAGAAAACTTGCCTCCCACCTTCTGCACATACTGGCGTTCCAGGATGGTGGAAAGAATGGTTGCATACGTGGAAGGACGTCCAATGCCGCGCTCTTCCAGCTCTTTCACCAGAGAAGCTTCATTGAACCGCGGAGGCGGCTCAGTGAAATGCTGCTCCGGCTTGATCTCCTTCATCGTCAGCTTCTGGCCAACTTCCAGCGGAGGCAGCTTGTGCTTCAGCGCTTCGTCTTCCTCGTCCTTGCCTTCCTTGGACTCTTCGTAAACTTTCAGGAAGCCTTCAAACTTCAACACTGATCCGGTCACGCGGAACGTGAGAGTTTCTTTGCCGGCCTTGGCTTCAATGTCAACGCCAGTCTGATCGAACACGGCCGGCATCATCTGTGAAGCCACAAAGCGCTGCCAGATCAGTTTGTAAACCTTGTACTCATCTTCACCCAGATACTTTTTGATTTCGTCCGGATGACGCACGGCAGATGTTGGACGTATCGCTTCGTGCGCTTCCTGCGCTTCTTTTTTCGATTTGTAAACGTTCGGCGCTTCCGGCAAAAATTCCTTGCCGTAGGCGGATCCGATCATCTCCCGCACTTCCGTCACTGCGTCATTCGACACACGTACCGAATCGGTACGCATATAAGTAATGAGGCCGACCGAGCCCTCGTCGCCCAGTTCCACGCCTTCATACAAGCGTTGCGCGATCATCATCATGCGCTTCACGCTGAAACGAAGTTTCCTTGAACCATCCTGTTGCAGCTTACTGGTGGTGAAAGGCGGCGCAGCGCTGCGGCGGCGTTCTTTCTTTTCAACCGTGCTGACGGTCCAGGCGGTGGACTCCGACTCCAGCGCGTCGGTAATCTTCTTGGATTCTTCGCCGTTCGGGATCTCAGTCTTTTCGTCACCGCGCCCCACAAACCGCGCGTCGAAGGCCGGAGGTTTCGCCGCGCCCAGATGCGCGTCAATGGTCCAGTATTCTTTCTTGTCGAATGCCTTGATCTCGCGTTCGCGTTCCACAATCAGGCGCAATGCAACCGTCTGTACGCGACCGGCAGAGAGTCCACGCCGGACTTTGTCCCACAACAGCGGCGACACCTGATAACCCACGATGCGGTCCAGAACACGACGCGTCTGCTGCGCGTCCACCAGGTTCTGGTCAATGATTCGCGGATGCAGAAAAGCTTCCTGCACAGCTTTCTTGGTAATTTCATTGAAGGTCACGCGATGGACCGGGACATCGTGTCTTTTCTTTTTGCTGAAGCCTTCGGTCAGTTCTTCGGCAAGATGGGAAGCAATGGCTTCCCCTTCGCGGTCCGGATCAGGCGCCAGATAGATGGCAACCGCATCCTTGGCCATTTTCTTCAGCTTGGCCACCACCTTTTCTTTTCCGGGAATGACGGTATACTCAGTCTCAAAGTCACCTTCCAGGTCCACGCCCAGCTTGCTTTTGGGCAGATCTTTGATGTGACCCAGCGAGGCTTCCACCTCGTAGTCATTTCCCAGATACTTATTGATGGTCTTCGCCTTGGCGGGCGATTCGACGATAACGAGTGATTTAGACAATTTTCTTTTTCCTGTTCGAGTGCTTTGAAGCTAACACGGATTGGATTCAGCTAACAAATTCGCTCCCAGCCATTAGCCCTTGGCCTTTAGCCTTTGGTCGCAGCTCGCGCCTTCGTCTCCAATTCGTTTGTGATGCTATCAAGCAACGCACTTAACATCTTCCGGACCTCCGTCAGATTTGCCAAAAACTGCCTGTGGTCGACCTCGGATAAAAAGCCGAGGTCCTTGCACGGCAGGAGATGATGATCTAATTCTGCTGCAGATCCCATCGCCATTCTGACGAATCTTCCCATCTCTGCATTTGAACGTCTTCCACAACCCTCAGCGAGGTTCGCCCCAACAGAGATAGCAGCCCTCCGCATCTGTGAAGTCAAGCCATACAATTCCTCTTTTGGGAAACTGCGGGAGACCTTATAGATCTCCAAAGTGAGAGCATACGCTTTATTCCAGACTTGCAAGTCGCGATGATTTCTCACGTTATCTCCAACTAAGGGCTAAGTGCCAAAGGCCAAGGGCTTGTTTTCAGAAGCTGCGAACGAAATGTTTACCCGGCATTTGCCTGATTTTTCCGTTCAATTCGAGTTCAAACAGCGCCGAAAATATCTCTGAAGACGATACTTCTGGTTCCAGTTTTTCAATGATGGTATCAATGTGAGTCATTTCATCCTGCTTCAACACCTTGAGAATCTTCTTCTCGCGGGGCGTCAGCTGCTCATCATTATTAAACAGGCTGTTTGATTGGGGCTTCTGGTCTGATGCTTGAGGCGCCCAATCGGATTCAAGCTGGTGTTTTACGTCGGCCGGCAATTCCTCCCAAACGTCCTCCCATGTCGCAGTTAGCTTGGCTCCCTGCTTGATCAGCGTATTCGGGCCCCAGGAGTTGCGCGAGGTTACATTGCCCGGAACCGCGAACAATTCCCGGCTCTGTTCCAGTGCGCAACGGGCAGTGATGCGGGTACCGCTATACTCGCCGGCTTCCACCACTAACACGCCCAGTGAAAGGCCGCTGATGATCCGGTTGCGTATGGGAAAATTCTGCGGCGCGGGAAAAGTATTGAGCGGAAATTCACTTACCAGGGCGCCATTGCATTCCAGGATCCCATCGGCAATCTTGCGGTTTTCACGCGGATAAATCACATCGACGCCCGTCCCGAAGATCGCCACCGTTCGCGCTTTGGCTTTGATCACTCCGCGATGCGCCGCCGCATCCACTCCGCGCGCCATGCCACTAATAATGATGAGACCGCGGGCGGAAAGATCGCACGATAGTCGCTCCGCCATGCCGATCCCGTAAGGCGTTGGATGACGGGTACCAACTACGCCAATGCCAGGCGCAGCCAGCGTCGCGACGTTGCCGCGGACAAAGAGCACCAGCGGCGGATCGTAGATCTCGCTGAGCCGTTCCGGCCATTCCGCATCGTCACGGCAGATGATCGATACACTCGAAGAAGCGGCCTTGGCAAACTCCTCATGCGCCATGTCCAGCGACTTACCCAGGGCGATGTGCTGGGCTGATTGCGCCTGCAAATTCAGCGCTTCCAGCTCAGTCAATGACGCATGAAAGACATAGCCAATCTTTTCAAAATGCGCCGCCAGCTTGCGTCCACGCGTTGGGCCCAGACCGGGCGTGAGCGTGAGCGCCAGCCAGTAAATTGCGTTCGATGTTCCTGTGGTTGGACTTGCCATGCAAACTTGCGGGACTGTACACGGATAAAGGAAAGCCTGTCAAGAAAAGAAAGTTTGCCGATTGTTTACAATATCTTTGATTATGGCCTTACGAGTCTCCGCCATCAGCTTTTTGAACACCGCTCCGCTCATGTGGAACTTTGAGCACGGCGAGACGGCCGGGCAGTTGCGTGAGGATTTTTCCGTCACCTATACCGTTCCGTCACAGTGCGCGGAAGAGCTGAAGACGGACCTGGCCGATATCGGAATCATTCCGGCGGCGGCGTATACCACCATCCCGGGCCTGACGATCATTCCTGACGTGGCCATAGCGTCAAAAAACGTCGTGCGGTCCATTCTGCTGGTCAGCAAAGTCCCGGCCGAAAAAATCCGCAATGTTGCTACCGATGATTCTTCCCGCACCTCAGCGGCGCTGGTTGAGATTTTTCTGCGCAAGTTTGTGGGCGTGAACCCCGGATTCCGTCGCCAGAAAGCCGTGCTGGATGAAATGCTGCAATGGCATGATGCCGCGCTTCTCATCGGCGACCCGGCGTTGCAGGCAAAGACTGACGGCTACTATGTTTACGATCTGGCTGAGCAATGGCGGCGCTGGACTGGACGTCCCTTCGTATTCGCCTTCTGGGCCGTGCGCAAAGCTGCCCTCAATGGCCTGAGCGTGGAAGTAAATCTTCCGCAGATTTTCCAGCAATCGCGCGATACCGGACTCAAACACATCTCGGAAATTGCCAACGAATGGTCACCGCGTCTGGAACTTCCCGCGCCGCTCGTAAGCAGCTATCTGACGGAGAACATCGACTACGGTCTGGACGCTGAAAACCTGGACGGTTTGCGCCTGTTCTACAAATACGCAGCAGAGCTGAAAGTCCTGCCGGAAGCGCCAGAACTCGATTTTCTGGAACACAAGGTTCCATCACGGCTCTAGGGCGTACATCTCAACGGGCGTGTGCCCAGCTTCACAAAACTTCTACTTCGCCATCGGAGTGCCTGCTTCCAGTTGTTGCATCCAATCAGTTGTGCCCTTTCTTTCTCCTATCATTATTCTTGGCGCGTGGGCGTGGCTGGTCAGGCTGGGCGGGCTGGGCCTGGTCCTGCTCGGCTTTGCTGACAACTCACCCATCCCCCTGCCCGGAAGCATGGATGCTCTCACCATTATCCTGTCTGCTCAGCAACCCGGCTGGTGGCCTTATTACGCAGTGATGGCCACGATTGGCGGAATGGCTGGCGGTTACGTAACGTTTGCTGTGGGCCGCAAAGGTGGCAAGGAGTCGCTGGAGAAAAAGATCCCCAAAAAGAAGATCGACAAGATTTTCAAACGGTTCGAGAAACACGGCTTCTTGAGCCTCTTTATTCCAGGCCTGCTGCCGCCTCCGGTGCCTTACTCACCATTCCTGCTGGCCGCCGGAGCAATGAAATATTCGCCGAAGAAATTTCTTCTGGCCGTAGGTCTTGCCCGGGCCATCCGCTATACAGCTCTGGCCTGGCTGGGATCGATGTACAGCAAGCAGATCTTTGGCTTCTTTCACGAGTACTACCAGCCACTGTTCTGGATATTGATCGGGTTGGCCGTGGTGGGCGGAGGGGCGCTGCTCTGGTGGACCTTAAAACGCAAGCGCGAAGGTAAGCCGGTGATCCCAGAGCCAAAGGATTCGCCTGCAAAAGCAGCATAAGTGGCTCGCCAGACTTGGGGCATGTATTTTGTTCCGTTCTGCATCTGGCCCTGACTTACGGGGCAATTGGCACGTTCTATCTGCTTCGCCGTATCCGGCAGCAGGCTCGCTGACCCTCATTGTTCGCAGGGGCATGAATCCAGTAAAATAGTGGTTTCATGTCCCTCACCAAACAACAGGCCCTGGATTATTTCCACTCGGACGATCTGATCGGTCTCGGCATGGAAGCCGATACGCTGCGCCGCAAAATGCATCCTGAAGGCGTGGTTACCTACATCATTGATCGCAATATCAACTACACCAACTTCTGCACGGAATACTGCACGTTCTGCGCGTTCTACGCTCCTGTTAAAGGACCCGGACGCAGCAAAGGCTACGTGCTGGATTTTGAGACCATCTACGAGAAGATCCGCGAGACGGTGGAGGTCGGCGGCACGGGCGTGTTGATGCAGGGCGGCCTGCATCCCGATTTGAAAATCGAGTGGTATGAGCAGATGCTCAGCGGCATCAAACAACGCTTCCCCAAGGTTCATCTGCATTGCTTCTCTGCTTCCGAGATCATTCATTTCGCTGAAGTCAGCGGCCTGACCATTGAGGACACAATCCGTCGTCTGCGCGATGCTGGACTGGATTCCATCCCCGGCGGTGGCGCTGAGATCTTAGATGATGTGGTCCGTCACAAAATTGCCCGCCTGAAATGCCTGACGGAAGACTGGCTCAACGTACACCGTACGGCCCACAAGATCGGCATGCGCACCACCGCCACCATGATGTTCGGCGTGGGAGAGACGTTGGAGCAGCGCATCAACCACTTCCAGCATGTGTACGATCTGCAGGAAGAGACCGGCGGCTTCACCGCGTTTATCCCCTGGAGCTTTCAGCCCGGTAACACCGCTCTGGGCGGCCGCCACTGGGATGAAGCCACGGCCGTGGAATACCTGAAAACTCTGGCCGTTGCGAGGCTTTTCCTCTCCAACATTGAAAACGTTCAGTCCAGTTGGGTCACGCAGGGCCTGAAGGTCTGCCAGATGGGGTTGCGGTTCGGCGGCAATGACGTTGGCTCAGTCATGCTGGAGGAGAACGTTGTCCGCTCAGCAGGCGTGGCGAACTGCACCACGGAAGAAGAGCTCCGCCGCATGATCCGCGATGCCGGCTTCATGCCGAAACAGCGCGATACGTTGTATCGACAATTTTTTCTGAACTAGCGTTCAAAGTTGAGGTAGGGAAGATGACTTTGGCAAAGAAACTTGTGGTTGCTCTAGGTATCCTGGTTGCCGCGTTTTCGATTTTGGCTGCCATGGTGATCTCTGAACGCTCGCGCTATATCTATCCCAACGCGGATACGCGTAGTTCTTTCATCAACAGTTACCGTCCCGAGAAAGTGGTTGATCAATTCCGCTCTCGTGACTGGTCGTTTGCTATCGGTGAGCCGGGTGGTTCGAGTGCCGGGAAACGATTCGCGAGTCACTACCGCATTTGGCAAAGTGATGTCTTACTGAACCCTGGGGACGACTTCAAAATGATGGCTGCCCTTCGGAACGATATCCTGATTTCTTTGAATCAGAATGGCGCACAGGTGGCTGACTTGTATGGGTCCCGAACTACAAACTCCGGCTTTGAGTTCCGCTATACCGTCGGCAACACGAACGGAAGGGTGACAGCGGACCTGACAAAACCGGTAGGTACAGAAAATGCAGCCAGCCTCCCAATCCGCGTAGGAGAAAACTTCATTGGACTCAAAGTTGAAGTTAACGAGCGCTGGTTCAGAACCCGCCAGAGCGCAGATTCAAACACCTGGGCGCACAGCGAATAAGCCAATTCTGCGTTAAATCCTCTCCGCCGGCATTCTGCTCTGGTACAATTTTCTTTCTTTGTTCCCCCGGGAGTCCTCGTCTGAGTCCGCTATTTGCCAACTGTCTGATACTGCTCGGTACAGCCCAGCAAAGGGGCTTTATTCACTATTTCAAGTCACAGTTTCTGGACCGGACTTTCCGCGGGCTTTACTCTCCCAACGCCTTCGACATGATGCTGCTCATCCCCTACTTTGTGGTGATGATCATTCTGGCCGGCTACGGTATGCATCGTTATGCGCTGGTGTACATGTATTACCGCAATCGTAAGAACCGCACCACCGAGCCGCCCAGCCAGTTTGCCGAACTCCCGCGCGTCACCATCCAACTGCCCATTTACAATGAGCAGTTCGTGGTCGATCGACTGGTAGAGGCCATCTGCAGAGTCGAATATCCCAAGGACAAGCTGGATATTCAGGTGCTGGACGATTCAACCGATGGCACAGTTGACGTCGCCAAAGCGGTGGTGGACCGGTACGCCGCTCTGGGCCACCCAATCACCTACATCCATCGCACCAACCGTGAAGGCTTCAAGGCCGGGGCGTTGCAGAATGGCATGCTCACGTCCAAGGGCGAATTTATCGCCATTTTTGATGCTGACTTTGTTCCCCCCGAAGACTGGCTCATGCGCGTGGTGCACCACTTTGCCGACCCGAAGATTGGTATGGTGCAAACCCGCTGGACGCACCTGAATCGCAATTACTCCTTCCTGACCGAAGTTGAGGCCATCCTGCTGGACGGACATTTCATCCTGGAACACGGCGGACGCTCCCGCAGTGGCGTCTTCTTCAACTTCAACGGCACGGCCGGTATGTGGCGCCGGCAGGCCATTGAAGATGCCGGCGGCTGGCAGCATGACACGCTCACCGAAGACACGGACCTTTCCTATCGCTCACAGCTCAAGGGCTGGCAGTTTAAGTACGTGCAGGACATTGAATGTCCCGCCGAACTCCCCATTGAGATGACGGCGTTCAAAACCCAGCAGGCCCGCTGGGCCAAGGGCCTTATCCAGACGGGAAAGAAAGTGCTGCCGCTGGTCTTCCGCAGTGACGTACCGTGGCGCATCAAGGTCGAAGCCTTCTACCATCTCACGGCCAACATCAGCTATCCGCTGATGATCGTGCTTTCCACGCTTCTGCTACCGGCCATGATTATTCGCTCCTTCGGCGGATGGTTCCAGATGCTGCTGATTGATCTTCCGCTGTTTCTGGCTTCCACATTCTCCATCTCCAGCTTCTATCTGGTCTCACAGAAGGAATTGTTTCCCCGGCGCTGGCCGCGCACCTTCTTATATCTGCCATTTCTGATGGCACTGGGAATTGGTCTCACGCTCACCAACACCAAGGCCGTGATTGAAGCGCTGCTGGGAATCAAGTCATCATTCAAACGCACACCTAAATATCGCGTCGAGTCAAAGAAAGACAAAGCCATGGGACAGCAATACCGCCGGCGTCTGGGAATTGTTCCCTGGCTGGAACTGATTGTGGGCACATATTTTTTCCTGATGTGCGTTTATGCATTCAGCAGTGAGAATTACTGGACTATTCCATTTCTTCTCCTGTTCGTTCTGGGCTACTGGTACACCGGATTGATGTCACTGCTGCAGGGCCGTTTTGAAGGCCGTTCCAGTTCACCGGAGCCGCATTCTAAGCCTTTCCCCGTAGGTGTCTAGGCCTTTTGCCGCGTTCCGAAAGCAGCCGGGCTCTGGTATTCTTAACCAGTGTTGATGAAGATTTTATTTGCGATTCTGGTGCTTTCGCTGGCCGCAATCATTGTGGCCGTAGGCGCCACCTGGTGGCGACTGCGCTGGCATTTGCGCCGCCCGCATCACACGCCGCCCAACGGCCTTGAATCTTTGCCGCCGGAGCAAGCGATTGAAACAGCCGAGCACGCGGCATCCACTGATCAGCAGCGTTAGTTCCCGAGTCACAATAAAAATTTGAGAATCTTTCCCGCACCACAGACTTTGAAGCGAATGTGCTGCGATAATAGTTTCCGTAGGATTTATCTTTTATGTCGACTTCGTCCGTTGTTCCCCAAGTTCGCGAGATCAGCATTGCGCACAGCCCTGATTCCGATGACGCGTTTATGTTTTACGGCCTGGCCACGAACAAAGTCCGCGTCCCCGGACTCAAGTTCAGCCACACGCTGACTGATATTGAAACGCTCAACCGCAAAGCCATGAACGGCTTTTATGACGTGAGCGCCATTTCGTTCCACGCCTATCCTTACGTTCAGGACAAGTACACACTGATGTCCTGCGGTGGCAGCGTGGGCGACCAGTACGGCCCCATGGTGGTGGCGCCGCGCGCCATTAGCCTGGAAGACATGAAGCGGCTAAAAGTCGCCGTGCCCGGCACCATGACCACGGCTTATCTCGCGCTGAAGCTTTTTGCCCCGGACATTGAAACGGCCGTGGTTCCCTTTGACCAGATCATTCCGGAGGTGCTCGCCGGAAATTACCAGGCCGGCCTGATCATCCATGAAGGCCAGCTCACCTATGATCGCTCTGGTCTCACCAAGATTCTTGACCTGGGCAAGTGGTGGCATGAAACCACCGGCCTGCCTTTGCCGCTGGGTGGAAATGCGATTCGTCGCGATCTGGGTCCTGATCTCATCGCCGTGGTGCAACAGGCGCTGCGTGACAGCATTCAGCACGCGCTCGATCATCGCGAACAGGCGCTGGCTTATGCCATGCAGTTTGCGCGTGATCTTGATCCGCACATGGCTGACCGTTTTGTCGGCATGTACGTAAACTCCCGCACGCTCGACTACGGTGATGATGGCAGGGAAGCAATTTCACGCCTGCTCAATATGGGCTACAGCGCCGGCATCATTACTCAGGAACCGCACGTGGATTTTGCGTAACGCGTAATTTCGAAATAAAAAACAAAAAAGGGGAGAAGCAGATAACTGCAACTCCCCTTTTCTATTGAATTGAAATGTTAGTACCGGTTGCGACCGCCACCACCGCCGCCGCCGTAGCCACCACCGCCACCACCGCCACCACCGCCACCACGGCCTCCGCCACCGCCGCCGCGGCCTCCGCCACCGCCGCCGCGTCCGCCGCCAAAGCCGCCGCCACCACCACCACCACCACCGCGGCCGCCGCCAAAGCCGCCGCCGCCGGCGCGTGCTTCTTTCGGACGGGCTTCGTTAACGTTGAGTGCGCGTGAGCCAATCTGGGCTCCGTTCATTCCGCTGATCGCTTTATCAGCTTCCTCGTCATTGGCCATTTCCACAAATCCAAAACCTCGCGGCTGGCCTGTGTCACGGTCCTTCAAAATGGTAACGTTCTCCACCTGTCCGTATGCGGAAAATGCCTGGCGGAGCTCGTCTTCAGTTACTTTGAAGTCCAAGTTTCCTACGTAAATGTTCTTCATGAGGTCCTTCTTCGGTCTAAACAGGCGCGCTATTGAAGGCGTGACTGCGAGGTTATGTGGATACAACTCGAATGAGAGTTTCAAATAACTCACGCTCGCATAAGGCGAACCCCATTAGCGTACGCCTGACCCTTAGAAGATGCAAACGGGAACGCCTTATTTTTAGGGGGTTTGGCCTTAGAGATTTCTCATGATTTCAGCGGAAGGATGGCTCTTTACCGCCATTTACGCCAGGAAAAGGAGGGCGGAAACCGTTATACGCCTTCTTTTTCTGCCGATGCGCTCTTACCGCGGCTCGCTCCATTCAGGCACATGCCGCTCGCCGCTTCAAATCTTGTCGCTTCGCTCCAAACCGCGGTTGAGCAACTCTTCTGGTTGCAGCGCGAAGGCGCCTGTTACAGCGGGCTCGACGCGCGTCTACGGCGCGAGCCCTTAAAGCCGCGCGTTACAGATCGCGCAGGTTAAAGATCGATGAATGTTGCGAGCTCACCACCTGGAAGAAGCCGGATTTCACAATCCTTTAATACTCGCTGTGTACTCTCTCCGCAAGATGATGGCATTAGGTGGAAGACAATCGATGATGCGAGATCTTGCTATGGATGGCGAAGCTGCTGGCAACCAGAAGATCTTCCTGCTGGAAGACGATTTGGATATTGCGCGGCTGGTGCGGCACAACCTTGAAGCCGCGGGCTACCGCGTGCGCAGCTTTTCGACAACGGCCAATGTAATCACTGATGCGCAAAAAGAGCGCCCGTCACTCCTGCTGCTGGACATCATGGTCCCTGGCGGTGATGGCCTTGATCTCTGCCGGCAGGTACGCCAGGCAGGCGCGCCGCTGGCGGCTACGCCGATTGTTTTCCTCACGGCGAAAACATCAGAGACTGACCGCATTCTGGGCCTGGAACTGGGGGCCGATGATTACATCACCAAGCCTTTCAGTCCGCGCGAACTGGTGGCACGCATCAGGGCAGTACTGCGCCGCTGTGAGGCTCCATTGTCGCCTGCAACCATCAAAGCCGGCGAACTGGAAATTGACGCCAACGCCATGACGTTGAGCGTACGAGGACAGATTGCAACCACCACAGCAACGGAATTTCGCCTTCTCCATTATCTGGCTCAGCATTCAGGCCGGGTGTTTACCCGGGACCAGATCCTGGATGCAGTGTGGCGGGAAACAACCTTCGTAAGCCCGCGTTCTGTGGACGTGTATGTTCGCAAGCTGCGGGAAAAGATAGAAGAAGATGCGGAACATCCACGCTATCTGAAAACCGTGCGTGGAACCGGCTATCGCTTTGAAGTTCCCAAATAGCTGCGGCGGGCCGCAAAGTTTTACCTTCTTTTAAAATTTCGTTTACCCGGCAGGCCTATAGTTGTTGAAAGTCAGTAAACTCACTTTGCGTAAGGTCTCCTGAGAGACACGCAGTCAGCGGTAGTCCTATGAACTCTCCGGTCATTGTTATCGGCACGAATCTTCCCCAGCCACCCTCGGAAATCAATATGCCTCAATTGACCATGCAGGCCTGCGCTCTGGCCAAGCAATCCGTCGCTCACGCCATTGATGGTTTGATCAACGGATCACAGGCATCATTGCAGGGCGTACGCAACTGTGAAGAAAAGCTCGACGACCTTGATCGCGAACTCGATGAGCATATGGCCGATACGATCACGCGCGTCACTCCAGCGCAGGCGCGTGAATTGCTTGCATGTATGAAGCTGATGCTCGATCTGGAACGCGTCGGAGACCTCATCGCCAGCTTTGCCGAACGGGCCGCCATCGTCCGGAACCGCATTGATATGGAAGACGTGGAGCAGCTCACGCGCATGGGCTGCATGGTGGAAAACATGCTCGCCCAGATGGCGCAGGCCTTTGAGCAGCGCAACGTTGACCAGGCTTTACACGTTTTGCGTTCCGACGCCGAGATTGACCGCCTGCGCAACCTGCTGTTGGTCCGGCATACAGAGCATAATGAAGGCCTCAAGATCGGACAGGAGAGCCTGCATGTGCTCTCCATGGCGAATGCGCTGGAGCGTGCAGGCGACCACATCAAGAATATGGCGGAAGAGCTTTGTCATCTGGCTACCGGCCATACGATTCGCCACCTTCTCCGTTCAAAGGACAAGCCGGTTGAGCAGCTCTTCATTGACTGGCTGTCGAAGCGCGAAGTTGGCAAGAAGTAGCTGCCGCTACTTCATACGGAAATCCATCGATCCCGTCAGCAGTTCCAGAGCTGCCTTTTTAATCCAGAGCTTCCCTTGCAGGCTGGGTGGCTACTCTGTCCAGCAGTTTCCTTCCCCTTGTTCGGCGCATCGTAAGTAGTAGCCAAATCTCAAGACGTTTTACGGAGGGGGAAGAGCATGTACTACGCTGGAGACTTGCGGAAGGCAGAGATGAAAGGTGTGGGCAAGGTGCGTCAGGCAATGGACCGTGCCCGCGAAGAATGGACCGATGCCGAACGGCGTTTGCGGCAACGTATGCGGGTCTATCCGCAGAAGCTGCGCAACCTGATTTCGCGATCGAATGAGGAACCGGCACTTGAGTTTGAGACACACACCGCAAGAGTGATCAACATGGGGGACATCACGCCCAAACCCAAAGCTATCGTTTCCGTTCATGGTCAGGACGTAGACGAAAAAGAATTGAAATAGCGCGCACGTGAAAACCATAGCCGGCGTGATGAAGCGTCGGCTTTTCTTATGTGTGGGTGTCTCTCTAACCTATCGCTTGCGTGAAGGAACGGTGATGGTCGGTCTGGAAACGGTTGGTTTACGCATAGGGACGATGGCGCCCTGGCTGGCGTCGGCATGCGCGTGGCCGGCGCGATACGCCACTTCGGTCTGCACGAAGTGAACAAAATCCTGCATCTGGCGATTCATCTCTTCCATCCGCTCACGCATCTGCAAAATGATGGCGATCCCGGCAATATTCACGCCCAGATCGCGGGCGAGGTTGAGAATAAATTCCAGGCGTTGCAGGTCTTCTTCCGTGTAAAGGCGGGTGTTGCCGTCTGTGCGTGATGGTTTGAGCAGCCCTTCGCGCTCATAAAGACGGAGCGTTTGCGGGTGGATGCCATACATCTCCGCCACCGAGGAGATCATGTACGCGCCTTTGGATTTACGTTTTGCCATGGTTACGCCGCGTCACACCTTGTCCCACAATT
>Ga0209863_10000240_pt1 | contig 32901 bp, 32 predicted proteins | sample OrgsoiDNA2013046_FD_185796 | JGI IMG/M metagenome (GOLD analysis project Ga0209863, IMG submission 185796) | Permafrost soil microbial communities from the Arctic, to analyse light accelerated degradation of dissolved organic matter (DOM) -... | ecosystem: Environmental > Terrestrial > Soil >...
GGGGAAGACTCTTTATACAAATACCGTAAAAGATCCTCCGGTGTAAAGAGTGCCATAAGCGAAACCATTTGAATGTCCAATAATCAGAAAGCAGTAAAAGAAAATCCGTCCTAATAGTAAAAACGTCATTCGTTTGGCGTTATTGCATATTATATCGAAAGTTTTTATCATTCCCCTGTTAGGCCCAAAGCTAGCAGATAAAAGCCGGCGGTCAAACTATTCGGGTCAACCTGTTTTTGACCTAAATGATTATAAATCAATACTTAACACCAGTACATTCTTCTAATGGGCCTGTTTCAGGTATAAGTTCAATCTTTGTTTCTTCTTTGGCTTGGGGAACAATCGGGCAGCGGACAATACAGGATTTGAATATTTTACGCTAAATCGGCTATTCTTACGCGTTAGATCCGGGTTGAAGGCTTTCAGCTTATGCACACGCTCGTTAAAGCTTCGGACACTTTCGTCAATGCTTCAGGCATTGGCCGAAAGGTTTTAGGCATGAAATAAACCTGTTTATTTCACAACGAACAAATCCTCATTATCCCGTTTCATCATATATTTTTCCCGGGCATATTTCTCCAGGGTGGCCGGATTGGATTTTAGTTGGTCAAGTTCACTGGTCACGGTTCGAATCTGATCCTCGAAATATAATTTCCTGGCCTCCAGTTTATGCAATTCTTTTACGTGACGGAAATGCGTTGTGATAAAATCCCGGTCATCAATAAACAAAATCCATACGGTGAAGCCCAGCGCTGTCAGCACGTATTTGTTTTTTAACCAGTCTGGTATTTTATCGATGTATTGCTTCATTTAGTTGACAGTTGGCGCCTGCCTGCCGGCAGGCAGGGTTGGCAGTTGGCGGTTGACAGTTGGCAGTTGGCTGTATTCCAATTTACACATTTGCACATTTACACATTTGCACATTTTGGAAAGTAAAGCAAGGCTTTACTTTCCAAATGTAATTTTTCCCTTTGGATAAAATGCGTTTTTACCCAGTTTTTCTTCAATACGGATCAACTGATTATATTTTGCAATGCGGTCTGTACGGCTGGCGGACCCGGTTTTGATTTGTCCGCAGTTCAAAGCCACCGCGAGATCCGCAATGGTGGTATCTTCCGTTTCACCGCTGCGATGACTCATGATCGTATTATATCCATTGTGCTGGGCCAGCGTTACTGCATTGATGGTTTCAGTAAGGGTACCGATCTGGTTTACTTTTACGAGCAGGGCATTGGCTGTTTTATCATCGATTCCCCTTTGCAGTCTTTCTACATTTGTCACAAACAAATCGTCACCGACGAGTTGTACTTTGGAACCCAGCACATCTGTGAGATTTTTCCATCCTGCCCAATCGTCTTCCGCCATTCCGTCTTCAATAGATATGATCGGATATTTTTTCACCCAGGATGCCCAGAATTTTACGAGCTCATCACTGCTGAGTTCTTTTTTGCTGCTCTTATGAAATATATATTTTTTCTTTTTACCATCCCATAATTCACTATTGGCCGCATCCATCGCGATGGCAATCTGCGATCCGGTTTTATATCCAGCCGCTGAAATGGCTTCCAGCACGGTTTCTATGGCTTCTTCATTACTCTGGATATTGGGTGCGAATCCGCCTTCATCTCCCACATTGGTGCTGAACCCTTTTTTCTTCAGCACACCTTTCAGTGTATGGAAGATATCAACGCCCCATCTTAGTCCTTCACTGAATGAAGAAGCACCAACGGGCATCACCATGAATTCCTGGAAATCAATTTTATTATCTGCGTGTGCGCCTCCATTCAGGATATTCATCATCGGAATCGGCAGCGTAACGGCATTGGTTCCGCCGATATAACGATACAGGGGAAGCCCGGATTCTTTGGCAGCTGCCTTTGCTGCCGCGAGACTCACGGCCAGCATTCCATTCGCACCCAGTTTTCCTTTATTCGCCGTGCCGTCTGCTGCGATAATCGCTGCATCCAGTCCGGCCTGATCCGACACATCGAATCCTTTGAGTTTCGCAGCGAGCAGGGTATTCACGTTTTCAACCGCTTTCAGCACCCCCTTCCCCTGGTATATTTTTTTATCTCCGTCGCGGAGTTCAACGGCCTCGTGAATGCCGGTACTGGCGCCACTCGGCACAGCGGCTCTTCCGAAGGATCCTGCCTCCGTATATATATCTACTTCAACCGTAGGATTTCCACGGCTGTCTAAAATTTGTCTGGCAAAGATTTTTTTGATGCTACTCATGAGTGATGGTTTTTGTTAATCCCCTGAAAATATCTTCGAGGCTGCGGTTTTCAGATTGCAAAGAAACTATGTTCCAATTATTCTGCAAAGACAGGGAGAGCAATTGTTTTTTTAATACTTCAGGGTCTGCTGCTTCCAGCTCCCACGCATAGTCGCTGGTTTTACGGATTCCCCTGAGCTGGTCAAGTCCCTGAAACATGTCTGCTGTTACGCTTTCCTTTAAAACAACTTTGATGCATCTTCCCGTCTGTTCCCTTCGCAGGTCCCGGAGATTATTGTCGGCAATAATTTTCCCCTGGTTGATGATGATCACATGATCACAGATGGCTTCCACTTCCTGAAGGATATGGGATGAAAAGAGAACGGTCCTGTTTTTACCATAATTCTTAATCACATCCCGGATCTCCACGATCTGGTTGGGATCCAGACCGGTGGTGGGTTCATCGAGGATCAGCACTTCCGGTTCATGTATCAGGGCAGCTGCAAGCCCCACCCGTTGTTTATATCCTTTGGAAAGCTGTGCAATTTTTTTACCCGCTTCCGGCCGGAGTCCCACGAGATCGATGGTATCCTTTATTTTTTTTCTTTTTTCCGGAAGGCGGTGAATATCCCCGATGAATGAAAGGTATTCGCGGATATACATATCCCCGTAGAGTGGATTGGATTCAGGCAGATAGCCTGTCATTTTTTTAGTCCGGACCGGATGCGCCTGCACGTCGATACCATTTAAAAAAGCCTGTCCCTGACTGGGTTTCAGGCAGCCGGTGAGAATTTTCAGGGTGGTGGATTTACCTGCGCCATTCGGCCCCAGGAATCCGACAATTTCACCGCGGCTTACAGAAAATGAAATCTGGTCAATCGCTTTTTGTTCACCATATATTCTTGTCAGATTCTTTACTTCGATGGACATCCTTCAGGCTTAACGCTTAACGCCTAACGCTTAACGCCAGACATGATAAAGAAATAAGTATATATTTTTACGCGAGGCGAATTTACGATTTTAAGATTAAAGACCCATATCCATACTGTAAATGGCATGCAGATTCCCTGAATGAACCATCCTTGATTCAAAGTAAACAAATGCGTTAAGCGTTAGGCGTTGGGCGTTAGGCTTAAATGATTCCCAGATCCTTTTGTATCTGCTCCAGCGTACGACCCTTCGTCTCCGGCATTACGCGCCAGATAAAAATCAAAGAAACCAGCATCATACAGCTGAAGAAAATAAAAGAATAAAAGCCGCCATTCTTACTTCCGTGCACGATGACCGGGAAAGTCCAGGCAATGATGGCCGCCATGATCCAATGTGTAAAACTGCCCAGCGAACTTCCCTGGGAGCGAACAGAATTGGGAAATATTTCTGAAATAAATACCCATATGACTGCGCCCTGTGAAAGCGCAAAAAATGCAATAAAACATATCAGGTAAACAATCACATACTGGCCTCCGGAACCCGTTGTGCCTCCGGCATGGTTAAATGCAAATGCCGTCAGTGCGAGAAAAACAGAAGTTCCGATGGCACCAATAATCAGCAGTGTCTTTCTTCCCACTTTATCGATAATGGACATACCCAGGAATGTGAAAAGCAGGTTAGCCCCTCCGATGTAAACAGGCTGTAAAAAGGAAGCCTTCTGACTAAACCCGGCCATTTCAAAAATACGCGGAGCATAATAGAGAATGGCATTAATACCAGACAGCTGATTGAACATGGCGAGTAATACGGCATATAAAATGGGCTTACGGAATTTTCCGCTGAATAAATTTTCCCTGAGGGCCTGCTGTACATTATTTCTTTCACCTGAAAGCAACGCATGTTCTTCGTTTATCACTGCCCGGGCATCCGGTTCTCCTGTACGGGCAAAAATCTGCGAAGCTTCTTCATCCCGGTTATTCAGGATCAGCCAGCGCGGGCTTTCCGGAATCACTCTGAGTAAAAGGGCGAAAAGTCCTGCGGGTATCACCATCACGCCCACCATCCATCTCCAGGATCCTGCGCCTAATTGCAGAAAAGCGAAGTTGGTCAGAAAGGCCACTAAAATTCCAATGACGATATTCAACTGGAACATGCCAGTCAGCCGTCCGCGCACCGCAGCCGGAGCAATTTCAGAGATATACATCGGTCCGACAACGGAAGAGGCGCCAACCGCGATCCCTCCGATGATACGGAAAATGATAAAGAGAATCCAGGTCGGCGTAAGGGAACATCCCACTGCCGATAAAAGATACATCAGGGCAATCACGAGAAGCACTTTTTTACGCCCGTAACGCTGAGCAGGATTACCGGCAATCATGGATCCGATAACGGTTCCGATCAAACTGGCAGCTACGGTGAATCCCAAAAGGAAATCACTGAGTGACCAGAGTTTTTGTATGGTTTTTTCCGCACCTGAAATAACGGCTGTTTCAAAACCAAATAAAAAACCGCCCAGGGCGGCAATCAGCGTACAGCGGAGAAGGAAGGAATTTATTTTCATTCGGCAATCGTTATAAAGCATAAGGTATGAAAAAAATACTCACTAAATTTAAGGTTCAAACGATTGTCTTCATATGAGCTTTCCTTATCAGATCCAAAGCTTCGACGAATATCTGGAACATTATAAAAATAGTATAGATGAGCCCGAAAAATTCTGGGGATCCGTAGCTGAAAATTTTACCTGGAAAAAGAAGTGGGATAAGGTACTGGACTGGAATTTCAGGGAACCGCGCATTCGATGGTTTGAAGGTGCAAAATTAAATATTACAGAAAATTGCCTGGACCGCCACCTGCAAGAAAAAGCCGGTCAGCCGGCCATTATCTGGGAACCCAATGAACCCACACAAAAAAACCGGGTGCTCACTTACAGAGAACTCTATACCGAAGTATGCCGGTTTGTACAGGTATTGAAAAATAACGGAGTTCAGAAAGGCGACCGCGTATGTATTTATATGCCCATGGTTCCGGAACTCGCCATCGCCCTGCTTGCCTGCGCCCGAATGGGGGCCATTCATTCCGTTGTATTCGGCGGTTTTTCTGCCCAATCCATTGCTGACCGGATTGAAGATGCCCAATGCCAGATCGTAATCACGGCAGACGGCGGAAAGCGCGGCCCAAAGGATATTCATCTGAAAGTCACGATGGATGAGGCGCTGGAAAAAACAACACTTATCCGGAAAGTGATTGTATACAAACATCTTGGAATAAATACCCATATGGTGGAAGGAAGGGATTCGTGGTGGCAGGATGAAATGAAAAAAATAACGAAGGATGATATGGCGGCCGAATCCATGGACGCCGAAGACATGCTTTTCATTCTATACACGTCCGGATCCACCGGAAAACCCAAGGGAGTTGTACACAGCTGTGCCGGTTATATGATCTATACGACATACAGTTTTGTAAATGTGTTCCAATATAAACCCGGTGATATTTATTTCTGTACAGCTGATGTGGGCTGGATCACGGGACATAGTTATATGATCTACGGACCGCTCTGTGCGGGTGCAACCACATTGATGTTTGAAGGCATTCCGACGTATCCTGATGCTGGCCGGTTCTGGGATATCATTGATAAATACAAAGTGAATATTTTTTATACTGCCCCGACCGCCATCCGGAGCCTGATGGGATTTGGTACCGAACCCTTAAAAAATAAAAGTCTGGCCTCCCTCCGGGTGTTGGGCACGGTGGGTGAACCGATCAATGTTGAAGCATGGCATTGGTATGATGAACAGGTAGGCCGGGGGGCCTGTCCGATCGTAGATACCTGGTGGCAGACGGAAACCGGGGGTATCATGATATCCAACCTGGCAGGAATCAGTGATGGAAAACCCTCTTATGCCACCCTTCCGCTCCCGGGTGTCATCCCATTATTGGTGGATGAAAAGGGGCAGGTGGTTCCTGGTTCTGACGCAGGAAAAGATGGCGTGTTTCATGTATCTGCCAAAGGCGAACCGGTGGCTGGCAATTTATGTATCCGTTTTCCCTGGCCTTCCATTATCCGCACCACCTATGGAGACCATGAAAGATGCCGCCTGAATTATTTTGCCGCGTATCCTGACCTATATTTTACCGGAGATGGCGCCCTGCGGGATGCGGAAGGGAATTATCGTATAACCGGACGCGTGGATGACGTGTTAAATGTAAGTGGTCACCGCATCGGCACCGCCGAAGTAGAGAATGCAATCAATATGTATCCGGACGTGGTTGAAAGTGCTGTAGTCGGTTATCCGCATGATATTAAGGGACAGGGCATTTATGCCTATGTTATTTTGAAAACCGGTCACCGGATTTTATCGAATGATAAAGAAGGCGTAACAAAAATGGTCACGCAGGTGATCGGCGCCATTGCCAAGCCGGATAAAATTCAATTTGTTTCCGGATTACCAAAAACACGAAGCGGAAAAATCATGCGTCGTATCCTGCGCAAAATTGCAGAAGGTGAGTTGGACAATCTGGGGGACATCAGTACGCTGACGGATCCGGGCGTGGTGGAAGAGATTAAGTCGGGGAGGGTTTAGGGAAATGTGCAAATGTGCAGATGTGCAGATGTGCAAATGTGCAAATGGAATATTTAAATTATTAAAATCGAGTTATTAAACCCAAATCAGGTTTCCAGAATTCAATTTGCACATTTGCACATTGATTACTTTTCCTCCTTCACAATAGTAACCGTCGTTCCCAGCGGCAGCAGGCTGTAGAGCTCATCCACGTCTTCATTTTTCAAGGCGATGCAACCGTTTGTCCAGTTCTGGAATAAATCCACGGCCATATCATCATGCGGCCAGGTACCATGAATAGCAATACCACCGCCGATTTTTGCATTCTTTGGAATCAGCCCCTTTGATTTTCTTTCATTAAATTTTTCAAGGTCTGTTTTGGTCGGGAAATCGATGAGCATCATTTTATCCCATTTTTCATGGGGTCTTTTGGAAGCAATATGATATGTACCCTCCGGGGTACGCCGATCGCCTTCCATCATTTTATCATCCAGCGATTTACTGCCGAATACAACGGGATACGTGGCGTACCAGCCGTCCTGGTCATAGAGTTTCAATTCATAATTTGATTTGACAATCACTACCGTCACATCACCTGTCAGTTGGGGGTGAAAAAAACGTTTGTTTGAGGTCCTGTTATCCGTTTCACGAAACCCCAGCAAACTCACCGCGATCATTCCCCCCAGGAGCATTTTTTGAAAATTCATACAAAACATTTAGTTTTTCAACGCTGAAGGGATATGATATATTTTACCTGTTGATAATTTAAAATGTTAATTCCCTTTCTGATTATTTTTCCCTCCCCGAGAAAAGGCTTAACGCTTAACACTCAACGCTTAAGGCTTAAATCACCATTTACTCAAACGGATCCCAAAAGTATAAGGTACCTGATCCAGTCCCTGGCTGTTAAACATACTCTTGGTTGCCAGTGAACCATACAGAATCACGGGCCCTAACTGGGCTTCCGCAATCCAGGAAAGTTTCCACGGATTCAGATCGAAATCATCATGCGTTTTCTGTTTTCCAAATTCACTGCTGATCGTTTTTTGATGAGCGTCATATAAATAGCCCGCACTGATACCGACCGAGATACCAAAGCCCTCCCTGAGCTGGGGTGTAAAATTAAAATTGATCATGAGAGGAACCGTAACATAATTCGCCGCCATTTTATTTTTACTGAAGGAAATCGTATCCTGAACAACATAGGTCGCCTGTGTTGAAGGATTGGTCAGGAATACAATATTATCCTGGTAGCGATAATTATTTAATTCGATACCCAGTCCGTATTTCAGGTTTACCACATGTTTCACCACATTCAGACGTTGCATGAACAACCAGATGTTAACATCAACGGATTTATTATTCTTCAGGTTAAACCAGTTTGAATTCCCTCCTGGGGCAAATGCCTGCGCAGTCGCGGTAGAATAATTGGTTTTATCCGTATAATTTGTAAAACCCAGGTCCACGATCAGCCAGTTGGTACTCAGGTTCGAAGGTTTCACATGATTATTTCCCCAATGGTGCGGCGGCATGGGCCAGTGTGGATATTTTTCTGCCCACTCGGCGGAATCCATCATTTTCATATGTTTTTCCATCATACGCTCCCATCTGTGCATATGGGTATTCACCGTATCTTTTTTCTTCATCGTTGAATCCTGCTGGCTGAATCCCTTCACACCAACACATAATAATGCCAGGATCGTTAATACTTTCTTCATTTTGAATGCTTATTTTATTAATAACTGAATTGAAAGACACTCACGCGGACTTTTCTTTCATTGTCATCCCCGGGCGCGCGTTCTGTTAGTTTTTTAAAAAATCCCGAGATGGCTTTATGCTTATCATTCAGTGCAATCACACTGATGGCATTTTCATTTTGAAAATCTGTTTCTTTTACATCCCCTTTTTCTTTTTTGAATGCATCTTTTGTTCCGGAGGCTGCGATCAGGAGAACAGGAGCCGTCGCTACCGGCATCACAATGATTTGTTTTGGATCCCCGGCAGGTTTTATACCACCGGATTGTAGTTCCAGGGCGGTACTTGATTTCTGAACCGCAACCCCTTCTTCAGAAACCATACTGGTTTGTATTTCCCGTATTTCGGGTACATTTTTAGGAACCGTATGGAAAGTTGCTTTTTGATTGGATCCTGGTTTTTTCCCTGCCGCGGCCTCCCCCCCAGAAGGATTTGCAGGAATTTTATTTGCAGAATCCTTTTTAAATGTACCGGAACCCCTTTTCACCGCAGTAGCCGATGCAGTCCGTTTATCCACCGGAATCATGTGATCAACCTGACTCTTCGTAATCTGCGATATAATAAACCAGCTGCCCAAAATCAAAACGGCGATGGCAGCTGCCATGCGCATCCAGTATATCGGAATCACTTTTCTTCCTTCTTCTTTCCGGAGAAGAGATTCCTTTCCGTCGAATACCAGATCCGATGGAGAAAAAATGGTCTGCTGCAGAAGTTCAAATTCCTTTTGGAGGTCGGTATTTTCGCTAATAAATTTTTCCACCGACTGCCGGTCTGCAGGGGAAAGTTCCCGGTCAAGGTAAGACAGGAAATAAGATTCGTAATTGTACCGGTTGATGTCCATTGCCTGTTCTTTAAAGTACATTTTCAACACTCACGAGCCACTCTTTTAATATGATCCGGGCCCGGTGCAGGGTAACTTTTACCTGTGTACCATTTAAACCCGTGATCTCTGCGATTTCTTCATAAGAATACCCTTCATAATCTTTGAGCAAAACCAGCGACCGTTGCCTTTCATTGAGCCGGTTCAGTGCTTTTTCCAAAACTTCTTTCAGCCTGGTCGAATTCCGCTGATGATCTGCCATCTTATCGGGCAGCGTTTCCCGGAATTCCAGGCGGCTGTTTTTCCGGCTTAAATCAATCATCTTATGATATCCAATGGTAAACAGATACGACTTACTTTTCGCCACATCCACTTCTGCCCGGTGTTCCCATAATTTTTCAAATGATGACTGTACCAGGTCGCGCGCATCTTCCACCTGACGGGTAGATTTCAGCATGAACCGGTAGAGTCCGTCTGCATATAACTTCACACAGTCATTATAATCCTCCGCCGTCATAAGCCCAGGCCGTTGTTTTCGTCATTAGTAATACGGTTGACCTTTCAAAAAGTTACAAAGCTTACCTTTATCCGGCTAAAAATTTACTTATGCATGAGCTTTTTGTGAATCGGATAGGGGGGCAGCTGGACGAGATCCGCAGCGCCGGCTTATTTAAAACCGAACGGGTGCTTGCCAGTGAACAGGGGGCAGAAATCGTTGTGAACGGGCGCAAAGTCCTGAATTTCTGCGCGAATAATTACCTGGGCCTTTCTTCCCATCCCGAGGTGATCCGGGCTGCTCATAAGGTATTGGATGAACGGGGATATGGTCTCAGCAGTGTACGTTTTATCTGCGGCACCCAGGATATCCATAAAGAGCTGGAACAAAAGATTTCTGAATTCCTCGGAATGGAGGACACTATTTTGTATGTGGCGGCTTTCGATGCCAACGGAGGCGTTTTTGAGCCCCTGTTTGGTGAAACGGATGCCATTATATCGGATGAGCTCAATCATGCTTCTATCATTGATGGGGTCAGACTATGCAAGGCCCGGCGATTGCGTTATAAACATAATGATATGGCCGACCTGGAAGAACAGTTGAAACAGTCGGCTGATTGCCGGGACCGGATCATTGTTACCGATGGATCTTTCAGTATGGATGGAACCATTGCGCAGCTCGACAAAATATGTGATCTGGCAGATAGATACGGGGCCATCGTAATGAGTGATGAATCGCATTCATCCGGATTTCTCGGGAAAACGGGAAGGGGTACGCATGAGTACCGGAACGTGATGGGTCGTTTAGATATCATCACCGGTACACTGGGCAAAGCGCTCGGAGGTGCAAACGGCGGATTTACCAGTGGGAGAAAAGAAATTATTGAAATGCTCCGGCAGAGAAGCCGTCCCTATTTATTTTCAAACAGCCTGGCTCCTTCTATTGTCGGCGCGTCGATGGCGGTGTTGGATATGCTGAAAAAAGATACCGGTCTGCGGGATAAGCTGGAAGAGAATACAAAATATTTCAGAACGAAAATGACAGCTGCAGGATTTGAGATCCGCCCCGGTGATCATCCGATCGTGCCCATCATGCTTTACGATGCGGTGGTAGCCCAGGAGTTTGCCGCTAAATTGCTGGAAGAAGGAATTTATGTAATCGGATTTTTCTTTCCGGTTGTACCGAAAGGACTCGCGCGCATTCGGGTTCAGCTGAGTGCGGCACACGAGCGTACACATCTGGATCGCGCCATTGCGGCGTTCATCAAAGTTCGGGAGAGTTTGAAGTAGTATGGTATTATGAGAGTATGGGATTGTTGGAGTAAAGAAAAAACACTCTCACACTCCCACACTTTTTATGATTGCACAGCAATCATAGAAATCTCCACATTTACATTCTTCGGCAATCCCCTCACAGCAACGGTTTCACGCGCAGGAAAATCGCCGTTGAAATATTTGGCATACACGTCATTCACGGAAGGGAAATGTGCCATATCGGTAAGAAAGATGGTGGTTTTAACAACGTGTTTAAAGTCCATTTCTGCTGCGTGCAAAATCGCCCGCAGGTTATGCATAACCTGATGGGCCTCTTCAAAAATATCTGTTGCTTCTATGTTTCCGTTTTTCGGGTTGATGGCAACCTGGCCTGAAATAAAAAGCATATTGCCAGATTGTATGGCCTGGTTATAAGGACCGATGGGTTCCGGCGCGTCCGGGGTTTTTATGATTCGTTTATCCATCTGTAAAAATAATGGTTAATTGTTAATTGTTAATTGTCAACACCTATATGCTGCATTGGGAAGAATAGGGTGACGCATACTAAACTAACAATTAACAATTGACAATTATTGAACCTTATCTTTATACAATGGAATCAACAGTATGCATTTGTGGTGCAGGAACCATGGGCCGGGGAATTGCACTTTGTGTGGCAATGCAGGGAATGAACGTCATATTATACGATCTGGACCCGGATATTCTTTCTTCCGCTTCCATCTTCATTGAAAATGACCTCGTGCAGGGGGTTTCAAAAAAAAGGATTTCTGCAGGGGATAAAGAAAATATCCTTCGCCGCATTTCATTCACGTCCCGGATAGGGGATTGCCGTGCCCCGCTTATTATAGAGGCTGTTATTGAAGAAATCAAAGCCAAATCTGCCCTTTTCGGCCAACTGGCAGTTTTCAATACGGAAGAAACCATTTACGCCACCAATACATCATCCCTTTCTGTAACGGAAATAGCGGGCCATACACAATTTCCTGAAAGCGTGATCGGGTTGCATTTTTTCAATCCGGCCAACCGGATGCAACTGGTGGAGATCATCAAAACAAAATACAACCCGGAAACCATCGTACAACGCATCAGTGACTTCGCTGCCCGGATAGGAAAAACCACTGTCCTCTGCCAGGATGCACCCGGATTCATTGTGAACCATGTGGCCCGACCCTTTTACCTGGAAGCGTTGCGACTGGCAGAAAAAAAAATGACAGATTTTTCCACCATCGACAAGCTCATGGAATCTGCGGGATTTAAAATGGGACCCTTTCATCTGATGGACCTGATCGGAAATGATATCAATTATAATGTGAGCCGCGCACTGTATGAAGCATTCGGTAAACCCGAGCGGCTAAAACCTTCCGGCATACAGGAAATATTGGTTCAAAAAGGTAAACTCGGGAAAAAAACAGGCAGTGGATTCTTTCAATATCCTAAATCCTTTTCTGAATGATTTTTGTAACCGGCGGTTCAGGATTTATCGGATCATACATTCTTCAGGAACTCATACTGCAGGGAAAACCGGTCAGGGCTATGCGCAGAAAACGCTCATTTCCATTCTATCTGCCCCAGGATATTTCTGAAAAAATATCCTGGGTTGACGGGGATATACTGGACGTGGGGGGGCTGAAAGAAAATCTGGAGGGATGCGATCAAATCATCCATGCAGCGGGTTTGGTTTCATTTGTTCCATCAGACAAAAAGAAATTATTCAAAATAAATATTGAAGGAACAGCCAACATGGTGAATGCAGCCATTGAGGCCGGTATTACTGACTTTGTACATGTGAGTTCCGTAGGCGCTTTGGGCTGGGGTGATGGCCCTGAATTAATAAATGAAGAAAAAAAATGGCCGGGAAATACCGGTCAGTCGAATTACAGCATCAGTAAATATTATGGGGAAATGGAAGTCTGGCGTGGCATGGGAGAAGGACTTCGGACCCTCATTGTAAACCCTGTCATCCTGCTGGGTTATGGCGACTGGAACGAATCGAGCAGCGGTTTGTTTAAAACGGCTTATCAGGAATTTCCCTGGTATATGAGTGGTGTAAACGGATTCGTGGATGTACAGGATACAGCCCTGGCGATCGTTGCCCTGATGGACAGTGGTATCCGCAATGAACGATTTATCATCAGTGCAGAGAACAGGGGATATCGCGAAATCTTCAACTGGATGGCTGATGGATTCGGGAAAAAACCGCCTTCAAAAAAAGCAGGACCCCTTCTTTCGGGACTGGCCTGGCGGATGGAAAAAATAAAGTCTGCTTTCAAAGGCCATAAACCGCTGATAACACATGAATCGGTCATTATTGCAGCCAGGCATAATGCATATGATAATCACAAACTGCTGAACGCACTTCCTTCATTCCGTTTCCGGCCCCTGGAAAATTCCATTCCAGCGTCCTGCAGGCTTTACCTTAAAAATCTGCAGCCCCTGTAATTCAATTGTGAATTGTCAATTGTTAATTGTTAAAGGATCCTGAGACACAGATACTTCAGATTGCAGGGATACGTTATAATAATGAGTTTTTAAAGAAGGATGAAAACTATATCGAACCTCGTTAACAATTAACCATTAACAATTGACAATTTATATGAAGTTTTTCCGCGTCCTATGCATGATCCTGGTTACTTATACTGCAAATTGCCAGGACAAAGTATTTTATGTACATGGAAAAGTGGTGGATGAAAAATCCGGTTCCGTACTTTCCAATGCTTCGGTTTTTTGTCAGAATACAACCACGGGTACCATTTCCAATAATGAAGGGCTTTTTTCCCTGCGGCTGGCTAATGGGGGTTATGACATGGTCATTTCATATACCGGTTATGAAACCCAGGTAATGCGGATAAGTAATACAACGAAAGACAGGGATTCCCTTCTTATCCAGATGAAAACTGAAAGTAAAAATCTGGGTGAAGTGGCCGTGACCGGTTCTGCGATGGTTGCGGATGGATGGAATAAATATGGGCAGTTTTTTCTGGACAATTTTATCGGCACTTCAACAAATGCTGCCCAGTGTACGATTGAAAACAAGGATTCCATTGTATTCTATTATTATAAAAAACGAAACAAGCTGAAAGTAAAATCCAAATCGTCCATCATCATCGTGAATCAGGCCCTGGGTTACAAGATTCAATACCAGCTGGATTCATTTGTAAACGACTATAACACGCATATCAGCAGTTATACAGGTTACCCGCTGTTTGAAAATCTGACCGGAACAGCCGATGATCAGCAGCGCTGGTCTAAAAACAGGTATCGCACCTATATCGGATCCCGCTTACATTTTATGAGGTCATGGTATGATAGTACCTTGTCGGCTGAAGGTTTCCAGGTTGAAACATTGAATGCGCCGGAATCAGATAAGGGAACTTTCCTGCAAAATCCCTATGATGGTAATATATATTCCCTAGATAGCGGCATTGTGGATATCAATATCAATGGAACCATACGGGTCACATACACTGGTCAGGTACCTGACAGAAATTACCTGATGCAAAATCATTTTCCACTGAGTGCCAAATCAGAAGTTTCCGCCCTCAATATGCCAAGCGGTTTTTCAATAGAAGAGAATGGTTACTTTTTTGAACAGTCTGAAATTACCAATATGGGTTATTGGGCCTGGAAAAAAATTGCAGAACTGGTACCGTATGATTATAACCCTGAATAGGCTTAAGCCCTGAGCTTATAATCCCGAATGATCATTCCGGTCTTTCACCTTCTGCCACAACTCGGGTATGCGTTTGATCCAGACCAGTTCACGCTTTTTGATGGATGCATCTTCTGCAGGTGTTCCGAAAAATATTTTACCCGGATCGATGTTACCGCCGACCCCGCTTTGCGCAAGTACGATGGCATTATCGCCGATCGAAAGCGTTTTGCTCACACCTACCTGACCCCAGAGAATAACCCCGTTTCCAATTTCAACTGCTCCGGCAATACCTACCTGGGCCGCTAACAGACAATTTTTCCCCAGCACCGTATCGTGCCCGATATGAATCATATTATCCAGCCGGGAACCCCGGCCGATGACCGTATCTCCGCTAACGCCCCGGTCAATGGTGCAACCGGCACCAATCTCCACATCATCTTCAATCACAACCCGGCCACAACTCAGCATTTTCTTATACCAGACTTCCCGGTTCTTGTTGGTGTTATAATAAAACGCATCCGAACCGATCACCGTACCGGCCTGGATAAATACATCATTCCCGATCACACAATGGTCCATTATGGTAACATTCGGATGAATCATACATCGTTCACCGATCTGCACATGATTACCAACAAACACCCCCGGATATAAATAAGAAGTATTTCCAATGACCGCCTTCACACTGATGGATTGAGATGCTCCTTCAAATGGACGAAAATGCCTGACTATTTTCTGGTAGGCTTCAAATGGCTGTTCAACGACCAGTAATGCTTTTCCCGGCGGACAATCCACTGCTTTGTCGATGATGATATAAGAAGCCGCAGACTTCAGGCACTTGTCGTAATACTTGGGATGGTCCACAAAAACAAGATCTCCGGTTTCCACTTTGTGTATCTCGTTGATGCCGGTAGCCGAAGCTTTCGTATTTCCAATCAGTGTTGCTCCCAGAAATTCTGAAAGCCATGTTAACGTTACGGGAGAAGGAAACTTCATTGAACAGATTTTGGGCAAACCTACATTAAAGATGCTTTTCCACACTTTAAAAAAAATTGTGCATAAAATTTCTTGGAAAATTTTTCGGGATAGCCAAAATTATTTCTATTATTGTGTAGGGATTTTTATGTCCCTGTACTTACTAACCCATCCAAATAGTAAAAGTCTCGCCGCCAGCGGGGCTTTTTATTTTTTCAAATATTTTAAAAAACCTTTTCAAACCCTTTATTCATCATTGTTTCATTGAATTCCATTGTTTAAATACTTTACCATATATAAACCATTTCAGGTGCTTTCGCAGTTTACACCCGAAAACAGCAAGGCCTGTCTGAAGGATTTTTTTGAGGTCCCAACGGATGTTTATCCGGTCGGGCGCCTGGATTTTGACAGTGAGGGATTACTTTTATTAACAAATGACAAATCCCTCAACCACCGCCTGCTCCATCCCAGTTTTGCCCATGAACGGGAATACCGGGCACAGGTGGAAGGCCTGATCACGAATGAAGCACTCCTATTATTAGCTTCCGGAATTACGATTCAAGCCGACGGAAAACCCTTCCGCACACTTCCTGCCAAAGCAAGCCGGCTTCCGGAGCATATCGTAATACCCGAAAGAAATCCTCCAATCCGGTTCAGGCAAAACATTCCGACCAGCTGGATCAAATTAATTATTACAGAAGGCAAGAACCGGCAGGTTCGAAAAATGACAGCGGCCACGGGTTTCCCTACGCTCCGTTTGATCCGGTACCGGCTGGCTGGTTTAACGCTGGATAATATGTTACCGGGTGATATGATCGATATGAATCAAAACGATTTATACGGAAAGCTCGGACTCCTTACACAGATTTAAATTTAATTACCTTTCAGGCATAAACAGGATAACATGGTTAAATCGATGACGGGTTTTGGCAGGTCAGAAGAAACGGTGGGTGACAAAACCTTTCTGGTAGATGTTAAATCGCTGAATGGAAAACAATTCGAACTTCAGTTAAAACTTCCCGGTTTCCTCAAGCCTTATGAATTTGACATCCGCAAACTGCTTTCTGAAAAACTCGGACGGGGTTCGCTGGATTGTACCATCAGCTTAAAGCAAACCGGCAATGCAAAGCCGGTCAGTATCAATACCGATCTCGCAAAAGCGTATTATGAAACCCTGGCCGATCTCTCCCGGCAGCTCAATCAGGACCCTTCCAATATATTAAGTACGCTGCTGAAATTACCGGAGGTGATCACCCCAACCGGGGATACGCTGACCAAGGAAGAATGGCAACAATTCAGCAAAGTGATTGAGATGGCCATTGAAGACCTGAACCAGCACCGGCTGAATGAAGGCCGTGTTTTGGAAGAAGAACTCGCATTGCGAATTGAAAATATCAGCTTTCAGCAGGAAGAAGTTCTGAAACTTCAGCCTCTCCGCCAGCAAAAAATACGGGAAGGACTGGAAAAACTACTGAATGATCATGTGGGAAAGGAAAACTATGATTCCAACCGGATGGAACAGGAAATGATCTACTACCTGGAAAAGATTGATATCAGTGAGGAAATGGTCCGGCTGAAAAATCATTGTTCTTATTTCAAAGAAGTGATGGCAGAACCGGAAGACAGCAAAGGAAAAAAATTGTCATTTATTCTGCAGGAACTGGGCCGGGAAATCAATACGACCGGTTCTAAAGCCTATGATGTCAAGATCCAGAAGTGCGTTGTACTCATGAAAGATGAACTGGAAAAAGCCAAAGAGCAAATATTGAATGTATTGTAAAAGGCCCAAAGCCGAAAACCAAACGTCAAATATTCAATGACGAATACATGCGCTGAAATTTCTCAAGACCAACCACCTGCTGTTAATGATACAAAAATACTGAGCGTGAATAGATCTTTATTGTTTCTGACCGCCTTTTTTGCCCTAACCGCCTGCACCTGGACCTCCGGCGTCTTCGAAAAAAACCTGGATTTCAAAGATCACGAATGGTTGGCTGCAGTAAAGCCGGATATTAGTTTTGATATTACAGATACCGTTTCATTATATAATATGTATATCGTGATCCGGCATACGGAAGCCTATCATTTTAATAATATGTATGTGCGGGCGACTGTGAGGGAACCCGGAGAAAGACAGGGAAGAACGGGTGACTACGATCTGCAACTCGCAACCAACGGCAAGGGCTGGATCGGAACGGCCATGGATGATATTTACGACACCCGCCTGCTCATTCAACCAGGAACCAAATTCAGGAAAGCAGGTACTTATCATATTACACTCGAACAACTCATGCGGGAAGACCCTTTGCGCAATGTGCTGAGTGCGGGATTAAGAATAGAGAGAGTGCAGTGAAAATGTGCAAATGTGCAAATGTGCAAATGAAAAAACTGCCAACCCTGCCTGCCGGCAGGCGCCAACGGTCAACTGTCAACGGTCATCGATTTCTAAATGGCAATGCAACTTTACAAAACCAATTGGGCCAACCGGGCAACCATCATATGCTGGCTGCTGTTGATCTATATACTGGCCGCACTGATCTGGTGGTATATAGCGCTTAACCTCCAGAATAACCAAATGGTGGCATACAGGCTGGGGATGGTTACGCGTGATGATCCGTCCTTTATAGTAAAAGTTGAAAAAATCCGTAGTGATCATAACAGACTATCTGCAGCTTACAAAAGTGAAGGGCTGGCTTTTCTTCTGGTCATCGTGGCCGGCGCTGTTTTTCTTAGAAGCGTTATTATGCGCCAGATCCGTATACAACGGCAACAACAGAATTTCATGATGGCGATAACCCATGAATTAAAAACTCCGATTTCCATTGCCCGACTGAATATGGAAACCCTGCAAAAACATGCGCTGGACGAAGCAAGAAAAGAAAAGATCCTGAAGTCTTCCCTGCAGGAGATCAACCGGCTGAATACGCTCACCGGCAATATACTGGTCTCGGCACAACTCGAAGGCGGATCTTATCCTTTTAATAAAGAAGAGCTTGATTTCTCCCAGGTTGTATCCGATTCATTCCAGGATTTTGTAAATCGTTTTCCGAACCGGCCCTGGAAAAAAGAGTGGGCAGAAGGTTTATTTGTTTCCGGCGACCCCTTGCTGATGCAGATCCTCGTAAACAACCTGATTGAAAATGCAGTTAAATATTCCCCGCCGGCAGCATTAATTACCATTATTTTGAAAAGAGAAAAAGAACAGGGGATCCTGGAAGTGAAGGATGAAGGGCTGGGCATTCCTAAAAAAGAACGTAACCGTATATTTCAAAAATTTTACCGGGTTGGCAATGAAGACACCCGCACGGCACAGGGCACGGGGCTCGGACTTTACTTATGCCGGAAAATTGCCCAGGATCATAAAATGCATCTCCGGGTGTCGGACAATCATCCCAGGGGTACCGTATTTACAGTAAATTTTAATTTATTAAAAGCATGACGGAACCCGCTCGTAAATCCATATTGCTGGTGGAAGATGAAGAGAATCTGCACGATGCACTCCGGCTCAACCTCGAACTGGAAAACTACCAGGTCACTTCAGCCTATGATGGCAATCAGGCTCTGAAAGCCATCAGCGATGAATATTTCGATCTTGTAATACTAGACGTGATGCTGCCCGGCATCGACGGCATCAATGTGGCGGAAACCATCCGGGTACAACAAAATCCGGTTCCTATTCTCATACTCAGCGCACGCACCAGCAGTGCAGACCGGGTGCTTGGACTAAAAAAGGGAGCGGATGATTATCTCAGTAAACCGTTTAACCTGGAAGAACTCCTGTTACGCGTACAGAAGCTGATTGAAAAGAATGAAAGACTGCAGGAACGCAGTACCATTTCCGAAAAATATGTTTTTGGAAAAAATGTAATTGATTTTAAGGCCCAGGAAGCATTTAATAAAAAAAACGAAAGGTTCCGGCTGAGCAAAAAAGAAACCATGCTCCTCAAACTACTGATTGAAAATAAAAATGAAGTGGTTAAAAGAGAAAAAATCCTGCAGGCCGTTTGGGGTTATCATGTGTATCTGAATACGCGTACCATCGATAATTTCATCCTGAACTTCCGTAAATATTTCGAAGACGACAGCAGGAACCCACGGCATTTTCATTCCGTACGGGGGGTTGGATATAAATACGTGGAATAAGCCTAAAGCTCAAGGCCTAAAACTTAAAGTCTACAACTTTACTTTGAAGCAATAAAGTGGTAAAGCATTTAAAAAATATTAGAATCCTAATAAAAGGGTAAGTACATTTTACAATAATTGAAAGTAGTAGATTTGGCAAATTCGCTTTAGGCCTTGGACCTTATGCTTTAAGCCTGTTGGTGATTTCTTCTGCAGATCCAAGAACCCTTTCCACATCGGAAGCATCATATTCAGGCGTGTACAGTTTCATCTCACATTCATTCAATACATTTTTCAGCCGGATGATTTCTTCATCGCTCCAGCCTTTATTGCGGAGTCCGGTGGCAATATTTAATTTATTGAGCTCGCTGGCTGGCAACCGCAATGTATCAGAAACCCCTTTCCAGATCGCGCGGTTAACGGAACCGTAAAATTTTCCATAGTCACCCGATACCCGGAATCCCCTCGCCTCCATCAATGGATCCGTTTTTATTTCAGCCGATTTCATTTTTTCCAAAGCGGCCACTTCCTTCGCTTTCTCTGCTTTCAAGAGGGCATCTTTTTTGGATTGTCTAAAAATAAAGACGGATGCCAAAAGGAGCAGGAGAAACGCAGCGGCCCAAAAGGTATATTGAGTCCAATCCGAATCCATTGTTTTTGCCGGAGCTTTTGCGATGGCCGTGTTTTTTATTTTCTTTACCTGATTCACCTGTATCTGAACCGGATCGGTTTCGGTGGTCTTATATATTTTGGAGGCCGGATCAAAATAACTCATCTGAACGGACGGCAGGGTGTATTTTCCAGGCTTCGAAGTGATAAAATTATAGGAAAACGTTTTGGAACCTCCAAGCGGTGCATTTGCCTTTTCTATATCCTCTTTGCTGCTCATATCATAAGACTCCATATTCCCGGGCCAGTTGATAACGGGCGCATTGATCAACGGAAGATTACCGGTACCTTTTACTGTAACTGATAAAATCGCCGCATCCCCTGTATCCACTTCCGGGGTATTCATGGATGCGTGAATTGTATATTTTCCAACGGCGCCGTTAAAGTCCGCCGGCTTACCTTCTTCAGGCAATGGTTTTACATGAATGATGACAGGTTTGCTTTCCAGTACAACATGCTGTGTGAAGGGTGTTCCGGTCATTTCAGGCTGGAAAAGTCTGTCGAGCAGTCCGCCCAATCCGGGATCAGAACTTCTGGAAGACGCCGCGTCTGCTTTCACAAAATAAATATTGTTATCCAGTTCCATCGGATCCAGGGTGATGTCTCCGGGTTGCAGCGGAATGAGTTGCGTTTTTCGGATGATATGTACAGAAAAATTTTTCCCATTTACTTTTTCAACCCCGACCCGGTCCTCAGAGGGGTTTATCATATCGTATACGCTGAATCCGTTCAGCGAAGGGTGTTTCGTAACGCGGGAATCCGAACGAAGCCGGGCGTACAGTTTATAAGTCGCTACAATGGGTTCGCCCAGGAAACAATCTGTTTTGCTTACTTCCGCTTTTATGAAAAAATTTTTTCGGATCTTATCTGCTACATTTTCTCCCGGACGTACCAATTCATCCATGTCCACGGGTGGCTGAGCTGTTGGCCAGGACGGGTCCGGCAGCGGACTGAATCCGGATGGATTTGAATTTCCCTGATTACTATTCATTTGATTCGTTACTTTAATCTGAAGGGGAGCCGTATGCATCGTTTGTCCGTCTACCGTTGCACTGGCAGGTTTTATCGTGAGTGTCCCTGTTTTTTTGGGTTGCAGAACATAACTGATTCCTTTGTATTGGGACATGGCTCCGTTCACAATACTCATGCCGGTAGACTGATTCGGTCCCTGAACGATATTAAAATCGGAGAAATCCGGCGGTTGCATATTCCCGATTTCCTTTGCATTTTCAACCACAAACTGGATCTCAACATAATCTGATTTGCCTATTTCATTCGAACTGGCATGAGCAGTGAAATGCACCTGCGCCACAGCCGGATTCAGCAGCCCGCACAACCAGCAAATAATAAAAACCCTAAATGGTATAATTGATCCGATCGTTTTTGATTTTAAGTTTTTACTCCTTCAGTGCTGCAAATATAAAAACGGATAAGCCTAAGCCCGACGCCCAAAGCATAAAACTTATATAATTTAGCTGCTGAAAAATCCAACCGTCAACCCTGCCCGCCGGCAGGCAGGCGTCTATCCTTACAGATCACCTGCCAGGGGGCGAATCACAATTTCTTCCACCACGGCCTGGGGAGAAAGTTTTGAGATCTGAACAATGGTACCGGAAATATCGGCAGGTTTCATGATCCGGCCGGGTTTTACGCCGCTGTCCACCCAGGAGTCGGTGTACACGGCACCCGGATAGACACAGGTCACTTTGATCGAAAAGGGTTTCAGTTCTTCGCGCAGGTTTTTTGAAAATCCCGTAAGTGCAAATTTGCTGATACTATAAGATCCCCCGTTGGGGTATGCCTGTAAAGCAGCAATTGAACTGATATTAAAAATATGACCCGATTTCCGCTTCTTCATGACGGGCAACAACATACGGGTAAGATGGTAAGCGCTGAGCAAATTCACGTTGAGCATATTTTCCAGCTGACCATCCGGTTCGTCACCAATCTGACCTGGTTCAAAAGTTCCGGCATTGTTGATTAGTATATCCGGCTCAACACCCAGACCCAGCACCCATTTTCCAAAATCCACCGCGCCCTGTTTTAAAGCCAGATCAAATGGTTTTGCTTTTATTATCTGATCCGGGAACCGGGTCATCAGCGATTCAAGCGCCCTATACAGTTTCACTTCACTCCTGGAAGTCAGGAAGAGATCGTGCCCTTCGGAGGCAAATGCTTCTGCCATACTGAATCCCAGCCCTCTGGAAGCACCCGTTATTACGATTTTCATGAGTGCAATTTATAGTTTATGTGCTAAAGAACGTGGATTCTCCGATGACCGATAACCGTTGACCGCTGTTCGCATTCAGAGGCAAATTCACAATTCATTATAACTGCTTTGAATCATTTATCAAACTCTAAAAAACGGTCAACGGTCATCGGTCATCGGTCAACGCCTTCCTGCCGGCAGGCAGGGTCATCGAAACAAGTATTAAATTGCGACATGAAATACCGGCACCTTTTCTTCGACCTGGATCATACCCTTTGGGATTTTGATACGAACAGCCGGGAAGCACTGCAGGATATCTATCATTCTCTTTCCCTGGCAGAGGCAGGTGTTCATGATTTTGACCTGTTTCACAAACTATATCTGGGCCATAATGAACGCCTGTGGGACCGATACCGGAAAGGATTCATGAAAGTGGATGAACTTCGCTGGAAAAGGATGTCGGTAACGCTGCTGGAATTTAAAAACGGAGACGAAGCCCTGGCACGTAAAATGGGCGTTGAATTTCTTGAAATACTTCCCACAAAAAATACCCTGTTCCCGGATACACTTGAATTGCTGGTTTATTTAACCGGGAAAAAATATTACCTCCATCTCATTACCAATGGTTTTGAAAAAACCCAGCACCACAAACTAAAAACCGCGGGCATTGATGGTTTTTTTCAGGAGGTGGTCACCTCAGAAGGATCCAACAGCCTCAAACCACATCCCGAAATTTTTGAATATGCCTTTGCAAAAACAGGCGCGGAAAAAAAAGAAAGCATCATGATCGGAGACAGCCCGGAAGTAGATATTGAGGGCGCACGCAACGCGGGTATCGACCAGGTATATGTTAACCATACCGGCAATCCGGAACCAGTGAAAGCCACTTACACTGTTTACTCGTTGAAAGAATTGATGGGAATATTTTAGGAGTATGGTAAATGGTATATGTTAAATGGAAATCCATAAACCATCCACTATCCGCCCATGAACCCGGTCCAGGCGTGTATCACCACTCCGCCAGCACCGTGACGCCGCCCTTCACCACCTGGTTGAGCTGCACTTTTAGCGCCGTGCCGGGCGGCAGCAATACATCCACCCGGGATCCGAATTTTATGAACCCCATTTCTGCACATTGCTCCACCTGTTGTCCCGGAGACAGATCATTAATGATCCGTCTGGCAAGGGCTCCTGCGATTTGTTTTATCAGGAGACTTCCTTTCGGGTTTTTTATTACGACACTATGGCGTTCATTTTCAGTGGAAGATTTCGGATTCCAGGCTACCAGGTATTTGCCCTTGTGGTACTGACTATAAATTACATTCCCTGATATAGGATTCACATTGCGGTGCACGTTGGCCGGACTCATAAAAATAGATACCTGCAAACGGCGGTCATGAAAATACTCCACATCGTTTATCTCTTCTATCACTACTACTTTACCGTCTGCCGGACAAACAATATATTTTTCATCGATGGAAGATACGCGGGCAGGCACCCGGAAAAATGAAATAATAAAAAGCAGGAACACAAGTGTGATAAAAAAGATGATCCAGCTTAATGCCGGCATTTTAAAACTGATCGTATAAAAAGAAGCCAGGTTGATGGCAGCAAATATAATCGCACAGATGGCAATCGTTCTATATCCTTCTTTGTGAATGGTCATCGGAAAATTGCGTTAAGCGTTATGCAAACATAACAATGTAAAGCCATATGAATGGCGTGGCAAAAAGCAGTGAATCGAAGCGGTCCAGAAAACCGCCGTGACCGGGCATGATGCGGCCACTGTCTTTAACGTTTGCCAGTCTTTTCAATTTGCTTTGCAGCAGGTCCCCGATTGTACCTGTAATTGCAGCTATGGCAGCCACGATCATCCACTGGGATACTGTTTGCATTTCAAATCCGCTGCTTAAAAAATAACCGACTGCCCCCATGGCCAGCACGGCGAAAATAATCCCGCCGATGGTACCTTCCCATGTTTTTTTGGGTGAGATCTTTGACATCGGAGTCTTCCCTATAAGGGAGCCCACGAGATAGGCCATGGTATCATTCACCCATAAACTCAGAAAGATTGCCAGGACGAGCAATTTATTTACGTTTTCCAGCGCCATGCCCGGATAATACGTCCGGAGGTTTAAAAGCAGTCCGAGGCTGAGTGAAATATAAATCAGTCCGAGAACAGAATAACCCATGTTCCGCAAATAAGTTTTGCGTGTATATAAAATTTCTGCAACGGGCAGAATGAAAAGGAACAGCAGCCCCCCGTATAATCCGGCATTGTGAAGTCCCATATTTCCAAAATTGCCGGAATATTCCGGACGACTGCAATACATCATGATGCACCAGCCGGCAATCATGACGCCATATTTTTGAAATGCACTGATTTCCGAATAAGCCGCATCCGTCTTTGCCAGGAGTTTTTGGTACTCGTACCAGCAGCCAAAATGGATTATAGAAAAAAGAATGAAAAAACTCCAGACATTCCATAGCAGTCCGGTGAGCATGACTGCAACAAATACCAGCGAGGTCAGCGCCCTGATTCTAAATGTGACTGCCTGAAGAGCCATACAATGAAGTTACGTAAATGGTTATTATACCTCCTGATCCGGTTGACCGGCGGTTGTGAATTCTTCCGGCGGCGGAAATTCTGTGGCATAGGTGACCGATGATTTTTTCCTGAGATAATTTATCAGGAATATAATCAGTATCAGTGAAAAGAGACCGATCAGGATAAAAGCAGGACTGGCCGTTTCTTTAGATTTGGGATCAGCCAGTTTATAATAAGTCAGCAAAATACTTATCGAATTAAAGATACAATGGCAAAGCATCGAAGTTAAAAGGCTGCCGCTATACCAGTACAATGCGCCCAGAATGATTCCCAGCGCCATGCGTGCCAGAAAGCCTTCAAACTGCATGTGAATGGCTGAAAATAAAAACCCCGTAAAAATAATTCCCGGCCACGCCCTTTTAAATATCTGTATAAATATTTTTTGGATAACGCCCCTGAAAAAAAGCTCTTCACCGATAGCTGGCAAGGCACCCACCAGAAAAATGGTTATCAGAAGATCTTTCAGGTTCTTCATGGATAAAACATTATCTAACATGCCATTCGCACTTGTTTCACTACCTGACACCCATATTTGCATGGATTTGGGTAACCGATGAATCATGGCGTCATTGATGACGAAGAATAATTCAACCGTAAAATAGGCCGCGAGGATTGTGAATAGGGAAATGACCAGAAAGTAACTCTTTTGAGGTGCTTTCAATCCCAGATATCTGAGCGGATGCGGATCCGTGAGATATGAAAACACCAGGGAAGGAAGAAAAAAAATACCGAAGAACTGCGTGATCAGCATGCCTTTGAGTACGCCGACTAATTCAGGACGCGCATAGTCTGCAGCGCTCATGGAACCCACCTGATTGATCGTCAGCCCATTTAACCTGGCTACGATGATAGCACCCGTATTTAAAGTAAGAACAGCGATCATTGCCGTGAGACCGCCGAATATCAACAACTGTATCCAGGGGGGTTTATTCCGAAGGTAAGTAAGCATGAAAGGGCTTCCTGCGACAGGTTTTAATGAGTATCTTTGCACGGGGAAGCTGTGCGAAATTAAGCATCCGCCATTCAATTCAGGCATGTCCGAACCCTAAATATAGAATCCTCCATTCAAATGTCAGTTCAGATCGGTCAACATATCATACTGCCGGATTTCCCTTTGCTTTTGGCGCCTATGGAAGACGTAAGTGATCCGCCTTTCCGGTATGTATGTAAGAAGTTTGGTGCCGATCTCATGTACAGTGAATTTATTTCTTCAGAAGGACTTATCCGGGATGCCATAAAAAGCAGGCAAAAACTTGATTTTTTTGAATACGAACGTCCATTCGGAATCCAGATTTTTGGAGGGGATGAAGAAGCAATGGCACTCAGCGCCCGCATCATCGATGCCACCAATCCGGATCTCGTGGATATTAATTTTGGCTGCCCGGTGAAAAAAGTAGTGTGTAAAGGGGCGGGGGCCGCTGTGCTGAAAGACGTGCCGGCCATGGTTCGGCTAACCCGGGCCGTTATCCGGTCTACCCGGCTTCCGGTGACCGTAAAGACCCGTTTGGGCTGGGATGATGATTCAAAAAATATAGAAGAAGTGGCCGAACGACTGCAGGATGAGGGCATCGGCGCACTGACCATTCACGGTAGAACCCGGTCCCAGTTATATAAAGGAGAAGCGGACTGGACGCTGATCGCGAGGGTAAAAAATAATCCGCGCATTCATATCCCCATCTTTGGCAACGGGGATGTGGACAGTCCGGACAAAGCCCTGGAATATAAAAACCGGTATGGCGTGGATGGCATTATGATTGGCCGTGCGGCGATCGGTTATCCCTGGATCTTCCGGGAGATCAGATATTTTATGGAAACAGGAAATTACATGGAAGCACCCTCCATGGATGAGCGGATCGATGTGATACGTCAGCATCTGTACCGTTCGGTTGAATGGAAAGGAAATATGCTGGGTATTCTGGAAATGCGCCGGCATTATAGTAATTATCTGAAAGGTATACCGCATATCAAGGAAGTGCGAAATCAGCTTGTACAGAAGAACACGATTGAAGAGATAAATGATGTTCTTGAAATCCTGAAGCGCAATTTCCAAAGCCGATTCACCCTTAACGCGGAACGTTTAACGCTTGATGCTTTTTCGTTCGCAGAAGACAATTGACCAGCCGGATTATTAAACCCGTTACAGGCCTTAGGCTTTTTTATTGAATGATTCCAATTGTTCAACATAACCCACCGCTCTTTTTTCTGCAATAAAATCAGCTATAAACAATCCGGCAGCCATGAGGGTGAGGGTGATTCCGAAACCCAGCCAAAAAGATTTTCCGGCGGGGTTCCGGAATAAAACAATCAGCGCAATGCCGGTAATGAAAGCACCGATTTCAATCCACCGGTAAATCAGGAAATTCATTTTGACCTTTCGCATGCGCGTAAGTTCGACCGTTTTCAACTGATCCGGATTCATATCATAAGCATATACCTGGCTGATCCGCTGATCATCGCTTCTGATATAAACCGTATAACCTGCAATAGCCTGAACAAGACCGAGAATGAGCAGGGGAACTGCCGCACCCCGGCAGACCTGCGTCTTCATCATAAAATAAAAGATCAGGGCCAGACCGATGGCGGCTAACCCGATAACCAGGAAAACGAGACTTTCCTGTTTTTCTGCTATAAAATACTTTTCAATATCTGTCTTGGTGAGCATAGCGTTCCACTCTTTAAATATAACCATTACCATTTAGTTTGTAGCTGCTTATTTTTGCAAAAATTGTCTATGTACCGTTTCGTGATTCCCCTGCTTCTTTATTTCGTTTTAACCGGCTGCTCCTCAAATAATGTGCAGGAAGATGACAGCCTAAAGACTTATTTTGATTCAGCAGGAGTGACTGGCTGTTTTGCCTTATTTGATAACGGAGAAAATAATTTCATCATCTATAACCTGTCCCGTTACCGCGACAGTTCTTATACCCCGGCTTCCACATTTAAAATCGTGAATTCGCTGATCGGAATACAAACAGGCGTTATTTCGGATGAGAATATGATAATCAGGTGGGATGGTATTAAAAGATGGAATGAAGACTGGAACAGGGATCTTACCATGAAAGAGGCGTTTGCTGTTTCTGCCGTTCCCTATTTCCAGGAAGTGGCCCGGCGCATCGGCCGCGATACCATGAAAATCTGGATCGACAGTCTCGGATATGGCAACCGGGATATCAGTGGTCCCATCGATTCTTTCTGGCTGAATAACCGCTTAAAAGTGAAACCGGATGAAGAATTGGGACTGGTAAAAAAATTATATTTCGATCAGCTTCCTTTCTATAAGCGTACTCAGGAAATGGTACAGTCTGTGATGCTTCGTGAACAAAATTCCAATTATAAACTCTATTATAAAACAGGCTGGGGTTTCCCGGGTAACGGCCGTGAATTGGGCTGGGTCGTAGGCTGGATCGAAGAAAACAAACACCCTTATTTTTTTGTGCTCAATATTGAATCGACTGTGCCGAAACGGGTTATAGAAGTGCGGCTTGACATGCTCAAAGGGATCCTGTCTCATTTGGGATTTTTTAACGGAAAGAAATAAATCTCCCGGCCGGGGTTTATTATCTTGCGATAGAATGTTTAAAGCCTAAAGCCTAAAGCCTAACGCATAACGCATAACGCCTAACGCCTAACGCCTGTCTGCCGGCAGGCAGGGTCTGCGGGTTATCGATAAAACTTATTTTTTTCAAAAATGAAATTCCAGCACCCGGAAAATTTTATTGGACTGATTCTGATCCCCCTGCTCATCTTCCTTTTTTACCGGTTGACCGGCTGGAAGAGAAAGCTGGGTAGCCGGATCGGCGATCCTACCCTGGTGAAACAACTGGTGAAATCTTTTTCCCCGGGGAATTTCATCCTGAAATTTATACTGATTTGTGCAGCTGTTTTTTTACTGGTTGCCGGAATGGCCAATTTGCGCGCCAAAGGCAATGCTGAAAATATTTCCCGGCAGGGGGTGGATGTGATGATTATGCTGGATGTAAGCAAAAGCATGCTGGCACAGGATGTAAAACCCAGCCGGCTCGATAAAGCAAAACAGCTTTTATACCGGCTGGTCGACCATTTGCAGAATGACCGCATCGGTTTGATTTTATTTGCCGGAAGATCCTATATGCAAATGCCGCTGACGACCGATCACGGAGCAGCGAAACTGTATATTTCCGAAGCAGGTCCGGACGCCGTACCCACCCAGGGAACCGTTTTTTCCGAAGCCCTCAGTATGGCAAATAATTCTTTCAACCGGAATGAACATAAATACAAAGCCGTGGTATTGATTTCAGATGGGGAGGATCATGATCCGGATGCTTTGAAGATCGCAAAACAAATGGCAGATGATGGCGTTATGATAAATACAGTTGGTATCGGCTCGCCCGATGGATCCGAGATCATCGATCCCGAAACCAAAGAACCGAAAAAAGATGATAAGGGAAATACCGTCATTTCTAAACTCAATGAAAAGGAACTCACCAGCATTTCAGACGCGACCAATGGAATCTATATCCACCTTGAAAACCTGGAAGATGCTACCATTACGCTTTCTCAAAGACTGGACAGTATTGAAAAAAGGGCATTATCTGACAGTGAGTTTATTAATTATAAGAATTATTTTCCCTGGTTCATCGGTCTGGCAGGTTTACTGCTGGTAATCGAATTATTCATCCCTGAAAGAAAAAGAAAATTTGCGTAAGATCCCGTTTTCAATATTATTTTTTCTTCTGCTCGCCGGAGGCTGTTTCGTGCAGGCACAAAATTCCGACGCCCTGATACGTCAGGGCAACCGCTTTTATAACAAACAGGATTACGATATGTCGCTGGCCAATTATGAAAAGGCATTGAAAAAATCACCTGGAAACCCGGATGCCAGTTTCAATCTGGGGGATGCGCAATACCGTAAAAACGATTATGAAAAGGCAGCCGCTTCATACGACGATGTATTGCAATCCAAAGCGGATGAGAATACCCGGCAAAGCGCTTATTACAATAAAGGGGTTGCCATGGTCCGCCAGAAAAAACTGGAAGAAAGTATTGATGCCTGGAAAAATGCCCTTCGTTTGAACTATGCAGACAGTGCCGCGAGGGATAACCTGGTAAAAGCATTAATGGAAAAAAAGAAGCAGGATCAGCAGCAGCAACAGAACAAAAAAGACCCTTCTGATAAAAAGAAAGAGGACAAAAAGCAAAAGCAGGATCAGAATCAGGCTGATAACCGCCCCAAACCCCAGCAAAGCAAACTGAATAAACAACAGGTGGAACAATACCTCAAATCCCTGGAACAGCGGGAAAAAGATGTGCAGGATAAAATGAACCAGAATAAAAACCATTCGCTGACCCAACCGGAGAAGGATTGGTGATTAAAGGCCTAAAGCAACCGTCATCGGTCATCGGTCATCGCCTGCCTGCCGGCAGGCAGGGTCATCGATCATCGATCAACTGTCAACCGTCAACCAATAAAATGCAGCTCTATACATATTCTTTAACCTCTTATAAAAGACTGAATACGGTCCCCGTTCAGGTCGGAGAGCTCATACTCGGTGGAGGAGCACCTATCCGTGTGCAGACCATGACCACTTTCGACACGATGGATACAGTTAAAACCGTAGAACAGTCGATACGTTGCATTGAAGCCGGCGCAGAGTTAATACGGATTACGGCGCCCAGTAAAACCGAAGCAGAAAATCTGCTGAATATCAAAAATGAAATCCGGAAAAGAGGATATCGCACGCCGCTCGTGGCAGATATTCATTTTACGCCCAACGCCGCTGAAATTGCCGCACGCATCGTGGAAAAAGTGCGTGTGAATCCGGGGAACTATGCGGATAAAAAAAGATTTGAATTTATTGAATACAGCGATTCCGATTATCTGGAAGAAATTGAAAGAATCCGTGACCGGTTTCTACCCCTGATCAAAATATGTAAAGAATACGGCACGGCCATGCGGATCGGCACCAACCATGGATCACTGAGTGACCGCATCATGAGCCGTTACGGGGATAGTCCCATGGGTATGGTGGAAAGCGCCATGGAATTTCTCCGGATCGCCCGGAGTGAAAACTATCACCAGATTGTGCTTAGCATGAAATCCAGTAATCCGCTGGTGATGGTGCAGGCTTACCGCCTGCTGGTAAAAACCATGCAGGATGAATTCAATATTATCTATCCATTGCATATTGGCGTAACGGAAGCGGGAGACGGTGAAGACGGGAGAATTAAATCTGCCATCGGCATCGGTACCCTGCTGGAAGACGGCATTGGCGACACCATACGGGTATCACTCACCGAAGACCCGGAATTTGAAATTCCGGTTTGCCAGGATATCGTTGCCCGTTATACTTCTAAAAAAAGCGGATCGGGAATATCACCTGTTGATAAATTGCCCTATTCCCCTTTTGAATACAAGAGAAGAAAGACCCGTCCGGTGTATAATATCGGTGGCATGCACGCGCCCATAGTCGTCGCTGATTTTATGCATGAATCTGTAATCACCCGTGAATCTCTCAGTCGTGTAGGTTATGAATATGATGCCGTAACTGATAAATGGAAAATCGGCGAAGCAGCCGCGGATTATATTTATACGGCAGATAAAATACCCGAATTTGATTTACCGGGAACCTGCAAAGTGATTTGCAATTATAATGTCTGGAAAGATCTGGACGGAAGGAAAACCATTGCAGGCGAAGAAAAATATTTCCCCGTTTTTTTTAATGATGAAATTGAATACGCCGTGAGCCGGTCACCGTCAATGAATTTCCTTTCTGTAAATGCAAACCAGGTAAACTTCGATGTGCCGGGTTCATTGAATGAAAAAATTCCCGGGCTGGTGCTTTGTCTGTTTTCAAACAATGAAAATCCTGTTTTGAACACCCGGCGTTTCATGATGGAACTGATGAACCGGAACCTGGAAATTCCCGTGATACTCGCCATTGAATGCGCGGAAACTACGATTGACCGGCAACTGATCCATTTTGCTGTGGAATCCGGCGCCCTGCTTGTGGACGGAATGAGTGACGGGATCTGGCTGATCAACGATCCGGAAAAAACCGGGCTTTCCCGGGTGAGCGGAAGAACCTACCTGGCTGCAAAGAACAATCACCAGTTTCTGAACAATACTTCCTTTTCCATTCTGCAGGCAGCCAGAACAAGGATTTCAAAAACTGAATATATTTCCTGCCCCTCCTGCGGCAGAACCTTATTTGACCTCCAGGAAACAACTGCGAAAATCCGGTCCGTAACCAGTCATCTCAAAGGTCTTAAGATTGCTATCATGGGTTGTATTGTGAATGGTCCGGGTGAAATGGCAGACGCAGATTTTGGTTATGTGGGAAGTGGCCCCGGAAAAATTACTTTATATAAGGGAAAAGAAGTGATGAAACGGGGTGTGAACAGTGAGACGGCGGTTGCTGAACTCATCTTACTGTTGAAAGAACATGGCGAATGGAAAGAACCTGATTTTCATAATGTGGTGAATTTGGAATTGTGAAAATGTGGGCATGTGAAAATGAAATATGAAAATGATCATGTGATAAAATGAGAATGGATGTGAAAATGAAATACGAAAATGATCATATGATAAAATGAGAATGGATGTGAAAATGAAATACGAAAATGATCATATGATA
>Ga0209863_10000241_pt1 | contig 32835 bp, 22 predicted proteins | sample OrgsoiDNA2013046_FD_185796 | JGI IMG/M metagenome (GOLD analysis project Ga0209863, IMG submission 185796) | Permafrost soil microbial communities from the Arctic, to analyse light accelerated degradation of dissolved organic matter (DOM) -... | ecosystem: Environmental > Terrestrial > Soil >...
TTGTCGGCTACCCGCGGCCGTTGCGGTTGACCACCGATATTCCGCAGGCCTTCCTGACCGGGGTTCCCTTCGCGCTCACCCACCGGAACCATCTGATCTTGACCTGGGGTGCACCGCCCGAGGAGCCGCTGCCGTCGCTGTGCGAGCGCCACCTGTCGGAGACGGTTCGTTACTGGCAGGTGTGGGTGAAACATTGCGACGTCCCGCCGCACTTTCAGGACGAGGTGATCCGATCGGCCCTCACGCTCAAGCTGCACTGTTACGAGGACACCGGCGCCATCGTGGCGTCGACGACCATGGCGATCCCGGAGTCTGCGGGGAGCGGCCGCACCTGGGACTATCGCTACTGCTGGCTTCGCGACGCTTACTACGTGCTAGATGCCTTCCGGACGCTCGGACATTTCGAGGAGCGGGAGAGGTTTCTGCACTACCTGCTGAACATCGCGGGCGGGAATCCGGAGCTGGATCTGTCGCCGCTCTATCGGATCGACGGCAGCTCCGATCTGCAGGAGACGGTTCTCGGCCAATGGGCCGGCTTCGGGGGGGAAGGGCCAGTCCGTCTCGGCAACGCCGCCGCCCTGCACAAGCAACACGATCTGTTCGGCGAGCTGGTCCTCGCGCTCGAGCCGGTCTTCCTGGACAGCCGGTTCGAGAGCGACCGAACGCGCGAATCGCTGGATCTGATCGAGCGGCTCGCGCGCCGGGCGATGGCGGTCGCGGGCACGCCCGACGCGGGGATCTGGGAGCTGCGGACGGAGTGGACGCCGCAGACGTTCTCCAGCGTGATGTGCTGGGCGGCTGCCGATCGCGCCGCCCGCATCGCGGCGGTCCATCGCCCCGCGATCGCGGCGGAGATGCGCGGCGCCGCCGAGCGGCTGCACCACCAGATCGTCGAGCAGGCCTGGAACCCCGGCCTGGGCGCGTTCGTCTCGTCGTACGGTGGCCAGACGCTGGACGCGTCCCTGATTCAACTGACCAAGCTGCGCTTCTTGCCCGCCAACGATCCGCGCCTGCGGTCGACCATCGAGGCCATTGCCAAAGGGCTCGGGCGCGACGGTTGGCTGTTTCGGTACGCGCACGACGACGGCTTCGGGCAACCGACCGTCGCCTTCGTGATCTGCACGCTCTGGTTGGCGGAGGCCCTGGCGCTCATGGGCCGACGCGACGAGGGGCGGGTTCTTCTCGAACGGGTTCGAACCGCGCTCTCGCCGCTCGGTCTGCTGGCCGAGGACTACGATCCTGCTGGGCGCCGCCTGTGGGGAAACTTCCCGCAGGCCTATTCCCACGCCGGTCTGATCAACGCCGCCTTCGCCACCTCTCCGTCCTGGTCGGAGATTCTCTGAGATGATCCAGGTTTCTCGCGTCGGCTGGAAGCGTGACGAGCGAAACGCGAACGAGGCGCTGGTCGATCGCGAGTGGCTGGTCACCAACGGTCTCGGCGGCTACGCTTCCGGGACGCTGGCGGGCGTCGTCCGGCGTCGCTACCACGGCTTGCTGGTGGCGGCGCTGCCCAACCCCTTTGGGCGGACCATGATGCTCGACCATCTGGTGGAGCACCTGGGATTCCCCGATGGATCCGTCCGGCGCCTGAGCGCCGAGGAGACCGACGCGGGGACGGCCATGCACGGCACCGAGCACCTGACGGAGTTCCGATTGGAGATGGGGCTGCCGATCTGGACTTATGTATTGGACGGGGTGGTCATCGAAAAGCGGATCGTGCTCGCCTACTGGCAGAACACCGTTTACCTGAGGTACACCCTGCTGGAGGCGCCCGGCGCCGACAAGGCGCATCCGGGGATCGTGATGTCGCTGCGCCCGGCGATGCACTTTCGACCCCACGACGCGCCGGTCTCGCGTCCGTTCGATCCCTACACGCTGTCGCTCACGGGCAATCGGTTCGAGGTGTCGACCGGATCGTTGCTCCCGTCGCTGAAGATCCAGGTCGACGGCCAGAACCCGACCTTCGAGTTTTTTCCCGAGCGGCAGGAGAAGGTGAACTACCGGTGGGAGGCGGACCGCGGCTACGAGGCGCACGGGACGCTGTGGAGTCCCGGTCAGTTCAAGGTGAGCCTGACCCGCGAGACACCGGTCGCGCTGGTTGCGTCCGCCGAGAGCTGGGACACGATGCACGCCATCGATCCGGATCGCGCCTGGCGCTACGAAAACGACCGACGGACGCGCCTTTTGCACATGGCCCCGGGGGCCGCCGAGGACCTCACGACCGCCGAGCTGGTGCTGGCCGCCGACCAATTCGTGATCGCGCCGGCCGGACGCACCGATGACGCCGCCCGCGCGCGCGCGCAGGGCGAGGAGCTCCGCTCGGTCATCGCCGGCTATCACTGGTTCACCGACTGGGGACGGGACACGATGATCAGCCTGGAAGGGCTGACCCTTTGCACCGGTCGGTTCCAGACCGCCCACTTCATCCTGCACAGCTTTGCCCGCTACACGCGAAACGGGCTGATTCCCAATCTGTTCCCGGAGGGGTCGCAGGAGGGGCTGTACCACACGGCCGATGCCACGCTCTGGTTTTTCCACGCGCTCGATCGGTACCTGGCGTACACCTCCGACCGCGAAACGCTTCGGTTGCTACTTCCGACGCTGGAGCAGATCGTCGAGGCGCATCTGCGGGGGACGGACTTCGGCATCGGCGTGGATCCCGCCGACGGTTTGCTCCGCGAGGGCAAGGAGGGCTTCGCGCTGACCTGGATGGACGCCCTGTGCGAGGGCTGGGTCGTGACGCCGCGTCGCGGGAAGGCCGTCGAGATCAACGCGCTCTGGTTCAACGCGCTCACCTTGATGGGGCAATGGGTGGACGGCGAGCGGCCGCCCGAATCGGCGGCTCGCTATCGCGAGATGGCGGAGACGGCGAAGCGTTCATTCAATCGGCTGTTCTGGAACGAAGCGAAGGGTCGGCTCTTCGACGTGGTCGACGGACCGGAGCAAGCGCAGGACGACGCCTTCCGGCCGAACCAGATCTTCGCGATCTCGCTGCCGCACCCGGTGCTGGATCCCGCGCACTGGGCGGCGGTCGTCGACGGTGTCGCGGAGGCGCTGCTCACGCCGGTCGGCCTCCGATCGCTGGCGCCCGGCGAACCGGACTTCAAGGCCACCTACCACGGCGATCTGCGGACCCGCGACGCCGCCTACCACCAGGGGACGGTTTGGAGCTGGCTCATCGGTCCCTTCGTGGATGCCTGGATCAAGGTCCACCCCGAGTCGCGCGCGGGGGCGCGCAAGCTCCTCCACGGTCTTCGGGAGCACCTGGGGCAGGCCTGTATCGGATCGGTCAGCGAGATCTTCGACGCCGCGGGCCCGTTCCGTCCGCGGGGTTGCATCGCCCAGGCCTGGGGTGTCGCCGAGCTGTTGCGCGCCTGGCGTCTGACCGCGGAGCCCCGACGACCGGGAGATCCCCTTGTCGACCGCTAGCGCCTTTAGCCGGCAGGAAGATTCCGATCCGCGTTTCGCGGTATTGCCCGGCAGCCCGTTTCCGCTGGGCGCCACCGTGAGGGACGAAGGCGTGAACTTCGCTCTCTTCTCGGAGCACGGGCTGCGCGCCTTCGTGTGTCTCTACGATCCGGCCCAGCCGTCGCGCGAGATCGCCCGCTACGGGCTCCTGGAACGGACCGCGCAGATCTTCCACGGCCTGGTTCCGAACGTTCGGGTCGGCGCCCTCTACGGCTTTCGCGTCGACGGTCCGTTCTTGCCGGCCGAGGGCCAGCGCTTCAACGTCAACAAGCTGCTCATTGATCCGTACGCGCGCGCGTTGCACGGCGACATCGATTTCAAGGGGCCCATCTACGGCTACCCGACGGGCGGGCCCGAATCCGACATGGCGTTCTGCAACCACGACGACGCCGCCGTGGTGCCGAAGTCGGTGGTGCAGGTCGACGATTTCGACTGGGGTGGGGATCGCCGTCCGAGCGTTCCCTGGAACGACACCATCATCTACGAGGCGCACGTCAAGGGCCTCACCATGCGGCACCCGGACGTGCCGCAGGAGCTCCGCGGGACCTACGCGGCCATCGGTCACCCGGTGATCATCTCGCATCTTCAGCGTCTGGGAATCACCGCCATCGAGCTTCTGCCGGTCCACGCCAAGCTGGTCGACGGCTATATGGTCGACAAGGATCTGACCAACTACTGGGGATACAGCACGCTGGCTTTCTTCGCGCCCGAGCAGCGCTACGCGCGCGCCTCGACGCCGGGGGCCCAGGTTGCGGAGTTCAAGACCATGGTCAAGAACCTCCACGCGGCCGGCATCGAGGTGATCCTGGACGTCGTTTACAACCACACCGGCGAAGGCAACCAGACGGGGCCGACCCTCTCGTTCCGGGGGCTCGACAACGTCGGTTACTACCACCACAGCCCGCAAGACCGACGCTACACCATGGAGTTCACCGGCTGCGGCAACAGCCTGAATCTGGGCGCCGTCTACACCATGAAACTGGTGCTCGACAGCCTCCGCTACTGGGCGACGGAGATGCACGTCGACGGTTTCAGGTTCGACCTGGCCACCACGCTCGGCCGCATGTGGCCGACCTTCGCCTTCGACAAGAACGCCGCGTTCTTTCAAGCGGTGCACCAGGACCCGGCGCTGGCGCCGCTCAAGCTGATCGCCGAACCGTGGGACACCGGCGAGGGGGGACATCAGCTGGGCGGCTTCCCGGTGCTCTGGTCGGAATGGAACGGCGCCTATCGGGACGCCGTGCGCCGCTTCTGGAAAGGCGACGAGAGCTCGGCGGGCGAGCTCGGCTGCCGGTTGACGGGCTCGGCCGACATCTTCCAGGCCGGCGGGCGGCGCCCCCACGCCAGCATCAACTTCGTCACCAGCCACGATGGCTTCACGCTGCACGATCTGGTCAGCTACGACGGCAAGCACAACGAGGCCAACAAGGACGACAACCGGGACGGCTCGGACGACAACCGTTCCTGGAACCACGGCGCCGAGGGAGAGACCGACGACCAGGGCATCAACCAGCTGCGCGATCGCACCAAGCGCAACTTTCTGACCACGCTGTTCCTATCGCGCGGCGTGCCGATGCTGGTGGCCGGCGACGAGATGGGCCGCACGCAGGGTGGGAACAACAACGCCTACTGCCAGGACAACGAGATTTCCTGGATCGACTGGAAGCTGGACGATCGACGACGTGCGCTGCTGGATTTCACGGCGCGGCTGGCGCGGCTGCGGCGCAAGGAAGGGGTGCTGCGCGAGGATCACTTCTTCCGCGGCGACCGGATCTGGGACTCGCGGCTCAAGGATCTGGCGTTCTTCCGGCCGGACGGAACCGAGATGCCGGCCGAGGACTGGCAGGCACCGTTCATCCGCTCGTTCGCCTATTTGCTGGGGGGTGACACGCTGGTGGTGCCCGACAAGGCCGGTCGCCGGCCGATGGGCAATACGCTGCTGGTCCTCCTGAACGCGCACCACGAAGACATCACCTTCGCGTTGCCGCACCTCGATTGGGGCCAGGAATGGGAGGTGGTCGTCGACACCTCCGTGCAGGTGGCGCCGGCGGCGGCCAAGCTCGGGAGTGAAGCGAAGCTGCCGCTGCGTGGCCGCTCCATGGTGGTCCTGCGCCGGCCGCCCCCCGGACCGGACGAGATCTGATGCTGGCCGCGACCCGGATTCCGGCGGCGACCTATCGATTGCAGCTGCGCCGCGAATTTCCCTTGTCGGCGGCCAGCGCCGCCATTCCCTATCTGCGCCTGCTGGGGATCTCCGATCTGTATCTGTCGCCGCTGTACGCGGCCCGGCCGGGGAGCCCCCACGGGTACGACATCGTCGATCACACGCGCCTCAATCCCGAGCTCGGGGACGCCGGGGCGCTGCAGCGGCTGCTCGACGACGCGCAGGCCGGGGGGCTGGGCATTGTCCTCGATGTCGTGCCGAACCATATGTGCATCGCCGACGACGCCAATCTGCCGTGGATGGAGGTTCTGGAAGACGGGCCCGACTCGCCGAGCGCCGCCACCTTCGACATCGACTGGGAGCCACCCAAGGCGGAGCTGGTCGGCAAAGTTCTGCTGCCGTTTCTCGAGGAACAGTACGGACGCGTGCTGGAAGGGGGGCTGGCCATAGGCTTCGACGCCGGCTGTTTCTTTCTGAGCTTTGGTTCGCGGCGCCTGCCGCTCGGCGCCGAGAGCTGGCGCCTCCTGCTGGAGCCCGCGCTCGGCAAGCTGCGCGCCCAGCTATCGGGAGAGGATCAGACCCTCCTCGAGCTGGAGAGCATCCTGCGGGCGCTAGTGCACACGCTGGCACCGCTGCGTCGGGCCGGCTCCGCGCGCTTCGTCGAGCACCGTCACGAAAAAGAGGCCATCAAGCATCGGCTCGCGACCTTGTCGGAGAGCAACGCGGCGGTCCCGGCTGCGATCGCGGAGGTCGTCACCGAGGTGAACGGCGTCCGCGGGGATCCGCGCAGCTTCGATCGTCTCGAGCGCCTGCTGGACGAACAGTTCTACCGCCTGGCGAACTGGCGGGTGGCGGCTCACGAGATCAACTACCGCCGCTTCTTCGATATCAACGACCTGGCGGCGGTGCGGGTCGAAGATCCCGCGGTCTTCGCGAACGTGCACGCGCTGTCGTTCCAGATCGCCGCCCACCCGGCCTTCACCGGTTTCCGGATCGATCATGTCGACGGGCTGTCGGATCCGGAGCAGTACCTGTCTAACCTCGAAGCCGGATGGCGGGCGGTCCGGCCCGGGACCAAGCCCGACGATCGGCGCCCATTCGTGGTGGTGGAAAAGATCTTGGGCCGGGACGAGATCATGCCGCCCGGCTGGATGGCCGACGGAACGACCGGCTACGACTTCATCCCGATCCTGGGGGATCTGCTCATCCGGCCGCAGGGACACGGGCGGCTCCGGGCGGTCGCGTCGCAGATGGGGAGCCCGGCGTCGTTCGACGAGGTCGCGCACGAGAGCAAGAGGCTGGTGCTGCAGGCGGCGCTGGCGGCGGAGCTGACGGTCCTGGCGCGCCGTCTCGATCGCATCTCCGAGCAACATCGCTACACGCGCGATTTCACCTTGAACCACCTGCAGGCCGCGCTGGGCGAGGTCATCGCCTGCTTCCCCGTCTATCGCACCTATATCCGCCGCGACGATCCGGAGGTCAGCGAAGGGGATCGGGCGGTCATCCGGCGCGCCGTCGCGGCGGCCCGCCGGCGCAGCCCGCTGCTCAATTCGTCGCTGTTCGATTTCATCGAATCGGTGCTGCTGTGTCGCGATCCGCCCGAGCTGGACCAAGCGCAGATCGACGAGCGACGGACCTTCGTGACACGGTTTCAGCAGCTGACCGGCCCGGTGGTTGCCAAGGGGACCGAAGACACGGCGTTCTACCGCTATCTCCCCCTGGTCGCGGCCAACGAGGTGGGGTCCCATCCAGGGCAGCTCGGGCGATCGGATGCGGAGGTCCACCGTGCGCTCGCGACGCGGCGGGAGATCTCCCCCCACACGCTCTCGGCCACCGCGACGCACGACACGAAGCGCGGCGAGGACGCGCGGGCGCGGCTCTACGGGTTGTCCGAAGTCGCGGACGACTGGGCGGCGGCGGTCGAGCAATGGTCGGCCGTGAACGCGACGCACAAGACAGAGGTCGATGGACTGCCGGCGCCCGACGGCGCCGAAGAGCTCCTGCTCTATCAGACGCTGGTGGCGACCTGGCCCCTTGGCGGCCGGGACAGCGAGCCCGACTTCGCGGATCGGATCCGGGCCTACATGACCAAGGCGCGGCACGAGGCCAAGGTTCACACCAGCTGGATCAACCCGTACCCCGCTTACGATGCCGCGGCGGAATCGTTCGTCGACGCGGTCCTCGATCCCGCGCGGAGCGGCGCTTTTGTCGAGAGCCTCGAAGCCTTCGCGCGCACCCTTGCTCCCGCTGGCTTGTGCACCAGCTTGTCTCAGGTGATCCTCAAGATCGCCGCGCCCGGGATTCCCGACTTCTATCAGGGGACGGAGCTGTGGGATTTTTCGCTGGTCGATCCCGACAACCGCCGCCTCATCGATCTCAATCGCCGCCACGACTGGTTGCGCGCGATGCTGGCGGAGGTCGAAGCGCGCGGCGGCGCGCCGATCCAGTCGTGGTTCGCAGCGCCCGAGGACGGCCGCATCAAGCTGTGGATCACGGCGGCGGGGCTGCGCTTGCGCCGGGCCCGCCGATCGCTGTTCGAGCGGGGCAACTACCAGCCCCTGGCGCCGCTGGGAAAAGCGGCCGAGCATGTGTTTGCTTTCGCCCGCACCGACGGAGACCAGGCTGCGCTCGCCGTGGTCGGGCGCTTCTTCCGGCGCTTTGCGGCGACCCTGGGCCCGGCCCCTCCGATCGGGACCGCCTGGGGCGACACCCGGCTGACGTTGCCGGCCTCGGTGTCGGGCCGCCGATTTCGGGATGCGCTCACCGGTCGGCTGCTGGCCTCGGACGGCGATTCACTGTCCCTGGCGGCCGTGTTCGAAGATCTGCCCGTGGCGTTGCTGGAGACCGTTCAATGAACAGTGCCTTGCCCGACAGAGTCCGCGACGGGCGCCGACTGGCGCAGGGCGCCGAGGTGGTCACCGGCGGCGTTCACTTCCGGGTGTGGGCGCCCACCCACCGCAAAGTGGAGCTCCTCTTCGGCGATGAGGCCAAGTCGCGCTCATTGAACCCGGAAGGCGACGGCTACTGGTCGGCGATGGTCGATGGGATCGGCGCCGGCACACGATACCGATATCGATTGGACGGGGACAGCGACGCTTTTCCCGATCCCGCATCCCGCTTTCTTCCCGAAGGGCCGCACGGGCCGTCCGAGGTGGTAGATCCGCGATCGTTCGCCTGGACGGACCTGGCCTGGACCGGGCTCCCGCTGCACGGCGAGGTCATTTACGAGCTGCACGTCGGAACCTTCAGCCCCGAGGGGAACTGGGCGGGCGCCATCCGCAAGCTCGGCACTCTCAAGGAGCTGGGCGTCACCGTCATCGAGCTGATGCCGGTGGCGGAATTTCCCGGTCGCTTCGGCTGGGGCTACGACGGGGTGGCCTGGTTCGCGCCCTGCCGGCTCTACGGGACGCCCGACGATCTCCGGGGGTTCGTCGATCAGGCCCACGCGCTCGGGATCGGCGTCATCCTGGACGTCGTCTACAACCACTTTGGTCCCGACGGGAACTACCTCGAAAAATTCTCGCCGCACTACTGTTCCGAGCGCAGCAACGAATGGGGCCGCGGCATCAACTTCGACGGCGAGCAGGCCGCCGCCGTCCGGACGCTGGTCACCGACAACGCCGCGTACTGGATCGACGAGTTCCACCTGGACGGCCTGCGCCTCGACGCGACCCAGAACCTGCAGGATCGATCGCCCGACCACATCGTCGCGGCCCTCACCCGGCGGGCGCGGGCGGTCGCGGGGGGACGGCGGCTGCTGATCATCGGCGAGAACAACTCCCAGGACACCAACCTCCTGCGGTCGACCGAGGTCGGTGGTTACGGGCTCGACGCGCTCTGGAACGACGACTTCCACCACAGCGCGCGGGTGGCGCTCACCGGGCGGCGGCAGGCCTACTACGGCGACTATCATGGGACGTCGAATGAATGGCTGGCGGCTGCCAAATACGGCTTCATCTTCCAGGGCCAGCGCTCGGCCTGGCAGAAGAGCCGCCACGGCCGTTCCACGCGCGGCCTCCCCCCGGCCGCCTTCATTGGGTTCCTGGAGAACCACGATCAGGTGGCCAATTCGCTGTGGAGCACCCGGGTCTGGCATGAGAGCAGCCCCGCCTGCCACCGCGCGATGACGGCGTTGCTCTGCCTCGGGCCGTGGACGCCGCTCCTGTTTCAAGGCCAGGAATGGAATTCGTCCGCGCCCTTCTACTATTTCGCCGATCAGAAGCCCGAGCTGGCCAAGTTGATCCGGGCGGGGCGGATCGAATTCATGTCTCAGTTCGCGGGCTGTGCGGCGGGCGCCGGACGCGATCTCCTCCCGGATCCCGCCTCGCCGGATCTCTTCGAGGCCAGCCGCTTGCGCTGGGATGAACGGGATCTGCCGGCCCACCGGCGGGCGCTGCAGCTGCATCGAGATCTACTGGCGCTGCGTCGCACCGACTCGACGCTGAGCGGGTACGGGCGCGCGGGCGTCTCGCTGGAGGTCGCGGCCCTCACGCCGACTTGCGGAATCCTGCGCTACTTCGTGGATGGACCCGCCGCGGGCGCCAGGTCCGAGGATCGGGTGCTCATCGTCAATCTCGGGCCCGACCTGGATCTGGAGGGTCCGGCCGAGCCACTGCTGTCGCCACCCGCCGAGCCGGGCCACACCGCCTGGCGGATGCTCTGGTGCAGCGAGGACCCGCGCTACGGCGGCAGCGGATGCGCCGAGCCCGAATCCGAAGACCGGGGCTGGAGGCTCCCGGGTTTCGCGGCTGTCTTGCTGGGCCCGATGGTCCGCGTCTGAGACCGTTTCGACAAAAAAAGGCTGGGCCGATCGCGAGATCGAGCCCGGCCCGAAAAATTACTTCTCCGTCTTGGTTTCGGTCTTCGTCTCGGTCTTGGTCTCGCCGCTTCCGTCGGCCTTCTTGCTCTTCTTGGTCTTCTTCGAGGTCTTGGTCTCGGTCTTGGTGTCGCCCTCATCGGCGGCCTTGGCAACGGTCCAGGCGGCGGGGAGCAAGATAGCCAACGCCATGGCGAAGATGCGTGCGAGCTTCATGGAATCTCCTTGATGGTTGTGTAGAACAGCTGAGCTACAGCGGGGAAGGTAGGCAGCCATTCGAGTGAATCAAGGGGACTGACGCCATTGCGGCGGTCTTGCTGCGATTCTCCAGAAAACCCGGAACGTTACGGTAGCGACCCGGCTCCAAGCCCAACCGGCTCACACCGTTACGCGCCGGTGACCGATCGGCACCAATCTGGCCGTCGGGGAGCGTTTTCCGCCACGCCGCCAGATGGCACGGAACTTGAGAAGGATACGGGGCACCGATGCAAGTTTCGACGACGCTGCCGAATCCCGATGCGAAGGCTCCCTTGCCGGTCGCAAAGTCCCCGGTGGTGGAGCTGCCGCCCGGCACTCTGCTGGGCGGATCGTACCGTTTGATTCGCTGCCTCGGCCGCGGCGGCATGGGGGACATTCACCTCGCCTGCCGCGTGGACGTGCCCGGCCAGGTCGTGATCAAGGTGCTCAGGACAGACCTCATCGCCAAGCAGGGGACGATGGTTCAGGAAGCGACGGTTCGATTTCGGCAGGAGGCGACGGTGATGGCCAGCCTTCACCATCCCAACGTCGTTCGTCTGCTGGACTTCGATGTCACGGAGGACGGCCGGCCCTACCTGATCATGGAGTATTTGCCGGGCCAAAATTTGGGCGATGTCCTGATGACCCGGACGTTCTCGGTGGCGCAGGTATCGACGCTCGTTCACCAGGTGGCGTCCGCGCTGGATGCCGCACACCAGCTGGGGGTCGTTCACCGGGATCTGAAGCCCGAGAACATCATGGTCGTCCCCCGCAACGGGCAGAACGATCTGATCAAGCTCATCGACTTCGGGATCTGCAAGGCGCGTAGCCTCAATCACCTGACCAGCAAGGGCATCGTCATGGGGACGCCGGACTTCATGTCGCCCGAGCAGGCGCAAGGCCGACACGAGGACGTGGAAGCGCCGTCGGATCAGTTTGCGCTGGCGGTCATCACCTATCTTTTGCTCGCCGGTCGCATGCCATGGGCGGCGACCACCCCCGCCGAGGCTCTCCGCTTCGCCTCCCACGGAGCGCCTCTGTCGTTGACGGACGACGGGAGCTATCGGACGGTCGAGGCCGTTCTGTTCCGCGCGATGGCCAAGACGCCGAGCGAACGCTATCCGTCGATCCTGGCCTTTTCGGGTGCGCTGGACCGGGCCTTGGCGGAAGCTGGCCTGCTGCCGGTCACGGTCGCACCCAGCGCGACGCGCGGGCGACGGTCGAAAGCGTCATCGGGAAAGCCGGACCTGCCGCGAAAGCGCGGGACGCAGATCGGGCGGGCCGCGATGTTCCTGATGGTCATGATGTTTGGCGGCTACCTGGCCTCGACCCCCGCGATTCGCAGCCACGCGAGCCAGGGGTGGAATTCGCTCCAAGGCTTCGCCGCGGGTCCCGTCACCCAGGGCGCGTTCGAAGGCCACCGCTGGATCTCGAAGGTGTCGAAGAACGCGCGCGTCTACCTCTCCTTGGCAACGAGTCGATAGCGTGCCCAGAAGCAAAATCGGCAAGGGCCTCCGGATTCCGCTGGTGGCGGCCGGCATCTTGCTTCTGCTGGTGATCGTCGTCCGCCTGATCTTGGATCCGCTGGCGACGCACGAGACCCGCCAGGCGCTCAACCAGATGGAAGGCTTTCGGGGCGATTTCGAGCGCGTGCACGTGACACTCTTCAGTCCGGGCTACGACATCACCCGACTCAAGCTGATCGAGGTGCCGGCGGGTGCCGAGAAGAGCGACGTCGCCGATCGCGAGCCGCTGGTCTACGTCGAGCACGCGCACCTCGGGATCAGCTGGCGCGAGCTCCTGCACCTCCGCGTGATGGCCAGCCTGCGTCTGGTCGAACCCAAGATCACCATTACCCAAAAGAAGTCGGCGGCGAGCGGCGAAAAGAAGGCGCCGGATCTGAGCGAGCAACTGCAGAAGGTCACCGCGCTCAAGGTCGACCGGATCGAGATCCTGGGCGGTGAGATTCTCTTCCGCGAGGGCTCGGCGCCACATCGGCAGCAGCTCTGGGTGCATCACCTCGAGCTCGCCGCCCAGAATCTGGCCACCCGTCCCGGCCTCGCCAACGGAAGGCCAGCCACCGTGAGCGCCCACGGCGTGGTCGGGCACAGCGGAGATCTGGATCTGTTCGTTTCCGCCGATCCGTTTTCCAGTCCCCTGAGCTTCGCGGGCCAGCTGTCCGAAAAAGGGCTGAGGGCGGCGGAGCTCTACGAATTCATCGAACCGAAGACGCATCTGCAGGCCAGCAAGGGGACGATCGACGTCTTTGCCGAGTTCGTTTCCAAGGAAGGGATGCTGACGGGCGGCGTGAAGCCGGTCCTCAAGAACATCGAGGTAGGTCCCACCGAGGCGGGCATCTGGGATCGCATGAAGGCCTGGCTGGCCGACAAAGCGGTCAAGATCGCCTCCGATCGCGTGCCCGACCGAAATGCCGTCGCGACCACGGTTCCCCTCAAGGGAAAGCTGACCGATCCGGATATTCAACTCTGGCCGGCGGTCCTCGGGGTGATGCGAAACGCCTTTGTGCAAGGGCTGACGTCGGGTTTTGCCAACCTCCCGCCGCCTACGGCGGACAAGAAGGAAGGGGCGCTCGCGCAGGCGAAAAACGCAATCAAGAAGGACCAGGGGCCGCCCAAGGCGCAGCCCCCCAAGTCATGAGGTCGTCATGAGATCTCCCACGCTGATCCTGGGTCTCCTGCTCGCCGCCACGGCGCTCGGATGCGCCCACACCCACACCGCGGGCGACCGAGGCTCGGGGACGACCGCGGAGGGGCGGCCCGAGTCGCCCGCCAAGGGCGAGAAGGGAAATTCGGCGGACCGGCCGGCTCACCACGCCGGTGCCACCGTCACACCCGGGACGCGCGCGGACGCGCCCCCGCTCGCCACATCGCCGGCGGGGCTGTTGAAACCCGACGCCGTCGAAGCCATTCAAGAAAAGCTGGCTTCGAGAGGCGACCTGTCCGACAAGCGCGAATCGGGCAAGCTCGATCCGCCGACTCGCGAGGCGCTGCGAGAATTTCAGCGCAAGAACAATCTACCGGCGACCGGGATGCCGGACGATCTGACCGTCCAGAAACTGGGCCTCGAGCCCGGGCAGATCTTTCGAGCCACGACGAAGAACCAGAACGAGGCGACGCGTTGACCCGAGCGCGGCGATCAGACGGAGCGGTCGTTACTCGCGATCAGGGCTTCCAGCAGCGCGATCTCGATGGGCTTGACCAGGTGGGCATTGAACCCCGCCGCGGCGCTCCCGTGTCGATCCGATAGCTGGCCGTAACCGGTGAGCGCCACCAGCCGCGTCTGCTGCAGCGACGGCATCTGGCGCAATCGGCGCGCCAGCTCGTACCCGTCCATCACGGGCAGACCGATGTCGAGCACGGCGATGTCCGGCTGAAAGGTTCGAACGATCTCCAGCGCCGACGGTCCATCGAAGGCCACCCGGGTCTCGTGTCCCATGAGGTCGAGCAGCTCTCCCAAAAGCTCGGCCGCGTCGGGGTTGTCATCGACGATCAGGATACGACGCCGATCGGGGCCGGCGCTCGGCTGGGCGGGCGTCTGGGTGTGGCGCGGCCGGGCGTCCTCGGCGGCGGGCACCGCCGGGAGCCGAATCGTGAACTCGCTGCCGCGGCCCGGTCCGGCGCTGTCGACCGAGACCGTTCCGCCATGCGCCCTCACCAGCGTGCGGACGATGGCGAGCCCGAGGCCCAGGCCCCCGCGGGCGCGGTCGATGGTCTGGCGCTCTTGCGCGAACAGGTCGAACACCCGGGGCAGCATCTGCGGGGAGATTCCGAAGCCGTCGTCCTTCACCCGCAAGACGACGTCGCCGGCTTCGCGGGTGCCGCGCACCGCGATATGCCCCCCCGGCTCGGTGTACTTGGCCGCGTTGGTGAGCAGGTTCGAAACGATCTGGGTCAGACGAACCGGATCGCCATCGACGGCGAGCCCAGCGGGCGCGACCTCGATCTTCAGGTGGTGGCGGCGCTGCTCGAGGAGGGGGCTCGCGATCTCGATGGCGCTGGCGACCACGCTCGACAGATCCAGCCGCTGCATCCGGAGATCGATCTTGCCGCGGGTGATGCGGGAGACGTCGAGCAGATCGTCGACCAGCCGCATCAGGTGCTCGACCTGGCGCTCGATGACGGTGCGCTCCTTGGCGACCTCGTCGCTGGAGCGAAGCTTCATGAGCTGCAGGGCGGTGGTGATCGGCGCCAGCGGATTGCGCAGCTCGTGTCCGAGCATGGCCAGAAACTCGTCCTTGGAGCTGTTGGCCTCGGCAAGTGCCTCCTGGGTCTGCCGACGTTCCGTGACGTCGACACCCGTCGCCGCCATCCGAGAGATCTTGCCGCGCTCGTCGTAAAGGGGCGTCATGCTGAAGGCGACCCACCGGCGCGCCGAGACACCGTCCTGCGTGGCGCAGTACTCGATGTCGAACTGCGCGGCACGGCCATCGGCGGCGTCCGCCACCGCCTGGCGGATTCGTGCCGCCGAGGCCGGGATGGGAGACCACCAGGGCTGCTCCCAGAAGAGCCGCCCGACGACCTGCTCGCGTGTCCTGTCGATCACCCGCACCGCGAGATCGTTCAGATCGATGATCACGCCCTCGGGCGACAGGATTCCGAAGAACGCGGGGGCAATGGCAATCAGGTCTTCCAGCGCCGCGACCGCACTCTTCAAACGGGCGTTCTCGGCGCGCAGGCGATCGAGCTCGGGACCCGGCGGGGACTCGAGCGGTGTGGCCGGGGTGGAAATCTCCACGACGAGATTCCTACGATACAACTGCTCGGCGATCCATTCTATCCCGCATCTCGCCGAACCAATCGCGTCCTAAAAATTTCATGGCGGCGGCCTCCCTATCTCTTCCGAGCGGGACCTTCGGCGCTCAGGTCCTCAGCCTGGGTCGGGTGTTGCCCAGAAGAAAGCGGCGCACGCGCGCCCCCCAGGATCGTGGGTTCTTATATCGCTTGGTCGATTTCTCGTTCGCCGGCGGCTCTTTGGATCCCAGCGGCGCGCCGCCGAATCGAGCGGGCGCCGGACGCGTCCGAACTTCGCGGACGAAGGCGCACACCTCGTCCATTCGCATCTTCTGGCTGCCGACGAACTTGTTGAGATCGCCGGCCATCTCCCCCGCGGTTTGATAGCGGCGGTCGGGATCCCGCTCCAGCGCCTTCATCACGATCGCGTCCAGCTCGGGCGGCACCTCGGGCCGGAAGCTCGACGGAGATGGAATCGGCAGCTCCAGGATTTTGCGAAAGGTGAGCACCTGGCTGTCGGATTCGAACAGGCTCCTCAGCGTCAGGATCTCGTGCAGCACCACCCCCAGCGCGAAGATGTCGACTCGGTTGTCGATGCTCTTGGCCTCCAGCGCCTCGGGGGCCAGGTACGCCGGCTTGCCCTTCACGGTTCCTTCCACCGAGAGCGCCTGCGACGCGCGATATTTGGCCACCCCGAAATCCAGCAGCTTGATCCCGCCGGACTGGGTCAGAAGAATGTTCGAGGGGGTCACGTCGCGGTGGATGACGTTCAGCGCCTCGCCGTCGCTCCCCTTGAGGGTGTGAACATGGTCGAGCGCTCGGCAGACTTCGTAGGCGAAGTGCGCCGCCGCCACGATGGGCATCAGCTTGCCAGTCGACCGAAGCGTGCTCATGACCCGCGCCAGCGACGGCCCGTCGACATATTCCAGTACCAGGAACAGCGTCCCCTCGAATTCGCCCAGGTCGTAGGCCTGCACGACGTTCGGGTGGTGGAGGAGGCCCAGGAGCTGCGCTTCGGCCACGAACATCCGCACGAACTCGGGATCGCGACCGTGGACCGGCAGGATCCGCTTGACGACCACCGTCCGTTCGAACCCCCCGGGGCTGGCGCAGCGGGCCTTGAACACCTCGGCCATTCCACCGACCCCCAGCAGCTGGATCAGTTTGTAGCGACCCAGCTGGCAGCTCGCTCCCGTTCCTTGGATGCTATTGCCCGGCGAATTCACGACACCCCCCGATGTCAGCTGCAGTACCGCTGAATTTTATTTAGAAGCTCCGCGACCTCGACGGGCTTGGCGATGTAGTCCGACGTGCCCAGATCGGCACAGGATGAGGCGATGTTGCCGCCAGCGGACATCAAAAGAACCGGAATTGACGAGAAGTCGGCGCTCTCTTTTTGTTTGCGGCGAAAGTCCCAGCCGTTCATGACCGGCATCATCAGGTCCAAGAGGATGATGTCGCAGGGTCCGGCGTGATTCTGGAGCATGCTCCACGCGGCGGCGCCGTTCGCGGCGCTCAGAACCCGATAACCTTCCTCCTCCAGGATGGTGGCGAGGGCCTCGCGGGTCTCGTCATCGTCTTCGACGAGCATGACGACCTTGCCGGGTTGTCGCCCTGGCTCTACATCGCCGCCGGTCTTGGGTGTCGGGACCACGTCCGCAACGTAAGGACGCGCCCGCAAAACACAACGTAGTGTCGCGCAGATGCGAGCCCATCCGTTGGGGCCGGCGAGCAGTCGACGTTACGTCTCCGTGACCGGCGAAAGGGCTTCGTCACCCGTAGGTAGCCGGCTGGCTCGAAGTTGCCGGTTTCCGCGTGGGTCTCAAATGGCACAAGCGCTGCACACGGCCAACCCGGAGGTATCCCATGCGATCAGTCAAGTTGGTTGTGGTCTCGGTGGTGATGTTGGTTGGGTCGAGCTCGCTGGCGTTCGCCAATACGGGCCGTGAGGTGGCTCCGGTGGTTCCCCTGCCCAAGGCGAGCCTGCTCGCCGACAGCGTGGTGGTGACGCCCCAGAACCAGCCCCCTCCGGCCCCTCAGCAGATCCAGGTCGCGCCGGCCCCCGCGACCGTGCCGGTCGCCGCGCCGGTAGTCGTCGAGCCCGCCCGCCGCACGACCGTCGTGCATGAAGATTCGCCGCACAACTATATGACCACCATCGCCGTCAGCGCGATCATGGGGGCGGTCGCGGGCGCGCTGGTCGGTGGCGCCATCTACTATCTCGGCAACCAGGAGCACGCCGCTCGGATCGGCTACTGGGCGGGCGGCGGCGTGCTCGTCGGAACCGCCGTAGGCCTCACCCAGGTCATCGTGCAAGAAAATCGCGCCGATGTCGCGGTCGCCTCGCGTTTCTCTACCGACCCGGCGCCGACCTACCGGCTCGCGCTGATGAACCTGCACTTCTAGGAGGAGACGACATGGCCACGCCAAAGAAGACCAGCAGCAGACGCTACGGAAAAGCGGCCGGCGAGAAGGTCAAACGCGCTCTGCACGAACGCAAGCGCGGTTCCCTGCGCTCCGGCGGGTCCGGCAAGAAGGTCACCAGTCGCAAGCAGGCGATCGCCATCGGGTTGTCGGAGGCCCGCAGGGCGGGCGCCAAGGTGCCCCGCAAGAGCGCGTGACCGACCGACCCTGATCTTTCGACAACTTTCCCGATCGAGAACGCGCCCTGGGCCGACAGCCGGCCGAGGGCGCGTTTTTCCGGGTGGTCCTCGTCCCCGGGCCCGCTCAGGTGGCCTGGGAGGCGAGCAGGTCTTCGGGCTGCAGGCTCTCGCCCAGCGCCGCCTGCAGGTACTGGCGAAGCTTGGCCTTGAGGCGGCATTCGATCTGACGGACCCGCTCCCGCGTGACCCCGAAGCGCGCCGCCAGTTGAAGCAACGTCTCGGGCTCCTCGTTGAGCAGGCGCGCCTCGAAGATCTCGAGATCCCGATCGCGCAGCGTCTGGCGGAAGCTCTCCAGCTTCTGCTTGAGGAGGCCGTCGAACTCGAGCGCCTCGATCTGTAGGTCGGGGCGACCGGCGGACGGCGCCGGCAGGAGCGAGCCGCGCGTCTGATCGGCCTGCTCATCGGAGTGAACGGGCGCATCCAGCGACATCTCGGAGGCGGTGAGCCGGCGCTCCATCTCGACGACCTCGTGCTCGGTCACGTCCAGCGCGGCGGCCAGGTGCTTGGCCTCCACCACTACGCCCTGCTTCTCCAGCTTCTCGCGCTCCTTGTGCAGGTTGAAGAACAGTCGGCGCTGGGGCTGGGTCGTGCCGACCTTCACCAGCCGCCAGTTCGCCAGGATGAACTTCAACATGTAGGCGCGGATCCACCAGGAGGCGTAGGAGGAGAACTTCACCCCCCGATGCGGATCGAACTTTTCCACCGCGCGAATGAGACCGACGTTCCCCTCCTGGACGAGGTCGAGGATGTTGTTGTGCGCGCGCTGGTATTCGCGCGCGATCTTCACGACCAGGCGCAGGTTGGCCTCCACCAGGCGGGACGCCAGCGCCGGCTCCGCGGTCTCCGAGAATCGAACGGCGACGTCGTGCTCTTCTTCTCGCGTCATGAGCGGATGTTTGCGCAGCTCACGCAGGTAGGCACCCACGGCGGACTGCTCGTTGGCCGAGAAGGCGTGCTTGACCGCAATCTCGACGACGGCGGCGGTCTCGGTCGGATCGTCCTCCTCGCCAGCTTCTTGGGCTGTCGGCGCCGGGCGCTCGTCTTCGACCGCCTTGAGGCGGCCCCTGGCGCGCTGGCGCTGGGGTCGCTGGCTGATCGCGGGCCAGAACGTGGACCTCGCGAAGCCCTGGCGGCCTGCCCGATGGATCCCGGTGTTCTCGGAAGACGCGACTTGAGTTTGCATGCCCCGTCTACATCGCAAAGCCCATGCCAGAGCTGGCCGCTCACCAGATGCTCGGGCTTCGAGCGGAAGCGGCTTTCAGCATTGCGATTAGGTAACCAACGGCCGGCCCGACGTCACTCCGATTGGACGGAACGGCCAAACGGGACTAAGAATGATGTACATGACGGCCGTAGCTGGACTCGCGCGCCGCTCCGCGGCGGCCCTCGTGGCCGCGGCGATGTTGGTGAGTCTCTCCGCCGGTGGCCAGCGTTGGTTCCGCTGCACCGTCGACGCGCAGGTTCGATCCGCTTGCTGTTGCGGTTCATCCGAGGCCGGGCAGATTCCGTCTTCCGTTCCCCAGCTCGCAAAGCTCCGGAGGTCTTGCTGCTGTGAGGTGCTGACGGCGGCGGCCCTTGGCCAGTCGGTCACGGCGGCACCCGCGTCGTTCCAGAGCTCGCCCGCGCCGAGCAGGCTGGCCTCGCCGCTGCTGGCGACCCTGTTGCCGCCGGCGGCGTCCGATCGCAATCGGCGCGCTCGGCGCGCTGGGATCGACGCGACGAGAAATGATGATTTCGCCTTCCCCATCTTGTTGCGGAAGCAATCGCTCCTCATCTGAGCGCCCGTTCGACGATCACCGTTAGCAGCTGAGCAGCTAACCGGGAGTCCCCCCGATCTCGAACGGGACCGCGCGCCGCGCATGGCCACAGGTGGTCGTGCCCGATGCGGTCCATTTTCACCCGCGACAGGAGCGTCCGATGAAGATGGTATTTGCCTTGGTCATGATGTCGACCGCGACGGCCTACGCCGTGCCGCCGGATCCGAGTTCGGGGCCGTCGTCCGTCGTCCGGCGGGCGCGGCTGGCCGACCTCATACGCGAGGCCCGCGCGCGCAACCCCGAGACCCTCGCCGCGGAGGCGACGGCGGGCGCGACCGACGCCGCGGTTGCCTCCGCGGGAGCCTGGGACGATCCGATGTTGATGGTCCAGCTCTGGAATGCGCCCTCGGATTTTTCCACGGTCCCGGTGATGGTTCAGATCACGCAGCCGATCGCGCTCGGGGGCAAGCGCGAGCACCGCCGCGCGGTCGCCCGCGGCGAGGCGGAAGCGGCACGCGCGACCGCCGCCGTAAAAGCGCGGGACATCGAGGCCCAGGTGGCCAAGGCGTACTTCGATCTATTTCTGGCGGAGCGCACCATTGGGGTCGACGCGCAGATGATGGAGACGCTGCGCTCCCTCGGCGCTGCGGCCTCCGCGCGCATCGCGGCAGGGCGCGGCGAGACCTCGGAGTCGCTGCGTGCCGCGAGCGAGCTTTTGAAGGTGGAATCGGACCGCGAGGCGGCGCTGGCCCGGCGGACGGCCGCGAACTCCCGCCTCTTGGCCCTGCTCGACCGGCCGCCGGAAGGTGACATTGGCGTCGTCTCGGAGCCCGGCCTGGTCGCACCGCTGCCGCCGGTCCGGGATCTCTGGGACCGAGCGAAAACGGCGCGCGCGGAGCTTGCGGGGGCCCAGGCCGCGATCCGAGAATCGGAGGCGAGGCTCCGCCTGGCGGACGCGGCCCGAACGCCCGACATCGGCGTCAGCGTCGGAGACATGCATTCGTTTCGCGCGGTGGGCGTCTCCGATTTTCTGTTTCTCGGCGTGCAGGGGAATCTGCCCATCTTCCGGCGGTCGAAGACCGATCCCCAGATCCGGACCGCCGGCGCGCAGCTCGCCGCGGCTCGGCAGGACGCACGCGCCATGGAGAACCGGGTGGTCGCCGAGGTGTCCGACGCCTACGCCGAGGTGGTCTCCGAGCAGAGGCAAGTCGAGCTGCACCACAAACTAATTCCGATCGCGAAACAGGCCCTGTCGAGCGCCAGCTCCGGGTACGCAGCTGGGCGCGGAAGCTTTCTGATGGTGCTGGACTCGGTGCGCGATCTGGAAATGCACGAGCTCGATCTGGCCACGCACCTCGCCAGCTACGAGCAACGGTTGACCGAGCTCGAGCGCGCGGTCGGCGCCGATCTGGGGCTACTGGCGGCGGCCGATTCTGGCCGAGGCGAAGTCGAGCATGGAGCGCTACCATGAATCTAGGCAAGAGCCTTCTCCTGGCAGTGGTTCTCATCTCCGCCTGCGCCAGGCCGAAACCGGAAACGGCGACGCTGGGCGACCTTCGGATCGCGATGGCCTTGGAGCCCGATCCTCCCCGTGCGGGCGACAATCGGTTGCAGCTGACCATCACGGACGCCGCCGGCCAGCCGGTCGAGGGCGCGCGAATCGCCTTCGAGTACGACATGGCGGCAATGGGGACCATGCCCGAGATGAAGGGCGGCGGTGACGTCGAGTCGCTGCCGGGGGGCCGCTATGAGGTTGCCTACGGCCTCTCGATGAACGGCGACTGGTCGCTGAAGGTCGGTGTCGATGCGCCGGGGCACGCCCACCAAACCGTCGGTCTCCGGGTATCGCCGCCGCACAAGGGGTTCTCGATGGACGGGGCGCAAGGCGATCGCAGCGGTCCCGACAGCGGGGGTGTCATCGAGGTCTCCGCGGAGAGACAGCAGCTGATCGGGGCAACCTTCGCCGCCGTCGAAGAGCGACCGCTGACAGTCAAATTGCGCGCCGTGGGGCGGGTCGACGTCGACGAGCGAAGGCTGGGCGACGTCACCCTCAAATACGAGGCGTTCGTCGAGAAGCTGCTGGTGTCCGAGACGGGCCGCGCGGTTCGGCCTGGACAGGCGCTGGCCCTGCTCTACAGCCCCGATCTGCTGGCGGCGGAAGAGGAGTACCTGGGTGCGAAGCGTGGCGGCGCGCTGCCGCAGCTGGCGTCCGCGTCGCAGAGACGTCTCGCGAACTGGGACCTCAGCGCCGGGCAGATCGCGGCTCTGGATCGGAAGGGGACCGCCGATGGTCGGGTGACCGTGGTAGCGCCCATCGGGGGCGTGGTCCTGGAGAAGAACGTAGTGAGCGGCGCCCACCTGCCGCCGGGAAGCTCGCTCTACCGCATCGGGAACCTGGGGCGGGTGTGGGTCCAAGCCGCGATCTCCGAGCGCGACGCGACGTTGGTCTCCGTGGGCCAGCCGGCGCGCGTCTCGCTGCCGACCTACCCCGCGGAGACAGTGGAAGCGCGCGTCACCTTCGTCGCGCCCACCGTCGACGAAAAGAACCGGATCGTGGCCGCTCGCCTGGAGCTGCTCAATTCGCGGTCGTTGCTCCGTCCGGGAATGTCCGTGGACGTCGAGATATCGGTGCCTCTCGGCGGCAAGCTGGTCGTACCGGACTCGGCGCTGCTGCTCTCCGGCGAGCACCGCTACGTCTTCGTCGACCGCGGCGGGGGCAAGCTCCGCCCGACGGAGGTGCAGGTCGGTGCCATGACCGGCGAGTGGGACGAGATCAGAAGCGGGCTTCGGAAGGGTGACCGCGTCGCCACCGGCGCGACGTTCCTGCTGTCGAGCGAGGCCAAGCTGCAGAGCGCGCTGCCGGGCTGGGGCGACGGCCCATGATCGCCTGGATCATCGCGCTCTGCGCGCGCCAGCGGGCGATTACCATCGCGCTGGTAGGCTTCGCGGCGGTGGCGGGGTTTCTCGCCTTGCGCACGACGCCGCTCGACGCGGTTCCCGATCTGTCCGATGTGCAGGTCACGGTCTTCAGCGAATGGACGGGGCGCTCGCCGGATCTGGTCGAGGATCAGATCACCTACCCGATCGTGACCACGCTGGTCGGGGCGCCGCACGTGTCGGCGGTGCGCGGGCAGTCGATGTTCGGGATGTCCTTCGTCAACATCGTCTTTGATGAAGGTACGGACCTGTATTGGGCGCGCAGCCGCGTCTTGGAGGTCATGTCTTCGATTCAAGCCAAGTTGCCGGTCGGCGTGACGCCCGCGCTCGGTCCCGACGCGAACGGCCTGGGGTGGGTGTTCGAATACGCCCTGGTGGATCGCTCGGGAAAGGAATCCCTCCGCGAGCTGCAATCGCTGCAGGACTGGAATCTCCGCTACGCGCTCCAGTCCGTGCCGGGCGTTGCGGAGATCGCCAGCATCGGGGGGTTCGGCAAGGAGTATCAGATCGATCTCGATCCGCGGCGCTTGCAGTCGTTCCACCTGCCGCTCATGCAGATCGTCGACGCCGTCCGCCGGTCGAATAACGACGTGGGGGGGCGGGTGCTGGAGATCGCCGGAACCGAGCACTTCATCCGGGGGCGCGGCTATCTCCACAGCGCGGCGGATCTGGAGACGGTTGTCGTCGGCACCGAAAACGGCGCTCCCATCCGTCTTCGCGACATCGCGCAGGTGCGCATCGGGCCGGCCCAGCGCCGCGGCCTGGCCGATCTGGACGGGGAGGGCGAGACCGTGGGCGCGGTGGCGATCATGCGCAACGGACAGAACGCGCTGACCGTCATCGACGCGATCAAGGAACGGCTGGCCGAGCTCAAGGCCTCGCTCCCGGCGGGCGTCGAGATCGTGCCGACCTACGATCGATCCGTGCTGATCCGCGCCAGCATCCAGACCCTGCGTCGAACTTTGGTCGAGGAGATGATCGTCGTCGGCGTGGTCATCCTGATCTTTCTTCTGCACGTGCGCAGCACGCTGGTGCCGGTCTTGATGTTGCCGATCGCCGTGTTGCTGGCGTTCATCCCGATGTCCCGCCTCGGCATAGGCGCCAACATCATGAGCCTGGGCGGGATCGCGATCGCCATCGGCGCCATGGTCGACGCCGCGATCATCGTGGTGGAGAACGTCCACAAGCATCTGGAGCGATGGGAAGCGCAAGGTCGGAAGGCGGCCGGGCGCGCCACCCGGCAGGAGGTCGTGACCGCGGCCCTGGTCGAAGTGGGCCGCCCGATCTTCTTTTCCCTGCTTGTCATCGTGGTCGCCTTCCTGCCGGTGTTCACGCTGGAGGGGACCGAGGGGCGTCTGTTCAAGCCGCTCGCTTACACCAAGACGTTCTCGATGGGCTTCGCGGCGGTGCTGTCGGTCACCTTGGTTCCCGCGATCGCGGCGCTGTTGATTCGCGGGCGCATCCGGCGCGAAGAAGAAAATCCTCTCTCGCGATTGCTGGTGGCGATCTACGGTCCGGTCTGCCGGTTCGCGCTCCGGCACCGCTGGTGGGTCATCGGCGCCGCGGTCGGCCTCGTCGCCGTGACCGTGCCCGTGATCGGCAAGCTGGGGAGCGAGTTCATGCCGCCGCTGAACGAGGGGACGCTGCTCTACATGCCCACCGCCGTTCCCGGCATGAGCGACGTCAGCGCCCGCGACACCCTGCAACGGATGGATCGGGTGCTGCGCGGCTTCCCCGAGGTCGCGCGGGTCTTCGGCAAGGCCGGTCGCTTCTCGACGCCGACCGATCCGGCGCCGCTCGAAATGTTCGAGACGGTGGTGGAGCTGGCGCCCCGCGCCGCCTGGCCAGCCGGCGAGGACTGGGACGCGCTGGTGAAAAAACTGGACCGCGCGATGCAATTCACGGGAATGCCCAACGTCTGGTGGATGCCGATCCAGACCCGCACCGAGATGCTGGCGACGGGCGTACGCAGCCCGGTCGGGATCCAGGTCCTCGGTCCGGACGTTCGGGTCATCGACCAAGTGGCCCAGCGGATCGAGGCCGCCCTGCGCACGGTCCCCGGAACCCGGAGCGCCTTCGCCGAGCGGATCGGCGGCGGACACTATCTGGACTTCGACATCGATCGCGACGCGGCCTCGGCGCTGGGCCTCAATGTCGCCGACGTCGAGGAGGTCATCGAGAGCGCCATCGGCGGCGCCACCGTCACCACCACCGTCGAAGGGCGCGAGCGCTACCCGGTGACGGTGCGCTACGCGCGGGATTTCCGTTCCAGCCTGCCCGACCTGGAGCGGGTACTCGTCGCGACGCCTGGCGGCGCGCAGATCCCGCTGGGGCAGATCGCGCATCTGCATTCGCGAACGGGACCCTCGATGGTGCGCGACGAGAACGGGCAGCTCTACGCCTACGTTTTCGCCGACACCGCCCGCCCAGTCGAGGACTACGTGCGGGACGCGCGGGCCGCCGTGTCGAGGTTGGCGTTGCCGGCGGGGGTTCGTCTGGCCTGGGTCGGGCAATACCGGTATCTGGAACGGGCCAAGGCGCGTCTGGCGGTGGTCGTGCCGATCACGCTGGCGATCATTTTTCTCCTTCTCGCGTGGAACGCGCGCAGCGTGGTCGAGGCGACGATGGTGATGTTGGCGATCCCGTTTTCGCTGGTGGGGGCGTTCTGGCTGCTCTGGGCGCTCGACTACAACTTGTCGGTCGCGGTGTGGGTCGGGATCATTGCCCTGGCCGGTCTGGACGCTGAAACCGGGATCGTGATGTTGCTGTATCTGGACCTGGCCTGGCGCGCGCGGGCCCCCCGCAACATCGCGGAGGCCCACGAAGCGATTTTCCAGGGAGCCGTCAAACGCATTCGTCCCAAGGTGATGACGGTGGCGACCATCTTGGCGGGCCTCCTGCCGCTGCTCTGGTCGCAAGGGACAGGCGCCGACGTGATGAAGCGCATCGCGGCGCCCATGGTCGGTGGCGTGGTGACCTCCGGGCTCCTGGAGCTGCTGGTCTATCCGGCCTTGTACCTGGCCTGGAAGGGCCGGCGGCTCGAGGTGTGAAAAGGATTCTTCGTGCCATATTTGATTGTTGGCTGCCGCTGCTCTTGTTCGGCTCATGTTGGCGCTCACGGTTGCGGCGGGCGTCGACGCGGGCGCGCCGCCGGCGGAGACCCCTTCGCCCCGCCGGTCGCTGCTGGCACCCGTCGCGGCGCAGCGCCCGGGAGATCCGTCGGCGGACTACGAGCTTCGGCGGGCCAAAGACGGTACGGGCGACCTCTTATATGATGCGGCGGGCTTCGCGGCGCGCGTCGCGCGCGATGGGTCGGTAACCTTCCGCGACAAGCATCTCAGCCTGGCGCTCTCGTTGCTGCAGCCTCGGCTCCGCCGGCCCGGGACCCTCGCGGTGCCGAGCCTCGAATCCGTGTTGCGTGGTAACGGGGACAAACACCAGCCGACACCGGTGTCCGCCGAGGAGCAGGCGGCGCTTTACGGCTCGCGGCTTCCGATTCCCACGGTGACCCCGTATCGGCCCGATCCGCGCGAGGCCTGCCAGTACCCGCAAGCTTGCTTCTTCAACGCAAGGGTTCTGCTCTTGAGCGTGACCGGACACTTCGATCTCACCGACGAGCTGATGCGGTTCGCGGGCCAGGATCCCTATCGCTACGCGAAGGCGCGTTTTCTGGCCGCCACGCGCGAGCTGCGGATCCGGATGGCGTCGCGCGCGCACGCCGACGATCTCCGCGCCTCGGAAAGCGAGCTCCCCGCCCGCTTGGCGGAGATCGCCTGCGATGGGCGCCTGAGCACTTTCGAAAAGCGCGCCATCATCGAGGGGCTGCGCGCCGAGCTGGACACGTCCACCGCCGACGGACGTGCCACCGATGCTCGGATCGGCGGCTTCCTGACCGAATTCGATCGGTCGGACGGCGGCGCGCGTTGTCCGATCCTATCCACACCGTCCACACCACCCACACCGCCTACACCGCACTGAGTACGAGACGGCTTACACCGTCGCACATTGACGTCCCAAACGACGGAGATTCCGTCGGTGACGATTGACCGGTGGGTGTGGCGCGATAAGATGATCCGAGCTTTCCGCCTCCCTGGATGGGTTCGGATAGTTCGCCCCCGTAGGAGGTTTTGTGCAACGCCTCTCTCTTCTAGCCGCCGGCACAGTCTTGCTCGCTTGCGGCTGCGCCGGGCGCGGTGACGCGACCGCCGGAGCTGGCGGCGCGACGGGCGCGGGCTCGGGTGCGGGAACGGGCGCGGGAACGGGATTGAGCACGGGGACCGGAGGCGCGGGCAAGGAGACGGGCACCGGCGGCGACGTCGACGCTGGTTCCATTACCGGCGCCGGCGCCGGCACCGGTGTCGATGGTGGCCCGACGGTGGTGGCACCGCCGAGCGTGCTCAGCGCACCGGATCCCTGCACCAGCAACGCCCCGGGGCCGCGCAAGCTGTGGCGACTGAGCGGGCCGGAATTCTCGGCCAGCATTCACAGCATCTTCGGGGATACGGCCGGCGGCGCGCCCGTCGCGGCGGTGTTCAGCGATCCGACCACGCTGGGTTTCTCGATCGACGCGAACTCGCTGCTGATCCAGGGCCTCAACGCCTCCCAGCTCGAAGACAACGCGGAAGCGATCGCCGCCTGGGCGGCCACGAGCGGCAAGCTGTCACAGTTTGCCACCTGCGCGGCGACCGCGACGGGGGCGCCCGCAGCCACCTGCGCCACCTCGTTCATTCAGGCGTTCGGCCGCCGCGCGTTCCGCACCACGCTGGCTTCCAGCGACACGCGCATCTCGATGTACAGCAAGATTTTCATGGCGGGCAGCTCGAACTCGGACGGGGCGCAAGCCGTCATCTCGGCGATGTTGCAGTCTCCGTATTTTCTCTACCGCAGCGAGCTCGGTGTCCAGAAGTCGACGGGCTTCACGCTCACCGCCTTCGAGGTTGCCACCAACCTGGCCTACCTGCTGACCGGCAACACGCCCGACGACACCCTGCTCACCGCGGCCGACTCGGTCACCGCCGGAAGCCTCACGATGTCGTCGATGGTCGACCAGCAGTCGCAGCGGCTGCTCGCCAAGACCGCCCCCAGCAATGCGACCGCCGTCATGGGCTTCATGAACGGGTGGCTCGGCCTGCCGCGGCTCTTCACCACCGCCAAGGACGCCACCGTCTTCGTGCTGTCCTCCGCCCTGCAGAACGACATGGCGACCGAGTCTCAGGATTTGATCCTGGAGGCGTTCAACGGCAGCGGCAGCATCGGCTCCGTCCTCACCGCCGACCACTCGTTCCTGAACAAGGAGCTCGCGACCTTCTACGGGCTCCCGACGTCGAAGACGGCCGGCCTTTCGACCACCTTCACGAGCGTCCCGTATGCCGGGACCACGCGCGACCCCGGCCTTCTGGCCACCGGGACGATCCTGAACGGCTACGCGCGCCCCGACGGCGACTCGCCCACGCAACGGGGCCACTTGATTCGCAGCCGGATGCTCTGCCAGGACATTTCGCCGCCGCCCGCCGGTCTCAACACGACGTTCATGCCATCGACGACCGTCGAGACGACCCGCGACCACTTCGTGAATTCGCACTCGGTCGGCGTCTGCTATACCTGCCACAAACTTATGGACTGGATCGGCTTCGCTTTCGAGAGCTACGACGGCTGGGGACGTTACCGGACCACCGACAACACCCTCCCCATCAACAACGCGGGTACCGTCTACGTCGATCCGGAAGGGAACAGCCCCACCGTGACCGGCCTCTCCGGTGCGGGCAGCCTCTCGGCGTACCTGGCGCAGAGCGACGACGTGGAGCGCTGCATGATGAGGTACTGGTCGTACTACGCCTACGGCACGAGCTCTTGGAGCCAGGACGCCTGCACGTACGATTCGATCTACACGGCGGCGTCGACGAACGGCTTCGCCCTCCAGAGCGTGCTGATGGGAATCATCCACGCGCCAAACTTCACGACCCGGGTTCAGGACCAGTAGGAGTAGAACGACCAATGCCTAGCCGCAGACAATTCGTGGGCAGCGTGAGCGCGGGTCTCTTGCTCGCGCCCTTCATCAATATGAGCCTGCGCCGCGAGGCGCACGCCGCGGCGGCCAACCCGTCGTCGCGCGTGATGTTTTTTTGCACCATGGGGACCTACCCGCCGCTTTGGACGCCCACCATCTCGGGCGAGAACATCACCACCTGGAGCGCGATGACCCAGCCGCTCTCGGCGGCGGCGGGGAACGTCGTGCTGGTCGAGGGGATGCCGAGCGGAAACCCCAACGACAACCATGGCAGCTCGGACAGCCTCACCGGCCTGGGCTTCGGGTACTACGGCCAGGGCGTCATCAAGACCTCCGTCGATCAGTTCATCGCGAGCAAGCTGGTGGCCTCGGGGATCAACCGGCCCATCGGCTCGTTGCTGCTCGGCGCCAACTCCAACGAGAACGGCGGCCTCTCGCAGTTCTACGGGGGTGCCACGGGCGGCAATCTGCCGACCATCAGCTCGCCGCTATCGGCCTACACGACGGTCTTCGGGGGCGCGCTCCCCACGGGGACCTCGGCGGCGCAGCTCCTGGCCCGCCGAAAGAGCATCCTCGATCTCATCGTGGGTGAGGTGAAGACCCTCAAGGGAACGCTGGGCGCCAACGAGAGCGCGAAGATGGACGCCCATCTCGACTCGATCAACCAGCTCGAGAACAAGCTCGCGCAGAGCGTCCCGGCCGGCAACGGCTGCGCGCCGCCGAAGACCCCGGGCGCCGACAGCACCTTGCAATACATGGGCGACCTCGACGCCATGGCGGCGAACACCCTCCACCAGAGCATCATCGCCGCCGCCTTCGCCTGCGACATCACGCGGGTGGCCGCCCTCGAGTACGGCAACGATCAGAAGCTGATGGTGAACACCACTGGCCTCCCCTACGACGACCAGCACGGCGGCTACATCCACAGCGGCGCGTCGAGCAACTACGCCAACCTGGTCAAGTTCGAGGCTTACCTCTGCACCCAGTTCGTCAACATCATCAACCTGCTCAAGGGTTTTCAGGATCCGCTGGACCCGACGGGACAAAAGACGCTGTTCGACACCACGCTCCTGGTCTGGGCCCGCGACATGGGCGATGCCCAGAACCACAACCAGCAGTCGATGCGCTTCGTGCTCGCCAGCGGCAACGGCGGCTACCTCAAGACCGCCGCCAACGGCCGCTACGTCAAGTCGACCGAGCGACACGAGCGCATCCTGCTCAATGCCTGCGAGGCGATGGGCATCACCAGCTACACCGGGTTCGGCGATCCGGGCCTCACAGGCGCCAGCAAGGCGCCGCTGCCGAACATCGCCGCTTAGGGCGCCGCGCGCGGGTTCAAAATTCGTGGCCGAGCGCGGTGCGGAAGGGGAAGATGCGGCCGAAGCCGGTCTCGGAACCGGCCTTCGCGTAGACCCAGTAGCGGAAGTCGACGGCCGGCTCGACGCCGAGGAACCAGTGCCGATAGGTGACGGAGAGGTCGAGGCCGAAACCGCTCTCCATGCGAAAGAAATCGTGGCCGCCGTTGATGAACATGATCTCGCCGCGCACCAGGGTCAGGATCGGCTCGAGGTCGAGGCGCACCGCCCCGTCCACCAGCGTGATCGGATACCCGAACGAGATCAGATCGATCCGGAAGCCCCGCGCCGAATAGGCCCCGGAGCTCTCCCACTGGTTGGCCAAGCCCAGGTGGTTGCGGACGTAAGAGCTCGACGGAAAATCCAGATCGATGCCGATCGCGTTGGTGGAAAGTGAGCTATCGGTCAGGTCGCCGTCCTCGCTGAGCACCCGGGTATAGTTCAGGCTCAGGCGGAAGGCGGTCATCCGCGGCTGCTCCCGGACGGTCCGGGCCGGCTCCGCCGGAGTCGGCGACGGCGGCGGCGGAGCGACCGGGGCAGGTTCCGGCGGCTGGATCGGGGCCGACGACGACGCGGCGACCGGAGCGGCGGCCGATGACGACCCAACCGGCGCGGGCGCCGGCGGTGGCGTGGTCGCGGGCGCTTGCCCCACCGCCGCGGACGGATCGCCGGTCGCCAGCAGCCAAAAAAAAGGGAGGCAAAGAAAGGGGAGGGTCGAAATCATCGAACGTTTCGGCGCGCGCGGGGCGTGCGACGACCGCAACTATACGCCGGCCGGCGCGACTGGGCGCGCGCTCAAATACCTGCTATCGCGATCCGGATGGACGCGCCGAAGTCGCTGGTCCCGTGGCTGGTCGCGGTGGCGTTCTTCATGGAGTCGCTCGACACCACCATTTTGAACACCGCGGTTCCGACCATCGCGGCGGCGCTGGGGATCGCGCCACTCAGCATGAAAGCGGTACTGTCCAGCTACACGCTCAGCGTCGCGGTTTTCATTCCGGTCAGCGGCTGGATGGCCGACAAGTTCGGGACCCGGCGGGTGTTCTCGTCGGCGATCGGAATCTTCACGCTGGGCTCGGTGCTGTGCGGGATCTCGACCGACATCCGCCTGCTCGTCGCCTTTCGGATCCTGCAGGGGGCCGGCGGTGCGATGATGGTGCCGGTCGGGCGGCTCACGATGGTGCGCACCTTCGCGAAGTCCGAGCTGGTCCGCGCGATGGCCTTCGTGGCGATCCCGTCGCTGGTAGGGCCGATGCTGGGCCCGCTGGCCGGCGGCCTCATCGTCCGCTACTTCCACTGGCGGGTGATCTTCCTGCTCAACGTCCCGTTCGGTCTGGTGGGTCTTTATCTGGTCCTCCGTCATCTGCCCGACTATCGCGCCGCGCGCGTCGACAAGCTCGACGTGGTGGGGCTGGCGCTCTTCGGTTGTGGCGTCGCGCTCTTGTCGTACGTCCTGGAGGTCTTCGGCGAGCACAGGCTGCGCGCGACCGAGATCGCCGGTCTGCTCGCGATCTCCCTCGCGCTGCTGCTCGCCTACGGGTTCCACGCGACGACCAAGCCGCATCCGCTCTTGCGTCTGACCCTGCTGCGCATTCGCACCATGCGGACCGCCATCGCCGGGGCCTTCGTCACCCGCATCGGCGTGGGCGGCTTGCCGTTTCTGCTCCCGCTCCTCTACCAGGTCGGCCTCGGGTACAGCGCGGTCGAGTCGGGGCTCCTCATCTTGCCGCAGTCGCTGGCGGCCATGAGCTTGAGGCTGATGATGCCGAAGCTCCTGAGCCGCTTCGGCTACCGCCGCATCTTGCTTTCCAACACCCTCGCGATCGGCCTCCTCATCGCGCTCTTCGGGCTGGTCGGTCCGGGGACGCCGATCTGGGTGATCGTCGCCCAGACTTTCTGCTTCGGGTTCTTTTCCTCGTTCCAGTACACCAGCATGAACACGCTCACCTACGCCGATGTCCCGGATGTCGACACCAGCATGGCCAGCACGATCGCCAGCACCACGCAGCAGATGTCGATGAGCTTCGGCGTGGCCGCTGCGTCGCTCACGGCGGCCCTGTTCATCCCCGATCGATTCCACGCGACCTCTCCCCAGATCGTTCACGGCATCCATCTGGCGTGCTTCGCGCTCGGCGCGCTGACGGTTCTCTCGACGCTGCTCTTCCGGACCCTGAAGGCCGACGACGGCGACAACGTGAGCCAGCACAAGGTCGCGCTGCCCGCGACGTGAGGTCTCCGGGCGGCACCGCGCGCTCCCTCGATACGAAAGATGGGCGAGATGATTCCGCCCGCCCACCTGCTGGGACGGGTGGCTCATAGATCAACGGAATGAAGGCGCGAGTCGGCAAGGCCACCGCGCAGAGTACGGAAGCGTCCGCCGGCCGCCCTGGCTACGAATAGAATGCGCCCGTGCCCGGTCAGCGCTTCAAAGCCAAGCTCGAGCCTGTTCCGCATGGCGGGCTTTACGTGGTGGTGCCCGCGAAGGTCGCCACCGCGGCCGGCCTCGCCTACGGCGCGCGGGTGCGAGGTACGGTGAACGGGGTGCCGTACCGGAGCTCGCTGATGAAGTACAGCGGCGTCTTCCACATGCCTAACATTTGCGGCAGGCCACTGCAATGATCGCTATGTTCGTGAGTAATTAGAATTCCGTCGATATTCTCGACGTCTTTGCCGACCGCCG
>Ga0209863_10000242_pt1 | contig 32517 bp, 26 predicted proteins | sample OrgsoiDNA2013046_FD_185796 | JGI IMG/M metagenome (GOLD analysis project Ga0209863, IMG submission 185796) | Permafrost soil microbial communities from the Arctic, to analyse light accelerated degradation of dissolved organic matter (DOM) -... | ecosystem: Environmental > Terrestrial > Soil >...
CAAGAATCGAACCCCAACGCATACTTTACCTTGGTTCTAAAATCACTTTTTATTAAAGAATCTGATAAATATTTTTCCCGACTATCGATTACTATTGAAAAATATGAGATGCGGCTTTCCATATTTGCTTTTGCATAGAAATGGACAATAAGCATTTAAAACGTAAAATTCTTGAATTTGAGAATACTACACGGTATCTCATGAAACTCTCTTCTGACTTGAGAGCTTTGACTTCTGTTTCTACAGAGGTCCTTAAACGGAAATCTACAGTAAATCAAATTAAAGCCAAGGTACGAGCAAAGTTTTATTCAAAGAATAAGCCTAAATAAGTTCTTATAAAGGATTTTTTAAGGTTTTAATCCGATCTCTTTCGCGATCATTTCTCTGAACGTCATATATTTTTTCTACCATAGTTTCATCTGAATGACTGTTGTGCATTGCCGCGTCTCTTGATGATAATAGGCTTACGACTTCGGTAGAATGGGAATGCTTTAATGAATAGAAGTCCGCCTCAATTCCAAGTTTCTTTTTTACGAGCAATCTCCATCGCCTTGTTATCTGTATGGGATCAATTTTTTCGGGTCCAGGAATCAACTTTCTTGAAAATACATAATCAGTTTGCAAAGGCACCAATTCACGCCAGTAAGGAAGTGCGATATCTTTTATTGTCTTCCAGACCTGCATTCTTCTTTTTCCTTTGATGATGGATATTTTGTAACGTTGATTTTCTAAATCAACATCCTCTCCTTTGAGACGGAATAATTCTGACACGCGCGCTCCTGAGTGAAAAAATATATGGAGAAATCTGTGAAAATTCGGGTGTTTTTCCTTTAAAAATTCCGTGACTTTCTTTCTTTCAATGAGCGTCATGGTACGACGGATCGTATGTTCAAGTGGCATTTTGCGAATTTTGCCAATCGGATCGACTTCTACCGCTTCCACTTCGTCAAGCACATCAAAGAGCATTTTTAAAGAAGAGCGAAAGTAATTATAATTGGTAGGTGTCCAGCCGCCTTTGTTTTTGCCAATTTTATCCAAAACGAAACGCATATGACGCCGCCTTATTTCTCCAATTGTTAAGCGATCGAAATTGAGTTCCCGCATCGCAAGCTTTGTATGCTTTAAAACTTGACGAAGTTGAATCTTTGTTTTCTGCCCGCAGACCTTGTGATCAAAAGCATATTGCAGGGCATCATTAACGAGTGTAAAAGGATCCAGTTCATACTCTTTTAATTCTTCCTTTTCCCTACCTGTTATTGGATTCCACTGATCCTTTAACAGCCTTTCTTTAATAAGCTGTAAAAGTTCTTCCACAGCACTTTTTCGGTCGGCATAAACTTTAAATTCATTCATATCCCGAACCGAAAACTGTCTTCCCTCAGGGCATGCAATGGGATCAAAATAGCGGTAGCGGATTCGCCAGGGAGCCGAAATACTTGTTTTTTGTGATTTCCAGTTTGCTGGAGAAACGACGGGAGGGGTGAAACTGCATCCGTTGGGCAAAAATTCTCTAGTCATAGTTTTTAAGTTTGTGGCCAACTTCTGTGGCCAATTATTAAAAACTTCTAACTTGAGGCGACTTGTAAAAACTGAAATCCTTGACTTTAAGGACTTTAGTTTTGTGAACCGGATTGGATTCGAACCAATGGCCTGCTGCTTAGAAGGCAGCTGCTCTATCCAACTGAGCTACCGGTCCTGAAAATCAGTAGATTTCGCGCAAAAATAATGTTTTTATGGGAAGTGCGGTAGCGATTGCTTCTTTATGCTGTAAATGTCCTCTTCATAAGCGATGTCGCCGATGATGCACCTGAAATACAAACTGTCACCCTTCAAAATCATCCGGTAATTATACTGGAATATTAGGGTCCAGTCAAAATGAGCAGGAAATGCACAAGCAGGCACAACAATCACCGAGTCCCCATTCAACCATCACTCGGCTTCCATTTTCTTCACTTCCGTTTTTTCTTTTTTCAGATCCGTGCGCAGCAGTCCGAATAAACTCATATACACGTTCGCTACCCAGACCAGCGAAAAACCGGCGATCAGATATCCCCGCCAACCGGTAAGCAGTAAATGAAAATGGGCGAGTAAAAGAAAAGCAAGGGCTATATAATGACTGAAGCAATATTCACAGGTGAAAAGATAAAAAAATTTTCGCTCCAGCACCGTTTTGCCCTCGCGGCAGCGACGGGCACAAAAGTCCCGGGATTCCCGGAACACTTCTTCATGGGTGATCGTCCAGGCCACACAGGCCACGGGTATCGCCAGCAGGAACAGCCAGGCGATTTGTTCGGTCAGGGAATTGCTCAATATCATGGTCGGGGTTATTTGAATTTATGAATCATTCCAAAAGCATACCACACACGCGGTCCCGTACAATTAATTGCCTTAGGCTTTAGGCTTTAAGCCCATGCCCTGGTTTTGGGCTTTAGGCCTAGGGCCTTCAGCGCAGAAAGGGTTTTCTTGAAATGTAAGGTGTCAAATCGTACCTTTGCCCATTCAAAAATGACTGCATGATCCGCGCGAATAATGTCACCCTGCTGTTTGGGAAACGTGTTTTGTTTGATGAAGTGAATGTATCCTTCACCAAGGGGAATTGTTATGGGGTGATCGGTGCAAACGGCGCCGGCAAATCAACCTTTCTGAAAATATTATCCGGCGAAATAGAACCGACCAAGGGAAATATTGAAATTTCACCCGGTCTGCGTTTGGCAGTTCTCAAACAAAACCATTTTGAATTTGATAACACCACCGTGCTCAATACCGTCATGATGGGCTATAAGAAGTTATGGGATACCATGATCGAAAAAGATGCCATCTATATGAAAGAAGATTTTACGGAAGAAGACGGTATCCGGGCCGGTCATCTCGAAGGGGAATTCGGCGAAATGGGCGGATACACTGCGGAGAGTGATGCAGCATCTCTTCTAAGCGACCTGGGTGTAAAGGAATCGATGCATGCACAATTATTGAAGGAACTGTCCGGCGCCATGAAAGTGCGGGTGCTCCTGGCCCAGGCGATCTTCGGAAATCCGGATATCCTGCTACTGGATGAACCGACCAATGACCTCGACGTGGAAACCATTTCCTGGCTGGAAAACTTTCTCGCCGACTATGAAAATATCGTAATCGTGGTTTCGCATGACCGTCACTTCCTCGATGCTGTATGTACGCATGTGGCCGATGTGGACCGCGCAAAAATCAAAGCTTATACGGGCAATTATACCTTCTGGTATGAATCCTCCCAGCTGATGGCCCGCCAGATGAACGACAAGAACAAAAAAACAGAAGATAAACGCCAGGCCCTGTTGGATTTCATCGCGCGTTTCTCTGCAAATGCCTCCAAATCCAAACAGGCCACTTCACGCAAAAAAGCGCTTGAAAAACTCACCATCGAAGAAATTGAACCGTCCAACCGCCGCTATCCGGGTATTATATTCAAACAACAAAGGGAAGTGGGAAACCAGATCCTGAATGTGACGAAACTGGCGAAAACGGCAGAAGACGGAGCCCCGCTTTTTGGGGATATCAGTTTCAGTCTGAATAAAGGCGACCGGGTCGCCCTAGTGAGCAAAAATCCCATGGCCCTCACCAGTTTTTACGAAATCATCACGGGCAATATGAAAGCCGACAAAGGCAGTTTCGAATGGGGAACCACGGTTACATATGCCTACCTGCCCAACGACAATCATAAATTTTTTAATGATAAGAACCTGAATTTGATGGACTGGCTCCGGCAGTTCGTTCCGCCGCACGTGACTGATGTGGATGAACCTTTTTTGCGCGGTTTTTTAGGCAAAATGCTTTTCAGCGGGGATGAAGTGATGAAGAAAGTGGGTGTGCTGAGTGGCGGAGAAAAGGTGCGCTGTATGCTCAGCCGTATGATGCTGCAGGATCCCAATGTGGTTTTACTGGATGAACCCACCAATCACCTGGACCTGGAATCCATTCAGGCTTTCAATGAGAGTATGATGAATTTTAAAGGAGTTGTTATGCTGACTTCTCATGATCATACCTTCCTGCAAACGGTTGCCAACCGGGTTATTGAGATCACGCCATCAGGTGCCATCGATCGTCTTATGACTTTTGATGAATATCTGACGGATGATCGTGTGAAGCAATTAAAAGAAACCATGTATTCGCAATCCCGGTTAGTGAGTGCCTGATTAAAATTTTCCCTTGGACTATATTATCCCCGCATCCACCCGCATCGGCCATGTGCATCTCAAAGTAGCGGACATCAACCGCTCCCTCCAATTCTATCATGACCTGCTGGGTTTCCAGATCGAACAGCGATATGGAACGGAGGCCGTTTTTATCTCAGCCGGAGGTTATCACCACCATATCGGCCTGAATACCTGGCATAGTAAAAATGGGCCACCCGCTCCCTTACGTTCAGCCGGTTTGTATCATACGGCCATTGTTTACCCGACCCGGAAGGATCTGGCGACCATCCTGAAACGATTGCTGGATGCCGGCTACCCGCTTACGGGTACGTCTGATCATGGCGTTTCAGAAGCGATTTATCTCAATGATCCGGATGGAAACGGCGTAGAACTTTACTGGGACCGGCCAAAGGAAGCGTGGCCCCGGGATGAAAAGGGCGAATTAACCATGGGAACAGAATCCCTGGATGTAAAGGGGCTATTGGCTGAACTGAACTCCTGAGCGCACAATAAATGCCCTGTTTCCGCATTTTAAGAAAAACCATTTTAGTTGATCAAATGGCTGCTTATAGGATTGATTTTCTGTGGGTTGTTGAATAAACTAAGCGCCCAGGCTCCTGGCTCCAAACCAACGGTTCCCTCAAAAATTTCGTCTAACCTCCATCACCGTTATATCCAGGTTCAAAACAGCCCCCAAAAACTGGATTCCCTGAGTCTCGTTCCAGGCAGTTTCATCGTTTCGGGCATATCAGACAGTTCCTATAAAATCGATTATGTGCATTCCACCCTCACCTGGATCCGGAAACCGAACCTGGATAGTGTCTATGTCCAGTACCGGCTTTTCCCTTACCAGCTGAATGGGGTAGTACAGCGACTGGATTATACCAAAGTGATGGATAAATTCTCCATCCAGCCGGGAGTCTACAACAAAGATTCAAAATACGACGAGGAGAACTTCTTCAATTTTGGCAATATCACTTACAATGGAAGTTTCGGCCGGGCCATCTCTTTCGGTAATGCGCAGGACGCGGTGGTTACTTCTAATCTGAACCTGCAGATTAGTGGCTACCTCGCGGATTCCATTGAGATCGCTGCTGCGATTACAGATAATAATATACCCATCCAGCCCGATGGCACAACGGCGGAACTCAGCGATTTTGACCAGATCTATATCCAGTTCAAAAAAAAGAACTGGGCATTGCGGATGGGCGATATTGACCTGCGGCAAACGGATAATTATTTTCTTTCTTTCTATAAAAGACTGCGTGGCGGATCTTTTGAAACCACTACCAAAATATCTGATCAGGCATCCAATCATTTTTTATTCAGCGGCGCCGTTGCCAAGGGGAAATTTAACCGGAATATTTTTCAGGGACAGGAAGGCAATCAGGGCCCCTACCGTTTACAGGGCGCCAATAATGAATTATATTTTATTGTATTGGCCGGAACCGAAAAAGTCTACCTGGATGGCGCTCTCCTGCAGCGGGGAGAGGACCAGGATTATGTGATCAATTACAATACGGCGGAGGTAAGTTTTACACCCCGGCGCATGATCACCAAAGACAGCCGTATCCAGGTGGAATTTGAATATTCGAATCAGAATTATCTGAATGTGAATTTATACCTGGCGGATGAAGCTCAGATCAATAAAAATATTCGCCTTCGCTTCGGTGTATTCAGCAATAGTGACGCCCGCAATTCTCCCATCAGCCAGACGCTGGATGCCGGCAGGAAAAAATTCCTGAATGAACTGGGCGACAGTATTCAAAATGCGTTTTATCCGGTGGCGCCCCTGGATACCGGACAGGCGGTAGGGCAGATTCTATACCGGAGGATTGACACGGTATACACGGCAGCGAACGGTTTGGTAACCCATGATTCGATTTTTATCGCTTCTAACGATCACGCCTATCCGCTGTATAACCTGGCTTTCTCTTCCGTCGGTCAGGGTCTTGGAAATTATATCCTTAATTCGCAGGGACTGAACGGGAATGTGTATCAATGGATTGCACCGGCGAACGGGGACCGGCAGGGACAGTTTGAAGCGGCTGAATTCCTCGTAACGCCCAAGACCCAGCAGGTGATCACGGCCGGGGTGGATTATAATCTGTCGAAGGAAACCCAGCTGACGGCGGATCTGGCGCGGAGCAAATATGATGTCAATACCCTTTCTACGAAAGACAAGGGCAATGATGCGGGCAATGCGACCAAGCTGACTTTAAAAAACCTTCACCTCCTCAAAAGTACATTTCCCGGTTCGGTGATCAGTTCTTATCTGACCTACGAATACAATGACATCCGGTTTCAGCCACTGGAGCCTATCCGCTCAGTGGAATTTCTCCGCGACTGGGGTCTGCCATTGCAATTGCCCAAGGCCAATGAGACTTTTTATAAAGCCGCGTTTAAGATTACCGACAAAGCCAATAATGAAATTCATTATGAACTGGCGGGATACAACCGGAATACGGATTTTACGGGTGTCCGCAATCTGCTGGGTCATACGCTGCATGTGAATGGCTGGAATTTTAATGATCAGATCAGTTATACGGTTGACCGCGGAACCATTTATAACGGATACCTTTTCCGACCGACCATCGATATTTCAAAAACGATGAAGAAATTCGGAAATTATACAGTAGGGATTAATTTTTCCATGGAACAGAATGTACAACGTTATCCGAAAACAGATTCTGTTTCCAATGATAGTTATTCATTCACCATTCTTCAGGCATACCTGAAATCGCCGGATAAAGCCCCAAACAAATGGGGTGTCAGTTATTTCTACCGGCAGGATGCCTATCCCTTTGGAACAAATCTGGCCCTCGCCAACCGGAGCCAGAATGTGAATGTCTATACCGAACTCACAAAAAATAAAAATGAACAGGTCCGCATCAATGCGACCTACAGAAGTCTGCAGGTCATCAATCCCAGCGTAAGTACACAACAGGCAGATAACAGTCTGCTCACACGCATTGAATATTCAATGCACGAATGGAAGAGCCTGCTGATGGGTAATATTCTTTATGAAGTGGGTTCGGGACAGGAACAGAAAAGAAATTATACCTATGTGGCGGTTCCTGCAGGAACGGGGCAATATACCTGGATCGATCTGAACAATGATGGCATTCAGCAACTGAATGAATTTGTGATCGCACAGTTTCCGGATCAGGCGACCTATATCCGGATATTCACGCCCACCAACGATTTCGTGAAAGCAAATTATAATACATTCAATTATAGTTTTTCTGTGAATCCGCGGCTCTTACTCGGAAATCACGCAGTCGGATTTAAAAAGTTCCTGTCGAATGTTTTTTTCCAGTCATCCCTGCAGTTGAATCAAAAAGAACTGGCCACCGGTTTTGTTGAACTCAATCCTTTTAATTCCCCGCTGAATGACACGTCCCTGATCAGCCGGAGTTCCATCTTCGTCAATTCATTTTCATATAATAAGCTGAATCCGAACTGGGGATTTGACATCAGCAATAACCGGAATGTCGCCAAGGCCTTATTAACTTTTGGGTATCAGACACAGACCTTGCAGGAATGGAGCCTGCGAACCCGTTGGAACCTCAATAAAAACCTGGTAGTGAATGCTGTTTTTAAAGACGGAACGAATTATTTGTTTTCGGACAATAAAAGTTTCGACAACAGCAACTATAATATTTCGCAGTATTCCATTGCGCCGGACCTGAGTTATACGCGGCGAGCCAATCTGCGCATCAGTATTGGGTATAATTATAATCCCCAGAAAAATGCAGCGCAGTACGGCGGTGAAACTTCTTTTTCAAGTTCCGTCATTGCGGGTGTCAAATATAATCTCGTTCAAAGCACGTCGCTGGAAGGAAGATTCACCATGAATGATATTCATTATAATGGTAATACCAATACGACCGTGAGTTATATCATGCTCGACGGCCTTCTTCCCGGAAAGAATTATATATGGGGCCTGGATCTCACGAAAAAACTGGGTAGTTTTCTCGAACTCAATGTCACCTACGAAGGCCGCAAACCCGGGGAAGGGCATGTGATTCATACGGGGAGAGCGAGTATAAGGGCGATACTTTAAGGTGTATGGTTTATGGTTTATGGTGGATGGTGGATAGAATTATATCCATACACCATCTACCATCCACCTTTTAAATGGTTCCGGTATTAAAACCTAAAGTGAAGTCCCGCCTGAATCGGCAGCGCATACAAACTATAGATAAATAAATCACTTTTGTTATTGAAATACTGACCGGTGAAACTGGCGCCGAGTCCCACATGGCAGGAGAAATAATACGCAACACCGAATTTTAATCCGGCGGTAAAATCTCCCTTCAGATTAGGATTCGTTGTGAGCACGGTACCCCCGTTTTCAATTTTTCCATTGGTCGGTATGGAATATCCAAACGAAACAGAAACGCTGGATTGAAATCCCACCTGTTTGCCAAAATTAAATTTACCAAAGAACTGTACCGGAATGATGGGTTTTCCCAGGTAAATGGTATTATATGTTCCTGGCGCTGATCCCGGATAATTCACATCATCCTGATAACTCAGGATCACATAGGAACCGGACAGGCCCAGTTGGAACCAGTGTGTCAGCATGCGGGATATTTCCAGGGTTCCGGTTAACTGGGATCCATTGGTCTGGGAATGTTGTGTAGGATCGTCGAATCTTGGAATACTATTGAATGATTTCCCGGCTTCAATGGAAATTTCCCACTTGTTATCGCACTCGGAAGCATATTTCATTTCTTTTTTATCAAACACCGTATCAGACAATACATAATGCACCGGATGAACGCTGTCTGTCTGCATCGAACTGTCACCCATCAGTGGAATACGGATCTGCACCAGACTGTCCCGGCAGATGCTGTACACTTTATAGCGGCTGGTCGAATCCAGTTTGGCCGGAATGACCAGTCTGTCTTTAAAATGGAGCAGGGTGTCTTTATATTTGGCAAGTTCATACGTGGTGTCGTATTTTTTCCCTTTGATTTCAGATGGAACAATATGGGCATGATAAAAATTCATTCGCAATTCCGCAATTCTTTTTATTGAATCTGTTTGCTGTGGTACGGCAATCACCGAAGATTTTACAGAAACCGTCTTACAACAGCTTCCCCCATTGATTCCCCCTCCACCACCCATGGTAACATCCACGCTGCCGTTTGGATAAAATGCATTTCCACAGGTAAACAGGATATATAAAAAACATCCGTCTTTATTGATAAGTTTCCACGCTTCAATTCCTTCCGCCGATTCACCGGCAGGACTCAGTTTGACAAAGAGATAATTGATCACATTGGTTTCCTTATTGTAGAAACCCAGGTTGCCAATGGTACCGGGGGTGATATAAACCTTTCTCACATTTTTTGCATTCAGGTCCTTATATCCATGCCAGAAACCGGAATTCCGGAGTAACTGATCGAAAGCCGGAAACGTGCGTGAATATTTTTTTCGCTGGGCTGAATCCTGAATGGATTGAATAAAGAGTTCAGCAGTTGTTATACCGTTCACCCGTTGAAGAAATGGAAACTGGGGATGACGGCCCAGAGGGTCCACAAATAGACGAGGCTCATTGTGTTTATCGAACAGGTATAATCTGGAATGCTGATAACAGGGTTTCTGGGCATAAATCGCACTGCAGGTAATTATCAATAACAAGGATAAATAGGCTCTCATCTACTGAAATTTTAGGTTGGGGACGATAGGGCCTGGCAGGATTGGATAAGTAACGTCAAAATACCGGATTTCTTATATTTATTCTGCCTGAATAATTGAAACATATAATCTTATAACAGGAACATCCCGTTTATTTCACCATTCATCTTTTTTATTCATTACTTCATGAGCAGATTTGAGGATGGCTTCCAGGGACAATGCAACATCCTGCTCCGTGGTAGCCCAGGAACTGATGCTGATGCGCATGGCTGTTCTACCCTGCCAGACGGTCCCGCCACACCAGCAGGTTCCATCCTCCTGTATTTTTTTTATCACTTCCAGAGTGGTTTCGGAATCTCCAAAACTGACCAGCACCTGATTGAGGACGACCTCATTTAAAATGGTATATCCTGCTTTGCTCAATCCGTCTGCAAATTGACGGGCACTCCGGCAACTGCCTTCGATCAAGCCGGCAAGACCTTTTTTGCCAAGTGATTTTAATGCGGCCCAAACAGGTATTCCGCGCGCTTCCCGGGACATTTCCGGAACAAACTGAAATGGGTCCCGTTTGCTCATTTCGGGCAGATAGGCTGCTGAAGAAGCAACGGCGCTAAAAAGAGATTGTGCATCCTTAACAAATACAAATCCGCTATCATATGGTACATTCAGCCATTTATGGGCATCGGTCGCCAGTGAATCTGCCAGCTCAATTCCTTTTACCAGGTGTTTGGTTCTTGGAGAAGCAGCGGCCCACAGACCAAATGCCCCGTCAACATGTACCCACACGTTCTCTTTCCTGTTCCTGCATATTTCTTCGATGGGATCACAGGCTCCGCTGTTCACATTTCCTGCCTGCAGGCATATGATCGTCGGACCCGTTGTGGCAGGTACTTTACCGGGAATCATTCTTCCCTGAGCATCTGATGCCACCCGGATGATCCTTTCTCTCCCGAATCCAATCAGGTTTAAGGCTTTTAAAATGCTTACATGTACTTCATTGCCGGTGATAACAGTAATCTCTGGTGCATGGAACAGTCCTCTGGCTTCTACATTCCAGCCGGCCTTCTGTAATAAATAATGCCGGGCAGCAGCCAGCGCAGTAAAATTCGCCATCGTGGCGCCGGTAACAAAACCGACGGCCGTTTGCTTCGGCAGTCCAAATATATCAAGCAACCAGGCACTACTTATTTCTTCCAGTAATGCAGCCACGGGCGACATGATATAGAGTCCTGCGTTCTGATCCCAGACATTCGCCAGGAGTTTGGCCATCATTGCGGCCGGCAGGGAACCTCCGTTGACAAATCCGAAATAGCGGCCTCCGGTAGATTTTACGGTTCCGGGAGAACCTTTCTCATCCAGTATTTGAAGTACTTCTTCCGGTGAAACCGGATCCTCCTGCAGGGGTTCATTCATTTTTTGCATTTCCTTTAAAGAATCGACAGATGGAAATACGGGATGCTGATGGATGCCGGACAAATAGTTTTCGGCTTTTTCAGCAAATTGATTCATGATATGCATGTACTGGAATTTATTTATTTCAACCCCTTTGAACAGGACCTTAAAGGTCGAAATAATTATGGCAGCAGGTATTGTTTATTAAAACAAAAAGCCGTCCCGCAATAAGCGGAACGGCTTTTTTATATAGTGAGCCTTAACCCTTAGCTAAATAAACCACCCTTTTTCAGATCTTTTGTATCTTCTCCAATTTTAAATCCATTATGGAAAATTTCAATCTTATAAGCGCCTACCTGGAATGGTGTGGTTTGTTTCCAGGCAAACTGAACGGATTTAGTCTTACCGGCTTCGATGTCTACAGGCACTTTAGCGGTAAAGATCTTATCTCCCTCATCACGGCTGGCGAAAGTTCCGGAACCCAGTGCAGGTACTGAGATGGGTTTACCATCAGGACCCGTGATACAAACATAAACATCGGTCTGGCCGGTTTGGGCGATACGATTGTTTACATCGAAAGAAATGATCAGCTTGTCTACTCTCTTGGCAGTTGTTGTAATTTTTTCCTTTCCGTTCTTACGGTCCTGAACCGGTGTAACAGAAATGTTTGAAGCGTTGAGTGTAGAAGCGATGTCAACCTTCTTTTCCAGGTCTTCTTTCTGGGTGGTTGTACTTGACAGATCAGAAGTTAATTTTTCTTTATCAGCAGTCAAAGCAGTTTTATCTGCAGTCAGCTGTGTATTCTGAGTGGTTAGTGTTGCTACCTGTGTCTGAAGATCGGTGATCTTCGTATTCAGATCTGCGATCAGCGATTTCGCTTTATTTAATTCAGCAACCGTTGCATTCTTTTTTCCGAGGATGCCCCTGATTTCCGCTTTCTTTTTAGCGATATCAGAATTTGCACCTGAAAGTTGTGTCTGTAAGCGGTTGTTCGTGCCAGTTAAAGAATCGAGGCGAACCAGGGCATCATCAAAATTCTTCTGTAATGCTCCTTTTTCGTCAGTTACTTTAGCGATCTGGGTTTGCTGGCTTTGCTGAACCTGTTCCTGTTTGTTATTATTCCATAACAAATAACCCCAGGTTCCAAGAAATCCTGCAGCCAGTAAACCGATAACCAGATTCTTGAAATCTTTCTTCGGAGGCTGGCTCTGAGGAGTCGCGGATGGATAATTGGTCGTGCTCATGTTTTTTTAGTTTATTTTAAAAATGTGATTTCATACGGGAAACCGGGATTAGCATGTTTCCATTTCCCAATTAGTCTAAAACCATGCCAATTTTTGCATTTTGCACCGGATTTGCCTCCATGTGCATTTCTAAATGACTAGTTATCAATGATTAATGGACATCGAACGTTGGGCCATTCCTTTAATCATAATTAATTAATCATTGCTAATTAAAAAATATCTTGCAGGCAAAACTGAAGAATTGAGCGCCGAACAGATCATGCGTGACTGGAAAAGAAAAATTTTTAAGCCCGTTTACTGGCTGGAAGGAGATGAAGAGTATTTCATTAACGAGGTCATGGACTTCGCTGAACATCATCTTTTGCCTGAAGAAGAAAAAGCGTTTAACCTGTCTATATATTATGGGAAGGATGCGGATTGGGCTGCGGTTGTGAATGCCTGCCGCCGCTACCCCATGTTTGCAGAACGTCAGGTGGTCTTACTGAAAGAAGCGCAGCAAATGCGGGACATCGCGAAACTCGAATCCTATATTCAGCAGCCGCTTGCCTCTACAGTGTTCGTGGTATCCTATAAAGACAAAAAAGTGGATGGCCGCGGTAAACTGGCGAAACTTTTAAAAGAGAAAGGCGAGATACTTTCTACAAAAAAGATGTATGATAATCAGCTGCCGGAATGGGTAACTGAATTGTTACGAACAAAGGGGTTGACCATTCATCAGAAAGCGCTCAGCCTTTTGCTGGATCATATCGGCAACGACCTGACCCGTATTAAGAGTGAGATTGAAAAAGTTCAGATCAATCTCGGGAACAGAAAAGCGATTCATGAAGATGATATCGAAAATTTTGTAGGTATCAGTAAAGAATTCAACGTGTATGAACTCCAGGCGGCGCTGGGAAAAAAGGATCTTTCCAAAGCGATCCGTATCATTCAGTATTTTGAAAGTAACCCGAAAGCGGCCCCCATCCAGTTGGTATTACCTGCGTTGTATAGTTTCTTCAGTAAGGTTTATATGGTATTTGGTATTCCTGATTCCGATGAGAAAACGACTGCCGCTGCGTTGGGGGTCTCTCCCTTTTTCGTTAAAGACTATATGACGGCCTATAAAAATTACGGATTTACAGGAACTGAAAATGCACTGCTGCTATTACATCAGTACAATCTGAAAAGTGTTGGCGTGGGTGCCGTGAATGTGGAAGATGGCGCGCTGATGAAGGAACTGGTGGTGAAGTTAGTGTGAGGAAAAAGTGTGAGAAGTATGTGAATTATAAGGAGTATAAGAAACTATTCATACTTCCAAATAGAACATCCGTTGTATTAAAACCGGACAGTGAAAACGTTTCCTCCAATATTTTTTTATTGATTAATAATAAGTTACAGCCTGGCATTCATTTGGTCCGAAAAACCAATAATAATTTTCCATGCTGAAAAATTACTTCAAAATCGCGTGGCGGCATGTTTACCACCATAAAGTATACACCCTGATTAATGTGACCGGGCTTGCATTCGGAATATGCGCCTGCCTTGTCATCTTCCTCATCAACAGTTACGATCTAAGTTTTGACCGGTTTCACCCGGAAGGGGACCGGATTTACCGGATCGTGGGTGAAAACCAGCAAAGCAATGGCGACAAGATGTTTTTAAATTCTCCGTTTAGCGACCTGGCCGGATTTCAACACGAGATTCCGGGATTTGAAGCTTCCTGTGGTTACCACCTGTATGGGCAAAGAACAAGTATACCTGTTGGAGGGCAACCCGATAAAAAATTTAATGGCGATTTAGAAAACGGTGGCATCGCCAGTATCATAACAGGGCCTTCCTATTTTGACATATTCAAATACCAGTGGCTTTCGGGCAATGCCGCAGGTTTAAATGAACCGTTCAGGGTGGTACTGACGGAATCCCGGGCCCGTCAGTATTTTGGGAACCTGCCTCTGAATAAAATGATCGGGAAAACAGTCATATATGATGATTCATTAAAAGTGACGGTTTCAGGCATTATAAAAGACTGGACAGGCAAAACAGATTTCGGTTACACTGATTTTATTTCTCTCCCAACGGTTACCCATAGTTTTCTGAAGAACCGGATTCCCACGGAAGACTGGAGCAGCCTGAGCCCACACCAGTCGCAGGCTTTTGTTAAATTGTCTGCTGGCACGTCTGTTTCGCAAGTCAACCAGGCTTTTGCAGCCTACATTAAAAAAAATATAAAACTGAGAGAACCGGGATCGAAGCTGAGTATGTGGCTTCAACCCATAACGGATATTCATTTTACGCCGGATTTTCACAGGGGCGATGATGGGGACAACCAGTTCAGGAAGGCTTACCTTCCTGTCATATATGCAATGATGGGTGCCGCCCTGTTTATATTACTGATCGCCGCCATCAATTTTATCAATTTATCCACAGCCCAGTCTATCCGTCGCGCGAAAGAGACAGGTATAAGAAAAGTTTTAGGAAGCCACCGCACAGGACTTGTGTTCCAGTATCTGACGGAAACATTTGTACTCACACTGATAGCGGTTTTTATTTCTGTTTTACTTGTGCGGCCCGTTCTTTCTCTTTTCAGCGATTACATTCCAGGTGGAGTCATTTTCATTTTAAACACTTCAACCGTTATTTTCCTGATTTCAGTTTTGGTGGTTACCACTTTGCTGGCAGGTTTTTATCCGGCCATTGTTTTATCGGCTTATTTACCGGTGCAAAGCCTGAAAGGAACCGGCACGGCATCCAGGGAGAAAGGGTATCTGAGAAAATCACTGATTGTTTTTCAATTCAGTATTTCGCTCATCTTTATCATCGCCACCCTCATCATCGGCAATCAGATCCGTTATATGCGGGACAGTGACAAGGGATTTAAAACGGATGCCATTGTCAATATCAGAAAAGTCTGGAGAGACCACAGCAACAAGGCAAACGCACTTGCAGAAACCATCAAACGGATTTCAGGTGTGGACCAGGTGATCCTGGAAACCTTTGCACCGATGGGTTTTCCGCATATGATGGGGAATATAGAATTTAAAAACAAGGATGATATAAAACTGCAGGTTTCACTTCAGCCGGATAATGAAGGCTTTATTCCGTTCTATGGAATGAAAATACTGGCCGGGAGAAATTTATTTCACAGCGACAGCCTGACGGAAATAGTAATCAACCAAACCTGTTCAAAAAGTCTTGGTTTTGCGACCCCGGCAGAAGCCCTTGGCAAACAGATCACCTGTTGGAACGGGAAAGTCTATCCGATTGTGGGTGTGGTGGCAGATTTTCATGAGAATTCCTTTCACGAACCGATGAGACCGGTTGTGATTGCTCATAACCCCGATCAGGAAAAAGGCATTGCGATCAAACTGGCTACCAAAGGCATGCAGGCAGAGAATGCAAAAGTTATCCTGGCACAGGTAGAGAAAGAATGGAAAAAGGTATATCCGGAAGAATATTTTCAGGCAGATTTTTTGAACGAATCCATCCGATGGTTGTACGACCAGGAAACCAAAACAGCCTGGTTAATGAATGCCATCATGATAATAACCATTTTTATTTCCTGCATGGGTTTATTTGGACTTGCGATGTTTACCGCCGAACAACGCACCAAAGAAATTGGCATACGAAAAGTACTGGGTGCAACTGTGACCAATATTATGACGCTGCTGAGTAAGGATTTTGTGATGCTGGTCATCTTTTCACTGTTGGTAGCCTCTCCGGTTGCCTGGTATTTTATGAACCGCTGGCTGGGTGATTTTGCTTACCGGATTCAAATCAGGGGGTGGGTCTTTATATTGGCGGGAACCGTCGCTGTTTTCATTGCGTTGATTACAGTCAGTTTCCAGGCCCTCAAAGCGGCGGTTGCGAACCCGGTAAACAGTTTACGTACGGAATGATTTCAGCTTGCATTGGATTTATCCAATGCAAGCTGAAATTTTAACTCCTCCAGTCCACTAAACTTCTGTTCGCTCCGGAGGAATTTCTTTACAAATACATTCAGTGACTTACCGTAGATCATCCGGTCGAAATCAAAAATATTCACTTCGATCATTCTTTTCGAACCATCCACAGTTGGCCGGAAGCCGATATTCATCATGGCGCGGTATTTTTTTTCCGGTTCGTCTGAAACCAGCACATCAACTGCATATACACCATCACCAGGAATCATTTTGGATTTATCTTCTGTTACGAGATTGGCCGTGGGGTAACCAATGGTTCTGCCCAATTTATTTCCTTCCACCACTTCGCCGCTGAAGAAATAAGTATAACCCAGTAATTGATTGGCGGTTTCCATATCGCCATCTCCGATGGCTTCCCGGATACGGGTGGAGCTCACTGAAATAGAATCGAGCAGGTGTGCCGGAATTTCCAGTAATTGATAATGGTATATGTCGGACTGCTGTTTGAGTAGTTCATAATTTCCGGCCCGGCCCTTTCCAAAATGATGATCATATCCGATGATCAGGGTATGTGGCTGAAAATAACGCACCAGGAACTGACTGATATAATCTTCCGGGGAAAGCTGGGCAAATTTTTCGGTAAAGGGAACAATCACCAGATTATCTATCCCGGTATCAGAAAGCAGTTCAATTTTTTCATCCAGGGTATTGATCAGCCGGATACCGGAAGCGGCTTTAATGATCGTTCGCGGATGCGGATCAAACGTGATGATCACCGTTTCTCCATCCGTTTCTACGGCCCGTTTTTTCATCTGGGTAATCACCTGCTGATGTCCGGTATGAACGCCATCAAAGGTTCCGATCGTGAGTACGGCATTTCGAAAAAGGGGTAAACGGTCAGTGTTCCTGTAAACGAGCATAAGTAAAATCTGGTGCGAAATTATAAAATCGCGCCATATGAATTAAAATTTTTGCTTTTCGTTTGCCGGCGCTGCGTTTCTTAGCTTTGCGCCAATTCTAATTGGTTATTTCTATGTCTTTATATTCCAGACGGGGGGTCTCTGCCCAGAAAGAGGAAGTTCATCAGGCGACAGCCAGCCTGGACAAGGGGCTTTACCCTTTCGCCTTTTGTAAGTTATATGAAGATTTTTTGGGAAATGACCCGGAATGGGTGAATATCATGCATGCCGATGGGGCAGGCACCAAGAGCATCCTGGCCTATTTATACTGGAAGGAAACGGGCGATATGTCAGTCTGGAAAAACATTGCCCGCGATGCGGTGGCTATGAACCTGGACGATCTTCTATGTGTCGGGATTTATGACAACCTGCTGTTTTCATCAACGATTGACAGGAATAAATCGAGGATACCGGGGGAAGTGCTGCAGTCTATTATTGAAGGTACCCAGGAATTTTTTGATGAATTGAAGACTTATGGTGTAAACATACATTTCCTCGGCGGGGAAACGGCCGATGTCGGCGACCTCGTGCGCACGATTGCCGTGAACGGCACCATGACCACCCGCTGGCTGAAATCAAAAATTATTACGAACGAACGGATTGCTGCCGGCGATGTCATCGTGGGCATTTCCAGTAGTGGCAAGGCAAAATATGAGCAGTCATATAATAGCGGGATCGGAAGTAATGGCCTGACCAGTGCGCGGCACGATGTGCTGGAATCCAGTTATGGCCATTTTTATCCGGAGTCCGTAGAACCGATGCTGGATAAAGACGTAATCTATACCGGCAGCCATAAAATGACCGATCTGGTAAAAACAGAAACAGGGGAGGAAATGCCGGTGGGCAAACTGCTTTTAAGTCCGACCCGGACCTATGCGCCGGTGGTAAAGGCGCTGCTGGAAAAGCATTTTGACCGGATACACGGCATGATCCACAGCAGCGGGGGCGGACAGACCAAATGTCTGAAATACCTGCCCGCTCCGATGCGTGTGGTAAAAGACAACCTGTTTACACCGCCTGTTATATTTGATCTCATCCGCCAATCTTCGGGTGCGGATGACCGGGAGATGTACCAGGTATTCAATATGGGGCAGCGCCTGGAGATCTACACAGATCCGTCCGCTGCCGATTCTCTGATTGATCTGATTCAGGGTTTCGGAATGGAAGCCCGCGTGATCGGCCGGGTAGAGGCTTCTGACAAAAAAGAATTAATGATTGATACCGGGAAAAATAAAATTGGGTATTAAAACTTATTGTAAGCTTTCAAGTCTTTTTTTAGCATATCGGTACAGTTTTTTCTCTTCAGCCGTTTCCCGATGACAGACCCGAAGAAATTTCAGGTAATATTTTTTAGCCATTTTATAATCTTTCAGATTTTCGTCGTACAAACGTCCGCCATAATACAGCATCAGTGGATTTTTAAAAAGATAATACGCCGTATCATAACACGAGATGGCTTTTTTGTAATTTTTAATTGACTCGTAATTCCTTGCCAGACTAAAATAATAAAGTTCTGAAGTTTTGGAAATGGAAAACCCAAGGCATTTTTCAAGTAATTGATTGCTGAGTACCCGGTTATTTAATTTGGCCCAGGATATGGCCTCATAATAATATGTTGATTCGGTAGCGAGGCTGTTGGAATCCATGATCTCACATACCCGGATACAATCGGGGTAATTGTACAGGCTGAAATAAGCGAATACCAGCTTAGGTAATATTTTAACTGATAATTCGCCCAGATCAATGAGCTTTTCACCCGGTGCAATGATGCCCCGGTAATTTTTTGAATTATACGAAGACTGGATAAGCAATTTCAGATAGCTGAGGTTCGCAGAATCTTTTTGCAAACCAATATGCAGTATGCTGTCAGCCTTTTTATAATTGCTGTCAATAATTAAATTTTCTGCATAACCGATAATATTTTTCGGATCATCCGGAGACAGCTGATAAGCGTACTGGTAATAAAGCAGGGCAGAATCTTTCAGTTGTTGCTGCCTGTAAATTCCGCCCATTAGTCTGTAATAAGAAGCCCGGCCCGGAACCAGACGAATCAGGCGTCGTATATAAGACACGGCTTCCGGGAACTGATTTTTGCCTATATAGATATTTGCCAGCCATTGATTGGCTGGTATATTGTTTGAATCGACAGACAATATTTTCCGGAAACAGGGTTCGGCTTTTCGCCGGACATCATTCATATAATATGCGTAACCCAGATAACTGAGCACCTGCAGATTATTCGAATCTTTTAAATATTCCGGTTGTAAATAATCAATCGCCTCTTCAAACTGCTGATTTTGGAAATATTCGGTAATTTTTTCCCTGTCAACCGATTGGCCATTCAGCGGCAGCACAAATGATACGATGACAATAATAAATAGCAGGAATCTGATCATTTCATTTAGATCGGTGATCTGGTTGTGACAGAAGATCTATTGTGCCTCCAGTTTGTAGTTGATGGGTTGTAAGTGCCAGGATTCAACGATTAAACCGTTTTGCTTTGCAGGAATCCATTTGCCGCTTCCTTTGATCACATTCACGGACACATCCCGCAATTCTTTGGGTCCACTCACAGCGTGAATATTCGTAACCGCTCCGGTTTTCTTTACAATAAATTTCACCAAAACCTGGCCCTGGATTTCTTTATTTACAGCGGCTTGTGGATAATCCAGATTCTTTTGCAGGTAGCTATACCATGCCTGTTGTCCTCCGGGGTATTCCGCTTCGACTTCTACTTTTGTAAAAACGAGGTGATTGGGATTAGCTGTATCAGGATGGTTCATCTCTGCATGGCGTGAAGAATCAGATTTCATATAGGTGGACGACTGAGCCGCGTATTTCCTGATTCCCTCCAGAATGTCGCGGGCAATTTTTTCCTGGTTCTTTTCATCCTGTAAATAAGCCAGATCCGAATTGTTATCCATATAACCGCATTCGATCAGGATGGATGGCACCGTTGCGTTATCCAATACCTGAATCACGCCTTTTCTTTCTTTTAATTCAGAAGCTATCTTATAATCGGGCTTTATATAATCTGTAATAATAGAGGCCAGCTTAACTGAACCTTCGTGCACTTTATTTTCAATGGAGGGAATATAAATATCGAAGCCTGAATATTTTTCCTGCTCCATATTCCCTGCTGTCGAATTCGTATGAATGGAAATGAACAGGGAAGCGTTTTCCTTTTCAGCCAAATCTGTCCGGTATTTCAATGAGTGTGAAATATTTTCTCCCTTGCCCGAAAGTTCATCATTTTCACGGGTCATGACCACTTCGATATTATATTCCCCGGACATTTCCTGTATTTTTTTTGCGATCAGGAGATTGATGTTTTTCTCAGTGATGCCATTCTTGATGGTTCCGGCATCCACGCCACCGTGTCCGGCATCAATGACCACGCGAATTGTTTTATTCGAATGCAAATAAACAGGGTTTCGTAATTTAAATGAAAACATACCGAGTAAAATAAGGATCAGGGGCAGGATCATGAAACGGCCCAGTAATCCCTTTGAGTTTTTTGGAGATTTCGTCATCATAGTGATTCTTCTTTTAATTTGGTTTTTAAAAAATGGATTGGTAATCGGTATCGGAGAACCCGGAGTATTTAATAATAGCAGACTGGCATAAGCATATGAATCTGAAACGGCAGCCACATATGCATCAGCCCCATATTCATGAATGGCTTTTAATTCTTTATGAATCAGATGATGGAATGGATTAAACCAAATGACTATTGAAACCATTTCCATGATCACCATATCCATGGAATGATTTTGTTTGACATGGAAAAGTTCATGACGCAGAATTTGTTTGCCGGCGTCACCGTTCAGATCCATCTCATTTCCCCAGAAAATGGAATTAAAAAAAGAAAAGGGAGTGCCTTTTTCTGATACGAAATAAATAGTCGCTTCCGGCAATTTGAGAAAGGGTTTGTTTTTCCGGAGCCGGATCAGCATATGGATGGTTTTTACAAAACGGAAAAACAGAAATAAGCTGAAACCAAGAGATAAAAGGATGAGTAATGATTGCAAGGGTATCATATTTCCATGCGTCTTATTTCCGTAAATGGTCACTGCTTCTTCGAAAGATCCCGGACCCACTCCAAGCAAACGGATGGGCAATCCTGCAGAATGCTGATTCCAGAAGGAAGGCATGTTCAAATGCAGGGCGGGCAGTAAAAAACTGATAAATGGGATACTCAGTAAAAAGAGCCGGTTGAACTGGTGAAAAGCCCTGTTGCGAAGAAAAAGCCAGTAATAACAAAACAGCAAACCGGAAATGAGAACGGTCTTGATGATATAGATCAATAGGATCATGGCTTTAAATTTTTGGCTGATTGAATTTGTTGTAGAAGCTGCTCCAGTTCCGCTTCGCTTAGTTTCTGATCGCTGATAAACTGAGAGACCAGGCGGGCATGCGATCCGTTGAAATATCCCTTGATTAGCTGGTTCGCTGACTTCTTCCCATATTCTGCCTGGGAGATGAGGGTTTTATAGAGATTGTTCCGTCCGTGTACGGTGTATTCCACAAACCCCTTCTCTACCAGGATTTTTAAAATGGTCGCGATGGTATTGGAATGGGGTTTTGGCTCCGGCGTGGAATCAATGATTTCTTTTAAGAAGCCTTTTCCCAGCTTCCAGAGCACCTGCATGAGCTGTTCTTCGGCTTTTGTTAATGTTTTTTGCGAATTCATTTTTTAAGGTTGATAGTAGATGGTGGATGGTGTATGGATTCCATTAACCATACACCTTAAACCATTCACCAAATTATAACTAGTTTCTTAGTTTATCCACCAAATATATAACTATAAAATTAGTTTTACCAAATTTTATGTTTTTTAATTCGGGAAAGGTTATGAAGTTCCACAATTGGGTATTACTTTTGTGCCAGTACACTGCGGAACACATTTAATCTTACCCTTATCAACTTTTCCGCCTTTTGCATTGTTATATCGTTGATTCATACCCGGCCAACAGATTGTCCACTAATTATTATTACCCATTATGAGGCAACTTAAAATTGCTACCCAGATCACTAACCGCGACTCGCAGGCGGTAGAGAAGTATTTACAGGAAATTTCAAAGATCTCCATGATTACGCCGGAGGAAGAAACCATTCTTGCCCAGCGGATTAAGATGGGTGATCAGAAAGCGCTGGATAAACTGGCCCAGTCCAACCTGCGTTTTGTGGTTTCCGTTGCCAAGCAATACCAGCACCAGGGCCTTTCCCTGAGTGACCTCATTAATGAAGGGAATCTGGGATTGATCAAGGCCGCCCAGCGCTTTGATGAAACCAAGGGTTTTAAATTCATTTCTTACGCCGTTTGGTGGATCCGCCAGTCTATTCTGCAGGCTTTGGCCGAACAGGGTCGTCTGGTTCGCCTTCCCCAGAATAAAATCGGTACCTATAATAAGGCAAATAAGGCCTATATGGCTTTCGAACAGGAACACGAACGTGAACCGAGTACGGAAGAACTGGCTGAATTGCTGGAAATGAGCGAAACAGAAATAAACAATATTTTCCAGAGCAATACCCGTCACAGTTCGCTCGATGCACCGGTGCATGAAGCAGAAGATGTGGCCATGGGTGATCTGCTGGAAGGGGGTGACGATACGGATGATGATGTGATGAAAGATTCCCTGCGGGCTGAAATCCGCCGGGTGTTGAAATCACTGAGTCCCCGGGAAGCAGAGATTGTAAATGCTTATTTCGGACTGGATGGTGAAAATGGTGTAACCATTGAACAGATCGGACAGAAATATGACCTGACCAAGGAAAGAATCCGTCAGATCAAGGAAAGAGCGATCAAACGCCTCCAGAAAGCCCGTTACAGCAGTGCACTGAAAGCATATCTGGGATAATGAATAATTATTAATAAAAAAGGCCATCCCGCTAAATAAGGGATGGCTTTTTTAATTTCCGGCAGGGTTAACTTTGTGTCATGGTCCGTACTATTTTCAAATTTTCTAATTTCCTCATTCTCCTATTTTTCCTCCCTTCCTGCGAAAAGGACATCAATATCAAACTGGATCCGACTACGACGAACGTAGTTGTAAATGCATCCATAGAAAATGGAATTTATCCCGTGGTCGCATTATCCAGAAGCCTGGACTATTTCAATAAAATAGATCCCCATGTACTTTCTGCCTCTTTTATTCATGATGCCATCGTCACCATGTCGAATGGTTCGTTAGAAGGCCAGCTCACGGAAGACAGTCTCCCGAGCGGAAGTCCGGACCTGGAGATTTATTTTTACACTTTCAAAGCAACGGATCCCGGGCCCACATTTCAGGGGGAATTCAATACGGCCTATACCCTGAAGATGGTGGTGGATAATAAGACCTATACCGCGACCACGACCATTCCGCCCCTGTTGAAATTCATTGATAGTTTATGGTGGACCCCGGCACCGGATTCTGAAAAGGATTCCGGTCTGGTGAATGTGAAAGCTAAAATTACCGATCCGCCCGGATACGGGAATTATACCCGGTACTATACCAGTGTAAATGGCGGCATTTTCTTTCCGGGACTGAATTCAGTATTTGATGATCAGATTACGGACGGCACCACCTATACGGTCACGGTTCCGCAAGGGGTAAACCGGAATGTACCCATCGACTTTAATACCTATGGGTTTTTCAATATGGGCGATTCAGTGATCGTTAAAATGGCAAACATAGATAAGGGAACCTTCGATTTCTGGCGTACCATGGAATACAACTACCAGAGTGTTGGAAATCCGTTTTCTACCCCGACAGAAGTGCTTTCAAATGTTTCGAACGGAGCCCTGGGGTATTTTGGCGGATATGCGGCCCAGTATAAGCCCCTGATTATTCCCAAATAACCAGTCATCTGCACGACCTTCCGTATCAACATTTACAATTAAATTTGCTGCCCAATCAAGCTCAAAGCTTAAGGCTTAAGGCAATTCAATAATGACACGAAATTGAAATCGCTGGTAAACAATTATGGAAAATAAAGAAACAGAAAAAGTTCATTGTCTGATTATCGGATCAGGTCCTGCCGGTTATTCGGCGGCGATTTATACTGCCCGCGCCAACCTGAAACCCATATTGTATCAGGGAATACAACCGGGTGGTCAGCTGACGATCACAACGGAAGTGGAGAATTATCCGGGCTATCCCAATGGTGTACAGGGGCCCGAAATGATGGTGGAATTTGAGAAACAAGCGATGCGCATGGGAGCGGATGTCCGGTTCGGTCTGGCCACCCGGGTTGATTTCTCCAAACAACCCTACAGGGTCTGGATCGATGATGAAAAACTGATAGAAGCTGATTCAGTCATCATCGCCACCGGTGCTTCTGCAAAATGGCTGGGTCTTCCCAGTGAAGAAAAGCTAAACGGGTATGGAGTGAGTGCATGTGCCGTTTGTGATGGATTTTTTTTCAAAGGAAAAGAAGTGGCCATCGTCGGTGCCGGTGATACAGCAGCCGAAGAAGCTTTGTATCTGTCAAAACTTTGTACGAATGTACATATGCTGATCCGGCGGGATCAGATGCGCGCATCCCAGATCATGCAACAACGGATACGGGAATCATCCAATATTAAAATATACTGGAATACAGGAGTAGAAGAAATACTCGGAGATACCCGCGTAGAGGGGGTACGTATAAAAAATTCGGGTACCGGTAAAACAGAAACCATTCCTGTGAATGGATTTTTTGTCGCCATCGGTCATGAACCCAATTCTGCCATATTCAAAACATGGCTGGATATGGATGAGACAGGATATATTAAAACCATTCCCGGAAGTACCAAAACAAATATCGAAGGCGTTTTTGCTGCGGGCGATGTGCAGGACCGGATTTACAGACAGGCTGTAACGGCTGCCGGCAGCGGATGTATGGCGGCCCTGGATGCTGAGCGATGGTTGTCGCTGCAGCCGAAATAGAATTCTCAAATTTGTTCCTATGATCACCATTGAACTTCAGAACCTGATCTTTCATGAACACCATGGCATCTATGAGGAAGAGCGGAAAGTGATGAATTCATTTGAGGTCAACCTGCAGGTTTCTTTTCCCGAATCCGCCCCCGTCTTCGAGCGGGTTTCTGATACCATCAGTTATGTTAATTTATTCCGGGTCGTCCAGGAAAAAATGAAGGATCCTGTATTTCTTTTGGAAAAAATCTGTCAGGGTATTATCTTAAGCATCAAACATCAGTATCCTGCCGTATCCGAAATTAAAATAAGTATTTTTAAATTACAGGCACCCATAGAACATTTTGTCGGGAGGGTAGGGGTTACGATGCACCGTTCATTTAAGGATTAGTTATGCTTCGACTGCTTACCTTATTTATTGGCTTTTTCCCTTGCCTGTTATTTTCACAGGATTTAAATCAGCTCCTGAGGGAGGCGCAACAACAGGAATCGCAATTTCATGAAAGCGAAGCCTTTCTTAAATTTGCTGAAGTTGTAAATAAGGATCCTGCCAACCTGCTGGCACTTTGGAAATGCAGTGAACTGTCTTCCCGTATCGGAGCACGTCAGGCGGATAAAGAAAAAATGCGTCCCTATTTTGTGGCTGCACGGAATTATGCGACCGCTGCCCTACGCGTGAATCCAAATTCAACAGATGCAAACTTTGTAATGGCGCTTGCCCTGGGAAGGGTCTCTCTCATTTCAGGGTCCAAAGAGCGGGTCATGCTGGCTAAAGATGTGAAATTTTATGCTGAAAACGCGATCCGGCTGGATCCGGATAATTTCAGGGCCTATCATATTCTCGGCCGGTGGAATTATGATGTGAGTAATCTGAACCTGGCTGAAAAATCCTTCGCCAGAATTTTTTATGGAAAAATACCTTCCGCCACACTGGAGGAAGCGATCGCCGATTTTGAAAAAAGCAGTGCAATCAGCCCCGGGTTCATCCTGAATTATTATGAGCTGGCCAGGTCTTATCACCGGATGGATGATAATAAAAAAGCGATCGCCAATCTGCGCATCCTCCTGGGACTGCCCAATATGATGTACGATGATACCCGCGTAAAAGCAATTGCCCGCCAATTGCTCACCCAATGGCAATAAGCCCTGTTCCAGTCACTAAATTGTAGTATTATTGCGATCCGTTTATGACCATCAGACCAGATTTCGATATACATAATGAAGATCCTGCTGCCGAGGATGCAAGTCAGTGCCGGTTGCTCATTGAAGTCGGTTCCTGCTCCCTCATTTTTATTTTATTGAATGTTCGAGGGATGCGACCCGTTGCCATCCGGGTCTTTCAATGGCCCCAGCCGAAATCGGAAGACGCTGCATCCGTTCTTCGGGACATCCTGGAGTCTGATCCGATTTTAAACCTGTTTCAGGCCAATGAAGTCTTCCTGGTATATAATTTCCCCGAGAGTAACCTGGTTCCTGAGAAATTTTTCAGCACAGATATGACGCGGTCCGTTACAGATCTAATGTATGGCAACCTGAATCACGACCTGGTCCTGGATGAAAAAGTACCCTGGTTTGAATTTCACAATGTATACCGCGTACCATCCGGAATACACTTTCTGATGCAGGAAAAATTTAAAACGGCCAGGTACTGGCATTTTTACAGCCTTCAGCTGAAATGTTACAAAATGTTTACAGCCAGAGAAGAACCTTCTTTTCTGAAGGCGTTTTTCTATCCGGATAAAATGATCCTGATGGCGTGCAAAGGCGGACAGCTTCAGCTTATTCAGCATTTTACTTACCAGGATTCAAAAGATGTTTTATATAACCTGCTGAACACCTGTTATCAGCTCGATATGAACCGGCAGGAACTGATACTGGAACTTTCCGGCATGATAGACAAATCATCGGCTCTTTACGAGGACCTGGATTTATACTTCCTGAACATCCGCTTCGACGGTATGGAAGACAGTATCAAAATGACGGATGAACTCATGCAATATCCCAATCATTTTTTCGCATCTCTTTTGAAAATGTCCATATGCGTATAATCGGAGGTGAATGGGGCGGAAGAAAAATTCATCCGCCTTCCAGAATGCCTTATACCCGGCCTACTACGGATATCGCGAAAGAAGGATTGTTTAATATCCTACAATCCAATATTGAATTGGAAGGCATGAAGACCCTGGATCTTTTTGGAGGAACCGGCAGTATCAGTTTTGAACTGGCTTCCCGCGGAGCGACCGATCTGACCATCGTGGAAAAAGACACCCGGATGCTTGCATTCATTCATGAAACATCCGAAGGCCTGGGTCTTTCCCGTTTGAAAGTGGTATCCTCTGACGTGTTCCGTTTCCTGAAAAACACAAAAGAACAATACGATTTCATATTTGCAGGACCTCCGTATGCGCTTGAAACCATCGACCAGCTCCCTGAATATATTGTCAGCCGGAATTTATTAAAAGAGAAAGGCTGGTTCGTTCTTGAACATACACCCCGGAACCGGTACAGCGGGTACCCTTTTTTTGTAACCGAAAGAAATTACGGCACTACAATTTTTTCCATTTTTATTAATAAACCGGCATGAGGCCATTGTTCATCAGCGGTATTGGTACCGGAATCGGAAAAACAATCAGTGCAGCCATACTTACTGAAGTTTTAAAAGCAGATTACTGGAAACCTGTGCAGGCAGGATATAAACCGGGAACCGACAGCTCCCTGCTGGCTTCCCTTCTCAGGAATGGAGAATCTGTTATTCATCCGGAAACCTATACGCTGCGACTGGCTGCCTCACCACATATTGCAGCGAGAAATGAAAACCGACGGATTGAACTCAGTCGCATCGTTTCTGATTTTAAGGGGATGAATAATAATCGTCCGCTGATCGTGGAAGGGGCCGGCGGACTCCTGGTACCCCTGAATGAAAAAGAATTTGTCATTGACCTGGTAAAACAACTGGATGCCAGACTGATCCTCGTCAGTCGGAATTATCTGGGCAGTATTAATCATTCCCTGATGACGGCAGCCCTTTGCCGTTCAGAAGGGCTGGACGTGGCCGGCTGGATCTTTAACGATCAGTACCTGAACTATGAACAGGAAATTTCCAACTGGTCGGGATATCCGGTCCTGTATTCCCTGCCCTTACTGGATCCTCTCTCTAAAGAATCCGTTTCCCGGGCAGCCCGGGAATTCCCGCCAGGGGGAATCCGTTATCTTTATCCGTCGTTATGATCAATCTAAACTATCCGTTATTTAAGCCGGTCAGGATGCTGCTGCTTCCTTTTTCCCTGGTTTACGGATTGATCGTTTATTTCCGGAACTGGATGTATGACAGGAAAATCCTCCGGTCCGCTTCTTTTAACCTGCCGCTGATTTGTGTGGGAAATCTTTCTATTGGCGGAACCGGTAAATCACCCATGGTTGAATTCCTGATTTCAAAATTGAAACAAACTTTCCAGGTGGCTGTTCTCAGCCGGGGCTATAAAAGAAAAACAAGCGGGTATGCGCTGGCAACCAGGGAAAGCACGGCGCTTGAAATCGGTGACGAACCCATGCAGTTCTTTAATAAATTTCCCGACGTAACAGTCGCCGTTGGTGAAGAAAGAATCGTGGCCATTCCGCAATTGCTGCACGACAAACCAACTACCCAGGTCATCATCCTGGACGATGCATTTCAGCATCGTTCTGTTACAGCAGGTTTCAATATCCTGCTGACAGATTTTAATAATTTATATACGCGGGACTGGTTCCTGCCGACCGGCGATCTCAGGGACCAGACCAAAAGCGCCCGGCGGGCCGATATCATCCTGATAACAAAATGTCCGCAGGATCTTTCGCTCGCGGAAAAAAACCGGCTGGTCAGGGAAATCAACCCTGGAACACATCAGCAGATTTTTTTCACAGCCATATCATACGGACAGCCATACCAGGTAGTTACCCGGGAAAATTGGATATCCGCGAAAGGCACTGAGGTTTTGCTCGTGACGGGCATTGCCAATCCGGGTCATTTGAAGAAACACCTCGAGGAAAATTTCAACGGATATGATGAACTGGCCTTTGGTGATCACCATATATTTACCATTGATGATCTCAATTATATATTGAAAAGGTTTGATCAGATCCAGTCGCCGGGGAAAATCATCATGACGACCGAAAAAGATGCTGTTCGCCTGCAGAAGTTTTCTCTGCAATTGCGCGGCCTGCCCGTTTTTGTAATGCCGATCCAACCGGTATTTTTATTTTATGAAGAAAATCAGTTTACGCGCTTAATTGCTACATTCATTCAGGATTTTCCTGGTCAATCTTAACGAGTTATGGGTCATAAACATATAGACAAGAAAAAAAAGAAAGCAAATGAATTTTTACACCGGGGGGTACTCGAAGTTACCCGCTCCGGAATGGGTTTCGTTATTGCCAAAAATCTGGACCGGGATGTGCTCGTCCGCCCAAATGATTTCAATACGGCCATGCACGGGGATACCGTGCTGGTAAAAATAACGCAGACAAAGGGCGGCAACAGCCGGGTACAGGGTGTGGTGGATTCGGTGATTGAAAGAAAACAAACCGATTTCCCGGGTCATATTGAAATGGGGGAAGGCTTTGCTTTTTTTATTGCAGAAACTGCACGACCGATGACAGACGTATATATTCCGTTAACAAAATTAGCCGGTGCAGTAAATAAAGACCGGGTGATCGTCCGCATTACGGATTGGGGAAAAAACAAAAAGCCACAGGGAGAAGTATTACAGATCCTGGATGAATCGGATGAAAACGACCGGGTCATGAAAGAGATCTTACTTGAAAACGGGTTTGCCATTGTATTTCCCGAAAAAGTACTGGAAGAATCAGCCGCTCTGCCGGAAACCATGGCTCCGGCTGATCTGGAAGGCAGGAAAGATTTCAGAAACGTGCTGACACTCACCATTGATCCGGCCGATGCGAAAGATTTTGACGATGCCATTTCCTTCCGGAAATTAAAGGATGAAATTTTTGAAATCGGTGTGCATATTGCTGATGTGAGCCACTACGTAAAACCGGGAACGGCACTCGATGATGAAGCCTATGAAAGAGCGACATCGGTCTATCTTCCTGACCGGGTGAATCCTATGTTGCCTGAAAAGATTTCGAATGAACTCTGTTCACTCCGGCCCCATGAAGACAAACTTTGTTTTTCTGCCGTTTTTCATATTACCCATAAAGGAGAGATAAAAGAATACTGGATCGGCAGAACGGTTATTCATTCCGATCACCGGTTTGCCTATGAAGACGTACAGGAAATCATTGATAATAAAAAAGGGGAATACATGGAAGAAATCGGCATCCTCCATGAAATCGCCCAGCGTTTCCGGAAACAGCGGATTAAAAAAGGGGCCATCAATTTTTCTTCAACGGAAGTCCGTTTTAAACTGGATGAAAAAGGAAAACCCATCGGTATTATGGTGAAGGAAAGTAAAGAATCCCATCAATTGATTGAGGAATTCATGCTGCTTGCCAACCGCACGGTGGCTACTCACGTAGCGAAGATCAAAATCAAAAAGAAATCAATCCCTTTTCCTTACCGGATCCATGATACCCCCGACAAGGAAAAACTGGCCCCCTTTGTGGAATTTGCAAAAAAATATGGTCATTCTTTTGATACAAAAACGCCGGAAGGTATTTCAGCTTCTTTTAACCTGATGTTACAGGATGTGAAAGGTAAACCCGAACAGCATGTGCTGGAACAACTGGGAATCCGTACCATGGCCAAAGCAATATATACCACGGAAAACATAGGTCACTACGGTTTGGGATTCAGCAATTATTGTCATTTTACTTCTCCCATCCGCCGGTATCCGGATGTGCTGACACACCGGATTCTCCAGGAAGTGCTGGATGAAAATGTGCAGGTACATAAAAAACTGGAAGAGCAGTGTAAACATTGCAGTGAAAGGGAACGGGCTGCGATGGACAGCGAACGGGCAGCCAATAAATATAAGCAGGTAGAATATATGCGGGATTTTGTGGGTGACCAGTTCGATGGTGTTATCAGTGGTGTGGCAGCTTTTGGATTCTGGGTTGAAACCGTTGAGCATAAATGTGAAGGACTCGTGAGTTTGAACAGCCTGATGGAATATGATGATTTCCGTTTGATCGAAGGCGAATATGCCCTGGTAGGAAAACGCAGCGGCAGAAAATTTCGAATGGGAGATAAAATCACCATCAAAGTAATTTCCGCTAACCTGGCTAAAAGACAACTTGATTATGAATGGGTCTTAGAAAGCCTAAAGCCGAAAGCATGAAATATTGGTGAATGGTGTATGGTGGATGGTGGATGGAACGGATTCCACCATAAACCATAAACCATAAACCATCAACCATAAATGATATATCATCAATGAAGCGTTTCCAGGAAATATCCCAGCAGTTTTCAACCCATTTCGATCGAAGTCATTTTCCTGACCAGCCGGAAACACTTTATGGAGCGGCCTCCTATATGCTGGAGGATGGTGGAAAAAGGATCCGTCCTGTCCTTTGCCTGATGGGAAATGAACTTTTCGTTCCGATCATTCCCGATACCTGGAAAATTGCCTCGGCCCTCGAGCTCTTTCATAATTTCACCCTCATACATGACGACATCATGGATAAAGCACCCTTAAGAAGGGGCAAGGATACGGTGCATGTAAAGTATAATGAATCCACAGCCCTGTTGGCGGGCGATATTCTGCTCCTTCGGACTTATGAATATCTGAATGAAGCAAAATTGAATCATGTCCAACACCTGATCCGGATACTGAATAAAACCGGCAAAGAAATTTGTGAAGGTCAGCAGATGGATATGGATTTCGAAAAGTTAACCAGCATTTCGCTTGATCAATATATGAACATGATTGAATTGAAGACTGCTGTTTTTTTGGCTGCCAGTTTGCAGATGGGCGCTATTATGGCTGGCGCGGGTGAAACGGATCAGGAGAATATTTATGCATTTGGAAAAAACCTGGGCCTTGCATTCCAGGTGCAGGATGATTTTCTCGATAGTTTTGGAAATCCTGAAAAATTTGGAAAGCAAAAAGGAGGAGATATTCTGGCCAATAAAAAAACATTTTTACTGGTGCATGCTTTGGAAAAAGCCGGTCCTGCTGAAAAACAAATCATGGAGAACCTGATTGTTTCTTCTGCTGCTGATAAGATAGAAAAAATGATAAAATTATTTCGTGAATCAGGCGCTGACCAGGCAGCAATGGCCGCCAAACATATTTATATGGACAAGGCATTTACTCATCTGGATCTTATTCAGGTGCCTGCGGAAAATAAAATGGCACTCCGGGAACTGGCGGATTTTCTTTTAGAAAGGG
>Ga0209863_10000243_pt1 | contig 32501 bp, 30 predicted proteins | sample OrgsoiDNA2013046_FD_185796 | JGI IMG/M metagenome (GOLD analysis project Ga0209863, IMG submission 185796) | Permafrost soil microbial communities from the Arctic, to analyse light accelerated degradation of dissolved organic matter (DOM) -... | ecosystem: Environmental > Terrestrial > Soil >...
CCACCGGTCGTCGTCGTCCCGCCGGTGGTCGTGCCGCCCGTCGTGGTCGTGGTGCCGCCGGTGGTACCGCCCGTGGTGGTCGTGTGCGTACCGCCGGTCGTAGTCGTGCCGCCGGTGGTCGTGCCGCCCGTGGTGGTCGTCCCGCCGGTCGTCCCGCCGGTCGTGTGCGTGCCGCCGGTGGTGCCACCGCTGGTCGCCGTGCCGTGACCGTCGTCGAGCTGATCGGGCGGCTTGTTCGCCATGTCCCGCTTGACGCACTCCTCGAGCTCCGCGATGCGGCCCTCGACGTCCTGCTTGATGACGACTCGACCTTCTATGGCGACCTGTTTCCGCACGTCGTCCAATGGCACGACGAGCTCTACCTCGAAGACGGATTGCACCGCGCGTTGCGGGCGGCGCTTCAGCAGCGCACGGTTTTGCACGTGCGGGTGTTGAACCTCGACGCTGCCGCCGCGACGCCGTCTGCGGTGACCGCCGTGGTCGCTGGCGACCGGTGACCGCCGTCGCTGCAGGCGACCGGTGACCGAATCGATGCCCGAGCCGAGGCCGGAGCCGGTGCGCGAGCCGAGGCCGGAGCCGGTGCGCGAGCCGACCAGCGACGACACCGGGTGGGGCGACGAGTCCGCCGCCGAAAAGGCCGAGCGGGACGCCGAGTGGTACCGCCAGGAGACGCCGCCGCACCACGGCGACTGACCCGCCGCGACCCACCGTCCGGTGATGGTGGACCTCAGCAGCGCGCCGGCGAAACCGTCCACGCACCCGACCGAAACCACTCACGGGCCGTGGATCTCCGGAGTCCTGCGGTTGCTCCAGCAGCCGGCAGGCTCCGACAATCGGGGGCGGTGGCCGCGTTGAGGAGTCACGGGGGCGGTGGCCGCGTTGAGGAGTCACGGGGGCGGTGGCAGCGTTGAGGAGTCACGCGGGCGGCTCACGGTCGGGGCAAGCCGCCCGAGGTTAGGCCGCGGCGGGTGCGGAGACCGCCGTGCAGAACGCGCACCGACTTGCCGCCGCCGGGATGCTGCTCAGGCACTCGGGGCACTGGCGAACCGGCGCGTCGGGCTCGGGCTCCTTCTTGTACCGGTCGAGAAGTGCGGTGAACGGAACGACGACGAAGAAGTAGATGACCGCGGCCATGATCAGGAACGCGAGCAGCGAGTTGATGAACGCGCCGTAGGCGAAAACGCTGTTGTGGATGGTGAAGGTCCGGCCACCGAATGCGCCCTTACCGCCGATGACGCCGAGCAGCGGGGTGATGAAGTCGGCGACGAGCGCCCCTACGAGCGCGGCGAATGCGGCGCCGATGACGAACGCGACGGCGAGATCGACCAGGTTGCCGCGGAGCAGAAACTTCTTGAAGCCAGACACGGTGTTCTCCCTTTTCCGGGGTCTTGGGGCATTCGCGGCCTCACGATGGCATACCGCGACCGAAGGCGAAATAGTGGACGCCGGCGAGTGCGGTGCCGCGGATCGTTACCCCACCACCACGGCAGACAGTCGCGAGCTCACCTGGGCCTGCGCGAGCTGCCGGGCCTGGGTAGCGGTTGTGGCGAGCACGACTAGCGCGCCCTCGACGCCGACATCGGCAACCTGGGTCGGCGCGGCAGTGGCGGCGACCGGGATTGCCACGACGATGACGTCCGCGGCCACCACCACCGCGCTCCCGACGCCGCCCACGCGTCCGTCGTCGGATCCACCCCCGCTGCCCGACGCGCCCCCGCCGCCCGACGCGCCCCCGCCGCCCGACGCGCCCCCGCTGCCCGACGCGCCCCCGCCGCCGACCGCGGTGCTTGCGGCGAGGACATCGATGCGCTCGCCTGGCCTCAACAGCTGGGCGGCCTGCGAGTCGGCAAGGCGGATCGGGGCCGAGACGAGGCCGGCCGCGGGCCGGCGCAGCGGTCCGTCGTCGAGGCGGACGTCGGTCAGTGGCTCACCGCGCCGCAGCGGCCCTGAAAGTTGCTGGCCAACGACTGACCTGACATCGATCACCGCGCCTGACGGCACATCGGCCTCCGGCACGGCCAACACCCGCAGGTCACCCGCGGTCAGCACTTCCCCGAGCGGCAGGTCGCGAGCCGCCGTGACGACCGGGTGCGTCGGGGGTGGCCTCGGCGCGAGGCGACCGAACTCAACGACGACGGCGATGGCGATCAAGCCAGCGATCAGCAGCCGGCGGTAGCGGCGGACGCCAACCCTGACGGCGTGCCAACGCTGCTCGATCGTCGGGTGCGCCGGCCGCAGCCCGATGGCGGTCCCAAGGATGGGCGGCGAGGGTCGCAACGACACCCAGCGCCGCGCGCTCACGGCAAGGCAAAAGGCAACGTCTGACCGTCGAGCGCGTGTGCGCACGAGCACGCAGGCTCGGTGGGAAGCGCTCGAATCGCACCGGTGAGCAGTAATCGCAGCCGGTGCACGCTGGCTGCGAAGACCTCGAACACCTCGGTGTGCACGACCCCCTTGCCGACCTCGACGCCGGCATCGAGGTCGGTGACGACGGCGATCGTCGTGAAGTGCAACGCCAGCTCACGGGCCAGCCCCGCCTCGGGCTGAGCGGTCATGCCGACGATCGACCAGCCCTGATCGGCATGGTGGCGTGATTCGGCCCGGCTGGAAAACCGCGGACCTTGGACGACGACGAGGGTGCCGCCGTCTTTGGCCGGCCACTCTTGCGCCTGCGCTACCGCCACGACAGTGTCGCGGCCGATCGGGCAGTACGGATCGGCGAACCCGACGTGCACCACGTTGCCGACCTCGCCGTAGTACGTGTGCTCGCGCCCCCATGTGCGGTCGACCAGCTGATCGGGCACGACAAGGCTGCCCGGCTCGAGATCGACCCGCAGCGACCCGACCGCGCACGGCGCGAGAACTTGCCGCACCCCGACTGCGCGCAGCGCCCACAGATTGGCCCGGTACGGAACGCGATGCGGCGGAAACCGGTGATCGCTGCCGTGCCGCGGGATGAATGCGACCGGCCGACCCTCCACGAGCCCGGTCACCACCGGTTCGCTCGGCGGCCCGAACGGGGTTTCGATCACCACGGTGGTTGGCGAGTCGACGAACTCGTAGAACCCAGAGCCGCCGATCACGCCGATGGGTGCGGTCGTGTCATCGATCATGGGCCGACCCTAAATCAACGCCGGGACCGAACGACGCGAGCTGGCCAGATTGGTGCACATCGGCGTCCAGGGCTGTGCAGAAACCTCAGCGGTTCGCCGCCGGCTTCGATCCGCTCGACTTCGGCTTATTCGATGTCGAGTCGGACGACGAGCGGCCGGATGCCGGCGCGCTCGGCGTCTTTGCGGTCGGCGTCGGCGATGTGTCACCGGCCGGCTTTGAGGAGTTAGAGCTGGCGGCGTCCGCCTTAGGTGAACTCGAGGGCTCGGACGGCGTCGAGCCGGAGTCGCTCGAGCCGGAGTCGCTTGAGCCGGAGTCGCTTGAGCCGGAGTCGCTCGACGAGGATCCGCCTTCGGCGGACGACTTCGCGCCGACGGCTGCGGCCTGTCTGCTGTCGGTGCGGTAGAAACCGGAACCTTTGAAGACAACGCCGACGGAGGAGAAGACCTTGCGGAGCTTGCCACCACACACGGGGCACTCGGTGAGCGGTTCGTCGGTGAACTTCTGGACGGCCTCGAGCTGGTTACCGCAATGGGTGCACGCGTATTCGTACGTCGGCACGTTCTGGACACCTCCGCTAGCACTCTCAACCTTCGATTGCTAATGATGCGGCATGCGCAACGCGTCGTCCACTTGATGGGTGAGCGCCTGCTGCTCTAGCGGGCGCTGCGCAAGGCGTCGCTGAGCGCCGACAGAGTGTTGTCGACGACCCGGTAGTAAGCCCATTTTCCGCGCTGTTCGCGGGTGACCAGACCTGCGTCGACGAGCTGCTTCATGTGGTGCGAGACCGTCGGCTGCGACAGCCCGACCGGGTCGGTCAGGTCGCAGATGCACGCTTCGCCGTCGGTGTGGGCCGCGATGAGGGACAGCAGCCGCACCCGGGTCGGATCGCCAAGGGCCTTGAACATGCGGGCGAGACGCGCGGCATCGGCGACCTCGAGCACCCCGCCCGTCACCGGGGAGCAGCATGCGCTCACGCCGTCGAGAACCGGAAGCAGCACCGTGGCCATAGTGGCTATCCTGCCATACGTATTGACAGACGTCGATGTATCGACCACGCTCAATGCATCGAACGACGTCGATGGGAGACCCATGAGTGACCAGGATGTTCGCGATCATGTCCGCCAGCGCTACGCCGCCGCTGCGATCGCGGTGACCGCCGGCGGTCGCGACGCTTTGACCATGGTGGACGCCGACCAGTGCTGCGGTCTGTCGGCTCCGGGTGAGAACGCGTCGTGTTGCGGCGGTGGCGCGGAGGTTGATGCGGCGTTCGGTTCGGCGCTGTACTCCGCGGCCGAGCAGGGTGAGCTACCGGCTGAGGCGGTCGCCGCCAGTCTTGGCTGCGGCAATCCGCTCGCGGTCGCTGAACTGCGGGCCGGCGAGCGCGTGCTCGACCTAGGCTCCGGCGGCGGCATCGACGTGCTGCTGTCTGCCAGGCGGGTGGGCCCAACCGGGTTTGCCTATGGCGTCGACATGACCGACGAGATGCTCGCCCTCGCGCGCGCGAACGCTGCGAAGGCGGGCGCGCACAACGTCGAATTCCTCAAGGGCACCATCGAAGAAATCCCCCTGCCCGACGCTGCTGTCGATGTGGTGATCAGCAACTGTGTGATCAACCTGTCGACCGATAAGCCGGCCGTGCTTGGCGAGATGTTTCGGGTGCTCACCGCTGGAGGTCGGATCGGCGTCTCCGATGTGGTCGCCGAGGACCGCTTGACCGCGGCGCAGCGGGCCGAACGCGGCTCCTATGTCGGATGCATCGCCGGTGCCCTGTCGACGTCCGAGTACGTCGACGGCCTCACTGCCGCGGGCTTCGTCGACGCGCAGGTCACCTTCACCCATGACGTTGCACCCGGTATGCACGGCGCGATCGTGCGCGCCACCAAACCCTGACCGTGGAGCGCTGTTGTCGTGAGTGACGTGGTAACCGAAGCCCCGATCGCCGACTCCGATGCGCCGGTGCTGGCCAGGTTGTCGATGTTGGATCGGTTCTTGCCGGTGTGGATCATTGCCGCGATGGGAATCGGGCTCGGCCTGGGGCGTGCGATTCCCGGCCTGGCGGGTGATCTGAACAAGGTTCAGGTCGGCTCGGTGAGCCTGCCGATCGCGGTCGGGCTGCTGCTGATGATGTACCCGGTGCTGGCGAAGGTCAGATACCGACAGCTCGACCGCGTCACGGGCGACCGAAAGCTGCTGATCAGCTCGCTCATCGTGAACTGGCTCATCGGCCCGGCGCTGATGTTCACCCTCGCGTGGCTGCTGCTACCCGACCTGCCGACGTACCGGACCGGCCTGATCATCGTCGGGTTGGCACGCTGCATCGCCATGGTGCTTATCTGGAATGAGCTGTCGGGTGGCGACCGCGAGGCTGCCGCCGTCTTGGTGGCGATCAACTCGGTATTCCAAATCGTGGCGTTCGGGCTACTCGGCTGGTTTTACCTGAAGGTGCTGCCCGGCTGGCTCGGCCTGCACCAAACCGCGGTTCATTTCTCCATCGGCACCATCGTCGTGTCGGTACTGGTGTTCCTCGGGGTCCCGTTGGTGGCAGGGTTCCTCACCCGCACGATCGCCGAGGCCCGCAAGGGCCGCGAATGGTATGAGCGGCGGTTCCTGCCATCGATCGGTCCCGTCGCCTTGTATGGGCTGCTATTCACCATCGTCGTGCTGTTCGCCCTGCAAGGACACACCATCACGTCCCGGCCATGGGACGTCGTGCGAATCGCCGCGCCGCTGCTGGTCTACTTCGCGATCATGTTCGGGGGTAGCTTCGTGCTCGGTTACCGGTTGCGCCTGGGGTACCCCAAAACAGCGACCCTCGCGTTCACCGCGGCGGGCAACAACTTTGAGCTTGCGATTGCTGTGTCGATCGGTGTGTTCGGCGTGACGTCGGGGCAAGCATTAGCCGGCGTCGTCGGGCCCCTGATCGAAGTGCCCGTCCTTGTGGGCTTGGTGTATGTCGCGCTGTGGCTGCGCCGCCGCTATTACCCCAACCCCGAGATCCTGGAGCCGACCCATGGGTGAGCAACCCGTCGTCCTGTTCGCTTGTGTTCATAACAGTGGCCGATCGGTGGCCGCAAAAGTGCTGACCGAGCACTACGCCGCGGGCCGGGTGCAGGTGCGCTCTGCAGGCTCTGAACCCGGCACCGGTATCAACCCCGTCATCGCCGAGGTGCTGGCCGAGCGCGGCCTGAGCGCGGCGGCCGAAGTGCCGAAGCTGCTCGACGCGGCCACGGTTCAGGACGCGGACGTTGTGATCACCATGGGGTGCGGGGAGACCTGCCCGGTGTTTCCCGGCAAGCGCTACGAAGACTGGATCGTTGACGATCCCGCTGGCCAGGACCTCGTGACCGTTCGAGCAATCGTTGACGACGTCGACAATCGGGTGCAGGCGCTCCTCGACGAGTTGCTCGGCCAGCGGGGCCGATGACATTCACCGGTAGCCGCCGTCTATCCCACGTTGCTACCGTGCGGGCGGTGGTCCGGCGAAGGGAGTCGCGATGAGCGGGGTTCGGGTGCTGGTCGGCACTCGCAAGGGTGCGTTCGTCCTGACGTCAGATGCTGGTCGCGAGAAGTGGGATGTGCAGGGTCCGCACTTTGCCGGCTGGGAGATCTACCACGTCGCTGGCTCGCCAGCCGATCACAATCGGCTGTATGCGTCGCAGACCAGCGGCTGGTTCGGCCAGCTCATGCAGCGCTCCGACGACGGCGGTTACACCTGGCAGCCGGTCGGTAACGCGTTCGCTTTCGACGGCGACGTCGGTACGCATCAGTGGTACGACGGCACCCAGCGCCCATGGGAGTTCACCCGCGTCTGGCATCTCGAACCCTCCCTGACCGACCCCGACACCGTGTACGCGGGCGCGCAAGATGCGGCGCTGTTCCGGTCGACCGATGCAGGTCTCACCTGGCGCGAACTCGACGGCTTGCGCCACCACGAGACGGGCCCCGCGTGGCAGCCGGGGGCGGGCGGCATGTGCCTGCACACCATCGTTCTCGATCCGACCCGCGACCAACGCATGTTCACCGCGATCTCGGCTGCAGGTGTCTTTCGCAGCGACGATGCCGGTACCACCTGGAAGCCGGTCAACAAGGGCCTGCATTCCGAAGGAATCCCCGACGGTGATGCCGAGGTGGGGCACTGCGTGCACAGCCTCGCGATGCACCCGTCCCGCCCGGACGTGCTCTTCATGCAAAAACATTGGGACGTCATGCGCACCGACGACGCCGGTGAATCGTGGCACGAGATCAGCGGCAACCTACCGACCGATTTCGGATTCGCGATCGATGTACACGCGCACGAACCCGAGACGGTTTTTGTCGTTCCGATCACGAGTGACTCCAAGCACTATCCGCTTGACGGGCAGCTGCGGGTGTATCGCAGTCGCACCGGCGGGAATGAGTGGGAACCCTTGACGAAAGGTCTGCCGCAGTCGAATTGCTACGTCGACGTGCTGCGCGATTCGATGGCCGTCGATTCACTCGATTCATGCGGTGTGTACTTCGGCACGACCGGTGGTCAGGTCTACGCGTCGTCCGATTCTGGCGATAGTTGGACGCCGATCGTGCGCGATCTCCCACCGGTGCTGTCCGTCGAGGTCCAGACGCTCCCATGATCCGCGTCGTGCTGCCATCTCACCTGCGAACGCTCGCCGGTATCGATGGCGAAGTGCATCTTGATGTCGACAGCGAGGTCACCCAGCGCACTGTCCTCGACGCGCTCGAATGCCGCTTTCCGATGCTGCGCGGAACGGTCCGCGACCAGGTGACGAAGCAGCGCAGACCGTTTGTCCGGCTGTTTGCGTGTGAGCAGGATCTGTCCCACGAGTCACCAGATACGGCACTACCGGACGCCGTCGCTGCCGGCGTCGAGCCGCTTCTGATCGTGGGCGCGATGGCCGGCGGCTAACTGTGGCTGGTGACCTGAGTGGGCACCTGCGACCCTTTTGCATTGGCATCGGCCGATCAGTCGGCATTACCCGCCACTTAGCTGTAAATGATGCGAAGCGGGGCTTTTCCGGGGTAAAGTCAGGGTAAAGCCCGTCCAGACTACTGCGGCCGATTGCGGTATGGAGTGTGGCCAATGGACGATCAGAAGCTGTCAGCCGTACTAAGCGAGTTTGCGCGGACGCTGGCGACCGATTTTCCGATCCAAGGAATTCTGGATCACCTGGTCAAGCGAATCGTCGACGTATTGCCAATCTCGGCGGCTGGGGTGACCTTGATGTGGGCCGACACTGCCCCTTATTACATTGCCGCCTCCGACCCATCAGCGCTTCGTTTCGAGCGTTTGCAGACGGACGTCGGGGACGGTCCGTGCGTGACCGCGTATGAAACAGGCGAGGCCGTCTCGGTGCCTGACCTTGCCAACGACGACCGGTATCCGGAGTTCGGCCCGTTGGCGGTCGATGCTGGGTTGGCCGCGGTGTTCACGTTTCCGCTTCGCCACGGCGATGGCCGACTGGGTGCGCTGGACCTCTACCGAGGTACGCGTGGGGCGTTGACCAGGCACGACATGACCGCCGCGCAGACGCTCGCCGATGTTGCCACGGCGTATCTGCTGAACGCCCACGCCCGCGAGGAGGCTCGAGCCACCTCCGACCGTTTCCAGCACAGCGCCCTTCACGATTCGCTCACCGGGCTGCCGAACCGAGCGTTACTGCACGAGCGCCTCGATCATGCCGCCCAGCGGGCGACTCGGTCACGCACCACCGCAGGGGTCTTGTTCGTTGACCTCGACCACTTCAAGCGGGTCAATGACACGCACGGTCACCACGTCGGAGACGAGTTGCTGGTCGCGGTCGCCGAGAGACTGTCTGCTCTGGTTCGTCCCGGTGACACGCTCGCACGGTTTTCCGGCGACGAGTTCGTGTTCCTGTGTGAAGACCTGCGCAGCGATGCCGACGTCATATTGCTGGCCGCCCGCGTCGAAGAAGCTTTCGACAAAGCATTCGTCTTGACCGACGGGCCGATCGCGATTACCGCCAGTATCGGAATGGCGCATGCCGGGCCAGGCCAGGAAATCTCCGACCAGCTGTTGCTGAAAGCTGATACCGCGATGTATCAGGCCAAACGCAGGGGTGCCGGCGCTCATCGGGTCATTGACCTGCGTGAGGCAATCGAGGACAACGACCACACCAGTTTGCAGGCTGACCTCGCGTCAGCGTTCGCGAACCACAAGCTCGATGTCGCCTACCAACCCATCTTGCGTTGCGCTGACGAAGTCATCGTCGGGGTGGAGGCGTTGTTGCGCTGGACAGACCCGGAGAGGGGCGTGGTGTCGCCGCTGACGATGGTCTCGGTCGCCGAGCAAAGCGGGCTTATCGTTGATATCGGCGCGTGGATCTTGGAGCGTAGCTGCCGCGACCGAGGTCGCTGGCTCGAGCGCGGGGTCGCCATCGACATGGCGGTTAACGTGTCAGCCCGCCAGCTGATGAGTTCGACGTTTCCGCACACCGTCGCCAAGGTTCTGAAACGCACCAGGATGGACCCCCGTGCATTGGTGCTGGAGATCACCGAGAACGTGTTCATCGACGACATCGATCACGCAGCTACCGTGCTCACTGACCTGAAAGGCCTTGGCATCCGGCTCGCGATCGATGACTTCGGCACCGGCTACTCCTCACTGAATTACTTGCGGCGCTTGCCGATCGACACAGTCAAGATCGACCAGAGCTTCATCGCCGACATCGGGCGAATCCAGACCGGCGCCACGATCGTCGCGGCCGTGACGAACCTTGCCCACGCCTTGGGGTTTTCGGTCACCGCGGAAGGCGTCGAGACCACGCGCCAAAATGACGAGGTCGTCGCGCTCGGCTGCGAGTACGCCCAGGGGTTCCTCTATGGCCGGCCGATGTGCGGCGCGGACGTGGTCGCCCGGCTGGTCGACGTCGACAAGAGCGCCTGAGCGACCCCCTCTACGTGGTCTTCCGCGGGTACGGTCGTGGGCATGAGCCTGCGCCTGCGTGTCCTGTGCGGGTTCGCCATCGCCATCGTCGGCGGCGTGATCGCGATGCTGGAGATCTTTAGCGGGTTGCACCAGACCCATGCGGCCAACAACGCGGTCACCGACCGTTGGACCCCGGCTGCCGCGGCGTCCAATCGCTTGTTGTCGCACTTGGTCGACCAGGAAACGGGCGAGCGCGGCTACCTGATCACCGGCGATACCAAATTCCTTCAGCCCTACACCGACGGTCGTACCGAGACGAGCCGCGATCTGGCTCAGATCGGATCGCTCGCCGGCGGCGTGGCGGCTATTTCGACGAGCCTCACGAGCGTCGAAAACCAGTGGCAGCTCTGGCTCACCCAAGTCGCCGAGCCGGAAATCGCGGCGCGCAAGGCTGGTGACATTGCGCGATCGCAGCAGCTCGTCGACCGGTCGCAGGACAAACCCGTATTCGACGACCTGCGCTCGAAGGTGGCGGTACTTCAGCAGGACATCTCGACCCGGGCAACTGCGGCGCGCAAGGGCGAGACGGGGGCGATCAGCCAGCTCGAGCGCACGCTGATCGCGGCCGCGATTGTCGCGGCGGGGTTCACGGTTCTCTCGCTTGCGCTCATCGGATTTGGGGTGCTGCGGCCGTTGACCGCGCTGCAACGACGCTTGCGTAGGGCGACCGACGGAGCGTTTCGCGAGGTCATCCCCGAAGGCGGTCCGCCCGAGTTGCGCGAGGTTTCCCGCGACGCCGAGTTGATGCGTCTTAGGCTGCTGCACGAACTCGATATGAGCGAACGTGCGCGCGAGGCTCTGGAGCAGCGCGGCCCCGTCGTCCTCGGGCTTTCTGAGCGGTTGCGGATCACTGATCTTGCACCGGTCGCCGGCCTCCAGATTGCGAGTGCGCTGCACGCTGCTGAGGGCGTGGTGGCGGGTGATCTGCTCGACATCGTGCAGATCGACGCGCGCCACGTCGCCGTGGTCATCGCCGACGTGTCCGGTCATGGTGCGATCGCCGGGCTCGAAGCGGTCATGTTGAAAGACGTGATCCGGACGGCGTTGCGCTTGGGTTGTGATCCGGCGCAGGCACTCGAGGTGGCGGCCGATCAGTCCCGCCTCGACGAGCGGTTTGCCACCTGCGCAATTGTTGTCGTCGACATCGTCAGCGGCGAGTTGAGCTACGCGAACGCCGGGCACTTGCCGCCGGTGATCGTGCCGGCTGCGGTGGCCGCGCTGGCGCCAGATGACTTGGTTAGGCTCGAACCCACCGGTCCCCTGCTCAGCGTTCTTGCGCGTGGCTGGGACGTCGGCTGGGGACAGCTCGAGTCGGGCCAGGTTCTGCTGCTTGTCACCGACGGTCTGCTCGAGGCGCGCACGGCCGACGGCGACGAGTTCGGCGTGAGCGGGCTATGCATTGCCCTGCGGTCTGACACTCCCCACGACGCGCATACCGCAGTGTCGGCGTTGACCGACGCGGCGCGCTCGTATGCCGCCGACTACCGGCGCGACGACGTGACGGTTCTTGCGGTCATGCGCGATCTCGCCACGATCCCGACGTCCGAACTGAGCCCCCCCGTGCCCTCGTCATCTTCCGCCGACTGAAGCCTTTCGGGGTGTCCGCAACGACGTTGCTCCTGAACCGTTCAGTCGGCGCGCAAGGGAGGGCGTCAGGCCCCCCGGTCGCCGAACCAGCCAGCCAGCTTGCCGCGCCGGCTTACCGCGCGCAGTCGGCGTTCGGCCGCGCCGCGTGCGTCGGCCGTTGCGACGATCAGCAGCGAGTCGCCCTCGCGCAGTTGGGTCTCACCGGTCGGCACGAAACTCACCCCATCGCGGACGACGAGGGTGACCGCCGATCCGCGCGGCAGCCGCAATTCGAAGACCTCGACTCCGTGCAGTTGCGAGCCCGGCGGGATCGCCAACTGGAGCAGGTCGGCGTGCAGGTCCTCCAGCGGCGCGGCCTCGACGTCGATCTGACCGGGCTCGCCCACGCCGGTGAGACGCAAGAGCCGCGCGACCGCTGGCAGGGTCGGCCCCTGCACCAGGGTGAACACCACGACGAGCACAAACACCAGCCCGAACAAGGCCTTGCTGTGGGCAACTCCGGCGGTGACCGGCACGGTGGCGAGCACGATCGGCACGGCACCGCGCAACCCAGCCCACGAAAGAAAGAGTCGCTCTCGCCTGGTGAACGCGAACGGTCGCCAGCGCCGAATTTGTAACGGCAGCAGGGAGAGCGCGACCGACATCGGCCGCGCAACGACCAGCAACGCAGCGCCGACCGCAATCGCCGGAAAGATCTCGCTGGGGAGCGCCGACGGCGTGACGAGCAGACCGAGCATCACGAACAGCCCGATCTGCGCGAGCCACGCGACACCCTCGGCGAAGCTGCGAGTCGCGGGCCGGTGCGGCAGCTTCGAGTTGCCGAGCACGAGCCCGGCCACGTAGACCGAAAGAAAGCCACTCGCGTGCGCGAGGGACGACGTGGCGAACCCGGCTACGGCAAGTGCGAGCACCGCCAGCGGATACAGACCCGAAGCCGGCAATGCGAGTCGGCGCAGTGCGCGCACGCCAACCCACGACACCACATAGCCAATCGCCGCACCGGCCAGCAGTTCGTAGAGAACCAGCAACCCGATCAGCGCGGCGTTGTGTTGCGGATGCTTCGAGCTGAGCAGCACGACCGCGATAACGGCGGGGGCATCGTTGAGCCCAGATTCAACCTCAAGTGCGCCGGCCAGTCGAGTTGGTAGCTTCAGCACGCGCAGCATGGAAAAAACGGCCGCCGCATCGGTCGACGACACAACTGCGCCCAGCAGGAAGGCGAGTCGCCAGGTGCCGCCGAGGACGAGGTGCGCGACCACCGCTGTCACGCCCATGCTGATCGCCACGCCGACCGTTGATAGCAGGGCGGCGGGCAGAACCGCCGGCCGCACGTCGTCCCACCGGGTGGTGAGACCGCCTTCGGCGAGGATCAGGACGAGCGCGGCGAGGCCGAGCGACTGCGCACGCTGGGTGTCGTCGAAGCGCACCACGCTCTGGAGCGCGAGGCCGATCGCCAGGTAGACCAGCAGGCCTGGCAACCCGATCCGGCTGGCGAATCGCACCGCGACGATCGCCAACAGCAGCACGACCGCCCCGAGGAGCAAGACCAGGTCGAGCCGGGTCGCATTCATCAGCGGTCAGGCTCGTCCGGCAGTCGCGAAGTACTGCACGCCGCTCGGCGTCAGCACGCCGTCGACTCGCCGGTCGTGTGGTTCGACCGGTACTGCCTCGAGAACCTCGTCATCGTGGACGACGGCGAGCACCACCGTCGCGTCGCGCACCCGCACGAGGGCGCGATCGTACGAACCGCCCCCGCGACCGAGCCGGTGGCCATCGCCATCGACCGCAAGCGCGGGAACGAGCACGACATCGGCGTTCGCGAGGTGGTGGTGGCCGAGCCGCGGCCCGATCGGTTCGCGAGTGCCGCGCAGGCCCGGCACGCCCCCGGTCGCGCCGGTCGCGCTGGTGACCAGGGCCCAGTCGAGGTCGCCGTCGTCGGTGAGCACGGGCGCCAGCGTGGTGACGCCGAGCTCGGCGAGCAGGGCGTTGAGGTGTGCGGTGTCGGGCTCCGTGCTAGTGGAGAGGTAGGTCGCGACGATCGGTGGCGGGGTCGCTCCCCGGAACCGGGCGCCGAACTCGGCGTTGAACGCATCCGCGATGGCGGCACCGATCGCCGTCCGCTCAGGGCTTGGGCGGTTTGCACGCTTCGCGATCACGGTGGCGCGCAGCTCGGACTTCGCGCCGCGCGCGTCGGCCAGCTCGGCGGGTGTCGGGGTCACCTCCCTGATTCTGCCGGGAGTGCGAGGTTCTCTGCACCCGCGCTTTGGCGGCCGCGGGGTTGGGCGCCGGGTCAGCGAGGGGCTGGGGTGGAAATGGGCGCTCAGCTGTTGTTCCCATGCTATCTGCCCGATTTGTGCATGCGGATTGTGGCAACCTGTCCCCCGGGTAGCGTCTTCGCATCGACCGGCGACCGTGCCAGTGTGGTTCGAGATCGCTCAACTCGCAGGCATTTCGGTGCCGATACAGGTGACGCCCATTCGGTGATGACGAGAGACGCGGGAGGTGCTGGTGACACTACGTACCCGGCTTTCTCTTGCCTTCGTTTTCACCGTTCTGGTACCAGTGCTCGTCGGCTCGATCGTCGTGCTCATTGCCGTGCCCGGAATCCTGCATAGCCAGATCGGTGGCCGGCTGCGCACTGCGGGTGTCAGCGTGGCCGGAGTCTTGGCATCCCGGTGCGCCGCCGCCGAGCAAGCAACCCAGTTGCTCGGGCTTAAGGTCGCGGCGCTGGGTCCCCAAACCGCCGTGAACCAGATGGTCGGCAGCCACGTAGTCGACTACGCCGTCGTCGAGGGACCGAACAGCACAGTCGTCGCGGCGGCGGGCACGTTGCCGAAGGCACCCACGCCGCAGCCGTTGCCCGACGTGCTCAACAGTTGTGGCAACGCGCAGAACGCTGACTTCGCGATCTCGAGCCGTGCGGGTCTCGCCATCGCGGCCAGCCCGGCGTACCGAGCGGTCGCGGTGGCATGGGCAGCCGGTCCGACGATGGCAAGCAATCTCAGTACCGGTGTGGTCGGCCGCCCAGCCGTAACCCTGGTCGTCGGCGCCAAACTAGTGTCGAGCACGCTCGAAAGCACCCAGGCCGACCGCCAGACGACGGCCACCGCCACGACGACCGCGGCCCGAACCCTCGATGCCGGATCACGGATCCTCGCGTTCGTGCCCGCGTCGGCCGGCCAGCCTTATGGCGTCATCGTCAGCGAACCCGTGCCCGACACCACGAATCTAACCTTGGCGCTGGCGGCCGTGGTGCTCATCACCGTGCTGGCCGGGCTGGTCATCGGCCGATTGCTGGCGCGGTTGATCAGTCGACCGGTCGTCGAGTTGTCCGAAGCTGCCGGGCGGGCCGCGGGTGGCGACCTCGACATCGCCATACCTGTGCGGTCGAAGGACGAAGTCGGCCGGCTGGCGACCGCCTTCAACCACATGACGTCTGAGTTGCAGACCTACATCAGGCAGCTCGAGCGCAGCCGCGACGAACTCAGGCAGAACCTCGATCGCTTGGGTGCGACGCTCACGCACACGCATGATCTGGGCGGCATTCTGGCCGTCGTGCTTGATACCGCGATCGGCAGTGTGCAGGCCACCGGTGGCGCGATCATGTTCCTCGACAGCGAGGGCAACCTCACGGTAAGGGTCCGTCGCGGTGCGGTTGCCGAAGCCGTCGACGTCGACGCCGTGGTCCCGCTCGGCAAAGGCATCACCGGTCAGGTCGCGAGTACCGGTGAGCCGGTGCGTGGTGTGGTGGGCGACGGGCCGGGGCTGCGGCCGGTTCCGAGCGAACCCACCGCCACGACCGTTATCGCGGTGCCACTGCGGCAGTCCGGTCGAGTTGTCGGCGTTCTGAATCTCTACGACAAGGAAGGCGATCGGTCGTTTACCGTCGCCGACCTCGACGCGGTCCTGGCGTTCGCAAGTCAGGCCAGCGTCGCCATCGACAACGTGTTGCTGCATCAAGAGGCTCAACGCCTGAGCCTCACTGATCCGCTCACGGGGTTGTGGAACTACCGCTATCTCACGCTCGGCCTTGGTCACGAGATCGAGCGAGCAACTCGATTCAGCCGCCCGCTCGCTGTGCTGATGCTCGACCTTGACCGCTTCAAGTCGATCAACGACCAGTATGGGCACCAGGTCGGCGACGCCGTGTTGATCGAGCTCGCCGGCCGCATGCGTGCGGAGGTTCGCGAGGTCGACACTGTGGCCCGCTATGGCGGCGAGGAGTTCGTCATCGTGTTGCCCGAGACGGACGCGGTCGGTGCGGCCCGGCTCGCCGACCGGCTCGGCACGGTCATCAGGGGTACCCCGTTTTGCGTCGACGGTGTACAGAACGGCAACGTCGGCCGGGGTGGCGCCGTAGGTGGCTACGCGGTCACTGCCTCCATCGGCGTCGCGGTGTTCCCCGAACACGGCGCGACACCGAACCGGTTGTTGCGCCGTGCCGACGACGCCCTCTATGTCGCGAAGGACGGCGGTCGCGACCGCTGGCGTTTCGCCACGGCGGACGACGAGGACGGCCCATCGACGCGAAATGTGGTCGTCGTCCCTGACGCGGAGACGGCGCGACCCACCGAAGTTGGTCGGCCCACTACACCTGGCGCGTGACGGCCCTGTACACCTGGCCGTGACGGCCCTGTACACCTGGCCGTGACGGCCCTGTACACCTGGCGCGTGACGGCCCCGGAGCCCTGAGGCTTAAAAGAACCATTAAGGTCAAGCCCATGGCGGATCACAAGGTCACCAAAGCCGTCATTCCGGCGGCGGGTCTCGGCACCCGGTTTCTCCCCGCGACCAAGGCGACGCCCAAAGAGATGTTGCCGGTCGTCGACAAGCCGGCCATCCAGTACGTCGTCGAAGAAGCCGTCGCGGCGGGTCTCGACGACATCTTGATGATCACCGGGCGCGGCAAGCGTGCGCTCGAAGACCACTTCGACCGCAACTACGAGCTCGAAGACATGTTGCGCGCCAAAGGTGACGACGACCGGCTCCAGCTCGTGCAGGACGCGACCGACCTCGCCACCGTTCACTACGTGCGCCAAGGCGAACCCAAAGGGCTTGGCCACGCCGTCTTGTGCGCAGCCCAGCACGTCGGGCACGAACCGTTCGCGGTGCTCCTAGGCGACGACCTGATCGATGTGCGCGACCCACTTCTCGCCCGGATGGTCGAGGTGCAAGAGCGGCTCGGCGGAAGCGTGATCGCGCTGATCGAGGTCGATCCGTCGCAGATCCAGCTCTACGGGTGTGCTGCGGTTGAGGTCACCGACGAAGACGACATCGTTCGGGTGACTGACCTGGTCGAGAAGCCCACCCAGAACGCGCCGAGCAACCTAGCTGTCATCGGCCGCTACGTCATCGCTCCCGAAGTCTTCGACGTGCTGCGGGAAACGAAGCCCGGCAAAGGTGGCGAGATTCAGCTGACCGACGCGCTGCGCGTGCTCGCTGGCCGGCAGAGCAATGGCGGCCCGGTACACGGTGTCTTGTTTCGCGGACGTCGCTACGACACCGGCGACCGCGCCGACTACCTGCGCACGGTCATCAAGCTTGCCGTCGAACGCGCCGACCTCGGTCCCGATTTGCTCACGTGGCTGCGCGCGTTCGTCAAGGAGCAGGACACCAAGTCGTCATGAGCACGGCCATGCGCACCGTCGACGAACACCTGACCGCGGTGCTCGGCACGCTCGGTCCATTGCCGCCCCTTGAGGTCAACCTGCTCGACGCCCATGGCTGTGTACTGGCCGAAGACGTCGTGTCACCGCGGCCGTTGCCCGGGTTCGACAACTCGTCGATGGATGGGTACGCCGTTCGGTCGGCCGACGTGGCGTCGGCCACCCCTGCCAGTCCGGTGTGGCTGCCCGTCGTGGGCGACATTGCGGCTGGCAGTAGTGGGGCCTACGCCGTCAACACCGGGCTCAGCGTTCGCATCATGACCGGCGCGCCGATTCCCCCCGGTGCCGACTGCGTCATACCGGTCGAATGGACAGACGGTGGCACCTCGCGGGTGCGTTTCGACCACGCTCCGCATCCCGGGCAGAACGTGCGCAGGGCCGGTGAGGACGTCGTGAAGGGTGAGAGCGTCCTGTCGCGCGGCACCTCTTTGGGCGCGCCGCAGATCGGGTTGCTCGCCGCCGTCGGCAGAGCTCGGGTCATGGTGCGTCCGAGGCCACGAGTGGTGATTTTCTCGACAGGCAACGAACTTGTCGACGTTGGCGTCGAGCCAGGCCCGGCACAACTGACGGAGTCGAACAGCTACGCGCTGACCGCCGCGGCCCGCGAAGCGGGCGCGATCACGTACCGCGTCGGCATCGTGCCAGACGACCCGAACCGGTTGATGTCGTTGATCGAAGACCAGCTGGTGCGCGCCGACCTCGTCGTCACATCAGGTGGAGTAAGCGCGGGGGCCTACGACACGGTCAAGGAGGTGTTGTCGCGCCTTGGCACGGTCGAGTTCACGAAGGTTGCGATGCAACCGGGCATGCCGCAAGGGTTCGGCAGAGTCGGGCCAGATTCGACGCCGATCTTCACGTTGCCCGGCAATCCGGTGAGCGCCTACGTGTCGTTTGAGGTTTTCGTGCGCCCGGCGATTCGTCGCATGCTCGGCGTCCAACCGCTGTATCGACCGCTCGTGCGCGCCACCTTGGCACAGCCGATTACCAAGACGGAGGGCAAGCGGGCTTACGTGCGCGCGCGCATCGAGGTCACCGATGGCGTCTACGCCGTCACGCCGGTCGGGGGCATGGGCTCCCACCTTGTCGCCGACCTCGCGCTCGCAAACTCGTTCGTCGTCGTGCCAGAACAGGTCACCTACGTGCCGCCGGGCGCGACGGTGTCGGTGATGATGCTCGAGCGCCGCCAGTCATGACGTCCGACTCGGGGCTGACCCACCTCGATGCGAGCGGCGCCGCGCGCATGGTCGACGTCTCAAGCAAAGACATCACTGTCCGGACGGCGACAGCCTCAGGGCGCGTGGTCGTGTCGAGCGATGTGGTGCGCTTACTCCGTGGCGGCGGCGTACCTAAGGGTGATGCGCTCGCGGTTGCCCGGCTGGCCGGCATCCAAGGCGCGAAGCGCACCCCCGATCTGGTCCCGCTCGCCCATCCGATCGCGCTGCACGGAGTCACTGTCGACCTCGTCGTCGACGATGACGCAGTGCGCATCTCGGCGACCGCTCGCACTGCCGACCGCACCGGCGTCGAGATGGAAGCGCTGACCGCCGTCGCCGTCGCCGGCCTTGCGCTGATTGACATGGTGAAGGCGATTGATCCGGCGGCGGTCATCACCGACGTCCGGGTCGAGGAGAAAACCGGCGGCAAGAACGGCCGCTGGGTGCGGGAGAGCTGACGACGGTTATGGACGATCCGGTGGCGATCCTTGCGCTTCGGGCGCTCGTCATCACCGTGTCGGATCGCACCGCCGCCGGCGTCTATGAAGACCGAGGTGGCCCGTTGCTCGTCTCGCTGCTGACCGCTGCGGGCTGCTCGGTTGATGGACCACTGGTCGTGCCCGACGGTGAACCCGTCGAAGTCGCCTTGCGGTCGGCGCTCACCCACGCATATGACGTGATCGTGACCACGGGGGGTACCGGTCTTACCCCGCGCGATCTCACTCCGGAAATGACCGCCCGGGTGCTTGATCGTCAGGTGCCCGGAATTGCCGAAGCGATCAGGGCGGCGGGGCTTGTCGGCGTCCCGACGTCGATGCTTGCGCGGGGGCTCGCCGGTGTTGCTGGGCGCACGCTCATCGTGAACTTGCCTGGATCGACTGGCGGCGTGCGCGACGGGGTCGCCGTCATCGCGCCGATTCTTCGGCACGCGGTCGAGCAACTCGCGGGTGGCGGTCACGATGTGCCGGCCCGAGGCAGTTCGTGAATCCGGGGTGGCCGGTCGTTCTCGTACACGGCCAGGTGACGCTGCGCCCGTTGCGATTGCGCGACGCGGGGGATTGGCGGACCACGAGGCTGATGAACCGCGAGTGGCTGGAGCCGTGGGAGGCGACGTCGCCCGGCGCAACGTCTTCCGATGCCGGGCGGGGATACGGCGACGCGGTACGCGCTTTACGTCGTGATGCGCGGCTCGGTCTGACGTATCCCTTCGCGTTGCTGGTCGACGAGGAGTTCGCCGGGCAGGTGACGGTCGGCGCGATCGCGCGAGGTTCGGCAAACTCGGCGTACCTCGGCTACTGGATCACGAAATCGCATGCGGGCCAGGGGATCGTGCCGACCGCGTTGGCGTTGGTGGTCGACCATTGCTTCGGCGTCGGGGGTCTGCACCGGGTCGAGGCAAACATCCGACCAGAGAACGAGGCGAGTCGGCGGGTGGTCGAGAAGCTGGGTTTTCGACTCGAGGGCACCCGCGAGCGCTACATCCACATCGCTGGCCAATGGCGCGACCACTTGTCGTACGGACTCACCGTCGAAGATGTGCCAGGCGGCCTGCTTACACGCTGGCTCGAAAATGCTGGGAACCAAAGCCATCCGACGAAAGTAGATCCCTCATGAGTATGGGCTCCCCTGAGCTGGGCATCTTCGTCTCACACACGTCGACCACCGAGTGGGAGCCGGACCCCGATCCCGGTGGGTTGATGCACATGCTGTGCGATCAAGACGGCGTGGAGGCAGGGCTCAGCCGGTTCGATGAGGTTGACGGTCCGATTGCGTGGACGTTGCCGGCGCGAGAGGTCATCTTGATCCTCGAGGGAGCCGCGCGCATCGAGATCGAGGGTGCCGAGACTCTCGACCTGGTGCAGGGGAGCATCGCGTCGATGCCCAAGGGCGCGGTCACGACGTGGCACATCACCACTCCGTTTCGCGAGCTGTGGGTGCTGAGCGGGGAGTAACGCGCGGGCTGGGACCTAGGGCCTGTCGCTTAATTTCGCCCGCTCGGCCGTGTGCACCGACCAATGTTGATATGCCGACACACCGCCGATGTGTTCGTCACATCCGTCACTCCTGTCTAGCGTGACATTTCGTGAGCATGCACCGCAGGTCGCGGCGCCGGTCGGGCAAACGATGAGCGGCCTCATCGTCCTTGGCATCGTCGCGATCTGGATCGTCGTGCTCGTCCCGGTGTGGCTGAACCGGCACGAAGCCGATAGCGCGAGCCGTTCGATGGACACCTTCTCGACCGCGATGCGGGTGTTGTCCCACCGCACCCCCAGCCGCGCCGACCGCCGCTATCTCGTCTTGCCGCGCGACAATTGGGGAGTCACCGTGGACAACCAGTCTGATTCTGTTCTTGCGCCGCCACGACGCTCGTTGCTGCCGGCGCTTCGCCTGCCGATGGTGTTGCGGCTGTCACGTCGGCAGAAGTTCGACCCGCCGATGAGTGGCCGCGCGCGCTTGGTCGCCCGCCGCCGCAAGATCTCGGTGGCGTTCGCCGTCGTCACGATCGGACTGGCGGTCTCGGCCGTCGTGTTCCACACGTCGTGGTGGTTCGAACTTGGTGCGGGTCTTGCGCTTGCCGGCTATGTGATCCACCTACGCAACGAAGCGATCAGGGTCGAGCAGACCCGGCGTCGTCGGTCGCAACGCTTGGCGCGCGAGGCTGCGGCCCGGATGCCAGGTGCGCAGCGTTACTACGGCTCGAGCCGAGGCGACAGTGCGGTCGACCTCGGGGGCGAGTCGGCAATGGTCGGTATCGTGGCCGCTCCGGCGAGCGCATCGGGCACTGAGAACGGCTCGCGGTGGGAGCCGGTCGCCGTTCCGTTGCCGACCTACGTGTCGAAGCCGGTGGTTGCTCGTCCGGCGGCCGCTGCACCCAGGGCGGACGCCGAGTCGGGCACGATCGATCTCACGCGGCCCGGCGCATGGGTCGACAGCCAGGTCGACGTACGGCACCTGTTGCTCGACGAGTCGGTTCCAGCGCCAGTGCCGCGGGTGGCTGAGGCCGATGAACTAGACGCGATCCTCGAGCGTCGCCGGGCCGTCAACGACTGACGTTAACCCGCGTTGGCACGAGTTGCAGTCCACCCGCCTGAGCCACCGAAAGACAGGTACTGGGCAACCGATGCGGCGAACTCCGCAAACATCGCCACCGCGTCGCCGGAGATCGAGGTGAAGGGCACCGTTGTCGACGGTATGAACGTTCACCGCCCCGGGGAGCTCGACCTGGGACAGGCCCAAGCCGGACAAGGTGATCGTGCCGGTGACCTGCTTGCCGTCGGAGACGACATTGACGTCGCTTGATGCGGCCGCCGGTGAGCCGACTGACGAACCTGCTGCGGCCGGATACCTACCGGCGGATGCAGTGGACGTCGGCGGTGCGGCCTTGGATGACGAGATGGGGTTGCACGCTGTGAGGCTCAGTGTGGCGAGGCTCGCGGCGACGCAGATCAGGCCTAGGCGTGGGAAGTCGCTGAACCTCATACTGATGGCCCGTCCGAGTCAGCGAGCACACAGGACTGCGTTGTGAGCGCACTTCATCGGATCGCTGTAACGGCTCGGTAATGCCGGGCGCTTCTTGGCCGAGTGGTAACCTGGCGAGTCCCATTTCGGGGCTGTGGCGCAGCCTGGTAGCGCACCTCGTTCGCATCGAGGGGGTCAGGGGTTCGAATCCCCTCAGCTCCACACATCGCCGCAGGTCAGAGGCCACACCGGCCTCTCCGAATCAGGCACTCGAACGGCCTTGACCCCGGTTTGACCCCCGAAATTTGCCGGTATGAACCGTTACAGCGGGGAGCGGAGTGACACCACGCGGCACGAGTTCACAGGCCAACGCCGCGTCCGATGCTCCGGTGTTGGTTATGGGCGAGTTGCTTAGCGAGTCGGTGGTGCCGGGTCTCTGCCTCCGGATCGTGCGGCCGGATCGCGGGTGACGGGTCTGTCAGGAACTTTGTGTAAGCGGCGTGGCCTGATGGTCCCGGCTTAGCGGCCGGGACGGGACAGGCGACGGGACTCGGGAGGGTTCTGAGCAACGATCGAGCAGCGCTTCGACGAGCGTTGCCCGTTCGATTAGCGCGACGCACCATGGCGATCGCTCAGTTCAACGAACCGCTCTCCGACGGCCTGCACGTTGCGGACCGCCCAGCGCCGCCGCCACGACAGGTACTCGTTCAGCACTATTTGCCGGACGTAGGCGTCCGGAGAGTCCGCGCTCGCGATTTTGCGCCAGCGGACCTGAGCCCGGGCGAGCACGTCCTGAACCACATCTTGCGTAAGCTCGCGATCACCCGTGATCACCACGGCGTAACGCAACAGGCGCGGCGGCCTGGTCGCGGCGAACTCAGCGAATGTCACACCCTCCAAGACTCCGCCACGCCCCCGATCGTGTGATGCCTTTGGACAAATCCTCACAGCCGACTACGGAAGGCGCTGGCCCTGGTACGGCGATTGCAGCCACAGCGTCGTGCTCGCCGGGTTCAAGGTGTCATATACGACGTCGAGCAACTCGGCGGTGACGGCGTCGAGCTCGACCTGCTCGCGCAGTCTGCTCGCGAACCGGTCGACTGTTCGAACCGCGTCGTAGCGCGTTCGATAGAAGCGGCGGTCGACGCCACGCTTGATTCGACCACGCAACGGCTGAAACGCCAATGCCACTGCGAGCGTCGAGATCGTCACGGCGAGAGCGCCCGACTGCCCGCTCGCGGTGCGCACCACGCGATCGATCGCGTACACACCTCCGACGTAAAGCGCGGCAAGGCAGGCAACGAGCACGGTATAGACGACCGTCTTGCGGATGATCGTGTCGATCTCGAACAGTCGGTGGCGGAGCACCGCGATTCCGATGGCGACCGGCACCAGGCCGAATCCCAGGACGCCAAGGTTGTCTAGCAGATCTAGCCAGGGCGATTCGCCGGTCGTCGAGCGGTTGACGATGGCCGACACCGAGATGTCAACGAGGTACAGCGCAGCGACCATAGACGCGGCCGTTACGAGCCACTTGATCTGCACGCGCTCGGCCGCAGATGCCCGGCGGAACCGGACGACGAGGCTGGCCGCCGACGCGGCCATGGTCACCGCGAGAAGCAGGACGATGGACTGCGCCGCCTTGAGTATCGAAGCCAGGCTCTCAATGCCGAACGGGTTGGACGTCGCGTCATAACCCCCGCCCGTCATCGGTCCCGGCTGCAACAGTGACACCACCGTGCAGCCGACGATGGCTACTAGAGCCGTATAGCCGACGATGCGCCAGCGCCGGCTGGGGAGGCGGCCAGTGGGAAACAAGAGGAGCAGGAAAGTGCCCATGATCCCGACCGGGGCAGCCCACGCTGCTCCGGCGATCCCGGCGGCGATGTCTGCGCGCGGGAGGGAGCCTGGGTGGTGCTTGAGCCCATAGTCCGCATATCCGCCGGTGCCGACAACCACTGCCCAGCCGAGACCGATGGCTAGGAGGAGCCATCCGATAGGGCTCGTGCGACGCCGCGTTGCAATCAGCAGACCGACGAGCGGAAATGCCAGCAACGCGATAAGCAACGACACCTGCAGTGCCTCTATCAGCAGGTTGGCGACTCGATTGCCGGTCGACGGCGAACTGGTGATGTCACGCGCCTGCCAGTCCAGCACAAACCCCGGTACCCAGAGCGCGGTCGCGCCGATGAAGGCGGCCCACGCCGTCACGCGCGCGGTACGAGGGCTCACCCCGTCACCTCCTCCGTCCGGACCCGTACGTTGCTGATGCGAGGATGCGCATGGGCTTGGGCGACTGGGAAGACATTGGCAAGACACTGCCGGATGCCAGTTACGGGACCGTTACGACCGCCGCGGCGCTGCTCCGATCAATGCGCTCGCCGAGTGCTGGCGGATGGTTTCTGGGTCGAAGCCAAGACGCTCACCGATCCGCGCGCGCGACCAGCCGGTCTCGTACAGTCGGGCAGCCTCCCCGACGCTAGCCCCGTCACTCGTTGCTCCCGGACCAGGATGGCGGCTTCCTTCAACAGGTGGCTGACGGCCGCTCGCCTGACCCCGTACTGCTGCGCAATCGAGGCCATCGAACCCCCGCCGCGGTAGGCCAGCATGATCTCCGCCGCCTCAGCCGGCGCTGACGGACTGGTGCATAGTCGCAGGTCAGCGGCTCGTAGGGAGCGAGCGGAAGAGACTCAGCGAGGTTGACAAGCACCGACAAGTCTTTCGAGCTTGTTCCTGTTAGGGCCACCACCCTCAGCTCCACCAAGCCCTCGTCCCGTCGCCACTTTGGTGTCTCGTTTTGCGCGGCGGCGGAGGTCTTTCCCGCATGGCGATAGTGAGCCAGCGGCTCGCCCTGCTTCCGCTCAGGAGGATGACCGCGCTCGTGATGCCCGGCGCTTTCGACGAGCCCTCGGAGTCGGCGGCGGCCCGGTCGCAAGCACATCCAGGCGAGCCCTTATCGCCGTCAGTGACGTGATAAGCCGTTCGCGGTCGCGCTCGGCGAGATCGGCGAGTGCCTCAGCGATAACCGCGTGGACGGCGGGCAGCATCCGATCGACGATCCCTTGCGCTTCGTCGGTCAGATGGATCAGGACCTTGCGCCGGTCGGTCGGATGCGGATGGCGTTCCACCAGACCGCGACGTCCGAGGGTGTCGAGCAGCGACGTCATGCTGGCGCTGCTGACGAGCAGTCGTTCGGCGATGGCCTGCCCGGTAAGCGGTTCGTTCGCACCGTCGAGGATCGCGAGGGTCTGGAACGCGCTCGCGGAGAGGTCGGCGTCCTCGCGCGGCGGTCGATCGATCGCCGCAACGAACGCGTTGGCTGCCCGCACGAGATTGGCGGCGACCTCGGCAGCGGATCGGCTAGCACCCGGGAACTCGCGTTCGAAGTCAGCGGGCACGCGAATCGCGGCTACGTCGTCCGACATGCCCTCAATATAGCTTGATATCTGATCACTAGACTTCTAGCGACTTCGGGAAATACGATCGCACAGACGAAGGTCCACCCCGGTGCCAGGAAGGCAGAAAAAGCAATGTCGGATGCCAGCAAGGCGATCGTTCAGGGACTCTACGACCGGATCAACGCGGCAGACTTCGACGTTGTCGAAGAAGTCCTGTCGGAGGACTTCATCGAGCACGAGGAGGTTCCCGGCCTAGCGCCGACCAGGGCCGGCGTGCGACAGATGTTCGAGATGTTTCACGCCTCGTTCAAGGGCGCTACGTTCGAAGTGGACGACGTTATCGCCGATGGCGACAAGGTATCCGTTCGGGGGCGGCTTACGGGAATTCATCGCGCAGAGTTCATGGGAGTGCCGGCTAGCGGCAACGCGATCAACGTCGGTCTCAGCGACTACTTCCGTGTTGCCGACGGCATGGTGCGCGAGCACTGGGGTGTCATGGACACCGGCGCGTTGATGCAGCAGCTAACCGGAGGCTGACAGCCCGAGCCGTACCCTTCCGCCGTGCCTTGTTGTTCGCGAAGGTTCGCGCGATTCCACGGCCCCCTCGGGACCGTGGCGCGACGAAACGCTCGCGATCCTGCCGCAGCGACAGGCGCTACTGACTGCCGAGTTCGTTGTGCAGTACGTCGACGTACCCGCCGTACCCGCTCGGGGTTGCCCACTCCTGCGCCGACTCGATCGAGCTCCCGTCGATCCACTCGTTCCAGGTGGTCACCAACTCGAACTGCGCATTTGACGCTTTCATCGTCTTCACCGCGGCGTCGAACGCACTGACCGAACGGGCCAGTTGCGACGCCTGGCCTTTGTGCCAGAACCCGGGCGACACGGAGTACGACCACGGGGTGGTCACGACCCGGTTCGCCGGCGTGTACTGGTGCCACGCGTCAGGCTGGTTCGGGCATGATCGGTAGGGCGAAGTGAAAAACTCCTTCTGGACGACGTACCAGCGGTGGTCCGAATTCGCGGCCGCCCAACGGGCCAGCATGGAACACCCGTCGGCGGCGTCCGGCCATACGAAGATGACCGGTTTTCCGTTGATCCGCAGGAAACTCGGGTCGCCGGCGTACGTGGTGTAGAGGTAGTTGAGGTCCGACGTGAGGGCCGCAACGGTCGGATTGCCCTGACCTTCGAGCTCGTAATACACCGACCACTTGAACGGCGTGCCGTGAGCGGCGGCGAGCTCGGTCGAGAGCCGCTTGCTGAACGTGTCCGACTGGCCCTCCCACGAAAAGATGGCGCCATTCAGGCCGGCGTAGCGCATCTCGGCGACCTGCTTGGCGTCTTCGGCCGGATCAGCGGTGGAGTAGTTGCCGTCGCTCGGGTGGAAGTTGCTGTCTGAGCTGCTCGGCAACGGAAACCATGGGTAGTAGAACGTCAGCCGCAGCGACGCCGGCGCGACTGGCGGGGGCGGGGCGACCGGGCACGGAGTCCATGATGCGACGGCGTCTGAGAGTGCGGCAGTACCGCCGAGCAGGGTCAGGGCGGTGATGTTCGCTCCGGCGGTGACGGTCGCAGCCGGCACGCAGGTGGGGGCGGCCAGCAGCAGCGGCTCGCCTTTGAGGCCGGCGACCGGCCCACCGGCGAGCGCATCAGCGAAGCTGGCTCCTGACGCAAGGTAGGCAGCGGTCGCGCTCGGGAAGGCGGCCGCCGCAACTTTGGCCGCGGTGTCGTAGCGATCAGTGCCGGCCAGCCGGGTGATGTTCGCCGAGTACGCGCTGAGGCTGGTCTGCACGGCCGCTGACACGGCGGAGCTGCCGCCAAGGATCGTGATGCTCGAAGGATGGAGTTGCGCGAGTGCGGCGGCCGCTGGCGCGGGCAGCGTGTTGGGATCGGTCAGCACGATCGCGGCATGTTCGGCGGCTGCTGCTGCCACGCCGGCGAGCGCGTCTGGGTAGTTCGTTCCGGTGGCGACGAATACCGGCGACCCTGCGGGGAACTGCTCGGCAAGTAGTGCCGCGGTCGCGTAACGGTCGGCGCCCGCGACGCGGGTGACGGTGCCCGTGGTGTAGGTCTGAAGCTGAGCGAGGACGGCGTCACTGATCGCCGACCCCCCGCCGAGGACGACGATGCGACCGGGTTGCAGGCGCTGGAGCTCAGTGCCGACGCTCGCTGGCACCGACAGTTGCGAAATAAGCAGCAGCGGACCTCCCCCTCGGGCAGCCGCCGGACCGCCCGCGAGCGCGTCGGCGTACGCCGCACCGGTGGCGACGTAGGCGACAGGCACCCCTGCCGAGAAGTACGACGCGCTGACGCCGGTCGAGGTGGCGAACCGGTCGGCGCCGAAGACCCTGGTGACGGTGGGCGCTGCGGTGGCGTTGGCGGCGGCGCCGAGGGTGGCGCCAACGGTCGCGGCCAGTGTCGCGGTTACGACAGCTGCGGCGGCGAGGGGTCGGCCGATCAGGTGGTTAACTTTTGCGCCCATTTGCGAAGCTTAGCCTCCAACCAAGACCCAGCCGCCGTCGTCCCTCGGTGAGGCTTTGCTCCGAGTCGGGACCAGTCACTCCTCACAGATGCAGCTCGGCGGGGGTTGGGTGCTGCCTACTCCTCACAGATGCAGGCTTTTCGCGCGCGCGGGGATGCTTCTGTGAGGAGGCAGCGTGTTTCTGCGAGGAGTCGGTGCCGGGGTTCGGGTGCCGGGGGTTGGGCGCTCCCTACTCCTCACAGATGCAGTTGGGCGGGGGTTGGGCGCTCCCTACTCCTCACTGATGCAGCTCGGCGGGGGTTGGGCGCTCCCTACTCCTCACTGATGCAGCTCGGCGGGGGTTGGGCGCTCCCTACTCCTCACAGATGCAGGCTTTTCGCGCTCGCGGGGATGCTTCTGTGAGGAGGCAGCGTGTTTCTGCGAGGAGCGGGTGCCGGGGTTCGGGTGCGAAAGGTTCGGGTGCGAAAGGTTCGGTGCTGACTCGGGTGTAGCCGCCCGAGTCAGCTGGACGCGCATCGTTCACATCGACGAAACACCCCCGACCCCGGACGCCCTTAGGTTCTCCGCGTCGGGTTTCACAGCAGCTGCGAAGCGCAGCGCCGGTCGAGGGGTACCTCCATGAGTGGGAACAATGTTCGGCTCCAGGCGATCAAGGACGTCGAGGCTTACGTACCGCCAGCCGTCAGCTTCATGGCGAGCGAGGCGCCGGGGGAGATTTTCGGCGAGAACGTCTTCAGCAAGGTCGTCATGCAGAAGCGGCTGCCGAAGTCGGTCTTCAAGTCCGTCATGGCGACGATCGAACACTCGGCTCCGCTTGACCCGCTGGTAGCTGATGCTGTCGCGTCGGCCATGAAGGACTGGGCGATGGAGAAGGGCGCGACCCACTACGCGCACGTCTTCTATCCGCTCACCGGTCTCACCGCCGAGAAGCACGACAGTTTCCTCGAGCCCGCCGGCGACGGTTCGGCGCTCGCCGAGTTCGCCGGGAAGACCCTGACGCAGGGCGAACCAGACGCATCGAGTTTCCCGAGTGGTGGCCTGCGCAACACCTTCGAGGCCCGCGGCTACACCGGCTGGGACGTGACAAGTCCGGCGTACGTGCTCGAAAACCCGAACGGCAACACCCTGTGCATCCCGACGATTTTCGTCTCCATGACCGGCGACGCGCTCGACCACAAGACGCCGCTGTTGCGGTCGCAGCAGTCGATGGCAAAGCACGCCGAGCGGGTGTTGAAGTTGTTTGGCCACACCAACCCCGACCACGTGGTGTCGTTCTGCGGTGCTGAGCAGGAGTACTTCCTGATCGACCGGCACTTCTTCCTTGCCCGGCCCGACCTGCTCAACTCTGGCCGCACGTTGTTCGGCTCGAAGCCCCCGAAGGGCCAGGAGTTCGACGACCATTACTTCGGCGCGATCCCCGAGCGGGTGCTCGGCTTCATGATGGACACCGAGCGTGAGCTGTTCAAGCTCGGCATCCCGGCAAAGACCCGGCACAACGAGGTCGCCCCCGGCCAGTTCGAGATCGCCCCGATGTTCGAGCGCGCGAACGTCGCCGCCGACCACCAGCAGCTGTTGATGTCGACGTACAAGCGTCTCGCCCAAAGGCACGGCATGGAGTGTCTCTTCCACGAGAAGCCGTTCTTGGGCATTAACGGATCGGGCAAGCACGTCAACTTCTCACTTGGTAACTCCACTGAGGGCAACCTGCTGTTGCCGGGGGACACCCCGCACAAGAACGCGCAGTTCCTCGTGTTCTGCGCGGCGGTCATCCGCGCCGTCCACAAGTACGGCGGGTTGCTGCGTGCATCCGTTGCGTCGGCGTCGAACGATCACCGTCTTGGCGCGAACGAAGCACCGCCGGCGATCATCTCCATCTTCTTGGGCGACCAGCTGACGGACGTGTTCGACCAGATCGCGAAGGGCGGCGCTACGTCGTCCAAGGAAAAGGGCACGCTCACGATCGGCGTCGACACCTTGCCGAACCTGCCGACCGACCCGGGCGACCGCAACCGCACCAGCCCGTTCGCCTTCACCGGCAACCGCTTCGAGTTCAGAGCGCCTGGATCGATGCAGTCGGTGGCCGGCCCCATGGTCACGATCAACACGATCATGGCCGAGGCACTCGACTACATCGCGACAGACCTCGAAAAGTCGGTCGCCGATGGGGTTGAGTTCAATGTCGCCGTCCAGAAAATTCTTGAAGAGATGATCACCGTGCACGGTGCGTCGGTGTTCAACGGCGACGGATACTCGGAGCAGTGGCAAGTTGAGGCGGCTGCGCGCGGGTTGCCGAACCTGCGCACGACGCTCGACGCGCTTCCGCAGCTCATCACCGAAGAGTCGATGGAGCTGTTCAGCAAGTACGGCGTGTTCACCCATCGCGAGATGCACAGCCGCTACGAGATCGGGCTCGAGCAGTACACGTTGAGCGTGGGCGTCGAAGCCCGGCTGACCCTCGAGATCGGGACGACGTCGGTGCTGCCGGCAGCGGTGCGCTACCAGACTGAGGTCGCTCTTAACCTCGGCGCACTGAAGTCGGCTGGCGTCGAGGTCGACACCTCGGCGCTCGACGAAGTGTCGGAGCCGCTCACCGCGTTGCGAGCCGCGCTCGGCACCCTCCGTGCGGCGCTCGCCCACCACGCAGGCTCGACTGCTCTCGAGGAGGCCGAGCACGCGCGTTCCGGTCTGTTGCCGGCGATGGCGGCGGTGCGCACGGCCGCCGACAAGCTCGAAGGATTCGTGGCCGACGACTTGTGGCCGCTGCCGACCTACCAGGAGATGCTCTTCATCCTCTAACGGGCGCGCTGTCGGCATCCGGACAACATTCTGACGGCTCGGACGGTTGAAACCAGAACGTTTCTGCGGCTACGATCACCGCGCGGCGTCTGGCTCTCCTCCCCCGTAGGGTCAGACGCCGCTTTTTCATGGGCTTCGGGAGGGTGCCGCCACAAGGGGAGGGTGGGGCCGCAAGCCTCAGGAGCCTTTGTCCTCGACCCAGCTGTGGAACCACATGCGGTGTTGCCAACCGCTGATGAACGGCACTGTGCGCGCACTCAGGATCGGCAAGAAGTAGAAGAACATCACGACGACGATGAGCACGTAGGCGCCACCGACCAACGTGCCGCCCATGCGCCGCGTATCCGACGCATTCGGTGGCCCGATCAGATAGCCGATCGTGACCGCGATGCCGATCGCGATGAATGGCAGCAGGGGGAGCGCGTAGAAGAAGAACATGGTGCGCTTGAACTGGTGCAGCCACGGCAGGTACAGCACCAAGAAGGGCAACACCAGTGCGCCGCCGCGCCAATCGCGCTTGCACACGAGGTAGACCATGAAGAGCATGACCGGGATCGAGACCCACCAGATCGCCGGAGTGCCCAGGTCGTAAATCATCCGCGCGCAGCCGAGACCGCCCGTAGTGCAGCCGTTTGCCGGAGGATGCGGGTAGGCGGCGTAGTAGAGCACCGGCCGCGCATCGAACAGCCAACCCCACGCGTTCTCGCGGTAGGCGTGGTAGGAGGAAAGCCCATCGTGGAACCGCAAGATTTCGGCGTGGTAGTGCCAAAGACTCCGAATCGACGCGGGGATGAACGAGAAGTCCGAGTGCCGACCCTTCGCCCACTCGCGGTCGTACGCGTACTTCGGACCGTTCAAGAACCAGCCAGTCCATGACGCCGTATACACCGCCACGGGAACAACGGCGAGCCAGCTAAAGAGCGGTGCGATGTCACGGGCCAGCGTTGCCACGAAGGGTTTCTGGACGCCGATTGCGCGCCTCGCACCGACGGTCCACATGAAAGCCAGTAGCGCAAAGGACGGCAGCAAGTACACGCCGTCCCATTTCACCGCACTAGCCGCACCGACGCTCGCGCCGCACGCGAGCAGCCACCATCGCATGCCGACGTGCGGCCCGTGTTTGCGATACGTGGTGGTATCGACGCGATCGGCCAGCCGGCCGCGCACCTGATCTCGGTCGAGGATGAGACAGGCGAACGCGACGATGGTCCAGAACATCAAGAAGATGTCGAGCATGGCCACGCGGCTCTGCACATACTCGAGTCCGTCGAGGCTGAAGATGAGGCCGGCGACGCACCCGAGCAGGTTCGAGCGAGTCATCCGGCGGGCGGTACGAGCCACGATCAGGACGGCCAGCGTCCCGACGAAGGCCGACATGAGGCGCCAACCGAACGTGTTCGTGAAGTTGGGATCGCGCGCAATCCATTCGCCGAGCGCGATCATCCACTTGCCCAGCGGCGGATGCACGATGTAGCCCGGACCGTTGTTCGTCACGTTCAGCTCGACGCCGTGGTGGAACAGACTCCACGCGTCGTGGGTGTAGTAGACCTCGTCGAAGACGCAGGCCATCGGTCCGCCCTTGTCCTTGCAGACGGCGTTGAGGGTCGAGCCCGTACCGCCAGGCACCGCGAGCCGGTTGAACCGCAGGTACCCCGCGAAGATCGTGATCGCCAGCGGCGCGAGCCATCCCCACAACCGACTGCCAGGGAACGGCGGAACGAGCCGGTCGCGCAAGGGATTCGTCGGAGCCGCTGGCGGCGTCGGCGTCGGCGGTAGCTCGACGGAGGTGGCAGCCACCTCGCCATCGTATGGGCCCAGGTTTGCGGCAAACACTGACGGCTC
>Ga0209863_10000244_pt1 | contig 32312 bp, 27 predicted proteins | sample OrgsoiDNA2013046_FD_185796 | JGI IMG/M metagenome (GOLD analysis project Ga0209863, IMG submission 185796) | Permafrost soil microbial communities from the Arctic, to analyse light accelerated degradation of dissolved organic matter (DOM) -... | ecosystem: Environmental > Terrestrial > Soil >...
ATAAGTAAGTAACACTTTGTAAATCAATAGCAGAGGGGCTATTTCGAAAGCGCAAAGGTATAGAATAAAGTGTAAACCACTGATTTTTATTTCCTTGTGCAAAGTTGAATATCCCCCAAAGAAACGGTACACATAAAATATACCTATCATTATAAGAGAAAGGGTAATCGCAATCGCTGTGAAAAGAGGTCCGGAAAACGAAATAAGCACCAGGAAAGGAAGCAGGAAAATACCTATGATCTTATTGGTCATAAACACTACAAATAAGTAGGTATCGACGGTTCGGTTTATATTAAAGATCCATCCAACGATCTTCAGTACCAGGAATTTCAAAAGATACAGAACTGCCAGTAGCACAGTGCAATACAGAAAATGCACCCAAAACATATCGGGGCTTCCGTAACGATAATAACGTAACAAAAATGCCCCATACAAACCACCCGAAAATACAAACAGATTATTGAGTAAAACAGAGGGAAAGGGAGATTGTAAAACCTGCTCCCGGAGTTGTTGCTGCCGCATCGATGCCCTGAAAAACAGAGTTAGCAGGTTGCCCAGGTATTTGCCAAAAAACAATTTGACGATCGCGAAATAAAATAACATAAGGACCAGCAGATAAAACATTACGTCATAAGAATCCCGTTCGTATTTCTCTGCCCGAACATGCACCGGTTTACCCAGTAAATTGAAAAATGGCTGTGTTTTTAAAATATCAATCCATTCGATTGACAGATGGCTGAAGTCTGCCGGCTTTTTTGTACTGAAGCGAAGTGTGTCTGTTGAAAACAGAGCAATCGAGTCAACCACTTTTTTTGCTGTCCTCACTTTAATGGAGAGTCGTAGTGAGCTGTCTGCAGGTATATCAGTCTTTTTCAAAACAGTATCAGCCACCTGTGTTGAATCAGTTGATTGCGCTCTTAGAAGGCAGATCTGGAATAAAATAATTAAAAACAGCAGAGCTCGTTTTACCAAGGGATCAATGGTTGAAGGTTGACAGTTGCACCAGGCTTTAGGCTTTCAGCTTTCAGCGTTCGGCATTTAACGCAAAGATTTGTGATTCAACGCGGATCTTCTAAAAAAAGTTTACATAACCCAGGTGAATTTTCGCCTGGCCGAATTCAAATGAATTACTGCCTGTTTTTCCAACCGCATATGACATATTGAATATGCCGGCCCTGGTTTCAAAAGCCAGGCCGAGTCCAATACCTAAATAAAGATTATTGCTGACATATCCGGGCACATCATTTTTTGCCCACCCCCCATCGACGAAACTAAACAGAAATGAATTCATTCCGATCAGGAAGCGGTATTCAAGACTGGTCACAGTGTATTCGGACGCGAGAATACTTTCTTCATCAAAACCACGGAGCAACCGGTATCCTCCGATTTGAAATAATTCATTCCGGAAAATTTTCGGACTCTGGTACCAGGCCGCATTTAATGCAAAACGAATCGTGGATGCATGGCCGAGTTGAAAGTAGTGAGCAGCTGCCAGGTTCAGTCTGAATTGATAGGACGAAGTTTTAACGGTATCGTATAGCGTACTGTAATCAAAGCCCGGATCGTTTTCATCTTTGAGTCGCAGGATCTCACTATTCTTTTTTAATCGTTTGGTTCCCGCCGATCCGATAAAATAAATTTCATTCCCCCGTACGGCATTGAATCGGTAATTGGTATTGTTGAATTCATAAGTAGCTCCCAGGCTCAGCGAACTTACATCCGCCACTTCGGGTAATTTCCGTGTAGTGATGATCTGTGCAGTATCAATCGTGAGCACAGTACATCCGGTTGTCTGAATAAATACAGATGCCTTACGATTCATAGAGGCATTAAATTGTATACCCAGGAGGCCGTCGGTATTGACATAGGAAGAATCTTTTTTGTATAAAGAAAAAGCGAGGTTAACACCATAGGGGGAATGAAATAAGTAGGGTTGTTGAAAATTCACATTCAGCCGGGGTGATGCCTGTTGCAGCTGCTGCCAGTCAAGCCCCAGGCTTTCTCCATTCCCGAAAGGATTTCTCAACACAATAGTTGCCTGACCGGTCACTAATAGTTTTGAATTTCCCAGTGCGTCCGTGCTTGGCATGAATCCAATCAATGCGTCGATCTGGCTGCTCTTTTTTGGTTTCAGATATAAATTTAAAATAGATCCCGTGCCCAGCATATTTACATTCCATGGTCTCTCTTCCTGCACAAAGGGTAATTCAAGGATGCGTCGGGTAATGGATAACAAACGATCCTTTCTGTAAATACTCCCTTCCGGAATGCCCAGGTATCTTTCCATAAAATCAACAGAAATTTTTGCAGAACCATTGATGCGGATGCTGTCGATTTTATACAGCGGTCCTTTCTCAACATTGAGTACCGCTTTGATCGCTCCCTGGTCGATCTGCACGGAATCCAGAGAAATTTTAGCAAAAGGATACCCGTTATTTTCAAGCCAGTCGAGTAAGATGAATTCTTCGGATTGAAACTGTTCAGGTGTTGCAGGTTTACCAATTATTTTTTTCGAAGTCCAACCGGCTTCTTCCAGCAGCGCGGCATCTGCCTGCCTGGTGCGGATCATCGACCAGATAAATTTTTCTCCGATATATAATTGCAGAAAGGCAGAAGCAGAATCCATATGCACACTATCAATGGATGCGGCAGTGAATCCCCTGTTCCGTAATATATCCGTGAGTTTGTAAATATATTCGGCACAAAGTGCCCGGTCTTTAAAGGAATTGGGAATGCCAAGTGAACTTACTCTCAGTATGGAATCAGGGGAACTAATCCTTACGTGTAAGGCATACTGGCCAAGAGCCGGCCGGATGGACGCAAGCAACAAAAGAGGGATGAAGACATATAATCTTAATTTTGCCATTCGCTCAAATCGCTTTCATAATTCCATAAAATTAGCCAATCAATGGCAGGCATCTATATTCATGTTCCATTTTGCAAACAGGCCTGCACCTATTGCAATTTTCATTTCTCCACTAACCTTGGCTTGCAAAACGATTTTACTGCCGCTTTATTGAAAGAAACCGAATTGCGACGTCCTTATCTTCAAGGTGAAAGAGTTGAAACAATTTATTTTGGAGGCGGCACTCCTTCATTGCTTACTTACTCCGCCCTTCAACAGATACTGGATTCCATTTCACGCCATTTCACGATTGACTCCAATCCTGAGATTACACTGGAAGCAAATCCGGATGACATGGATCCAGGCCTTTTGCAGGATTGGAAAAAATCAGGTATTAACCGCCTGAGCATCGGGATACAGTCTTTTTTTACAGAAGACCTGGTTTGGATGAACCGGGCACATAACGGCGATCAGGCCTTACGGGCGGTAGAATTGGTGAAGAATGCAGGGTTCGATAATTTCAGTCTGGACCTGATTTATGGCTCACCCGGTCTCACAGATGAAAAATGGAAGGAAAACCTGGAGAAGATTATTATTATGGAACCTGCCCATATCTCCTGCTATGCCTTAACCGTTGAGCCGAAAACAGCATTGTATAAAATGATCAAGACGAAATCAATGGATGATATTGATCCCGAAAAACAGGCCCGACAGTTTCTTCAAGGTATCCGGGAACTGGAAGCCGCCGGTTTCGAACATTATGAAATATCGAGTTTTGCCAAACCCGGTAAAAGGAGCCGGCATAACAGTTCCTACTGGCAATCAAAAAAATACCTGGGTCTTGGACCTTCGGCCCATTCCTTTGATGGAGCCAGCCGCCAATGGAACATTTCCAATAATGCCCTTTACATCAAATCCCTTATATCAGGTGAGCTCTGTTTTGAATCGGAAAAACTTTTACCCAGAGACCTTTTGAATGAATATATCATGACTTCCCTTCGAACCACGGAAGGTCTGGACCTGGAACATGTCGTTCATCATTTCGGAAAAGAGAAGGGTAATTTACTTGAAAATAATGCCTCTGTTTATGTCCATTCGAACCAAATGGAAAAAAGGCCCGGGAAGCTCGTATTAACGAAAAACGGAAAATTATTCGCAGACGGTATTGCGGCGTCTTTGTTTTTTGATTAACGGCAACGTTACGCGTTAAGTTTTGAGCGTTGGGCTTTATTATCCTCCTGATGTTTGGCAAACCTTTCCTTCAGGTGCTTCAGCAGGTGGCCTGCTGAAAGGATCGCCACCATCAGCAAGATGGCTGTGAATCCAAAACCCTGATAAGAAAGCGGTGTCATAAAACTTATATTTAAAAAACCATACCAATACGCGGAACGCTTAAAGCGTAACGCCTAACGCATTCTTCTTATACTTCCACACCTCCATACTTCCATTCTTCCATACTTGTCTAACCTCAGACCAACAAGCGCTCTAAACGTTTAAACCCTTCCTTCACATTAACATTTTGCCAGAGAATCCTATAGATCATATCTGCTATCGGCATATCCGCCTTGAAATGCTGGTTGAGCAGGTAAAGACACTGACTGGCATTATAACCCTCGGCAACCATATTCAGTTCAAGTTTTGCAGCATTTACAGAATATCCTTTGCCGATCATATTTCCGAACCTGCGGTTCCTGCTGAAAAGTGAATAACAGGTTACCAGCAGATCCCCCAGATATACCGAAGCAGCATAATTCGCACTCTTTTTATCATCTACGGATCCCACAGTGTCATGGATGCCTACTTCTACATGACTGATTCCCGCTTTCAACAGAAAACCAGCCATTTCATCTGCGCAATTGGCAATGAAAACACTTAGGAAATTATCCCCGTATTCCAGTCCATGGGCCATTCCGGCGCCTAACGCATAAATATTTTTCAGGACGGCTGCATACTGAACTCCATAAATATCATTGTTCGTTATGGTGTTCAGATAGTCCGTCGAGAAATTAGACGCAATTTTCTCCACTGCGGTAACAGAATTTCCGGAGAAAGTTAGATAAGATAATTTTTCGGCTGCGATCTCTTCGGCATGACAGGGACCCATAACCGTAAAATACATTTCGGATCTGAATTGAAACTGCTGACTGAGGTAATCATTCAGCAAAAGATTTTTCCCCGGAAGAATTCCTTTAACAGCCGATAGAATTTGTTTTCCATCAAAAATTTCCGGAGGCAATCCATCAAAGATCTGTTCGATATAGGCTGAAGGAACGGCAATTACCAGGCAGTCGGTATCCCGTATCAGTTCTTTGAGATCGTTGGTCAGTCTGAGCAGGCTTAAATCAAAATAAACCGAGCTCAGGTATTGAGGATTATGATTCTTTTTTTTGAGATGATCAATGATAACTGTGCTTCGTATCCACCAATTGACCTTTAGGTGATTGTCCGTCAGGATTTTGACAAGAGCCGTTCCCCAGCTTCCACTTCCAATGATTCCAAATCGCATTAAATCCTGCATTTTAGTGAATAAAGAGCCGGATCATTTCTTCGTTTCGAACAGCTTTTCTTTGTCTACCACCATTACTTTGGTGCCATTGTTCAGGATTTTACTTACGGTTCCATAAGGACCGGTAACCACTTCATCTCCAAGGCTCAGGCCGTTTACAATCTCAATATAATTGATGTCCTGAATATCTGTTTTCACAGACACCTGTTTAACCGATTTATCGGCCTGTAGCAGAAAGACCACTTCATCCAGGTCACCAAATGAAACATTTGTTTTTACGTCTCCCATTTTATCTTCCACCGGTTTTCTGTCCTTGGCGGCAGCCGCATCCTTGGCTGAAATCTTTTCCCTTGTTGTAACTGCATTAATCGGTACGGAAAGCACATCCCTGTGTGTTTTTGTCTGAATATCGGCACTAGCCGTCATGCCCGGGCGGAATACCAGGCTTTTGGATCTTTTATTATCCATAAGATCCTTATAGCTGGATGGATCCAGACGAATATGCACCTTATAATTCGTAACATCGTTAGTGGTGGATGTTGAAGAACTGGCACTTGCTGATGCAACAATACTGCTTGCGATCTGGGTAACAACACCGCGGAATTTCCGGCCGTTGTAAGCATCTACTTCAACGATGGCCGTATCGCCCAGGAGAACTTTTGTAATATCGTTTTCGCCTACATCAACCACTGCCTCAATCTTACTCATATCAGCTACACGCATAATTTCAGTGCCTGCCGTCATTTGATTACCCGCCACACGTTCTCCTTTTTTTACGCTAAGCAGGGAGACTACGCCGTTTAATGGAGAACTGATGGTGGTCCGGCTCACATTTTCGGCCTGGATCGCCAGGTTTGCTTTTGCACTGGCAACAGCCGCCATATTGCTGTGTACACTTTGCTGTGCGGCATTATAAGCCGCCTGGGATGTCCTGAGCGTTGTGGTCGCATTTTCAAACTCGGAAAGAGAAATCACTTTTTGAGTCAGCAACGTTTTCTGCCGGTCATATTGTGCCTGTGCTGCATCCATACTGGCTTTCAGACCAGGCAATTGCGCGTTCGAATTTTCGACCATGGCTTGTTGCTGATTTACCTGAGCGGCAGCCTGGTTTCGCTGGTTGGAGTAGATATCCGCATAAATCTTTGCGAGCTGCTGCCCTTTTCGAACGCTGTCTCCTTCTGCAACATTCAGTTCGACGATCTCACCCGAAATATCAGAACTCATTTTGACTTCAACCTCAGGATATATTTTTCCGCTGGCGGTAACGGTTTCAGTAATGGTATGCCTGCCTACCTTTTCAACAGAAACTTTGATGCCATCTTCTTTCCCGATGACTCCGGTTTTTTTTAAGATAATGAGCAGGAGGATAAGTGCTACGAGGCTAACTATAATCCAGACGAGCTTCTTATTCATAGAAGGTTGTTGTAAAGGTTTTTTTATAATTTAATACCCAGTCCTTTATAATATTCCAGCACTTTCATTCGAAAAACATAATCATACTGTGCGATCAATACATTGATACGTGCGGTAAATAAATTATTCTGGTTGGTTAAATAATCAATGGTATTCAGCATACCAATATCGTATCTCTTAGTAGCCAGATCAAACGATTTTTCTGCAACGACTACCGCTTTTTTGTTTGATTCGAATTTCTGAAGTGAAGCTACTGCGTTGTAGTAAGCTTGGTAAACTCCCTGTTTCAGGTTTAGCAGGTCATTGTCCTTCGTTAATTTAGCTGTAGCCACATTCAGTTGCGCTTTTTTATAATTAATCCGGGCAGTGTTTCCATTGAAAATCGGGATGTTTAACTGAAGGCCAACCTGCTGGCCAAAGTTATTGCTCAGTTGATCTCCGTAACCCTTGAAAGCACTGAAAAAAGATTGTGAACTATATGTGGTAAAGGGCTGCGAAATATATAATGGATACTTATCCGGATTATTCAAAGCATATGCATTCGGTGTCAGGGTTGGAATAAATTCTGTGTTTACGGCCCGCAGGTCATTGAAAAAATTATCGCCCAATGCACCATACGCTGAAAGCGTTGGATACAGACGTCCTTTATTATACTCGACATTTTTCTCTGCCGAACTAATTCGCAGATCATTCATTTTTTGTTGTGGAAAAGTTCCGACCGCAATGGCATAAACGATATCCGGCTGAAGTGAAGAAATCGGTTCTACCGGGATGGTTTCGACTGGCGGAGTATCAAGGTCAAAAGGAGCTGCAGCATCCAGGTTCAGAATCGCCTTCAACTGAAGTTTATCGATATCATAAGTTTCCTGGGCAGTAATGATCGCTGCCGTATCGGTGGCGAACTGTACTTCCAGTTCAGCGGCATTCAGTTCTGGTAAAGATCCTGCATTTACTAAGGCCCTCGTATTTGCAAGCTGTTGTCCGGTTAGCTGGATTTTAGTTTTTGCCAGACTTACCTGTTGTTTCGCTAATAGGGCTGAGAGATAGGCGGCGGCCACATTGAGTGTTACATCATTTTTAATTTTATCAATATTTACAATCTGGGCTTCATAACTGAATTTATTAGACTCAACTGCCCTTCGCAAAGCAAACCAATTAAAAAGTGTGATGTTTGCCTGTAGGTTGTAATACTGTGACAAACCCTGCGTATTGGTATAAATATTAGTTGTTTGGTTAATAGAACGGCCGAAATTCAGGCCCAGGGCAGTAGCCGCATTGGCCGTACCTAACTGGTTTCCTTTCGCCTGGTCATAAAAGAGCTTATATGTGCGTGAATCAATATCTGCCTGTTTGATGGAAATATTATTTGAAAGGGCATATTCAACGCAATGCCGAAGGTCCCATTTATCCTGGGCAGCCAGTTTCGAAACAGAAAGGAGAGCGGATAGGAATAAGGTTATTATGCAGGTCGTTCTCATGAAACAATTTTATCGGAAGCCCAATGGTTCCTATTTTTGGGAAGGGCGGTCAGTAATATTGCTAAAATAAAGAATCCATTCCCATTCCCAATTAAAAAAAAGCCTAAAATGGAGTTAGAATGATGAACGGAAGGATTGGTCAAGATCCTCTGTTAAATAATCAGCAGATTCCAGTCCGATGTAGATCCGCAGCATCCGGTGCTCTTCATTTTCAGGATCAAAATCAGCATCTTCCATACTGGCGCAGCGGGGCAAAATTAATGATTCATGACCTCCCCAACTAACTGCCATCATTATATGTTTTAGATTTTCGCAAAACCTGACAATCTCCTGCCTTTTGCCTGCTTTCACAAAAAAACTGATTAGGCCACAGGCATTTTTCATTTGTTTCCGGGCTAGCTCGTACTGGTGAAATGATTCATCGAGTGGAAATAATACAGATTCAACCCTTGGATGTTCTTTTAGATATTTCAGTACTTCCAGTGTTGTCGCTGTAATCCGCGCCAAACGAGTGTCCAGTGTACGCAAACCCCTTATGAGTAGCCAAGCGTTAAAGGGTTGTATACCACTGCCCACGGCCAGATATTCGCAGTCAAATATTTTTTTCATCATCGCGTGACTGCCGGTCAGAATACCCCCCAGCGTATCACTATGTCCGCCTATATATTTAGTAGCTGTTTGCATACTGATATCTATGCCAAGAGGTATCGGTTTCTGATAAAGGGGTGTACAATAAGAGTTATCCATTAGTGTAATCAGGTGATGCTGTTTTGCAAATGCGGAAACCTTTTCTATATCCTGGATCGCAAAACTCCAGGAATTCGGACTTTCCAGATAAATAAACCGGCTGTTTGGCTTTAGCGCATTTTCAAATTGTTCAATTTCAGTTCCATCGATATATGTTGTTTCGACATCGAACCGGGAGAATATCAAATCGAACATTCGTTTTACCCAACTATAAGGATTTTTTACAGAAATGATGTGGTCGCCAGCACTCACATTTGCAAGTACAGCTACAAAAATGGCGGCCGCTCCACTGTTGAAAACGAGGCAGTCTTCCGCATGATCCAGGGCAGCCAGTTTTTTTCTCAGAATATCAACGGTAGGATTCAGCCCTCTGCTATACAGATATCCGGAATATTCATCTGCAAATAATTTTTTCAGCTCCTCTACTTTATTTACGCGGAAGTTGCTGGTTTGAATGATGGGAGGCGCGACAGCATTAAAATATTCTGACCGGTCCTCACCAAGTTCGTTCAAGATATAGGATAGATCCATTATTTTTTTTGAAAACACAATTTAGGCTTAAAGCGCAAAGCGGAAAGCTTAAAGCCTTAAGATCAACATTTTTCACTGATTTCTGAAACCAGATCCGAAGACTGAGTCAATAAAACAATTGAATCACATTGATGGATGGTGCTAAACCGATGGGCAATCACGATAATTGTCTTTTTCTGATTCCAAAACCAGCGAATGGTATCCAGCACTTTTTTCTCGCTCCCGGTATCCAGGGCAGAAGTGGCCTCATCCAAGATTAAAACCTGCGGATCTTTATAAATGGCGCGTGCAATACCAATCCTTTGTTTCTGACCTCCGGATAAATTCATGCCCTGTTCACGAATAATGGTCTGATAGCGTTCTGGTAATTGATCAATAAAGGAATGCAATCCGAGGTGCCGGCAGATTTCATATATGCGATCCATATCCGGCTCATTATCTCCGAGGGCGATATTGGAAATAAAATCTCCCTCAAAAACATCTATATGTTGCTGAACCGATGCGATTTTTTTTCTCAACATTGTGGTTGACAAATACTGAATATCTATGCCTCCAATCAGAATTTTTCCTCTATCCGGCACATATAATTTCTGGATCAGTGAAAGCAAAGTCGATTTCCCGGATCCGCTTTCACCGACGACTGCTGTTATTTGTCCTACAGGCAGCCGGATATCCAACCCCGTGAAAACAGTGGCCCCAGGCCCGTAAGAGAAATGAACATTTTCGAAAACCAGATCTCCCTCAGGAAAACATTCTATTTGGAGTTTCTCATTTTTTTCTTTTTCCAGATCGGTGATTTCAAAAAGTCGGTCAGCCGCAATAAATGCATCCTGTAAAGGTTTGTTCGCATTGATCAATGCCTGAACCGGAATCGTAAAAAAAGCAGTGATTGTGAAAAAAGAAATAAGCTCACCAGGTAATAGCTTATGATCCATTACCAAATTTGCACCGTTCCAAAGTAAAATAATCATCAGCAGACCGGTCATCCATTCTGACAAATGCGACATCAATAATCCATTTCGACTGCTGATAAATACCGATTGCAGAAATAGATTAAATTTATTTTCAGTCTGACTGCTAAAAAACTCTTCTGCTCCGAACCGGCGTATGGTTGAAATCCCCTGAATGGTTTCCATCATTTGGTTTTCGAGAACAGCCCCTGATTTCATTATTTTCCGCTGCCATTTTGCATTTACCCTGTTGTTTATCCGATAGATCATAAGGTAGAAGGGTATAACCAGCAGACACAAGAGGGCCAGTTTCCAATAGTAGATGAACATAATGGTCAGACTGAGAACAAGGGCAAATATGCTTACGATAATTCCCAGCGCAACATCACTGATGAATACGCGTATACGCATAGCATCATTTACCCGGCTAATTAATTCGCCGGTTCGCATACAGTCGAAGAATCGCTGCGGCATGTATAACAGATGTCTGTAATAGCCTAAAATAAGATTCCTATCCATATGCTGGCCGGTACGTAATACGATTATTGATTTCAAATATCCTGTGACGAATCTGAACCCAAATAAAATGATCATGACGAGACCCAGTATCTTTAGCAGGCTGTTATTTGTGCCTGGCAAAACCACATCTATGATTTTCTGAATATAAAAGGATGTTGAGAATCCAAGTCCGGCGTAAATGACAGCAAGCATAACGGCCAGTGCCATTACTCTTCTATGCGGACAGACCATCTGCCAGAATTTGATGAAAACAGATTTCTTTTCGTTAACGCACAGAAATTCAGCCGAGGGAATCAATATGAGGACAATGCCCGACCATTGCTGGTTAAAAGAATGTATTTCATTCCTGATCATTTTTCCGAAAGCAGGATCCATTAGCCAGACATATCTTTTGGATGTCTTATAAATCACTACAAAATGCTGCAAGCCGTTTTGCACGAGATGAAAAATAGCCGGTATTGGAATTTGTGTGATAGCATGGTCCGAGGTCCTGGCTCCTTTAGCCCGGAATTTTAATTGTTCGGCAGCTTCGATGAGTCCGCGTAAACTCGTACCGTGCTTACCTGTTCCGGCATATTGCCTGATCCGGCTAACTGGAAGATGCAGTCCGTAATACGATGATACCGAAGCCAGACAGGCCGCACCACAATCAGAAACATCTCTTTGTTTAATCTGAATGAATTTTTTCATCTCCATTTGGATTCGATTGATGATAAAAGAGAGACTTCATCTGAAGTCTCTCTTATTTTCAAAAAAAAGCCAGTCGAATGTCTCGCCGGTGTTCTTGTCTGGCTTTTTAGGTTTCTTCACTAAGAAAAAAGCTGCGCGATTTTACCGGCAGCATAGCCCAGCCAGTACGCCAAGCTCTCACCTCCGACAATACTCTTTGTTTCTTCCGAAGTCAATTCTTCCAATCCCGCCGGAAATTCGAATTTCATTTCATTTCTTTGAGATTGCATTTTTGGAGTGTCCCATACTTTGAACTTCATCTTCCTCATACAAAAAAATTTTTTTTTGGTTCCTACTCTTCGCAACGTGCATGGGTTTCGGAATTCCCATCATTGGCAAAATAGTGTGAACAGAAACCGAAAAAAATACCATTTTAGTGTATCTGTCTTTTAAGCCTGAATATATCAGGCATTAAGCCTTTGGCGCCTGGAGGCAAAATATATTATCATAAACGCTCCCATCACTATCAGGGCTGTAAGTGCGGTCCATGGAGTATCTATAGCGATGCTGATGGCGACAAATGAATAGGCGGCAATAAAAATAATCGGGAGCAGCGGATATAGTTTCATCTGATATAGCTCTTCGCCTACCGGATGAACTTTTTGTTTTCTCAATTTAAATATCGTACCAGCGGAAGCGGCCATTCCAAAGCAATCAAGGAAAATCGTAAAACTAAGAATCCGGTCAAAGGCCTTCATCCAGAAAACAATCAGCACACAGACCGCTGCAAAGGCAGTCAGGGAAGTAAACAATACATCGGTATTTGCTGTTTTTTTTGCAAATATTTTGGGCAGTACTCCATCTTCTGCCATCGCATACATCACCCGCGGATTGCTCATCAGCAATACATTTACATAAGCCAGTACGGACAGGAAAAGCAAGACAGAAAGAATTTTACCAGCAGCATTCCCGAATACATGTGCAGCCATGGCTGAAGCAATTCCTTTTGTATTCCGAAGTCCGTCCAGCCCGATCACCCGCACATATGCGTAATTAATAGTCAGGTACAAAACGATAATGATAAAGATGCCAAAAAAAATTCCGCGGGGAATATTTTTGCCCGGGTTCCTGATATCAGCTCCAAAATTGATTGTCTGCTGATAACCGCCGTAAGTAAAGGATACTGCGATCAGGCCCACACCAAATCCTTTTAAATATTCCATCCAACCCGGGAATGCTGAATGTAACAGCACCGTCGATTTTCCAGGTTCTGCAAAAAACAAGGGTGTTATTAATAAAATGATCAGCGCGATTTTTATTATGGTGAGTACGTTCTGTGTGCGGGCACTCATTTTAAGTCCAAGCAGGTTCACACCGTAGAACAAAACGATGGAAAATAAAGCGATCGCGATCTCCCTTATCTGTAGTGCCGCCGGATCTGTAATGGAAGGAAAAATAACTCCCGAAATGTATTCGGAGCCAATCAGTGCTACGCCGGTCAGTGATGCGGCGTTGGAAATTAATATGATACAATTGATGGCAAATGCAATGGACGGATGGTAACCATAGGAAAATATTTTGTAATACCCCCCCGTTACCGGAAGCCGGGATCCGATTTCGGCATAGGTCAGTGCCCCGCAAAGCGCCACTATTCCGCCAATAATCCATGTAAAGAAGAACAGAAATGTATCCGGAACATGCTTGGCTACATTCGCCGGAGTACGAAAAATTCCCATCCCAATTACCAGACTCACGACTATCATGGTACAATCAAAAACTCCCAGCTTTGTATTTTTTGCCATGGTTCTCATTAATCCGGTGTACCGGTTGCAATAAAACCGTTATAATGTGGTTAAGATAATGAAATATTCTTTTCTACTTTTGTGGCGGAATAAAACCAAAGAATGAAAAACTGGATTTGGGGAGCACTATTTTTGATTTCGGGAGTAACTCATGGACAGGATAGTTCGGGCGCCAAAATGCCACTGGGTAATGGAAGGGAGAATGTTCAATACCGGGCTCCGGATAGCGTCGACAGGAAATTATTACAAGAAGTCGTTGTAAGTGCTTATGAACAGAACCGCAAGCTTGCAGAAGTGCCCGCGGCAGTTGGGGTTATTACTACAGCGGAATGGAACCGGTACAACAAAATGAGTATTGTTCCGGCCATGAACAGTATTCCGGGTGTTCGCATGGAAGAGAGATCTCCGGGCAGTTACAGGTTAAGTTTCCGGGGCAGTACTCTCCGTTCTCCTTTTGGGGTCAGAAATGTAAAAGTTTACCTGGATGGCATTCCATTTACAGATCCCGGGGGAAATACTTATATGACCCAGCTCGCTCCTTTCGATATGTATTCCCTCGAACTGATCAAAGGACCCGCCGGAAGTCTCTATGGTGCTGCTACCGGCGGTGCCTTACTTATTAAAACCAGGCCAAATACCTGGCAACCAGGGTTTACAGCTGAATACACTTATGGTTCGTTCAACAGCAATACAATCAATGCGCAGGTAAGACTGGGTGATCAGAATGCCGGCAACATCATCAATTATTCCCACCAGACCTCCAACGGGTACAGGGATCATACCAATCTTCGCCGGGATATTGTCACCTGGGAATCAATTCTGAAAAATACAGACAGACAAAACCTGAGTACCTATGCCTTTTATGGTGACCTGTATTATCAAACGCCAGGCGCACTGACGCTGGCAGAATACAATGCAAATCCAAAACAGTCGCGTCCCAAGGTCGGCGCTACTCCCTCAGCCGACCAGGCGCAGGCCGCCATTTACCAGAAAACATTCATGGCTGGCATTACAAATACTTACCGGCTAAGTCCGGCCTGGGAGAATACAACAAATTTTTACGCCGCTTATACGAATTATAAAAATCCAACTTTCAGAAATTACGAGTTCCGAAGCGAGCCACATTTCGGCGGAAGAACCATTTTTAATTATACGTCTGATCTCCTTCACGTGAGTTTTGGGGGTGAGGCACAAAAAGGATTTTTTCAAACGCAGGATTACGGGAATAAAAACGGGACACCCGATACATTGCAGACCAACGACAACATCAATAACTGGACCTATACTTTTTTTGCCCAGGCCGATCTGTTTTTCGGAAAGGGCTGGCAGGCATCCGCGGGCCTGAGCTTAAATGAAGCATTTATTGGTGTTGACCGGATATCTGTACCCGGTTTCATACCGAGAAATAAAACATTCAGCAATGAATTGGCGCCCCGGTTTGCTTTATCAAAAAAGATTACCCCGGATATTTTATTATATGCAAGTATATCAAAAGGTTTTTCACCACCAGCTGTTGCTGAAGTACTTCCTTCCACCGGCAGTATCAATACAGATCTGCAACCGGAAAACGGAATCAGCTATGAAACCGGTGTGAAGTCGAGCTTCTTCAATCAGCGTTTATACGTGGAAGTTATAGGTTTCTATTTTGAACTTCAGCAAGCCATCGTTGTTCGAAAGGACTCCAGTAATGCGGATTACTACACGAATGCGGGATCAACAACCCAAAAAGGAATTGAGTCCCAGATATCCTATCAGTTACTTCCTTCTGCATACGGACTCATTAACAGCGCACGTCTCTGGGCTTCTTACACACTGGATAATTTCACCTATGGTGATTTCAAAAAAAATGCCGTGAACTATGATGGCAAACACCTGCCTGGTATTGCTAACAATACATTTACGGGTGGCGTAGACCTCAATAGCAGACCTGGAATTTTTCTTCACGTCACGTATTATTACAGCGACAAAATGCCACTGGATGATGCGAATAGTGCTTATGCCGGTGCATACCAATTGGTAGGGGGAAGGATCGGATATTCCACAACCGTTCAAAAATTAAATCTTACTGTATTCACTGGAGTGGATAATGCCTTCAATGCCAAATACAGCCTCGGCAATGATATCAATGCTGCCGCTGGCAGGTATTATAATGCCGCAGCCACGGCCAATTATTTTGTCGGACTGTCGGTCAATTTCAACAAAGTCCCTAAAAAATAAATTATTCGCGCTTCTCATTCACTGCTTTACATTTGCAGAATCTGGTCCCCGCTAAGGCGGGGTTAAAAGGGAAGTCCGGTGTAATACCGGCGCTATCCCCGTAGCTGTGAGTTTCATCCCGGACATCCGGGAAAAAGTTTACACTGCAGCCACTGTGCCGCCGCAAGCGGGATGGGAAGGCAGTAAACAGGAAACAAGCCAGAAGACCTGCCAGATAAAATATTAATCGCAACGCTTTCGGGTGAAAGGCAGGCGGAGTATATACGGCTCTCCCATTATTCCCCGCTAGTCATCCACGCCTTGGTGAATTTTTTTAATGGATGGACAAAAAGAAACAAAAAGAAGGGACCGGTCAATTCAATGCCGTCAGGTATGTTCTCATCGGCGTGGGACTATTTATGATGCCGGGAGCCTGTCTTTTTGCACAAAATAAATCCGATAGCGGAAGGGTACTGCAGAAAGTGACTGTAACAGGTGAAAGAAAACAAAATCCCTTTGCGGCCATCGCTCCGGTACAGGTTTTAAACCATGAAGCGCTTTTGCAAATTAATGCTGAAAACATTGCAGACGCGGCCAAATATTTCTCCGGTGTTTTAATCAAAGACTATGGGGGTGTTGGCGGTTTAAAAACTATTTCCGTAAGAAGTCTTGGGGGACTCAACACGGGTTTGGTTTATGATGGAATAAACATTGCTGACGCGCAGACCGGTCAGGTTGATCTGAGTAAATTCTCCGCAACTTTTGTACAGTCACTGGAACTGGATCAGGCCAACCCGCAACAGATTCCCCTTCCGGCGCGTATATATTCATCTGCCTCTATCCTCTCATTTACCAGCAACTCTTTTAATACAACAAACTTCTCGAAGACTAAATGGCTGGTCGGAACGAATGCGGGCTCTTACGGCCTATGGCAGCCCTACGCAGGTATCTACCTGCCTGCGAGTAGAAACATGGTGGTGAGTGCAAACGTTCAGGCAACATGGGCCAAAGGAGACTATCCCTATCATATTGAGAATGGCATGTTCTCACAAAAAGCATATCGCAGCAATTCAGATATCCAGGCTTTCCAGGGAGAAATAAATGTATTAAATCGCTTCTCCGATAGTTCCACTTTTCAAACGAAGGTCTGGGGTTATCAATCCGAAAGAGGGTTACCAGGCAGTATCATTTTTTTCAACGACATATCAGTACAACGTCTGGAGGACAAGAATTTTTTCATCCAAAGCCGTTACCTGAAAAAATTAAGTGAAACCACTACCATCCTGGCTTCTGCTAAATACAGCTCATTGATTACGAAGTACACTGATCCCAACTTCTTAAATAATGCCGGTGGACTGGATAACCGATATACGCAAAATGAATTCTATGGCAGTCTGGCGCTTAGTCACCGCATAGGTGAATATTTTTCATTCTCCGTTGCCTCTGACATCGCTTCAACTCATCTTTCAGCTAATATAAAATCTTTCCCAACACCTACCCGAACGAGTTTATGGAACAATCTGATGATTCAATTTTCAAAATCTCACTGGCAGATGAGTGTCTCTCTGTTAAACACGAATATTAACGATAAAACAGTCACTGGGACAGCATCGGCAAATAAAAATAAATTCACGCCGGCCTTAGCGATCGGATATAAACCTAATTCAGAAAGTCCTTTTTTGTTCCGTTTTTTTTACAAAGATATTTTCCGCATGCCAACATTCAACGACCTGTATTACACCTATAATATAAATATAAATCCCAAGTTGCTTCCTGAATATTCCGAGCAATATGACGCAGGGTTTACATATTCCAAAAATTTTAAATCCTCTGTGAGTCAATTCAGTTTCAGTGCGGATGGTTATTACAATAATATCAAGGATAAAATTATTGCAGTGCCTGCTCAAAATCTTTTTATCTGGACTATGAAAAATATAGGAAAGGTTCGGATAACGGGCATCGATGTCAATGGGCAAATCAATGGTAAATTTTCGTCTGATCTTAAATGGTCAGCCAGGATGGCTTATACCTGGCAACAGGCCCTCGATGTAACGGATCCATTGAGTTCAGTTTATAAAGATGAAATTCCGTATACGCCCAATCAATCCGGCTCCGGAATGGCCGCTTTTTATTATAAGATCTGGAGCGCCGGATATAGTATTTTATTTTCGGGTGAAAGGTATGCGTTGGGAGAAAACGACCCAACCAATCTATTGCCGGGCTGGAATGAACAGGATGTTTTTGTATCTGCCCAGATCCTCTTCAAAAATTTTCAAACAACCATTAAAGGAGAAGTGAACAATATATTCAATCAGCAATATGATGTGATTCACTACTATCCTATGCCCGGCAGGTCGTATAAATTGAGCCTAACCATTAACAACTTATAAAAAATAAAAAATGAAAAAAAACAAACTTTCCTTTTTGACCGTTATCATAATCGCATTTTTCCTTTCCTGTTCAAAGGATGATACACCCGCACCACCGCCGGTTCCGCCGAAGGTAACAACAGGTGTATTCGTACTGAACCAGGGATCGTATGGTGCGAATAATACCATGCTGACCTACTACGATTTTGCCAGCTCTACGCAAACAACCGATTTCTTTAAGAAAGTAAATGGTTTTGGTCTGGGAGATACAGGAAGTGATTTTATTATTTATGGCGGGAAGATGTATATCGTTATGAATGTTTCGGGATATGTTGCCGTGGCGAACAGTATAACAGCGAAGTTTATTGACACCATCAGTTTCAAAAATGCCAGTGTGAACAGGGGTCCTGAGAATATCGCTGCTGCCGAAGGCAAAGTATTTGTTTCCTCTACCGACGGAACGGTGGCTGTTATAGATACTTCCTCCCTGGCAGTTTCAAAATTCATTAAGGTTGGATCAAATCCGGCACAGATGGTGGTTGCCGGAGATAATCTGTATGTAAGTAATACAGGCGGCTTCAGTGCCACATTCGATTCTACAGTATCCGTTATTCCATTGAATTCCCTTACCGAGTCAGGAAGGATTACTGTTGGAATAAATCCAGGCGCTATTACCACAGATAACACAGGTAATATTTTTGTCGTCTGTACAGGAAACTATGGTTCAGTCATTCCGAGCCTTGTTAAAGTAAACATCAATACGAACACGGTAACTAAGAAAGTGGACAGTGCATTTGGGACCATTCGCTATTACAACAATTCTTTACTCACAACAGGTGGATACCTGGGTGCAGCCAATGTAGGCATATTTAATCCGGATAATCTGGGTGCAGTCAGAGGCTCATTTGTGACTGACGGTACAGTGATCGTCAACCCGTATGGATTGGACCTGGACCCGGCAACTGGTGATGTATATGTGGGCGATGCCAAAGACTATGTTTCCTCCGGAGAGGTTTTTTGCTTTGATAAAACAGGAAAGAAGAAGTTCAGTTTTTCTGTAACTCCCGGAGTAAGTCCATTTAAAACGATTTTGGTACAACAATAACTAACAAGTAAAGAAGTACGGAAGAATGGAAGTATGAAAGTCATTTCATGATTAATAACTAGTTTTGGACCTCATGCTTCAATCATAATCATACGTCATGCAACCAGGTTTCAATGAGTTCCTGACTGTGACATTTACCCTGTTTGCTGTAATCGACATTGTCGGTTCAATTCCCCTTCTTTTATCCCTGAAGAAACAGATGGGTGGGATACAGGAAGTTAAGGCTACCGTGATATCAGGCGGCCTGATGATATTGTTTCTATTTTTGGGAGAGCCTTTGTTGCACGTACTGGGAGTGGAAACGCATTCATTCGCCGTTGCCGGGTCCATTATCATTTTCATTCTCGGTATGGAAATGGTTCTTGGGATTGAGTTGTTTAAAGCCGATAAGAATTCCAAATCTTCTTTAGTAGTTCCGATTGCCTTTCCATTGATTGCGGGATCCGGTACCCTGACAACCATCATATCTTTAAAAGCAAATTATCATGAAAGTCTATTGCTAATTGCCATTCTGATCAACCTGGTTATCGTGTTTATTGTTTTAAAATCTCTCGATCTGATTGAACGGATTTTAGGCCCTGGTGGAATGGTTGCCATACGTAAATTTTTTGGCGTAATATTGCTGGCCATTGCCATTAAAATCTTCAGTAGCAATGTGCCCGGATTGATAAAATAGGCCTCGTCGTACAATGGATAGTATAAGAGTTTCCGAAGCTCCAGATCCAGGTTCGATTCCTGGCGAGGCCACTTCCCCCGCTTTCCCGCTTCACAGCGGATTACATCGAATCAGTTACCCGGTTTGTCGAAATAATTTCCGGTTATCGCGGCCTTAGGTAGTTTTGTAGAACAAAGACCATTTGTTTAACCCCTGTAAAGCGTCTTACTTATGGAATACGATAACGACCGGATTGTAAAAGGCGTTCATAAAACCGAGCTGTATTGCTGGGTATTTTTTGTGCTATTGAATCCGCTGGTGAACAGTCTGGGGATATTCCCGCGTCAACAAACAGCCTGGATCGCCTTGATACTGGTAAGTCTGTTCATATCGCCTCTGTACATTATTTACTCCAGAGTCATCGTGTCTAAATTCCTCTACACAGGGAAACATTTCCTATTTGGCCTTCTGACCATTTTATTCTTCCTGGTTGTAATCAGCCTGGTTTTCCTGTTAAATGGGCTCATGTTATTTTTTGTGCAGGGTGTGGGACAATACTACTTTGCATTTTCAACAGTCAACCTGGCCCGGGAAGGCAGCTGGGTTTTCATTAATACTTTTCTGGCCGTTTCAATCGCATTCCTAAGAAGAAATCTGAATGAGGAAGAGACTATTGAAGAACTTCAGAAGGATAACAACTTTTATAAGCTCCGATATTTCCGTACACAATTAAACCCGCATTTTCTTTTCAATACGCTAAATAGCATTTATTCCCTCAGTCTTACTAAAAATGATAAGACACCCGAGGTAGTGATCAGGTTATCCGATATTATGCGCTTTTTGATTTACGAATGCAATGAAGAGAAAATTCCGCTGGAAAAAGAAATTGAATTCATAAGAAATTATATAGAAATTGAAAAAATACGATATGATGCCGATATAAAATTTACGATCGAAGGGACTACAGAGGGCATTATGATCGAACCCTTCTTATTCATTTCCTTTATAGAAAACGGGTTTAAACATGCGATTGATAATTCATTTGCAAAACCATTTATTTATATAACACTGAAGGTAAGTAAAGAACAGATTGTACTCAATGTGATTAACAATACCAGCCTCGAACTGGAAACCCAGGCGAAGAAAATACAGGGCAAGGGCCTTGTCAATAGTAAAAGTGTACTGGAATTACTCTATCCGGACGCTTATTCATTGGATATTATTCAGACTGAAATAAAGGACAGAAAGGAAAGTAAATCGAGGTTTAAAAACGCTAAGGAAAGATTGCAGCAATTATACCCGGATGCTCATACACTTGATGTAATTTTGAGTAACAATACATTCACTGTTTCATTAATTTTATTAACCGGTTTACTTGATAAGATGTATCATTATAGAAGATGAAAGACTGGCACAGGATGTTATTAAAAATCATCTGCAGAGATCCGGCCGATTTGACTTGCTTGGCACGTACCGGAATGCGCCTGAAGCCAAGGAAGCACTTGAACGGGACACAGTGGATTTAATTTTCCTGGATATCCAATTACCCGGTATGACGGGTCTGAATTTCCTGCGTTCCCTTTCCAATCCACCGCTTGTCGTATTTACCACGTCGTATCCTGAATATGCGTTGGAAAGTTATGAATTCAACGTGATTGATTATTTGTTAAAACCAGTTTCTTATGAACGATTTTCCAAAACCATTGACAAAATTATTGATGGTAAAATTTTTAAAACGCCCAGCGCGGATATAAAAACAGTAAACCGCGATCATATCTTTATCAGGTCGGAGGGGAAGTTTTTCAGGATCAGTTTTTCCGACATCATCTATATTGAGGGGATGAAAGACTATCTTAAAATTCACAGCACAGAACACGTTATTGTTACTCATCAGACCATGATTGATATGGAAAACATTCTTCCAGGCGACAACTTCATCCGCATACATAAATCTTATATTGTTTCGATTGGGCATATAAAAGCCGTATTCGGAAATTCCGTGGATATGGGGCAGATGCAGCTACCGATTGGACTTAATTATAAAGAGAGGATTATGAGTTTTGTGACAGGCAAATCTTTTGGGACATTGTAACTTTCGGATTGCATTGAATATTACTTCTTTTCGCATTATTCAGAAATTCATTTAGTAGCGGAAATAATTTTTCGGGATTCCGGCTATAATCAGCATAACTATTTATAATTTGATATCTTAATTCAAAATCTGAAAAGTCTGGAAAAATGATTGATTTACCGGGAAACAAAGCGAATACCTTGACTCCAATTCAAATTGATGTTGAAAATATCAGCCAAATTCCGATTATCCCATCCCTGCTTGAAGTGATTTGCCGGACCACGGGGATGGGATTTGCTGCGATCGCACGAGTCACAGAAGATAAATGGGTTGCGTGCAGCGTAAGGGACGAGATTTTATTTGGCCTTGAACCGGGTGGGGAGTTGAAACTGGAGACGACGATTTGTAATGAAATCCGACAAACACACCAGCAGGTTGTAATTGACAATGTGGAGAAAGATGAAAACTTTTGCGGGCATCATACACCGCGCATGTATGGTTTTCAAAGTTATATTTCTGTACCCATTTTCCGGAAGGACGGAAGTTTTTTCGGGACGCTGTGTGCAATTGATCCGAAGCCACATCAACTGAAAAAACCCGAGATCACAGGCATGTTTAATCTCTTTGCAGACCTGATTGCCTTTCATCTGCATGCAATTGAAAAGATTTCAAACACAGAATTAAAATTGAAGGAGGAACAGGCAACCGCCGGACTCCGCGAACAATTCATTGCCATATTGGGTCATGATCTGAGAAATCCACTCAGCGCAATTTCGTTCAGTTCCGATTTGCTGCTTGAATTACCGCTGGATAAAGAGGCGTCTTCACTCGTACAAATCATCAAAAAAAGTTCAGGACGTATGACCAGGTTAATAAAAAATACCTTGGATTTTGCCCGCGGACGATTGGGTGGCGGACTTATTTTAAACCGTACAAATAACGAACCCCTTGAGCAAATACTGGAAGACGTTATTGCGGAACATCAAACTGTTCGACCCGATGTACAAATCATATCTGTTTTTGATTTGAGAGAACCTGTTTTTTGTGATGGTAACCGGCTCGCAGATTTACTTTCAAATCTCCTGGGCAATGCACTTTCACATGGCAAGGCAGATGCTCCGGTATATGTGGATGCGTTAATTCAAAATGGAGAATTCAGGTTAACTGTTACAAATGAAGGAGATAAAATCCCTGAAAACCTGATTGACCGGCTTTTTCAGCCTTTTGCACGTGGCCAGATAAGAAAAGGTCAGGATGGCCTGGGACTGGGTCTTTATATCGCTTCTGAAATTGCTCATGCACATAAGGGTAGGATTGAAGTTATTTCAAATGAAAAAGAAACCAGGTTCACTTTTAAAATGCCTGCTCATTAGTCAATCCCAATCCATCAAATCCGCTTGATATTTAAAATGAGATTTCGTGGTCGCAAGGTGATCAACGGCCACATGCCGGGGATTTTGTCTGAGAGAGATAATTCAAATCTGTGTAAAAATTCATGAAGAACAAACGCCATTTCTGCCATAGCAAAATTATTTCCTATGCACATCCTGGGTCCTGTTCCAAAAGGAAAGAAATTTTTGACTTTTTTAGTTTTTTCCGGATCTGAAATAATAAACCGGTCGGGATTGAATTCAGATTCATTAGTCCAGTATTTTTTATTTCTGTGCAGCCCGTAAAAAAATGGAATAATGATCGTGCCTCTAGGGAAACTAAATCCATTAAACTGATCGTCACTCAATGAAACCCTATCCGTCATCCAGGCAGCCGGGAATAGGCGCATACCCTCAGAGATTACAGCATTGATATATTCATTTTTAGGACTCTCATAGATATCTGTTTTTTCAATGGTCGATTTTAGTTTTTCTGCAACTTGCGGATGAGTGGCAATCAGGTAAAACAACCAGGAAAGTGTATTGGCAGTTGTTTCGTGACCTGCTAAAAGGAGCACAAGTATTTCATCAATTATTTGCCCCTCTTCCATTCCTTCCACGGTGCCCTCATATCTGGAATTCAGCAGCATGTCCAACAAATCACTATGAGATCTCCCTTCTGATTTGCGCATATCAATAATTCCTTTCACTATTTTTCTGATTTTCTCCGATTTTGCAAGTATAAGACGCTCTGCGTTGTTTATCGGATATAAGAGTTTCCTGAATGGCTGATTTACATCTTTCAGGAGAAAGTCCTGGAGATCTGTAAAACACTGATTTAATTCTGTTTTTGCCTGAGAAGATAACTGAATGTCAAAAAGCGAATGCACCAAAACAGAAAATGACAGGTCGCGCATCAGGGGATAAAACGCGATTCTTTCACCGGTTGGAAAACCTGCAATAAATTTCCTGGCCGAGCCGACGATGATCTCATAGAGGCCTTGTATTTTACTATGATGAAATGCCGGTTGTATAAGTCTCCTTTGCTTGAGCCACGATTCCCCATTAGAAAATAGTAAGCCGCTTCCAAATAAACGGGCAGCTGTTTTTGTACTCAACTCTGATTTTTGATAGTTCATGTGATTCTCTCTCAATACGTATTGGATAAAATCCGGATCCTCCGTTAAAATTAATTTCCCCCTTCCAGGCAAATAGGCAGAATAGGTTCCTGAAAACTTTATCATATTACGCGAAATTGCCCGGATGGGATCCCGCAAAAACGTGATCGACGCCAGCAGGCTCATCAATCGATTGTTACCTGGAGGGAATTTATAAGTTTGGTATGTACTATTCAATTTCAAAGCTCATCACTTATGTAAATTTAATTCAATCCCTTTTCTAAAAGCAAGTCGCACCTGTGCTCGATGCATGATCCAAATCAATTTCTTTTTTTTATTTACAACTGTAACATATATTATTACATCGTTAAACACTTTAAATCAGTAAGTATGAAATTAGCAGTCATTGGAGCGAGTGGTAAAATCGGATCCCGGATTTCAGAAGAAGCCCTGAACAGGGGGCATACGATCACCGGTATAGTCCGAAATCCCGAGGCCGGTATCAAAAATGAAAAAATAACCTGGGTAAAGGGTGATGCGCTGGATACGGAAAAACTGGCATTGGCAATCAAAGGTCATGATGCAGTTATCAGTGCATTTGGTATCGATTGGACAAAACCTGAAACGTTTCCGTTGTTCAGCGATGTAGCCAAATCAGAAATCGCCGCATCTAAGAAAGCAGGTGTAAAACGCCTAATCACTGTAGGTGGTGCCGGAAGCCTTGAAGTAACTCCAGGTGTACAATTGGTTGATACGCCGCAGTTCCCGGAGATTTGGAGGGCGGGAGCTAACGAACAAAGAAAATCGCTGGAAGTTTTCCAAAAGGAAAAAGAACTCGACTGGACGTTTTTCAGTCCGGCAATCATCATTGAACCAGGTCCCCGCACAGGTAAGTTCCGCCTGGGAAAAGACAACCCAATATTTGATGACAAGGGAAACAGTGATATCAGTTATGATGACTATGCGGTCGCTCTGATTGATGAATTGGAAAAACCACAGTTCATCAAGCAAAGATTTACGATTGGATATTAATGAATCATCCCCGGGGATCGGTTCAATACCGGCTAATGTTTTTAATGGAATGTTTTATTGTGCACATGAAGAATTTTACCTGTGCCGGCGTTTACTATTAATGTTCTAAGTGTTAAGCCTTAGGCGTTTAGTATTAAGCATTTAGACGTTGTTTCATTTAACTTTATTAGCCTGATTTTAACAATCATTTCGGCGAAGGGGAGAATATTTTTCCAGACTACACGTTTTGAGTAAAACAGGATCCCCTTCATTGTTATAATTGGTTATAAATTTTATTTTGCAAGGCCAATAATTCCTTATGAAACAACTACTTCTCATACCAATTTTCCTGCATATGAGCGGTGGGTCCTGGGTTAAAAAAGCTTCTTATCCCACCGTTGATCTGATAGCCGTCCGGATGGAACCCTGGCCCATAAACCTTCAAAGAGTGATATATTATACGGATACCTGTTATGCATTCCAATTCAGGGACCAGTCCACCATGAATGCCATAGCCATAAAAACCATGGACCTGGAAACCCTGGAACAACTGAAATATTTCAAAGACGGCTTAACCACTTTAAAAAAGGGATCGAACGGGGATGTCGCTGAATTCAGGAATTATTCTATAAAAAAAGTAGGTACTAAAAAAGAAAATTCATGGTATATCTTAAGTTATGACGGGGCGGTAACAAATTTTCAGGAACCACAGGTAAACCGAATGATATACATCATTAATCAATTAATCGCAGACCAACATTAATTCTTCATTCAAAAAATCAATTCGTTCGTATGAAAAATTTCTTATTGTTAATCCTGTTATCACCGCTAACCATGAAGGCGCAATTTAAAATTGTCAATTCAGCCACCATCAATATTGCAGATGTCAGACAGGGTACCTGGCCGATCAGCCTGCAAAGAATCACAAAACCATCCGACACTTGTTATGTGCTTCAGTTCCGCACACAGGAATACAATAATTCAGTCATTATAAAAACCCTGAAATTCCGCGACCTGGGGCAGTTGAGATATTTCCAGCAAGGCCTTGCCGCATTAAAGACGGGCAACAATGGAGACGTAGCAGAATTTAAGGACTATACGATCAAGCGGGTAGATGTTTATAAAGAAGGGATTTCGTATATCCTTACCTGTGATGGCGGACTAACTAATTTCCAGCAACCTGAGGCAGACAGGATGATGGCTGCGATAAGTAAACAGTAAGCATTATTTTCATTTTATTGAGGCAGCCAGGTACGAAGGAGACCGTAAAAAATGGTTCCTGCCAGGGCACCGGCAATCACCATTAGCATAACGGTATATCCCTGTCCGAGTAAAACAAAAATAGGACCCGGACAGGCCCCGGTCAATGCCCAACCCATGCCGAAGATGGAACCGCCAATTAAATATTTTTTCCAGCGCGTGTCTTTTCCTGTCAGTTTAATCGGACGGCCATAAAAATCTTTTAACTGGTATTCCTTAATCACCGCAACGAGGATTATACCCAGAACCACAGCCGAGCCGATTATCCCATACATGAATATGGATTGAAACCGAAACATTTCCTGAATACGATACCAGGATACAGCCTCCGATTTCGTCATGATGATCCCGAAAATAACACCAAGGATTATATATTTAACGGGTCTGAAAAAGGCGTTCATATTGGTTATTTAAAGATATAGGGAAACAACAAATGCGTCGTAAATAATCCACCGATAAAAAATCCAATGACAGCGATCAGAGAGGGCAGCTGTAGATTAGCGAGTCCTGAAATAGCGTGACCGGAAGTGCATCCCCCGGCATACCGCGTTCCGAAACCGATTAGAAATCCGCCTCCCAGGAAAATAAATAGTCCTTTCTTCGTATGCAGGAAAGCCCAGTTAAACAGGGTCCCCGGTTCCAGATGTCCATCAAAAGGAATATTCAATTTGTGCAGATCGGCTATCGTGGCAGGTGACAATTTCATTGGTTCCGGTGATTGCAGATAATGAACTGCTATATATCCGCCGATGATGCTTCCTACCAGGAACCATATGTTCCAAATTTGTTTTTTCCAACTGAAATTAAAATAGGGTATCAGATTGCCCATTCCCATCATAGAGCAGATATTCGAAAGGTTTGCCGAAAATCCAAATGACCTACCAAAGAATAAAAGGGTAGCCATAATCCCGGCAATAGCGGGGCCCGAAACATACCAGGGCCAGGGTTTACTCAAAAATTGAATCATGTTTTTTTCTTTGATCGTTGATCGCGGATCGGTTTAAATTGATCGTTAACACGACTTCTTCATACCGGGAAGCTATTAGATCAGATGGCAAGAAATCGTAACGAGTTGTCCGGCACTCCTTCTTCAAGCCCTGGGCTTTGCAAGTTTTCGCTTCAGCAGACTCCGGGTTTCCTGAAGGGATTCTAAATCGGTGAATGCATCTTTGGGTACAAGAAAAAAGGCCCTGCTATTGAAATATAGATGAAAGAAAAAAGGTGTTTCCAGGAAACTACTGAAATCCTTCCAGGCCCAGGCATGTGATCCTCTTTGCGTTTGCAACAATACTTCATTGTCACTAAAATCCATGCTGAACCGATCTTGAAAGGTATATGATTTTTTGTAAACACTTAACGGTAGTATCGTCCAGAATGTGGCAAGAAGTACAAACCACATAATGGAAAACAACAGGAATGATAATGGCTGAATTTTATGCATATAAAACAGTACAGCGGTCAGAATGGTAAATATATTCACAATGATGAGTAATATTTTTATCTCCGGCCTGGAAATGAAATGGTACCGGAGTGCGCTCATCACCTGTTTTTTTTCATATTCGAAATGTATAATCATCTTATCGGGTCAGTTGTTTTTCGGTGATATTCCAATTATAAATTGTTTTGCCATCCTCTCCTTCGAACTGAACCTGTAACAACCTCTCGTTTTTTTTACCCTGAACGGAAATCTTAGCATAGTTTCTTTTTTCAACCAGGCTTCCGGGTACCCGCGCCGGATTATTAATTTCGGCACCCCTGACTTTTGCCACACCACTGGTAAAAGGCGAAACTGTAATATCGTACAAATCATAATTGTCTGCTCTCTCAGTCTTTACAATCTCGCTATGGTGACGGTCTCCTGTCAAAAACAAAACGCCTTTGATTTTATTTCCGTTTAAAAAATCCATGAGTTCATGATATTCATAACTATAATTATAAAATCCTTCGTCCGTACTCATAGGATTCAATGTCTGGCTGCCGACCACAATGATTTTAAATGTGGCGAGACTTTGCACCAGCGCGTCCTCTAGCCAGTGAAGCTGTCGTTGTCCAAAAAAATGTTTATCCGGATTTGGCTTCCCGTTTACACTATCGGCAAATTCATCTGCACTTCGGAAATAGCGATCGTCAGTTAAAAACAAATCCACATCGCTATGAGATATCTGGGAGTAAATGCCTTTTTGATCTTCACCATAAAAAGGATTACACCAATATTTAATAAATATTTCCCTCGAAATATCTTTCAATCCATAAGAGCTACCTGAATTATCCGGGCCAAAATCATGGTCATCCCAGATGGCATATTGCGGCATATTTTTCAGCAGGTTCTTCAATACAGGTTGCGCACGATCCCGGGAAGCCCGGTACCAAAGTCCCCAGGAGCTTAACAGGTCCACCTCACGGGTATACCAGTTATCCCCCAGCCAGAGTGCAAAAGCAGCGCTATCCCTTGCCATCGATTCAAAAATAATCGAATCACCCCCATATGGTTTACCCGGTCGATCATAAACCGGTTCGTTAAAATATGCACAGCTTCCTGCAAGAAAACTAAAATCGGGTGCTGGTTTACGCCATTGCCAGAGATCTTTAGTATGAAAGGAACCAGAAGCGGTGGACTTTACATGATTTAATATGAACTGATATTCATAAGAGGTATTGAATTCCAGTCCACCGATATCCATCCTGACGGGATTAAATTCTTTACCCATTACTCCATCATAGTTTTTTTGCCAGGAAGTTTCCGGATGTCCTTGTTTCCAATAAATCAATGATATGGAGTTAATATCGGGTGAAACCTGCAGCCAAAGGGAAGCGGTTCTTAATTCTATCTGGCCCAGCATGGGTCCGGAAACAACAGCCCCAGGCTTATGAAACTGGGCATGTACTGAGAGAATGGGTATAAAATAGAAAATCAACCAGAGCTTTTTCATACTTATACATTGGGTTCACAATGTACTAAGAAGAGCCTTGATTGATTAATATTGGAAGGAGGTATATTTTACTTCATATTCTTACACTTGGTGTAATGATTATTCGCAGCCTGATAAGGTGTTACGTCGCGATTGCACGAATATAACAAGGTTAAAAGTATTGCCAGCGCCAGGATCTTTTTCATCGTTTACATCATTTGAGGTTGACAATTAACGTTGTCCAAGTGTATAAAATTGTAATAGATAATTCAATTTAACCTCGATTTGTAAGGTAAATTCCCGGTTTGGGAAAGGATTATTGCAGGTTTTTTTTCGGTCGGGGTTTAAATTAAAGAACCCCGCATAGATATACGGGGTCCTAGGTTAAATAAAACCGTCCAAAGTATTTTGATTAAACTAGCTGCAGCCCATACTATTTCCGCAGTTCAGGCATTTATAACAGGTTCCGGACCGTATCGTAATATGTCCGCAGGTATTACAGGCCGGTGCATCACTTTGCATACTCTTCGCAGCCGCATTTACTGCGCTCATGCCCGAATCTGAATTCATAGTTTTAGCCGCAGTTTTTGGCAATGGATTCGACAATGAAACAGATGGTTTAGCGATTATCCGCACTTCGCTCAGTTCAGGCGTTTTTTTTTCCAGCTCTGCTCCTAATGGAAGGTGATCCCAGTCTGCCGTCCCGGTATTCATCACCTCGGGCTTGTCCAGCACATGCACAAGATCATTCCGGCCCAGATACTCGTATGCCATGGATCGGAAAATAAAGTCTACTATAGAAGTTGTACTCTTGATATTCGGATGATCCACCATACCGGATGGTTCAAAGCGGGTAAAGACGAATTTCTCTACGAATTCTTCCAGTGGAACACCATATTGGAGCCCAATGGAAATCGCGATAGCGAAACAGTTCAGCATACTTCGCATCGTAGCGCCTTCTTTAGCCATATCGATGAAGATTTCACCCAGGGAACCATCAGTGTACTCCCCTGTCCGCAGGAAAATAACCTGTCCGTTGATCTTCGCTTTTTGTGTAAATCCACGTCTTTTTGCCGGCAGTGTTCTGCGTTCAACGATTGTTGCCAGTTCTCTTTTTAATTTTGTATCCGGAGAGGCTTGCACTCTTTTTTGTACTTCAATCAATAATTCCTGCACGGTCAGTTTACTCATGTCTACTATATGCGGTTCCATAGCGGCCTGAGGTTCATTAGGAATTGTTGATTTTATTTCTTCTGTATTTTCTGTTTTTTTCTTTTTATCTGATTTATTACTGAGCGGTTGAGAAAGTTTGGATCCATCGCGATATAGAGCACAGGCTTTCAATGCCAGTTTCCAGCTGAGCAGGTAAGAATCTGCGATTTCTTCGATAGTGGCTTCGTTCGGAAGATTAATAGTTTTTGAAATGGCGCCACTGATAAATGGTTGCACGGCACTCATCATACGGATATGTCCATGGGCATGAATAAAACGCTCGCCAATTTTGCCGCATTTGTTAGCGCAATCAAAAACTTGCAGGTTTTCCTTCTTCAAATGAGGAGCGCCTTCAACTGTCATGGTTCCGCAGATATAATCATTCGCTTCTCCAATTTCATCATCGCTGAAACCAAGGGCTTCGAGCAGATTCCATTCGAAATTATAATATTGTTCACCCGAGAATCCAAGGCGCTGCAGGCATTCTTCGCCCAGATTATACACATTGAATACAAATCCGATTTCAAATGCAGAAGCCACTGCATTATCAAGTTTCTTGATTTCTTCAGCCAAAAATCCTTTTTCACTTAAGGTCTGGTGATTGATATGTGGCGCGCCGGCAAAAGTACCCGCACCCACTGCATACTTCACGATAGAATCAATCTCCCTTTCTGCATAACCCATATTTCTCAATGCGGCCGGTACTGACTGATTAATGATTTTGAAATAACCGCCCCCGGAAAGTTTCTTAAATTTTACCAGTGCGAAATCCGGTTCAACGCCGGTGGTATCGCAATCCATTACGAGTCCGATTGTACCGGTGGGTGCGATTACGGTTGACTGCGCATTGCGGTATCCGTATTTTTCACCAAGCTGAACAGCATCGTCCCAGGCTTTCGTTGCGGATTTCAGGAGGTAATCCGGGCAATATTTCGCTTTGATGCCCTGGGGTTTTATCTCCAGTGTTTCATACTCATCGGCATCATAGGCAGCCAGGCGGTGATTGCGCATTACACGCAGCATCGCATCCCGGTTTTCTTCAAATTTGGGAAAGGGTCCCATCGTCCTGGCAATTTCAGCACTGGTTTTGTAAGAAATTCCTGTCATGATTGCACTAATGGCACCTGCGATACCCCTGGCTTCTTCACTGTCATAGGGAATACCCATGACCATCAGCATAGAGCCCAGGTTAGCATAACCCAGGCCCAGTGTACGGTAGTCATAAGATAACTGTGCTACTTCTTTCGATGGAAACTGAGCCATCAGTACAGAAATTTCCAGTACAGCTGTCCATAACCGACAGGTATACTCAAAACCTTCCACATCAATAATATTCGTGGTTTCGTCATAGAACCTGCGGAGGTTTACAGAGGCCAGGTTACAAGCCGTGTTGTCCAGAAACATGTACTCGGAGCAGGGGTTGGAAGCCCGGATACGGCCACCATTGGGGCATGTATGCCACTCATTGATAGTGGTGTCGTATTGGGTACCCGGGTCAGCACAACGCCATGCAGCGTACGAAATCTGGTTCCAAACTTCCTTGGCAGGAATCTTTTTCATAACCCTTCCATCACTT
>Ga0209863_10000247_pt1 | contig 31793 bp, 31 predicted proteins | sample OrgsoiDNA2013046_FD_185796 | JGI IMG/M metagenome (GOLD analysis project Ga0209863, IMG submission 185796) | Permafrost soil microbial communities from the Arctic, to analyse light accelerated degradation of dissolved organic matter (DOM) -... | ecosystem: Environmental > Terrestrial > Soil >...
GAGGCCGGCAAACAGGTTGCGCGTGCGGTCGACGAACTTGACGAGACGATCAAGGAGATCCGGACCACGATCTTCGGGCTGCAGTCGCCTGTCGGGCCCGACTACGCGAGCCTGCGTGCGCGCACCGTGGCGGTGGTCGACCAAGCGTTACGCACGCTGGGTTTCGTGCCGTCATTGCGTTTCGACGGCTTGATCGACACGACGGTGCCCGACCGGATTTCCGACCATGTGGTGGCCGTGCTTCGCGAGGCGCTGTCGAATGTGGCTCGGCACGCACATGCGAGTCACGTCGACGTGGTGCTGGCGGTGAGTGGTGACACGGTCAGGTTGTCGGTCGACGACGACGGTGTCGGTATCACCGAGAGCGGCCGACGGAGCGGACTGCGGAACATGGAAGTCAGGGCAAAAGCGAGTGGTGGCCGACTGCTCCTGACCGATCGCGCGCCCTCAGGGACGCACATCGAATGGCTGGTGCCGCTACCGCGCCGCGCCGCATGGCGAGCGCCGTGACTCAGTGCGACCCATCTCGGGCGTGCACCCTGCTCACCATGACCGCGGCCTGGGTGCGCCGCTGCATCCCAAGTTTCGCGAGCAGGCTCGACACGTAATTCTTCACTGTTTTTTCGGCGAGGAACAGGCGCTCGCCGATCTGGCGGTTGGTGAGCCCTTCGCCGATCAGGTCGAGGATCCGCCGCTCCTGGTCGGTCAGTGCCGACAGGGCGTTGCCGGGGTGGGAGCCGCTCCGTAGCCGCTCCATCACCTGTGCCGTGGTGTCGGCGTCGAGCATCGACTGCCCCGCCGCGACCGTGCGGATCGCGTTGACCAGATCGGCGCCGCGGATCTGCTTTAGCACGTAACCGGAAGCCCCTGCCATGATCGCCTCGACCAGCGCCTCGTCGTCAGCGAACGACGTCAGCATCAGGCAGGCGAGGTCGGGCAGTCGCGAGCGCAGCTCGCGGCAGACCGTGACGCCGTCGCCGTCAGGCAGCCTGACGTCGAGCACCGCGACGTCAGGGCGGAGCGCCAGCACCGCGTCGATTGCCTCGGCCGCGGTCGAGGCCTCACCGACGACCACGAGGTCAGGCGCAGTCGACAACATGTCGCGCACACCGCGTCGCACCACTTCGTGGTCGTCGAGCAAGAACACCTGAATCTGGCCTGCACTCATGTCCGGCCGAGCGGCCGGTCGGGTGTCCTGGGTCTGGTCGCTCATCTGGCGTCGCCCCCAACGCTCTCGGCGGCCTTGCGGCGCCGCTGACCGAAGCCTATGAGTTTTGGGTACTTTGCGTGGTCTAGTGACGAAACTGGTTCCGTTGGTCAGATGACCTGATCAGTCGGCCTGCTCAGTTGACCCGAGCAGATCACCTGCTCAAATCACTTTCCAGGACCGGAGTGTGCTGAGGAGTCCTGCGCTCAGCTGGCATCGGGGAACGTCGTCGAGCGGCACCCAGGCCACCTCGGTGGCGTCGTCGCCCGCCGAAGCGATGCCGCTGATGGGCCTAACCCGGAAATCCTGAATCCGGTAGGTGATCCCGCCAGGCCCGGGTCGGGTCACCTCGCCGACGAGCGCGTGGACCTCGACAACCAGACCGGTTTCTTCCATCACCTCGCGAACCACCGCCTCCTCCACGGTCTCGCCGGTTTCGACCCGCCCTCCGGGCAGCGACCACCGCCCTCGCGACGGCGCCTGGCCCCGGCGGATCAGCAGCAAGGCTCCATCGACCACCGCGATCGCTCCGACCGCCGCAACCTCAGGCATGCCCCAACCCTACGAGCATTCGGACGCCGCGAGGGCGGCCATGTCGTACCCGCGGCGCCCGGGCCGCAGCCTGAGGTGGTGGGCCGTTCGGGGGTTCGCGAACCCGATCTCTTGACGGGGAACGGACAGAAGGGACACGGTCGAGGCGTGAAGACTGAGCCGACCTGTCCCCGCTGCGGCGGCTCCGTGCATCCGCCTGGCCTGTGGAACAGTGCGTGGAATTGTGTGGAGCACGGCCCGGTGCCACCGCTCCAACCAGTTGCGCGGCCCGGCTCGGAAGGTCTCGATCATGTGCGGTTCCAGGCACGGGTGCCGGTCTGGCTGCCATGGCCGCTGCCGACTGCATGGCTCGTTACCGGGTTCGCGCACGCCGGCGATGACCGCAGCGGTGCAGTGGCGACGGTGGTCGGGTGTTCGGGCCCCGCACCGCTCGGTGGGCCGGCCGACCTGATCCTGGTCGCCGAGTCGCCCGGTGTCGGGCTCGGAGCGAGGCTGGCCGGACTGCCCGGGCCCGACCCCGGTGTCGGGTTCGACGACGGGCCGCCGCACGCGAAGCTTGACGCCGCGGGGCACCCGACGCCGCTGTGGAGCATCGACACCGGCGTCGCCGGTCTCGACAACGCGGTCTACGTGGGAGAAGCGAAGGGCGCCTGGATCTGGGTCATTTTGTGGCCCTCCGCCGCCGGCGTGCTGCTGGTCGAAAACCTCGGCCTTGACGACCTGGTCGAACGCGCCGAGAGCATCGATGTTCCGTACGGAGCGCTGATGCCGCGACTGACCGCCCTGTCGGGCGAAGTGCGCCGATAGCCTCGGTAGCCTGGGCTTGGCCGGACGCCCGGCATCCGACATCGACAATGAGGACGGCGCGAGCCGCATGCGGATCGACCTCCACGTGCACAGCAACGCCTCCGACGGCACTGATTCCCCCGGTGACCTCGTGCGCAAAGCGTTCGCGCTGGGTCTCGACGGGGTGGCGCTCACCGACCATGACACGACCGCCGGCCACTGCGAGGCCGCAGTTGCCGTTCGCGCGTTGTCTAGCGAAGGCGGACGCCGATTTGTGGTCGTGCCGGGTGCCGAAATCTCCTGCACGCTCGGCGAGGTCAGTTTGCATCTGCTCGGCTATCTCTTCGATCCGGAAGACCCCGACCTTGCGGCCGAACTCGATCTCCTGCGTACCGATCGGGTGCGGCGCGCACGCGCCATGGTCGACAAGCTCGTCGGCTTCGGAGCACCGATCGCCTGGGATGACGTTTCGGCGATAGCGGGCAACGGCGTAGTCGGCCGCCCACACGTCGCGCGCGCTCTGGTCGCAGCCGGCGTCGTCGCCGACGTATCGGCAGCGTTTGTACCGGAGTGGATCGGCGATGGCGGACGCGCCTACGTCGAGAAGTATTCGCTGAAGCCGGCGCGGGCAATCGCGTTGGTGAAGGCGGCGGGCGGCGTCACCGTTTTTGCACACCCGGGCGCGGCGGGCCGCGGCGAGATCGTCGACGTCTCCGCGATCGAGACGTTTGCGGCGGCCGGCCTCGACGGTCTCGAAGTCGACCACCCCGACCACGATGCGTCGACTCGGGCGCGGCTGCGCGATATTGCCACCGACCTGGGCCTGCTTGTCACCGGGTCGAGCGACTACCACGGCTCGATGAAAGAGACCGAACTCGGCGCGAACACCACCGACGCTGACGTTGTCGACGCTTTGACCACGCTTGCCAGCGGCCAGGGGGTGATCTCCGCGTGAGTGCGTGGTTCGACGTACGGTTTTTCGGCGAGGTCTTCGTGACATTGCTCGTCATCATGGATCCACCAGGATCGGTACCCGTGTTCTTGTCGCTGACTGGCGCCTACACCCGAAAGGCGCGCAATCGCAGCGCCGATCTCGCGGTGATCACCGCACTCACCGTCATCGTGTCGTTCGCTTTGTTCGGTCAACAGGTTCTGCAGTACCTCCACGTGACGTTGGCCGCACTGCAGGTGGCCGGTGGGCTGTTGCTGCTGCTCGTCGCGCTCGAACTGCTGATGGGTTGGAGCAACGACCGGGCGCGCAAAGACGATGTGAATGTATCGATGGTTCCGCTCGGAACCCCGTTGCTGGCAGGCCCTGGCGCGATCGCCGCCACCATCGTGTTCGCGAAATCCGTGCACCACGAGCGAGAGGCAATGGCGCTTGCCGCCGGCATCCTCGCCGTGCACATCGTGATCTGGCTCACCTTGCGATTCTCGACGGCAATTTTGAAGGTGCTCGGTCGAAGTGGAGTCTCGCTCGTCACCCGCATCGCCGGATTGTTGCTGTCGTCGATCGCTGTTCAGCTTGCAGCCGATGGCATTGCGAAGTTCGTTGCCGCGCATTGAGCCGGTGGCCCGCGGCCGCCGTGCGACAGGCGAGAGCTATCGGGTCGATACTGGGATAGCGACTTTGGTGCGGGACAATTCGCGCCGCAACGCATGGACGTTGTTGCTCGATGGCGTCGAGAGTTCACATGTCGACCTCGATGATCCGACGTTGCTCGCGTTTGAGTACATCCGGTGGTTGGGCGACGTCATCGATTGCGTCGCTCCTGCTGGGCAGCCGGTCGATGCTGTCCATCTCGGCGGCGGGGCAATGACACTCGCGCGATATCTGATGGCGTCGCGACCTGCATCGGCGCAAATCGTCTTCGAGATCGACGGCGCACTCGTCGAGCTGGTGCGCGAACGCCTGCCATGGGCCAAGAGCCGGCGATTGCGCGTCAGGGTGGCTGATGCCCGCCGCGGACTCGACGGCCTCGCGGATGACTCGTGTGGCCTCGTCGTCCGCGATGCATTTCGATCAGCCTCAGTGCCCGACTCCCTGCGAACGGTCGAGTTCACCCGGCGGGTCAAGGCGGTCCTGCGAAGCAACGGGGTGTACCTGATGAACGTTGCCGACCGTACGCCGTTCGCCGTGACGGGCGTGGAACTCGCAACGCTGTTTGAGGTGTTCGACGATGTCGCGGTTGTGTCGGAGCCAGCAGTTCTTCGAGGGCGGCGGCACGGCAATCTGATCATCGCCGCCTCGAACGCGGCGCTGCCCGTCGAGGCCATCGCACGGCGGGTGGCGGACGGCGGTGTGCAGGGCAGGGTGCGCGACCGTGATCAGGCGCGGGCGATGGCGAGTGGGCATCGTCCGTTCACCGACGCCGACCACGATGTCGTGGTCGACGCGAACAGCTAGTACGTGAAGCGCGAGACCAACGAGGTGAGCTCTTCGGCTACCTTGCGCAACTCGTCGGTCGTGGCGCGCGCCGCTGCCACTCCGCTCAACGTCGTCGACGACGCATTGGCAACGCCCGCAATCGACCTGGCGATTTCAGCGCTGCCGGTCGCGACCTGACTGAAGCCGCGACCCATCTCGCTTGTCGTCGCCGACTGCTCCTCCACCGCGGAGGCAATCGTCACCTGGTAGTCGCTGATCTGGCTGATGACGACGCGAATTGCTTCGATCGCCGTGATCGCATCGCGTGAGTCGTTGCGAACCGATTCGATGCGGCGCGATATGTCGTCGGTAGCACGCGCTGTTTCCTGCGCGAGATCTTTGACCTCATCTGCGACAACGGCGAATCCCTTGCCTGCCTCACCCGCGCGCGCAGCCTCGATCGTCGCGTTCAGGGCGAGCAGATTGGTCTGCTGAGCAATCTCGGTGATGAGCTTGACCACGCTGCCGATATCGAGGGATGACTGACCGAGTCGGGAGATTGCCGCGTTGGTCGTGTCGGCCATTGTCACCGCATCGACCGCAACTCCGGCCGCTCGATGGGCGTTGTGTGCGATTTCGCGAATCGACGAGCCCATTTCCTCGGTGGCGCCGGCGACGCTTGCCACGTTGCTGCTCACTTCCTCGGCGGCACTCGAGGCGCTCTCGGCGCGGCGCGTCGCGTCGTGAGCGGATGCCGCAATCTGCTCGGAGGTCACCGAGAGACTTGCCGCGGAGGTCGACAGACCGGCCGCCGTGCCGGCGACCTTGCCGACCAGGGACTGCACCCCGGCTACGAAATGGTCGAACTCGCCCGCGAGAAGGCCGATCTCGTCGTCACGGTGGAAAGCGAGCCGGCGAGTCAGGTCGCCATTGCCATCCGCAATCTCGGCCAGCCGGCCGCGAAGCAGCGCCAGCGGCTCCAGGACCTCGCGCGACAGCCACCATCCGAGACCAGCAAGGACGAGTAGCAGGCCGAGCACCACGCAGGCGGCGGCGATGGTGACGTCACGGTGTGCGGATCCGGCCGCGCTGGCAAGGCTTGCGCCCTCCGGCTGGGTCGACAGGTGGTGGATAGCGCCTTGTGCCCCCTGGAGGGCAATCACGCTGGCCGCCCCGACGATGACGAAGCCGGCCAGCGCAGCTGCCGCGGCCTTGTGGACGAGCTTCATCGGTTCCTCCCGCTCACGCCCACCGCGCAGTTGCGGCGCACGTGTTCCTCCTTCGGCACGACCTGACCCGAAGCTGAGCGATCATCGCGGGCGCAGTGGTCATCGATCACCGTGATCACTGCGCGCGTTGTTGGGCGCGCGCGTTGTCGGGAGTGCACGGCAAGATGGCGTGCATGACGGGGGAGCAGCTGGGTTTGGCCGGTATGCCCAGGCGGCTGTTCTCGTGCACGCCGTCGAGGCTCACCTCATGGGCCGATTGCCCGCGTCGCTACCGGATGACCTACCTCGACCGGCCGCGACCCAGTGCGGGGCCGCCGTGGGCTCACAACAGTTTCGGGGCGAGCCTGCACGCTGCCCTTGCTGGCTGGTGGCGGCTGCCGCTCGGCCAGCGCACGGTGGCCAGCGCCGGAGCGCTGGTCGAGGCCGGCTGGTTGACCGAGGGCTTTCGCGACGAGGCGCAATCTCGTGGCTGGCGGGCCCACGGTCGGGCGATGGTGCAGCGCTACGCCGCCACCCTTGACCCCGGGCGCGAACCCGTCGGCGTCGAGCGCACGGTCGCTGCCCGCACCAGGAGGCTGGCGCTTTCGGGGCGGGTCGACCGGCTCGACGACCGCACCGATGAGCTGGTGGTGGTCGACTACAAGACCGGTCGGCGCCCGTTGACGGTCGACGACACCCGCGGATCCCTCGCGCTTGCGCTGTACGCGGTCGCCGCGGGAGCCACCATGAGGCGGCGGTGCACCCGGGTTGAGCTGCATCACCTGCCGAGCGGCGAGGTATACAGCTTCGACCACACCGATGAATCGCTGCAGCGCCACGTTCGGCGGGCGGAGCAGATCGCCGACGATGCCAGCGCCGCGGCAGAGACGTCCCTGAGCACCGCGGCCGCCGATCCGTTCCCCGCCCGGCCCGGCGCCCAGTGCGGTTGGTGCACGTTTCGGGCGCACTGCCCTGAGGGTGCGGCGCTAGTGCCGGCCCAACTGCCGTGGGCCGGATTGGGCGAGCTGGCCCCGGACGCTCTAGCCGCCGCCGCCCTGCCGCCGACCTGAGCAGCGGCGGCTGGCCAGGCGCAACCAAGGCGCAACCAAGGCGCAACCAAGGCGCTGGCCAGGCGCAACCAAGGCGCACCGAAGGCACGCCCACGGCACATTGCCATCTGAGGCTCAGTTGTTCGCCAGAACCGCCGATGCACAAGTCGTCGTAGCTGCCGCATGTGGTGGGCGGCGCTGTCATCCGACTCGGGCGCGGAGGAGCGTAGATGGATGAGTTCGACGAGATTGTGCGCGAGTTCCTTGTAGAAAGTTACGAGAACCTCGACCAACTCGACCGCGACCTGGTCGCTCTCGAGCAGGAGCCTGACGCCCATCCGTTGCTCCAGAGCATCTTCCGCACGATCCACACCATCAAGGGCACCAGTGGGTTCTTGGCGTTCGGCAAGCTCGAGGTGCTCACACACGCCGGCGAGGGTCTGCTCGCGCGCCTCCGCGATGGGGGCCTGCGTCTCACACAGGAGCGCACGACGGGCCTGTTGCAGCTCATCGACGCAGTACGGGCGATCTTGGCCTCCATCGAGGCGACGGGTCGCGAGGACGACCGTGACTACTCCGATCTCGTCCGGTTACTCACCGACCTCCAGACGCCCATCCATGACGCGGAAGCAGCTGCCGTCGCCTTGGCCGGCCAATCCCGCCGACCAGGGCGGGCGAACGCCGCCACTCGGTCAGCGGCGGCCGAGGCCGCGGCCGCGACGAATAATGTCCGTGCGGCACCCGCAAGGCGGCGCGCAGGCAAGTCGGTTGCGCAGCCAGCACGACCGGTCCGCCGGGCCGCGGCACCGACCAGCCAGTCCGGCACCAGGAACGATGACCAAGATGGCGGGGTTGCGGTCGGACGACACGATGTGAAGGCGGCCCGCGCGGCCCGCAAAGCCGGCTCGGCCGCGACTGCAGCGGCAATTCCGCCAGAGTCGCCCGGGCCGCCGCCCTCCGACGTTCCCCTGCTCGGCGAGTTGCTCCAGCAACAGGCGGACATCAACGCGCAAGACGTCGCCGTCGCGATGCTCGAGCAGCAACTCGGCGACGACCGGCCCCTTGGCGAGATCCTGGTCGATCACGGCCAGGCAACCCCGGACCAGGTGCGTGAAGCGCTCGCGATGCAGGCGGTCGCTCAGGCCGACGCCAGGTCGAGCGGCTCGGTCAGCGACGCCACACTGCGCGTCGACGTCAACCTGCTCGACACGTTGATGCGGCTGGTCGGCGAGCTCGTCCTAACTCGCAATCAGATCGTCGCCACTGCGGCCAAGCAGGTCGACCCCGCGATGCAGCGTCCGTCGCAACGACTCAACCTGCTGGTAAGCGAGCTCCAGGCTGGCGTGATGAAGACCCGGATGCAGCCGATCGACACGGTGTGGAGCAAGCTCCCGCGGCTCGTCCGTGATCTCGCCGTGGCGTGCGGCCGTGAGGTGCGGATCGTGCTCGACGGCCGTGAGACCGAGCTGGACAAAACGATTCTCGAGGCCATCAAGGACCCGCTGACCCACGTCGTCCGCAATGCCGTCGACCATGGCATTGAGAGTCCTGAGGTCCGGGTTGCGGCGGGCAAGCCGGCCGAAGGAACGTTGACATTGCGCGCCTACCACGAAGGCGGTCAGGTCAACATCGAGATCACCGACGACGGCGCCGGCATCGACCCCGCTGTGGTGGCCGTCAAGGCGATCGAGCGCGGCTTGGCGACCGTCGAGGAATTGACCGCGATGAGCGCGCGGGAAGTGACGAACCTCATTTTCGTGCCAGGGTTCTCGACCGCCGCGAAGGTCACCAACCTGTCGGGTCGCGGTGTCGGCATGGACATCGTCAGGACGAACATCGAGAAGATCGGTGGCACCGTCGATGTCATCAGCGAGACCGGTGTCGGCACCACGTTGAAGATCAAGATTCCGCTGACGCTGGCGATCATCCCCGCCCTCACGGTCGAATGCGCAGGCGAGCGGTACGCCATTCCGCAGGTCAACCTCGACGAGCTGCTGTGCCTCGAAGGCGACCAGGCCCGCGCGGGGGTCGAATACCTGTCCGGCGCTCCCGTCTTCCGGCTTCGCGGAAATCTGGTGCCGTTGGTATGGCTTGACCACGTCCTCGACCTGACCAAGGCGCCCCATGTCGATGAGTCGGTGTACATCCTCGTCTTGCAAGCAGAAGGTCAACGATTCGGCCTCGTCGTCGACCACGTGCTGAACACCGAAGAGATCGTCGTCAAACCGTTGTCGCGACAACTCAAAGACATCGGCACATACGCCGGTGCCACGATCCTCGGCGACGGCCGAGTGGCGCTCATCCTCGACGTTCGGTCGCTTGCGCGCCGGGCACACGTGGTGCGTGACGGCGACTCGGCCAGCGATCGTGAGCAGCAAACCGCAGCGCAGGCGATCGCCGACGGTCCGGAGCCGTTGCTGGTCGTCGCGGTCGGTGGCCGGCGGCTCGGCGTCCCGTTGTCGATGGTCACCAGGCTCGAAGAGATCCCGGTGAGCCGTGTCGAGCGGGTCGGTCAGCGCGAGGTCGTCCAGTATCGCGGCCAGTTGCTGCCGCTCGGGCACCTCGCGACGTTGCTCGGAGAGCCGTCGCAGGCCGATCCCGACGCTGACCTGAGGGTGGTCGTCTACACGCAGGGACGCCGCAGTGTTGGCCTCGTGGTCGACGCGGTCGTCGATATCGCCACCGAAGCACCTCGGTCGCGCGGTGACGTCGCGGCATACGGCGTATTGGGGGTGGCGGTGGTGCAAGACCTAGTGACTGAACTCCTCGATATGGAGCAGGCCATCATGGCCGCCGACCCTCGGTTCTTCGACGCCGTCGCAGCCGCAGGCGGCGCCGACGTGTCGCCGTACGAAACCTATGCGGATGACACCTACGCCGAGATCGGGTCCTGATATGGAGCTGCGACAGTTCGCCACGTTCACCGTCGACACCCTGTTGTTCGGTGTCGAAGTCCACAACGTGCAGGAAGTGTTCCGCTATCAGGACATGACGGCCGTGCCACTCGCGGGCCAAGGCGCGGCCGGGCTCATCAACCTGCGTGGTGAGGTCGTGACCGCCGTCTCGATGCGCATTCGCCTCGGCCTGCCGCCACTTGCTGACGGGTTGTTCCCGATGAACGTCGTCGTGCGCGTCGATGACGAGCCGGTCAGTCTGCTGGTCGACGCGATCGGTGATGTCGCGCACGTCTCGCCGGAGCAGTTTGAAGAGCCGCCGGAAACGATGACAGGTGCCGGCCGCACGCTGATTACCGGCGCCTACAAGCTCGAGGGCAAGCTCCTCTTGGTCCTCGATATCGCCCGCGCAGCGGACATTGGCATCCCGGTCTGAGCTACCGAGTTCGCCCGGTCGGCCGTCTCGCGGCGCCCCCTTGAGATGGGACACTCAAGCTTCCTGAGCCGTTGGTGGGCGCCGGTCTGTGCGTTCCGCCTCCGGCCACGGGCTTGATGGCCGGAGGATCGCGGTGTACTCGCTCGTCAACGCGCCAACGGTCGGGTTCGACCTGGCCAGACTTCCGACGGGTGCGGCGGTCGCGACGGTGCTTCTCGAGGCACTCGCCGTCCAAAGCCCGACCGGCGAAGCCGCGGTCGACCTGGGCGGGTTCGATGCTGCCAACGTCGACGATCCGCGCCGAGCCGCCGCCTGGCTTGAGGTCTCGGCCCTGACCCCAGAGCGGCGGCTAGACGATGCATTGTCCGCAGTCCGGCAGCTCGTCGACGATGCTGCAAGCGCGATCGACCTGAGCGCGCCGTCCGTGCGCGAACTCGAGCCGGTCCTGCGCGAGCTGACGACCGCCTCGTTCGGTGGTCTTGAGGATCTGCTCCGGCTGGTTCGCGTCGAAATTCTTGACGAGACCCCGGTGCATGTCGTTGCCCTCGCAAGCGATGCGCTCGCCGCCGCCTACGGCGGCCGCCGCTTGCCGGAGGAGGTTCGGGCGCTGCTGCGCACGCCGTGGGTCAGCGCGGCACGCACGCTGCCGCGGATCCCGGCTGACCTTGGGCCGTTCGCCGCCGATCTGCACACGATCCTCGACCGGGTGGCCAGCCTTACCGCAGCCGAGGCCGGCGTGCTGGTCGAGGTCGATGGCTGGTCGGACCTCGATTGGAGCGGTCGCATGCATGCGGCCGCCTGGGCCGGCTACCTATCGGGCCGCCTACGCCCGGCGGCCGCGGCCCAATTCCAAGCGGTTCGCGCCTTGCGCGCGTGTGGCGTCGACGCGTCGTTCGCTGCTCGCGGAGTGTGGAACGCCGTGAGCGGCTGCGTGCAGGCGGTCGGGTTACACGACCTGCTCGACGAGGTGACATACGGGGTGTTGGTGGCGCCGTGGGAGCGCGTGGTGGGGATTCTCGGCTGAGTCCTGCAGCGCCCTGAGCGCTTTGGCCGCTCGCAGGCTCAGTACCGGCGCGCTCGTGCCGATGCTGTAGTGCCAGTCGCACCAGCGATCGGTTCTGCGCGTCCGGGAGGTTGCGATGGCCGGCATCGGCGTTCTCGTCGTCGATGACTCTGTGGTCATCCGCCGGATGGTGTCAGCCGTCCTCGACAGCGACCCAAGCATCGAGGTCGTCGGTACCGCGTCGAACGGCCGGATCGCGCTCGACAGACTCGCGCAGCTGCACCCGGACATCGTCATTCTCGACGTCGAGATGCCCGTCATGGACGGCCTCGCGACGCTGCGGGAGTTGCGCCTGACCCACCCCAGGTTGCCGGTGATCATGTTCAGCGTGGTCACCGAGCGCGGCGCGGTGGCAACTCTTGACGCGCTCGCCGCAGGAGCGACCGACTACGTCACGAAGCCATCACGTGCAGGCAGCGTCGACGCGTCAATGGAACGGGTCCGGGTTGAGCTGATCCCCAAGATCAAGGGTCTTGTCGGAGCGACTCGTGCGCGAGAGACACCGACGAGTCGGCCCATCCCTGCGGTGGCGCCGGTCAAGCAGGATCGGGTCGACATCATTGCCATGGGAGCGTCGACGGGTGGGCCGGACGCACTCACCGCGATTGCCTCGCAACTGCCGGCCGACCTCGCCGTACCCGTCGTGATCGTGCAGCACATGCCCGCGTTGTTTACCCGCCTCTTCGCCGAACGACTCGACCGCACCTGTGCGCTGTCGGTTCTTGAGGCCGTCGACGGTCAGCCGGTCGAGGCCGGTCAGATCATCGTCGCGCCCGGTGACCGGCACCTCGTGCTCCGCCGGCAGGGCACCGATGTGCGGGTGCAGCTCACCCAAGATCCTCCGGAGAACTACTGCCGGCCGGCGGTCGACGTCATGTTCCGCTCCGCGGCGTCCGTCTACGGCAGTGGCGTGCTTGCGTGCGTGCTGACCGGCATGGGCCGCGACGGCTCGAAAGGTGCCGAACGTATTCGGGCGGTCGGCGGCCGCATCGTCGTCCAAGACGAGGCAAGCTCGGTTGTGTGGGGCATGCCGGGGTCGATCGTGGCGGCCGGCCTCGCCAATGACATCGTGCCGCTCAACCAGCTGGCTGAGACGTTGTACGGCGCCCTCAGCAGCCGCAGGCCGACCGGCGGAAGCCGCGTGCGGCCGGCTTCGGCATCGCGGGCGGCCTCGTGACCCTCAGCGCCAGCCAGTTCACCTTCGTCAGCGACCTCGTCAAGCAGCACGCGGCCATCGTCCTTGCCCCCGGCAAGGAGTATCTCGTCGAGAGCAGGTTGCTTCCGGTGGCACGCGACGCCGGTCTCGCGGACGTCGCAGCGTTGGTGGCCCGCCTCCAGGGGCGCCCGGACGACATTCTCCGGCGGCACATCGTCGAAGCCATGACGACCAACGAAACGTCCTTCTTCCGTGATCGCGACCCGTTCAACGCTTTGTCCCAGGCGATCCTGCCCAGCCTTTGCGGCAAACGCGTCGACAGTCGCAGGCTGGCGATCTGGTCCGCAGCCTGCTCGACAGGGCAAGAGCCGTACAGCATTGCCATGTCGATCCTCGATCACCCGCTGATCACCGCGGACTGGCAGGTTGAGGTCATCGCCACCGACATCAACGAGGAGATCCTCGCCCGCGCAAAGCGCGCAAGGTACTCCCAACTCGAGGTCAACCGCGGGCTCCCGGCCTCCATGCTGGTGCGTCATTTCGAGCGATCCGAAACCGATTGGCGAGTCTTGGCCCCGGTTCGGAAGATGGTCCGTTTCAAGGCGTTGAACCTCGCGGAACCGTTCGACCTGCCCCAGATGGACGTCGTTTTTCTGCGCAACGTCCTCATTTACTTCGACCCTGCAACCAAGAGCCAGGTGCTCAGGCGGGTTCGGCGGATTCTCCGCCCTGACGGGTTTCTCTTCCTCGGCGGCGCAGAGACCACCCTTGGACTTGACGACGGTTTCGAGCGGGTCACGGTCGGGTCGACGATCGCCTACCGCCCCAAGGGCGCTGGCCCGCTTGAGATGCCCGGGCAGCTCGCTCCCGCCGTGGCCGGAGTGGGACTTTCGGCTGCGCCCGGGCGCCAATCCCCGGTGGCGACCGGTCTTGGCGCGGGAGTTCGGCCAGCAGCAGGGGATTGGCCATTTCAAGCGTTGGGACAACCGCTCAATTAGTTGCAGATCAGGCCGATGAAGATGCGAAGGACCAACAGGATGCGTTTAGCAAGGCCGAAAGACCATAGTGGCAGGCCGGCTCAGGTCAGTCACCATCGAACGAGGGAAGGTGCCGTCCGTTGTTGGCCATGGTGATCGATGACTCAAGCGCGATGCGCCTGATCCTGGGCCGGATCATGCGATCACTTGGGTTTGACGTCGTCGAAGCTCCCAACGGCGCGGAAGCCATTGCGCGCTTGCAAAGCGGCGCGATGCCCGACATCGCGCTTGTCGACTGGAACATGCCGGTGATGGACGGGCTGGCTTTCGTCAACGCTGTCCGCCGTGAAGAGAAGTGGCGCCAGATCACGCTCATGATGGTGACAACCGAAAGCGAGCAGTCGCAGATCGTCCGAGCCCTCGCGGCCGGCGCCCACGAATACGTCATCAAGCCATTCACCCCTGACGCGATCGCCGACAAGCTTGCGCTCCTCGGCGTCCTCGCCTACTAACGCGTAAAGAGGTTGACGGCTGTGCCCTACATCCCCAGTGCAGATGATCTCGAGGTCATCACGCGTGAGGTCTGGACGTCATTCCTCGACGGTGACCCCGCGGGTTTGATTGCCACCAGCAGCGAGATGCCCGCGGACAAGATCACCGGCTGCGTGCATCTGACGGGTGCGTACACCGGTTCGATCATGTTGCAGTGTTCGCCTCCGGCGGCGCGGCAGGCCGCGGCGGCGCTGTTCTCCATCGCGCCCGAAAACGTCACACAGTCAGAAGTCGTCGATGCCATTGGTGAAATCGCCAACATGGTCGGCGGCAACGTCAAGAGCATGCTGCCCGGGCCTTCAGCGTTGTCGCTGCCCTCGGTGGTGCAGGGTCTGCTGTCCGTCCCTGGCGCACAGGTGGTGCGCGAAGTGCAGCTCTCCTGGCACGCTCAGCCGCTCTTCGTGAGCCTGTGGCAGCAGGCCTCGTAGGCCTGTCATGCGAATTCTGATCGTTGACGACAGCAGAGCCATGCGGCTGATTGTCGCGCGCACTCTGCGACTTGCGGGGTACGAGGAGCATGAGCTCATTGAAGCCGTCGACGGCCGGCATGCCCTCGACGTTGTCGCCGAGGAGCCACCCGACCTCGTGTTGTGTGACTGGAATATGCCGCAGATGAGCGGCTTGGAGTTGCTGACTGCTCTGCGTGGCGCTGGCTCAAGCATTCCGTTCGGCTTCGTGACCTCGGAGGCATCGCCGCAGATGCGAGTCACCGCTCTGCAGGCCGGTGCGATGTTCCTCATCGCGAAGCCCTTCACCGCCCAGGATTTCCAGGACGCTCTTGATCCGGTGCTCGCGTAGTCACATTTTCGGATGCGTCATGTCGCCGTCGTGAGGTTATAAAGCGTCACGCCGCCAACCGTCGTCGCGGTGAAATGGCTCGCCACCCATTGCGAGATCTGCGATGACGCGTTGCTGCCGCCATTGGCTGCACCGATGCCGTCGCTGCCGATGAAGTAGTGAATCTTCTTCGCACTAACGAGCTTTTCGAACTGGGCCAACGTGGGTGACGGATCGCTGCCGTTGAACCCGCCGATCGCCATCACCGGCTTGCCACTCGCGAGCTGATATCCCGACGCTGTGTTAGACCCGATCGCCGCCGCCACCCAGGTGTACGAGTTCGCGTTGGTCTTGAGTGTTGCTGTCAGTGCCGCAGCTGGCGCGCTGCTGCCGAGCAGACCGCCGGTGCCGCCGGGGCCGCCCTGAGCACGGGGTTGCCCACCCGTGCCTTGACCGCCGAACTGACCGCGCTGACCCGCAGCGGCGCCCGCCGGCGGAGTGGTAAGCCCCGTACCGGTCGGTGGAGTACCGGTGCGTTGACGGCCTGCGACCCCGCCGAAACCAGCACCGCCCGGACCGCCGCCGAAGCCGCGTGCACCGGTCGACGTCGGACCTGCGGACGGGATCGACCCGGTGTGTGGCGTCGACGCAGTGTCGATGGCATAGGCCGCCGGCGCCGCCAGCATGGTGACGACCGCGCCGGCTGCGATGGCGACCGCGAAGCTGCGGTGTCCGCGCTTGCCGACCCATACACCGAGTGCTGCAGCGATGCCGACGACAAGGACGAGCGGCCGCAGCCATGACTCGAACGTTGCACGTCCGAGCAAGACGTAAGCCCACCAGGTGGTGACGGCGATGGCACCTGACAGGAAACCGCGGGCCATGAGACTGTCACGCTGGTGCCACAACGCCGTGCCGCCGATGCCCACCAAGGCGCCGATCGCCGGGGCGAGCGCCACCGTGTAGTACGGGTGAATGATGCCCTTGCTCAGGCTGATCGTGAGTGCGATGCACAGGAACGTCGCGCCCCACAGCACAGTCGCTGCGCGCAGCTTGCTGGTGCGGGCTTCACGCCTACTCAGCCACAATGCGCCGACCATGACGACGAGTGCGGCCGGGATCAGCCAGGAGATCTGGGTGCCCATGTCGGCGCTGAACAGCCGCGTCAAGCCGGTCGGCCCCCATGGGCTTCCGCCCGCCGCGTTGCCAATGCCGCCGCCGGCGCCGCCGGTCACACTGCCGGTTTCGTTACCGGTCAGCCGGCCGAATCCGTTGTAGCCGAAGATGAGTTCGAGAATGCTGTTGTGTTGCGACCCTCCGATGTACGGGCGATCTGCCGCCGGCGTGAGCACGACGGCGACGACCCACCAGGCGGCCGCTACGAACATCGCTACGCCGGCGAGCAGCAACTGCCAGACCCGACGACGCAACGGTGTCGGTGCGGCGATCAGATAGACCAACGCAAAGGCGGGGACGACGAGGAAGGCCTGCATCATCTTGGCCAAGAATCCAAACCCGACAAGCGATCCGGCAAGGACCAGCCAGCGAGTACTGCCGGATTCGAGAGCTCGGGTGACGGCGTACGCGCCAAGAGTGAGCAGCAGCGCGAGCAACGCGTCAGGGTTGTTGAAGCGGAACATCAAGACCGCGACCGGAGTAAGAGCTAAGACCGCACCTGCGATCAGACCAGCCGCTGGCGTGAACCAGCGCCGCACTGTCGCGTAGAGAACGGCGGCCGTTGCGACACCTTCGAGCGCCTGCGGCACCAAGATGCTCCATGCGTTGACGCCGAAGATCCGAGCGGACAACTCCATCACCCATAGCGATGCTGGTGGCTTGTCGACGGTGATGAAATTCGCGGCATCCGACGAGCCGAAGAAGAAGGCTTTCCAACTCGTGCTGCCGGCCTGCACGGCTGCCGAGTAGAACGAGTTCGCCCAGCCCGACGCGCCAAGACCCCAGATGTACAAGACTGCTGTGCCGATGAGCAGCGCTAGAAGTGAGGGGCGTACCCAGGCCGCATCGGTCTGCCGGCCACGCACCAGACGGCGCACGCGTCCGGGGCCTACCGGCTTAGTCGGTAGCGGGGCTGCCACCGGAATAGCGGGTGCGGTCGTCGTCATGAGTACTCCTCGACGGTCATTTCGTGACGGTTGGCCGGCCGGCGAAAGATCCACGACCGGAAGAGCAGGAATCGCACAATGGTTGCGGCCAGGTTGGCCACGACTAGCGCGCCGACTTCGACGGCGCGGCCGGCATTAGGTGCAAGCGCGTGCACGATTGCAAGAGCGGCGGTGCTCAATGCGAGACCGAGGCCGAAGACGGCAAGGCCCTGTAGTTGATGTCGCATCTGCGCGGTGCGGCCGCGAACGCCGAACGTGAAGCTGCGGTTGACTGCCGTATTGCCGATAGCGGTGACGAGGAGTGCTGCCGCGTTTGCCCACGCGGCCGACATCGTCGTCCGCAGAAGGAGGAACAGTGCGAGGTACGCGATGGTACTCGCGATCCCGACCCCGCAAAAACGCGCAAGTTGCGCAGCAAGCGAAGCGCCGCTCTCGCCGCGTTCGTTGGCTTTGAGTGGGAGGCGCCCGCGTGCCAGATCGCGGCTCAGCCGCGCGATACCGCGCAAGTCAGCGAGCGCGGTCTGCACGATGTCGACGCGTGAGTCGGGGTCGTCGATCCAATCGACCGGAACTTCATGGATGCGCATACCTGATCGCTCGGCCAGGACGAGCAACTCGGTATCGAAGAACCAGCCGTTGTCCTGCACCATAGGCAGCAACTCGCGGGCGCGATCGGCACGGATGGCTTTGAACCCGCACTGCGCGTCGGAGAAGCGGGTTGCGAGCAACGTTCGCAACAACATGTTGTAGCAACGGGAAATGACCTCGCGCTTCGGTCCGCGAACGATGCGCGACGAGCGAGCGAGTCGGGTTCCGATAGCGAGGTCACTGTGACCGGAGAGCAGTGGTGCGACGAGCGGCAGCAGCGCGGCGAGGTCGGTTGAGAGATCGACGTCCATGTAGCAGAGGACTGTCGCGGAGCTCGTCGACCACACCGCGTGCAGCGCGCGTCCGCGTCCCTTTTTACTGATGTACGTCGCATGCACATTCGGCAGCTCAAGTTCGAGGGCGCTTGCGATCGCCCACGTGTCGTCGGTGCTCGCGTTGTCGGCGATAGTGATGCGGAACGAGAGTGGAAACTCAGTGGTCAGGTAGTCGTGCAGACGTCGAACACTGGGTGCAAGATCGTGCGCTTCGTTGTATACCGGGATCACGATCTCGATCGCCGGACTACCGGTGGTCATCACGACCGGTAGGTCATCCGGCCGCTGCAGCATGGTTGTCATGTCATGACAATCGCGCGCAGTCATCCGGCGAAGCTGAATGCCACCTGACGGCGGTGTTGGAGTCCAGGCGACTAGAGCTGGCGCACGACCTGTGCTGAAGACGTCGCAGCGATGGAGAAGTCGGTTAACCCCTCGATGGTCCCGCAGTCGACGCAGCGTGCGGCCAGGGCGATCCAGCTCACGGTGTCGGCGGAGTCGACATGAAGGCCGGCCGCAAGTTCGGCGATCGACTGCGAACAGCTGGGGCACGCCCACATGCGCGGGAAGTTCCAGTGTTCCGCGGAGTCGAGGACGTCCTTGCTCTCGCCGCAGCTCATGCACCGGTGACGGGCGACTGCGATTGCAGCGTCGGCTTCGACGTAGAACCACGTCGCCGGCTCGGAACCGTGAATCTCGTTGGCACAGGTGATGAGAAACGTCCGGCTCACCGCGGGACAGTCCTCAAGTTGGACCAACCACGATTCAAGGTCGTCGGTACTTTCACCCGTGCGGCGTCCAGCAACAGTGCGCAGTACCACCGGTCCTCCTCGCGTGTGCCCGACTCCATCGTCGGTACGCGGGCGGCCCGGCTTGAACGGCAAGCCGAAGGCAGCGGGGTGAATTGTCGAGATCAGCTGTTGGCGCTGCTGCTGCCGCCGCCCGATCGGCCGCGACCGCCGCGCGACCGCCGCCGCCGCGGGCTGCCCTCAGTACCGCCGCTCTCAGTCGCCGCGGCGGCTGTCGTGGTCGTGTCGGTCGCGGGCGTGGACGACGCTGCCGCGCCTGCCGAGCGGGTGCGCTCGCGACGCTTGCCCGAAGAGGGACCCTCGGACGAACCACGCGGCGCGCGTTCGCGAGCGGGTTCGGTGCTGGTACGTGCAGCCCCGCGGCCGCCGGAACCGCCACCGCGGCCGGTTGAGCTCCCACCCCGAGTGCTCGAACCGCCACCGCCACCGCGGCCGCCGGTCGCCGATCCGCCGGTGGTGGGGCGCCGCGGCCGGCCGGTCTCGCCAAGATCTTCGAGAACCTCGGCGCCGAGCCCGGCCCGGGTTCGGTCAGCGCGGGGCAGGACGCCGGTCACGCCCCGCGGGATGCCCAACTGCTCGTGCAAGTCATCGGAGGTTGAGTACGTCTCCGGCGGATCCGGGAACGGCAAATCGAGCAGGGTGTTGATCGACTTCCAGCGGGCGAGGTCGTCCCAGTCGACGAGCGTGACGGCGACTCCGGAGGCGCCGGCCCGTCCGGTGCGGCCGATGCGGTGCAGGTAGGTCTTTTCGTCGTCAGGGCACGAGTAGTTGATGACATGAGTGACACCTTCGACGTCGATGCCACGAGCCGCGACATCGGTGGCGACGAGAACGTCGACCTTGCCGGCCCGAAACGCCCGCAATGCCTGCTCACGTTGCCCCTGCCCAAGGTCACCATGGACGGCGGCGGCAGCGAAGCCACGTTCGGTGAGGTCGGCAGCGAGCCGGTCGCAGTGCCGCTTCGTGTGGCAGAAGACCATCGCCAGCCCGCGCCCATCGGCTTGCAAGATGCGGGCGAGCACCTCGGGCTTGTCCATGGAATGGGCACGGAACACGAACTGCGCGGTCTCGGGAACGGTTCGGCCTTCGTCCGGCTCTTCGGCGCGGATCCGGGTCGGCTGCCTCAAGTACTTGCGCGACAGCGAGATGACTTCGCCCGGCATCGTGGCGGAGAACAGCATGGTCTGCCGGGTCGCGGGGGTCAGTGCAAGGATCCGTTCGACGTCGGGCAGGAAGCCCAGGTCGAGCATCTCGTCGGCTTCGTCCAGCACGAGAACCTGAATGTGCGACAGGTCGAGGTGGCCTTGCCGGGCCAGGTCGAGCAAGCGGCCTGGCGTGCCCGATACGACGTCGATGCCGGCCTTCAAGGCGGCGACCTGCGGCTCGTACGAGCGCCCGCCGTAGACCGCGAGCACCCGCGCGCCCAGGCCCTTGCCCGCGATGACAAGGTCGGCCGCGACCTGAATCGCCAGTTCTCGGGTCGGGACGACGATCAGCGCACGCGGCCGGTGATCGTCGACGAACTCGATCAGCTGGAGAAGCGGCGCTCCAAACGCGAGCGTCTTCCCGGTGCCGGTTCGGGCCTGCCCGATGAGGTCGGTGCCCGTCAGGGCGAGCGGAATCGCCAGCGCCTGAACGGGGAACGGAATCGTGATACCGACGGCCTCAAGGGCCTCGGCAGTCTCGGGAACGATCCCGAGTTCGGCAAACGTGGTCAGTGCGAAACCTCTCAAAAGGGGCCAACCTGCGGTCCGGACGTACGGCGGGCGCCGTGATGGTGAGGGACATCAGCGCGACTCGCGGGTCCGGGCGATCGCCCTTGGTCGTGGCAGTCTATCGCGCGCGATACCCACCACTCGCACTACTGTTCGGAGCGTGAGCGCCGACGATGCCGCCAAGGTCGACCTGCTAGCCGATCCGACCTACCGCGACGCCGTCACCGACCTGCTCGGCGTCCTGGCTTATGCCGAACTCGTGGCGTTCGAACGGCTGGCGTACGACGCGCGGATGGCGCCGACCCTTGAAGACAAGGCCGCCCTGGCCCGGCTCGCCACGGCGGAGTTCGGCCATTACGAGTTGCTGGAGCGCCACCTTGAGGGCATGGGTGTGAGCGCCGAAAAGGCGATGGCACCCTTCGTCGTCCCGCTCGAGGCTTTTCATGCCCAGACCGCGCCGAGCGACTGGGCGGAAAGCCTGGTCAAGGCCTACGTCGGCGATGGGATTGCCGCGGACTTCTACCGCGAGATCGCGCAGCTACTCGATCCGAAGGCGCGCGCGATCGTGCTCGAGGTACTCGCCGATACCGGGCACGCCGAGTTCGCCGTGGAGCGGGTGCGGCAGGCGATCGAGGCCGATCCGGCGATCGGCGGCCGGCTCGCGCTGTGGGGCCGGCGGATCGTTGGCGAGGCGCTCGCCCAGGCGCAGGCCGTCTGCGCAGAGCGCGAGGCGCTGGTCATCCTGCTCGTGGGTGGCGTACCGGGCACCGGCGCCGATCTGGTCGAACTGATGCGCACATTCACCCGGATCACCGACGCGCACATGAACCGGATGGCTGCACTCGGCCTTTCGGCATAGGGGCCTTTCGGCGTAGGTGCCTTTCGGGATAGCGGTCTTTCGGCGCCGGGCGCCTACATCGCGCCGAAACCGACCCGCCGCTCGCTCGCCTCGCCGATCTCTACGTACGCCAGCTTCTCGACCGGGACCAGCACCCGCCGGCCACGTTCGTCGGCGAGGATCAGCAGCCCACCGTCCTTGACCGCGACCGTGATCAGCTTCAGCACTTCGTCGGGGGTCTGCCCGCTCTCAAGGACGATCTCGCGCGCCGCGTACTGCACACCGATCTTGACCTCCACGGTCATTCCTCCGCGTCCTGTGAAACCTGTCGGGCGATCAGGATTCGAGGTTACCGGTAGCCGCCGCCGTCATGCCGCCGCAGGCGGCAGCTTCGGTCGCCGAGCGTTGGGCAACGAGGCCAGATCGGCCAGCAAATCGCCGTCCCGCTCGATGCGGTTCAGCACCTCAGGCGGCAAGAACACCAGCTCGTCGGCCGATCGGCACCCGCGCACCTCGTCCCAGGTGATCGGGGTCGACACGGTCGGCTCGGGCCGGGCACGCAGCGAATAGGGCGCGACGGTGGTCTTGGCCGCTGCATTCTGGCTCCAGTCGACGAGTACTTTGCCGTGCCGCAGCGTCTTGGTCATGTCGGAGACGACCAGATCGGGGCGCTGCTTTTCGAGACGCCGAGCCAGCGAGTGCGCGTAGGCACGGGTGTCGTCGTCGGGGGTGGCGCGAATCGGCGCGTAGATCTGCATGCCCTTCGATCCGCTCGTCTTGGGGTAGCCGGTCAGGCCGTCGGCTTCGAGGATCTCGCGCAGCAGCAGGGCGACCTCGCAGCATTCGAGAATCGTCGCCGGTGGGCCCGGGTCGAGATCGAGGACCAAAAGATCAGGGTCCTGGACGGCGTCGCGCGGCCCAACCTTCCATTGCGGCACGTGCAATTCGAGCGATGCGAGATTGGCCGTCCACACCAGCGTGGCGAGTTCGTCGACGATGACGAAGTCGATGGTCTCCCGGTTCTTGGTGCTGCCAGGAACTGGCAGCGTGACGGTGCGAACCCACCCCGGTGTGCCGCGCGGCGCGTTCTTCTCGAAGAACGACGGGCCGTCGACGCCATTGGGGTACCTCTTGCGGGTCAGGGGCCGCCCTTCGAGGTGTGGCAGCAGCGCCGGAGCGACACGTGCGTAGTAGTCGAGCACCTCGCCTTTGGTGAATCCTGTTTGCGGGTAGAGGATCTTGCCCAGGTTGGTAATCGCCAGGCGGCGCTCGCCCACCTGCACGGTTGTCTTGTCTGAGGCATTGTTGGTCGGCACGGTCTAGTGCTCCCCGAACGAAGGAACGCTCATGCGCAGCATCTGGAAAGGGTCCATCTCGTTCGGCCTGGTGAGTATCGCGGTCAAGCTGTACTCGGCGACCGAAGAGAAGGACATCGCCTTCCACCAAGTGCACCGTGACGACGGCGGCCGGATCAAGTACAAGCGGGTGTGTTCGATCGACGGCGAAGAAATCGCCTACAACGATATCGCCAAGGGTTACGAACTTCCCGACGGCGAGATGGTCGTGCTGACCGACGATGATCTGGCCGAGTTGCCACTGACGTCGAGCCGCGAGATCGACGTCCTCCAGTTCGTGCCGCTTGAGCAGGTCGACCCGATCTACTTCAACAAGGCTTACTACCTCGAGCCCGATGGCCGGGCGGCCAAGGCGTACGTGCTGCTCCGCGATGCCCTCGAGGCATCCGGCCGGGTCGCGGTAGTCAAGGTCGCACTGCGCCGGCGGGAGGCCCTGGCGACGCTGCGCGTGCGCGAGGGCGTGCTGACGCTCGAGACCATGTTGTGGCCCGACGAGATCAGGGCCCCGGAATTCGGCTTCCTCGGCGAGACCGTCGAACTTCGGCCGCAGGAGATGGCGATGGCGTCGTCCTTGGTCGACTCGCTGTCGGGCGACTTCGACCCGAGCGAGTACACCGACCTGTACCGGGCCGCGCTCGAATCGGTGGTCGAGGCCAAGATCGAGGGTCGCGACCTGATCCCGGCCCCCGACACCACCGACAGCGCGGCGTCGGGCACGGTCGTCGACCTGGTCGCCGCGCTCCAAGCCAGCATCGAGGCGGCCAATCGCGGCCGGGTCGGAGCCGGCACAGCGAGGGGCGCCGGCGGCGCGGCGGCGAAGGCGACCGATGCGTCGAAGGCGCCTAGAGCGCGCGCCGCCACGGCAAAGAAAGCTCCGGCCAAGAAGTCCGCAGCGGCCAAGGTGGCCAAGAAGGCGCCCGCCGCCGCAGTGAAGAAGCCGGTCCGAGCCCGCCGTTCGGCGTAAAGGCCGGCGCGTTCGGCGCTCAAGCCTCGCCGGTCTTGCGCCGACTTCAGGCGTAAGAGTCGGTGTGCTGTTCCGAGTGCACTGCCGTCCCCGCGAAAAGGGTTGGAGCACACGTGACCGTCAGCGACCACCTCGACATCGTCGCGGCGCTCCGCGAGGTGCCCGGGGTTGCCGACGCCGATGTGGAGCCCGATGGCGAAGGTGACGGCCTCGGTTTGCTTCGCTTGGGCCTAGCCCCGGGGGTCGATGAGGTCGAGGTCGCGAGCGCCGTCGGTCGTTTGCTGCGCGAGCGGTTCGGGTTGGGCGTCGACGCCGACCGGGTGCAGCTCGTCGAAGACATGCAGGTCGACGCCGAAGACCCCGCTATTGAAGATGACGAAGTGCCGGACGCCGATCGGTTCCGGGCGTCGATCCGGCGCATGCACATCATTTCTTCCGGGCTGCAGGTCACCGCTGAGGTGACGCTCTCGGTCGGGGATACGTCCGCTCTTGGCCGGTCCGAGGGAACGGCGACCCAGAGCGGTGTGCAGCGAGCGGTTGCGACCGCCACGTTGCGTGCAGTTGAGGAACTGCTGGGCGGCAAGGCCCGTTTCGAACTCGACCTCGTCGAGCTGACGCCAACCGGCCGCGACCGCGCCGTGCTGGTGGCCGTCACGATGCTCAGCATCGGTGGCAGCGAGAAGCTCACCGGTGTGGCAGGGGTGCGCGAAGACGTTCGGCAGGCCGCGATCCGGGCCACCCTCGACGCGCTGAACCGGCGCGTCGAGCACATGGTCAGCTAAAGTCGCCCGACCTCCCCTCCTGTTCGAACCTGTCAGTACGACGACGCTCAAGAGAGCGTTCACGTACTGACAACCCTGACGGCGATCGGGTCGGCGTACCTAGGATCACGGTCATGCATGAGGTCCAAGGAGTCATCGCCCGCGCCAAGGGCGCACCTGTGGAGCTGACCACGATCCTGGTGCCCGATCCCGGGCCTGGTGAGGCGCTCGTTCAGGTGCAGTCGTGCGGGGTCTGCCACACCGACCTGCACTACCGCGACGGCGGTATCAACAACGACTTCCCGTTCCTGCTCGGGCATGAGGCGGCCGGCATCGTCGAGGAGATCGGTGACGACGTCCACGATCTTGCCGTTGGTGATTTCGTGATCCTGAACTGGCGGGCGGTGTGCGGTTCGTGCCGGGCCTGTCTGCGGGGTCGGCCGTGGTACTGCTTCAACACCCACAACGCCGCGCAGAAGATGACGTTGGCCGGCGGTGCGCCGCTGTCACCCGCGCTGGGCATTGGTGCCTTCGCCGAGAAGACGTTGGTGCACGCCGGTCAGTGCACGAAAGTCGATCGGACGGCGAGCCCAGCCGCCGTCGGATTGCTGGGGTGCGGTGTGATGGCGGGCATCGGTGCGGCGATCAACACCGGCGGCGTGACACGAGGCGACACGGTCGCTGTCTTCGGCTGCGGCGGCGTGGGTAACGCGGCGATCGCCGGTGCAAAGCTGGCCGGCGCTCGCATGATCATCGGTGTCGACATCGACGACCGGAAGCTCGAGTGGGCGCGGTCGATCGGCGCGACCCACACGATCAACTCGGGCAGCGTCGATCCGATTGAGACGATCCACTCGCTCACCGGAGGCGTCGGGGTCGATGTCGCCATCGAAGCCGTCGGCCGACCCGAGACCTATGCGCAGGCGTTCTATGCACGCGACCTCGCCGGCACGGTGGTGCTGGTCGGAGTCCCTCGACCCGACATGCGGCTCGACCTGCCGCTGCTTGACGTGTTCGGCCGTGGGGGATCGCTGAAGTCGTCGTGGTACGGCGACTGCCTGCCCTCACGGGACTTTCCGATGCTCGTCGACCTGTATATGCAGGGTCGCCTCGACCTCGACGCGTTCGTGTCCGAGACGATCGGCCTCGGTGACGTCGAAGAGGCGTTCGCCAAAATGCATCGCGGCGAAGTGCTGCGCTCCGTGGTATTGCTCTAGCCGCCCCGCTTCGCCGATATTCCTCCGAACCTTTAGGGCGCCAGTTGCGTCCTTGGTGCTAATCGTGAGGAGGACAGCACCATGGCGACGGGGGGTGGGTTGATGCGCGGCGAGGTAAGCGGCCACCTTGCGGCCGGCACCGCCGACACCCACGCCCACGAGTTGTGGATCGCCCACTACGGTCCACTCGCGGGCTGGTGCCAAGCACTTGTCGGAGATCCTGAGATGGCGCACGACATCGCGGCCGAAAGCTTCGCCCGGCTGCTTGGTCGCCTCGTCGGCGTGCGCGATCCGCGGGCCTACCTGTACGTCACGACGACCCGACTGGTGGCCGACCATTGGCGGGCGCGGGCGCGTGACTCCAAGCTCGGCGACCGCATCGTGCTGCAGGAACGTGGCCGCGACGCGCCGGACACGGCGTGGCTGCGCGATCTCGTGGAGCGGTTGCCGGCGAGGCTGCGTACCCCGGTGTTGCTGCACTACTACGCCGATTTGCCGGTGGCCGACATCGCCAAGGCTCTGCACCGTCCGGTCGGCACGGTCAAGCGGCAACTCGCCGAGGGCCGCGCCAGTTTGCTCGCCAGGATCGAGGATCCCCGATGACTGACCTCCCGCGCCGGCCGATCAGGCCGCTTCCGGCCCCGCCTGGCTCGTTCGAGCAGACCGTTGCCCGCGGTCGAGCCCGCCGCCGGCGCGCGCTCGTCGGGGCTGCCTCCGCAGGGCTTGCGGCCGTAGCGGTGGTGGCGATCGTCGGAGCGACCGCCTTTGGGCGCGTTGGCGCGCAACACGACCTGCACCCGGCGGTGCCGGTGGTTTCGAGCCCACCGCCTTCGTCCGCGCCGTCCGCACCGCCCACGCCGGCACCGTCGTCTGTCTCGCCAACGCCGTCGACCGCTCCGCCGTCGTCTGGTTCGCCATCGATCACTGCACCGGCCGTTGTCTCGCCGCCCGTTGTCGTCTCTTCGCCGCCGCCCTCTGTACCCATCTCGGTCGCGCCCGCCATGTATCACGGGCGGCTAACCGACGCGGCCCATCACCCGCTCAAGGGCTACCGCGTGTACTGGGAGAAACACGTGGTCGGCGCTGACGGTACGTCCGACACGATCGACGTTGATCACCCTGCAGCGACTACACGGGCCGACGGTAGTTTCACCGCTTCCTGCGCTGCGGCCGGGACGTCACTGGTCGTCCCGCCGAAGCCGCTGGCGCACGATGCGCAGCCGGTCCTTTACAACAAGACGGCTGAGGAACTGAGCATCATGCAGGTCGGCGACCTTATGGTCGCGCGGATGATCGACCAGGGCGCCGGTTGCCGTCCGGGCGCCGCCACCACGACGACGGTCTTCCGGCCGCACGCTGTCGTCACCGGCGTGTTCTTCTTCGGCGGCAAGCGGTACGACGCGGGCATGGCGGCAAGCGCCGCGGCCGCCCAACCAGGTGCCACCAGCGAGGTCGCGGTCCTGTTCGTTGAGATCCCGGCGCCGAGCGGCGTCGTCGAGATGGATGGCCTGCTGCCCGACCCTGCGACAGGGACTTTCACGATCAGTGGACTCGGCTCTGGCGAGGTGGCTTTTCGCTTTTACAACTCCCGCGTGGCAGTTCCGGTGGTCGACGGCCAGCCGCTCCACCTCGAGGTCCGCGCGACGCCCGGAACTGCGCCCGACGCGAGCGATGCGACCGTAGCGGTGGCCGTCGTACCGTAGGCGGGTGCAGACTTCGAGCGACTGGCCGGGGCGGTTGCTCTCGACGTCCCGAGGGCCGGTGTTCGTACGCCACGACCCGGACGCCGCGCCCGGCCGCCCGCCGCTGCTTTTCGTCCACGGGCTTGGCGGTGAATCGCTCGACTGGGCTGACGTCGCCGCGCAGCTCAGTGACATTGCAGACTGCCACGCGCTCGACCTACCCGGATTCGCCAACTCCCTGCTGCCGGCCGATGGCGACATCACGCTCGACGGTCATGTGCGGGCGATCGTCGAGGTCGTGCGGGCCGTCGGCCCGCCGGTGCACCTGGTCGGCAACTCGCTGGGCGGGGCGGCGGTTCTCAGGGTGGCCGCCGAGCATCCTGAGCTTGTGCGTTCGCTGACCCTCCTGTCACCCGCGCTGCCCGACCTGCGCCCGCACTTTGCTAGCGCTCAGCTCACGGTCGCGCTGCTGCCGGTATTCGGACCGCTCATCGTGCGCGCCGTCATGCGGGCCGACCCCGAGTGGATGGCTAAGCGCGTCTACGCCCTCTGCTACGGCAACCCGAAGGCGGTGAGCTCCGAGCGGCACGCCCGCGAGCTCGCCACCCTGCGCCGCCGGGCCAGCCTCCCGCACAGCCCGCTCGTTTACCGGTCGTCGCTCCGGACGATGGTGGGCTCCTACCTCGACCGCGGGCCACGCCGGCTCTGGAAGCAGGCGGCAGCGGTCGACGTCCCGACTCTGGTGATCTACGGCGAGCGTGATCGGCTGGTCGCGTCGCGGGTGGCGGTGCGGGCCCAAAGCACCATCCCGGACGCCGCGTTGCTGCAGTTGCCCGATATCGGTCACGTCGCCCACCTCGAGGCGCCCGCGGCCGTGGCGCCGGCGATGCGGGCGTTCCTCGCGCGGCCCGACCTGATTCGGGGAATGAGCGAGCCTCATGGGACCGTTGTGGACGTACGACAGGTGCTGCCTGTTGAGCTGCCTGTCGATCCGCTAACTGTGCCTCCCCGCTGATGGAGTTCGACGTGTCCTTACCGCCCCTGGTCGAGCCGGCTGACAGCCTGACCATCGAAGAAGTGCGGCGCTATTCGCGGCACCTGATCATTCCCGACGTCGCGATGACGGGCCAGAAGCGACTGAAGAACGCCCGCGTGCTGGCGATCGGTGCGGGCGGCCTCGGGTCGCCGGTGCTGATGTATCTCGCCGCCGCTGGTGTCGGGACGCTCGGCGTCATCGACTACGACACGGTCGACGAGTCGAACCTCCAGCGCCAGATCATCCACGGCTACAGCGACGTCGGGCGCTCGAAGGCACAGTCGGCGCGCGACTCGATCCGCGAGATCAACCCGCTCGTGAACGTGGTGCTGCATGAGGTGCGGCTCGAGAACGACAACGTGTTTGAGATCTTCGAGCAGTACGACCTCATCGTCGACGGCACCGACAACTTCGCTACGCGGTACTTGGTGAACGACGCGTGTGTGCTGCTTGGAAAGCCTTACGTGTGGGGTTCGATCTACCGGTTCGACGGGCAGGCGTCGGTGTTCTGGGCCGAGAACGGTCCGTGCTACCGGTGCCTCTACCCCGAGCCGCCGCCGCCCGGCATGGTGCCGTCGTGCGCCGAGGGTGGCGTGCTCGGGGTGCTCTGCGCCTCGATCGGATCGATTCAGGCGACCGAGGCGATCAAGCTGCTGACCGGTATCGGCGACTCGCTGATCGGCCGGCTGATGATCTACGACGCTCTGGAGATGTCGTACCGCACGGTTCGGGTGCGCAAGGATCCCGAGTGCCCGATCTGCGGCAAGAACCCGACGATCACCGAGCTCATCGACTACGAGACGTTCTGCGGTGTCGTGTCGGAAGAGGCGTTGATCGCTGCGCAGGGTTCGACGATTGTGCCGCGCGAACTCAAGAAGTGGATCGACGACGGCGAGAACATCTTCCTTGTTGACGTGCGTGAGCCGGCCGAGTTCGAGATCAACTCGATCCCGGGCGCGCTGCTGATCCCCAAGGGTGAGTTCCTCAGTGGAGCTGCGCTGTCGCAGTTGCCGCAGGACAAGCGGGTCGTTCTGTACTGCAAGAGCGGCATCCGCTCGGCCGAGGCGCTCGCCATCGTGAAGGGCGCCGGATTCGCCGACGCCGTACACCTCGGCGGCGGCGTGGTCGGCTGGGTCAACCAGGTCGACCCGAGCCAGCCCTCGTACTGAGCACCGTTTCCTGTCCCGGAGGGCAACGTGGAGCGTGCGGGTCGTTCTAGCAACCCACAGACTCCACGATCATCGAAAAGCCGGGACGTCGAGGTGCCGGCGTTTGCCCAACGGGTGCTCGACCTCGTCGACTCGATCCCACGCGGCAAGGTGCTCGCGTACGGCGACATCGCGGAGTACCTCGGCGAAGGCGGACCGCGCCAAGTCGGGACAGTGATGTCGACCTGGGGTGGCGGAGTCGCATGGCACCGGGTGGTGCACGCCGATGGAACGCCGGCCCCGAGTCACGACGGCAAAGTGCTGCGGCTGCTTCGCGCCGACGTCACCCCGATGCGCGGCGACCGCGTCGACATGAAACGGGCCCGCTGGGACGTCGACCGCTGAGACCGGCTCGCCTTCCCGGTGCCGGGCCACTTCGCATCCCTGGTGGTCGCTCTGGGACGCGTTTTGGGCGGTATCGGCAACCACTCGGGATGCGAAGTCGAGGTTGGACGGCCGATAACCAGGTGTCTCTGGTTCGTGGTGTGATGCCCTGGTGTTGGTGAACAGGTGTCGTTGAGTAGAACGACGGGGGCGGCGGGGCGTTCAGTGAACGCGCCGCGGGTTGTGCGCACCCACCAGCCGCCCGCACTCGCCCCGGTTCTCGACGAGGCGCAGCGCCGCGCCGCCGACCATCGCGGCGGTCCGGTGCTCGTGCTGGCCGGGCCCGGCACCGGCAAGACGACCACCATCGTCGAGGCCGTCGTGCAGCGGGTTGAGCGCGGCGAGATCGCGCCCGAGCAGGCACTTGTGCTCACCTTCAGCCGCCGGGCCGCCGCCGAACTCCGCGAACGCATCGCGGCCCGGCTCGACCGCACCATTCGCGAACCCATCGCCCGCACCTTCCACTCCTACGCATTCGGGCTGCTGCGCGCCGACGCGGCCCGTCGTGGTGAGCCCGCACCGCGGTTGCTGTTGGGGGCCGAGCAAGACCTCGTCGTCCGCGAACTTTTGCGGGGTGACGTCGAAGCAGGTGCGACGGCGTGGCCCGAGAGGTTACGGCCTGCGCTGCTCACCCGCGGTTTCGCCCAAGAGTTACGCGACCTTGTGCAGCGCGCGGTCGAGCGCGGCGTGTCACCGCGCGAGCTTTCCGAGATCGGACGACGACACATGCGCGACGACTGGATCGCCGCCGGCAGGTTCGCGCAGCAGTACGAGCAGGTGTCCTCGCTTCGCGAGGCAGCGTCTTACGATCCGGCCGAACTCATCAGCGAAGCTGCTGGCCTGCTGAGGTCAGAACCCGCTGTGCTGCAAGAGATTCGGGCCGCGCACGTCTTCGTGGTGGTCGACGAATACCAAGACACCGACCCCGCCCAAGAAGAGCTGCTGTCGTTGCTCGTCGGCAGTCGCGATCTGTTGGCGGTCGGCGACCCTGACCAGTCGATCTACGGATTTCGCGGTGCCGACCTCGACAGCATGCGACGGTTCGGCGATCGGTTCAGAGGGCCTGATGGATCACCACCGACCGTCGTCGCGCTCGACGTGAGCCGCCGCTCCGGCCTCGAGCTACTCCAGGCCTCGCGCGGTGTCGCACGCCGACTGACAGGTCCAGCGGCGCATCGGGTGCTACGGCCCGGCGACGGGCTCGCGCCCGGTAGCGCCGAGGTGCATCTTTTCGGTACGGCGAACGCTGAGGCTGCGTTCATTGCGCACCGGCTTCGCGAAGCTCATCTGGTGCGCGGCGTCGGGTGGTCGCAGATGGCGGTGCTCGTCCGCAGTGGTGTTCCGTTGCCGGCCCTGCGGCGGGCGCTGATGTCAGCTGGCGTCCCAGTGTCTGCGCATGCCGAAGAGCAGGCACTGGTCGACGTCCCCATCGTGCACGCGTTGTTGCGCGTGCTCGAAGTCGTGACCGACCGGGTCGAACTCGCCGGCCCACAAGGTATTGAGCTTGCCCACGAGCTTGTCACCGGTCCGCTGGGGGGCGCCGACCCACTCGTACTGAGGCGATTGCGGCAGGAATTGCGGGCGATTGAGCTGGTGAATGGCGGTGGTCGCGCGTCGGGTGCGCTGCTCGCAGAGGCGGTGAACGATCCGGCTGAGCTCGTTCCAATCGAACGACGCGTCGCGCGGCCGGCGCAACGCGTGGCCGCGGTCCTTGCCGCTGGTCGAGCCGCCGCAGCGGACCCTGCCGCGACGG
>Ga0209863_10000248_pt1 | contig 31731 bp, 27 predicted proteins | sample OrgsoiDNA2013046_FD_185796 | JGI IMG/M metagenome (GOLD analysis project Ga0209863, IMG submission 185796) | Permafrost soil microbial communities from the Arctic, to analyse light accelerated degradation of dissolved organic matter (DOM) -... | ecosystem: Environmental > Terrestrial > Soil >...
GCCTTCGGCAGAAAGATGATGACGAAGGCGTCCGGCAGATATTTCGAAACCAACCCTTGATATTTCGTTTGCCCTCTCAACGCCGCCGCAGTTGCCGATGCGGACGCCGCCGGATACTGTAGCCGCGGCATGCGCGCACTGGTCGTCACGTCCAATCCCGCCACGGCAACTTCGGAACCAGATTCGCCGGCGGCGGCGCTCAACGATCTCGGATGTGAGATCGTGGCGGTGGGCTACGACGTCGACCAGCTTCCCGAAGACATCGAGCTTTCGCGGCCTTCTGTCGTGGTGGTGGACGCGGGCGCGCACCTCGAGGTGGGGCGGGCCGCCATCCGGCGGGTTCGCGAGGTCGGGTCGCTGGCCGACGTGCCGGTTCTGCTGTGCGTCGAGGTCTCGCGTCTGGCCGGCCTCGATCCCGAGGCGGGCGCCGACGACTTCGTGCTCTCGCCGGTGGTCGGGCCCGAGCTCTACGCGCGGATCCGCCAGCTCGACTGGCGCATGTCGTCGTTCCGGGCCGCCGGTCGAATCAAGATCGGCGACCTGGTCATCGACGCGGTGGCGGTCGAAGCCGCGTACCGAGGTCGCGCCCTCAAGCTCCCGCGCCAGGAGTTCCAGCTGCTCAAGTTCCTCGCCGAGCGCCCCGGCCGGGTGTTTTCCCGCGAGCAGCTCCTGTCGCGGGTCTGGGGCTATCGCTACGCCGGCGGCACGCGCACCGTGGACATCCACGTCCGCCGCCTGCGCGCCAAGCTCGGACCCGGCAGCGCGATGATCGAGACGGTTCGTCACGTCGGCTACAAGCTTCGCGCGCCGGCCGGAGCGGCCTAGCGCCTCGAGCGACTTGCCACCGGGCTAGGAATAAGGTAGTCCGCCACCCCAAGGAGACGCCCGCCCATGGCGGAGATGAATCTGATTCAAGCCATTAACGACGCCCTGCGCGTCGAGATGCGCCGCGATCCGCGCGTGGTCGTGCTGGGCGAGGATGTCGGCCGCTTCGGCGGCGTGTTTCACGTGACGGCCGGGCTGCAGGAAGAGTTCGGGGCCGACCGCTGCTTCGACACGCCGCTGGCGGAGTCGGGGATCGTGGGGACCGCGATCGGGATGGCGCTCTACGGCATGCGTCCGGTGGCCGAGATCCAGTTCGGCGACTACATCTACCCGGCCTACGATCAGATCGTGAACGAGCTGGCCAAGATCCGCTACCGCTCGGGCGGTGAGTATTCGGCGCCGGTCGTGATCCGGACGCCGATCGGGGGCGGGATCAAAGGCGGTCACTACCACTCGCAGTCGCCCGAGGCGCTCTTCACCCACGTCCCCGGGCTGACGGTGATCTGCCCGTCGAACCCCATCGACGCCAAGGGGCTGCTCGCGAGCGCCATCCGCAGCGAAGATCCGGTCATCTTCATGGAGCCGAAGCGCCACTACCACCACAAGTTCCACGTCGACGTGCCGGAGGGCGAGTACACCATCCCGATCGGGGAGGCGAAGGTCGTGCGTTCGGGGAGTCAGGTCACCATCCTCACCTGGAGCGCCATGGTGCTCACCGCCCTCGAGGCGGCGAAGAAGGGCGAGGCCGAAGGGCTCGACCTGGAGGTGATCGATCTGCGAACCCTGGTGCCGTTCGACGAGGGGGCGATTCTTGCCTCGGTGAAGAAGACGGGCCGGGTCGTGATCGTTCACGAAGCACCGCGCACCTCCGGGTTCGGCGCGGAGCTGGCGGCGACCATCGCCGAGAAGGCGATCCTGCACCTGGAGGCGCCGATCCTGCGGGTGACGGGGTTCGATACGCCTTTCCCGTACACCCTCGAGCACGAGTATCTGCCCGACGCCGACCGCATCTTGGATGCGGTCGGGCGTGTGCTTTCGTTCTAGGAGGCTGAGGCGACGCCATGATCTACGAGTTCAGGCTGCCCGATATCGGTGAAGGCTTGGTCGAGGGCGAGGTCGTCCGCTGGCTGGTCAAGGAAGGTGATCTGCTCCAAGAGGATCAGCCGATGGTCGAGATCATGACCGACAAGGCCACGGTCGAGATCTCGTCCCCGCGTGGTGGGCGCGTCGCGCGTCGGCTCTACGCCGAGGGCCAGAATTGCCCCGTCGGGAAGGTCCTGATTGAAATAGAGATAGACGTGGCGGGCTCGGGTTCAGCGCCCGCGGCCAAGGGCCCCGCCGCGCCCGAGCGATCGCAGACCCCGCCCACCGCCGCGAGCGGCCCGGGCAAGAGCCAGCCGGTCGGGGCTTCGGAGACGGGCGTGCTGGCCACGCCGGCCACGCGAAAGTTGGCGCGAGATGCCGGCGTCGATATCGGCGCCGTCGTCGGCACCGGGCCCGCGGGTCGGATCACTTCGGACGACGTCAAGGCGCATGGTGGCGCTCCGGTGCAAAAGCACGAGGGCGACGTTCGGATTCCGTTCCGCGGGCTGCGCAAGAAGATCGCGGAGAATATGGTCCGCTCGAAGCACACGGCGGCGCACTTCACCTACGTCGAAGAGATCGACTGCACCGAGCTGGTCCTCCTGCGCACCCGCGCCAACCAACGACTCGCCGCCCAGGGGGCCGGGATCAAGCTTTCGTTTCTCCCGTTCATCGTCAAGGCGACCGTCGCCGCGCTCGAAAAGTTTCCCCAGCTGAACGCCACCCTCGACGAGGCGGCGGGCGAGATCGTGCAGCGCAAGCAGGTTCACATCGGGCTCGCCACGGCGACCGAGGCCGGGCTCATGGTTCCGGTCGTGCGCAACGCCAACCCTCTCTCGGTCGTGGAGCTGGCGCAGGAGATCGATCGGTTGGCGGCCGTCACCCGCACCGGCAAGGCGGCGCGCGAGGATCTCTCCGGCTCGACCTTCACGATCACCAGCCTGGGGGCGCTCGGCGGCGTCCTGGCGGCGCCCATCATCAACTATCCGGAGGTCGCGATCCTGGGCGTGCACAAGATCAGCCGCCGCCCGGCGGTGGTCGACGAGAAGATCGTGATCCGCGATCTGATGAACCTGTCGATCTCGGTCGATCACCGGGTCGTCGACGGCTACGACGCCGCGCGGTTCATCGCCGAGATCAAGGCGATGCTCGAATCTCCGAACCTCCTCGGCGTCTCATAGGTCGCATGTCGCAATGTCGATAAAAGCGAAGGCCGGTCCAGCAAGAACGCCGAGCCTGCGGGCGGGAATGGGCGACGTCGATGCGCCCAGCGTCGAGGTCTGGACCGACGAGGACTACCGGCGCGCCACCGGTCTTTCCGCGATCCTGTCGCCGGAAGGTCGCGCGGACCCGGCGGTGGTTCCGGCCGCGACGGCCGAGCTGTGGCGCGACGCCTACCGCGCGATGTTGTGTCTCCGGGCTGTCGACCAGGTGGCCCGCGATCAGGTCGGCAAGGGCCGCATCGGCTCCTACTCCGAGACCCGCGGGTACGAGGCGGCCATCGTGGGCGCGGTCGCGGCGCTCGAGGCCGAGGATGTCGTGGTGCCGGGCCGGCGGGAGGCGGGCGTGGCGCTCTACCGCGGCCTGCCGCTCCGGGCTTGGATCGCGCAGCTCTTCGGCAACGCCAACGATCTCGCGCGCGGTCGCCAGCTGCCCGGATCCCCGGCGGTGCCGCGGGCGCTCAACGTGGTTCCCGGCTCTCCCCACTCGGCGACGCAGCTTCCGCACGCGACCGGCATGGCCTGGGCGGCCAAGATCCAGCGAAAGCCCACGGTGGTGCTGGCGACCCTCGACGCCGCGGCGACCAGCGCCGAGGATTTCCACGCCGGTCTCAATTTCGCGGGCGTCTTTCGGGTGCCCGCCATCTTCGTGTGCATGGGGGACATGAACCGGGAGGCGCCCGTCACCCGCTCCGAAACCCTGGCGGTCAAGGCGCTCGCGTACGGATTTCCCGGGGTGCGGGTCGACGGCCGCGATCTCCTGGCCGTTTACGGGGCGGTTCGGGCGGCCGCCGATCGCGCCCGCCGCGGTGACGGGGCGACGCTCGTCGAAGCGGTTCTGGGCGATGGGGAGCCCTTCGAGCGCCTGCGGTCGTGGCTGCTGGCGGAGAAGATCCTCGATGCCACGCGCGAGGCCGCGCTGCGCGCCGAGGTCGAGGGCGAGGTCCGGGCGGCCGTCGCCGCCGAAGAGCCGGTCGGCCCGCCGCCGGCCCGCGCCATCATCGAGAACGTGCTGGCGCGACCTTCGCGCGTGCTCGAAGAACAGCTCGACGACCTCGACCGGGTGCGCGACAAGACCGTCCGGCCCTAGGAGAGCGTTGCCTAAGGCAACGGTGAGCGAAGCGAACCATGCTCGACGCCGTGCCGCCCGGAGGCGGCCTAGCGCTACCCTGGGCGCCGGGCGGGTTGCCGACGGCGGTCACACCGGGGTAAGCCTGCCGCATGGCGGACGAGAGAATTCGCGTCGACGCGCTGGTGATCGGCGCCGGCCCGGGCGGCTACGTCGCCGGCATCCGGCTGGGGCAGCTCAAAAAGAAGGCGCTGGTCGTCGAGAGAGACAAGCCCGGCGGCATTTGCCTCAACGTCGGTTGCATCCCCTCGAAGGCGCTCATCAACGCCGCCAAGATCTACGACAAGGTTCGCCACGGCGCGGAGATCGGGATCCTGGCCGACAACCTGCGCGTCGACATGGCCAAGATGCAGTCCTGGAAAGGCGAGGTCGTCTCGAAGCTGACCGGCGGCGTGAGGTCGCTGCTCAAGGCCAACGGCTGCGACTACCGGACCGGCACGGCGCGCCTGCTCTCCCGCAACACCGTCGAGATCATGGGCAAGGATGGGAAGACCACCGTCGAGGCGGACCACATCGTCATCGCGACCGGCTCGCGACCGATCGAGATCCCGGGGTTCAAGTTCGACGGCAGCCGGATCGTCGATTCGACCGGCGCGCTGGATTTTTCGGTCGTGCCCGAGCGGCTGGTGGTGATCGGTGGCGGCTACATCGGCATCGAGATCGGAACGCTATACGCCAAGCTCGGTGCGCGAGTGACGGTGGTCGAGGCCCTGCCGGGCATCCTGGCGGGCAACGACCCCGAGATCGTGCAGCTGGTCGCGCGCAAGCTCAAGAAGCTGGGCGTCGAGGTGGTCACCGGCGCAAAGGCCAAGTCCTGGGCCGAAAAAGCTGGGCGTGCGGAGGTCACGATCGACATCGCCGGAAAGGAATCTACGATCGAGGCCGACAAGGTCCTGGTCGCGGTGGGGCGCCGTCCAAACTCGGAGGGCCTCGGTCTCGAAGAAGTCGGCGTCCGGATCGAACGCGGCGGCTTCGTAACCGTCGATCGCCGCTGCGCCACCAATGTCCCCGGCATCTACGCGATCGGCGACGTCGCGGGGCAGCCGATGCTGGCCCACAAGGCTTCCCGCGAGGCCGAGGTGGTCGCCGAGGTGATCGCGGGCCACCTGGCGGAGTTCGACGTGCGCTGCATCCCGGCGGTCATCTTCAGCGATCCGGAGGTCGCCACCGCGGGTCTCACCGCCGACGAGGCCGAAAAGCGGGGCCGCAAGATCAAGGTCGGCAAGTTCCCCTTCGCCGCGCTCGGGCGCGCCATCGCGAACGCCGACACCGACGGGTTCGTGAAAGTGGTCATCGACGCCGGCTCGAAGGAAGTCCTCGGCATTCAGGTGGTCGGCAACGGCGCCTCCGACATCATCGCCGAGGCGGCGATGGCCATCGAGATGGGCGCGCTCGCCGACGACATAAGCCTCACCATCCACGCCCACCCGACTTTGCCCGAGGCGATCATGGAGGCGGCGAAGGCCAGCCTGGGCGAAGCGATCCATATTCAGAACCGGTGAGTTACGACGCCCGACTGATCGATCTGGGGACCCGCGAGTTTGGGGAGGTGTGGGCGCTGCAGCGCGAGCTGGTGGCGGCGCGCCAGAAGGACGGGATCCCGGACACCTTGCTCTTCGTCGAGCATCCCCACGTCATCACCGCCGGCCGCGGCGCGCACCGCGAAAACCTGCTCGCCACCGACGAGCTTCCGATCTTCGAGATCGAGCGGGGCGGCGACGTCACCTACCACGGTCCCGGGCAGCTGGTCGGCTACCCGATCTTTCTGTTGCGCGAAAACGAGCGCGACCTGCACGTCTATCTGCGCAACCTCGAAGAGGCGATCATCCGTGCGCTGGCCCATTTCGACCTTCGCGGCGAGCGCAAGCCGGAATGGACCGGCGTCTGGACCGCCGGTGGCGCGCGAAAGCTCGCCTCCATCGGCGTGGCGGTCAAGCGCTGGGTGACGCTGCACGGATTCGCGCTCAACGTCTCGACGGATCTCTCGCGTTTCTCGGCCATCAACCCGTGCGGGCTCGACGCCGCCGTGATGGGCTCGATGGCCGGCGAGCTCGGGCATCCGGTCGCCATCGACGCGGTCAAGGGCGCCCTGCGCGACACCTTCGTCGAGGTCTTCCGCCGGACGTTCGGCTGATTCAGTCGGGTCCCGCGTCGGCGGCCGTGCAGCCGCCGTCGGGACTGGGCGTCGCTCCGGCGGAAGCCGTGAAGGTGGCGTGGGCGGGCGCGGGCAGCGGGACGCCGAATGCGTCGCGTAGACCCGCCAGCAGGGTCACGGCGATGGGTGCCTGGGAGGGCCACCCGCCGAGGCAGGTCGCCGGCGAAAGATAGACGACGGTTGGATCGCTCGCGCTCGGCGCCAGCGAGACTGGCAGATCGCGACCGCCGGTCGTGACCTGCAGGTACGGCGCGAGGTCGGCGGCAGGCCCGACTCGATTCGAAAATAGGATCGGCAGCCTGAAATTCGCCGGCACTGTCGCGGAGCCGTCGATGGCGGCGGGCAGCCCGAAGGTGGCCGTGAGCGGTCCGGTCGCCACGTCGATCTGGGCGGGACCGGTCATCGGATCGCCGTACGCGCTGGTGAGCCCCATCTTGTCGAGCGAGAACGTCACGGTGTCGGCGGACGGGAAACCGACCTGCTTCGGTTGCAGGAGGACGTAGGCGCTCATCCCGCCGTAGATGGGCTCGCTGTTGTAGAGCACCTGATCGCCGAACGTCGTCGACGAGAAATCGGGCCATCCCACGGTGATCGGCGGGCTGGCCTTGGGGACGGTCATCTCGACGCCGCCCACCGTCACGGTGTCTTCGACGCGGTTGCCGTCCAGACGACGATCGAAGACAAAATCGACTTGCTGTCCGGCGGCCGGGGCGGTCGCCGCCAAGTTGGGATCCGGATCTAGCGTCCAGACCAGCGTCCCGTTACCCGCCGCGATCCAGACCACCTGCGTCAACACCGGGGAGCCGTGGGGCTCGCCGTCGCTGGAGCAGGCGGCGCCGATCAAGCCCGCGGCGATCAGCAGCGCGGCGCTTCGACGCATCCACCGTTTGTATCATGGCCTTCGGGTGCCGACCGCCGATCGTCTATCCTGATGGCGGCATGGCGCTCCCCCCGATCGACGTCCTCGACGCGGACGATCCGCGGGTCGCCGACTACCGACGGCTCAAGGAGCGCTGGTTGAACGCGGAAGGTGGTCGCTTCGTCGCGGAAAGCGAGCGGGTGGTGCGGCGCCTCGTCGGCAGCGGGTTGCGCGTCCATTCGGTGCTCATGACCGCGCCACGCCTGGCGACCCTCGCCGACGCGCTGGGAGGTCCCTTCCCGGTCTACCTGGCGCCGCAAGAATTGCTCGATCGCATCGCCGGCTTCCACGTCCACCGGGGCTGCCTGGCGATCGGCGAGCGCCCGGCCGCCGCCCAGATCCCCGACGGCGCCCGGACGCTGGTGGTCCTCGAGGATCTGACCGACGTCGACAACCTGGGCGCCATCGCCCGGCACGCCGCCGCCTTCGGCGCCGACGCGCTCTTGCTCAGCCCACGCTGCGCCGATCCGTTCTATCGCAAGGCCATCCGCGTCTCGCTGGGTGCCGTCCTCACGCTGCCGATCGTCCGGCTCGTCAACTGGCCCGAGGATCTGCGGCGGTTGCGCGCCGACGGCGTGTCGCTGGTCGCCGCGGTCCTGGATCCCGACGCGACGCCGCTGGCCCGATTCGAGCGGTCTCCGCGCACGGCGATTCTACTCGGGGCGGAAGGCCCGGGCCTCTCGGCCGAGGCGCGCGCCTTGTGCGACCACCGGGTGACGATCCCGATGTCCCCTGGCGCCGATTCGCTCAACGTCGGCACGGCCGCCGCGATCTTCCTCTACGCCTTGCGATCGCCGAGCTGAGACCAGTTCACGAACAGCTTGCGGGTCTCGGGCTGGCAGGTGGGGCAAAAGCAGGCGTCGCCGGCGCCGACGCGGACGCTCCGGATGGTCGTCCCGCAAACCAGGCAAGGCTTCCCGTCCCGCCCGCGCACCTTGAGGAAGTCGCGCACCTTGATCTCGATGGGCTGTTCGCGCGCTCGAATCTCGGCGATCGCCTCCGCCAGCACGCGTCCGATCGACTCGTAGAGCGCGTCGACGCCCGCCGGATCGATCTTGCGGCAGAAGGTCTTGGGATGCAGGTGCGCGGCGAACAGGATCTCGTCGGCGTAGGCGTTGCCGATCGACGCCAGCGCTTCCTTGTCCATGAGAAATGCCCGCACCTGATCGCGCCGGCGGGCGAACGCCTTTCCGAACGCGGCGCGGGTGAAGGCGGGCGACATCAGGTCCAGCCCCATCGCGCCATACACGGGGACCTTGGCTTCGTCCTGCGCGCGGGCCACGTAGACCTTCCCCATCCGTTTTTCGTCGAGGTACTGCAGCTCCGGCCCATCTTCGAGCTCCAGCGCCAGGCCGAGCGCGCGCGGGTCCTGTCTAGCCGATTTGGCCTTGGCGGATTTGGTCTTGCCGGAACTGGCCGCATCCGGCCCGCGTGGCAGCAGCTTGTAGCGCCCGACCAGCATGGCGTTGATGACCAGCACCAGGTCACCGGCCAGCCCGAAGCGCATGAAGTGTCCGCGGCGCTCGACGGTCTCGATGCGCCTGTCGACCAGCAGCGCGGGGAAGGGCTCGGCGACCATGAGGCGCAGGACCGTCGGATCCCCGGTGCGCGCGCCGGTGATGGTCTTCCCCACGATGGCCTCGCGCAGAACATCTTCGACATGGACCAGATCCGGTAGCTCGGGCATCGGTGCACCCCAGTCTGGCATCGGGCGCGGCCCTGGTTCAAACTGGGGCTCATGCCGCTGCCTGCGCTCGTCGCCGTGTCGGTGACGTCGATCGGTTGCATCGCCTTTCTGGTCTCGGGGGTGAAAACCCTGCGCCGCCGAAAGCGCAACCTCCTCCACTACGAGCGAAACGAGCCCCTCGAGGGCGTCGGCGACTGGGACTAAAAACGCCGGGAACTTCGCCGAGGGGATGAAGCCGACTAGGCCAAGATTACTCCATATTACTGACATTCAGGATAATATTGGTATACATAGATAATACCTCTATGGATGCCACCACCAATCCGTTTGCTCCAGGCGCTGGTACTCCACCCCCCGAACTGGCCGGACGTCACCAAATCATGGAAAGCGCGACCGTAGCACTGGCGCGCGTGAAGCTAGGACGCTCGGCACGCAGTCAAATGCTGCTCGGTCTTCGAGGGGTCGGCAAGACGGTGCTGCTCAATCGCATCGCCCAATTGGCTGACGAAGCTGGATACCTGACGGTAGTTCTCGAGGCCCCCGAGGACCGCGAGCTCGCCGAGATGCTCGTGCCACCCCTCAGGTCGATCCTCTTCAAGATGAGCCGCTTGGAGAAAACGAAGGAGGTGGCCAAACGCGCGCTCCGCGTGCTGCGCGCCTTCGCTGGCGCCTTCAAGGTTGCGGCCGGCGGCGTCGAGTTTGGGGTCGAAGCGGAAAGTGGAACCGCGGACTCCGGCAGTTTGGAGTCAGATCTTCCTGAAATGCTCCTCGCCGTGGCCAAGGCCGCCAAGGAAGCGAGTACTCCCGTGGCCCTCTTCGTGGACGAGATTCAATATTTATCGGCGACGGACCTCGGTGCCCTGATCGTCTCCATACACAAGATCGGACAGAAGGGGCTTCCCTTCGTCGTCTTCGGCGCAGGTCTGCCGCAGCTTGCTGGTCTGGCCGGTGAAGCGAAATCCTATGCTGAGCGGCTCTTCGACTACTCGGAGGTCGGGGCCCTTCCCGTCGAGGCCGCGAAAGATGCCGTCAGGGCCCCCGTGATGCGGGAGCACGCGGCGATCAACGACGATGCTCTGGCTCTCATTGCGGAGAAGACCAAGGGATATCCCTACTTCCTTCAGGAGTGGGGTTATCACGCATGGAAGGTGGCCAAGGCATCGCCCATCACGGTGGCCGACGCACGTCGAGCGACGATTGAATCTCTCAGCCACCTCGATACGGGCTTCTTCCGCGTCCGCCTGGACCGGCTGACCCCGAGGGAGAAGGACTACATGCGGGCGATGGCCGAGCTCGGCGCCGGACCACACCGGTCCGGTGAGATCGCCCAGACCCTCTCCATGGACGTGACGACCGCAGGACCTCTCCGAAATGGGCTGATCAAGAAGGGCATGATTTTCAGCCCCCAACATGGTGACACGGCGTTCACGGTTCCGATGTTCGACGAGTTCATGCGTCGCTCGATGCCCGATTGGACGCCGGGTGCGTCGGTGGCAGCAGAGGCGCGCCATGAGCGCGGACGGCGAAAACGGAGACGCGTCTAACCTGTTGACCCGGACTTGCGCAGGTACTCGACGTAGTAGGCGGCGTCGCGGCGCTCTTCCAGGTCGCCACGCTCGACCGCGTCCTCGCAGAGCTTGCGCAGATCGCCGATCTGCTTCGAGGGCGGTAGCCCGAACGCCTCCATGATGGCGTTGCCCAGGCCGGGCGGCAGCGGCGGAACCCGGGCGTCGAGCTCTCGAATCGCCAGGATCCGTTCCTTGAGCGCGTGGATGTTGCGCACCGCCTCCTGCCGCCGTCCCGGCCGGCGCGAGGTGACGTCGGCGCGCGACAGGTCGAGGAGATCGTCCAGGTGCTCGCCCATCTCGTGGTCGAACCGGCGCACCGCCGCGTCGGTCCAGGTGGGCGCGTAGGCGTTCGCGCGCAGGTGGTGCAGCACCAGAAACCGGATCTGCTGTCGCATGGTCTTGTCGAAGCCGAGCCGCCTGGCGATCGGCTCCCACATGCGCGCGCCGATCTCCGCGTGCCGATGAAAGGTGACCTTGCCGTCGGGCAAGAATTCCCGCGTCGGCACCTTACCGATGTCGTGCAGGAGCGCCGCCCAGCGGACCAAAGGGTTCGGGACCGACTGCATGACGACCTGCTTGGTGTGCTCCCAGACGTCCTTGTGGCGCCGCCCGGCCTCCTGCGAAAAATCGACCGTGGCTTCCAGCTCGGGCAAGACCACCCGGAGGAGGCCGGCGTCGTGCATCCACTGCAGTCCCACCTCGAGCGATCGCGCCATGATCACTTCTTCGACGGCGGCGCGGATGCGGGGCGCGGGAAGCTCGGCCAGCTGCGGCGCCGCGGCGCGGGCGGCGGCGTTCACCTCGGCAGGTGGCGGCGAAGCCCCCTGGGCCACCGCCACGGCCAGGTCCAGCAGGCCGGCCGGCGAGTCCCCAAGCGACCAATGCGACGGAATCGAAGACACGCGCGATACCGGGAACGGGCTCTTCGTGAACCGCTACGTCCTTACGACGTGATCCTCTTCTTGTCCTGATCGTGCTTGCGGGTCAGGTGATCGATGAAGGGCTGGGCCTGCTTGAGCCGGCCGGCCACCGATTTCTCGGTGATGGGATAGAGGGTGCTGAAGCGCGACCCCTCGTCGTAGAGAAAGGTCCCGGCTTCGTCGTCGACGAACATCGGGATCTTTTTCTTGGCGTAGATCCCCTTGAGCAGCATGGCCCAGCGGCCGTCGAGCCAGTCGACGATGTCGCCGCCCAAGGTCTGCCGGAAGAGCTGGAGATCTTCGTCGAATCGGGCGAAATCCTCCGCGAAGCGCGTGCGAAACGCCGGGGCCCCTTCGCCCCCTTCGGCCGCGATCTTGAACACGGCCAGACGGAGCTGCACGACGTCCTCGGTAAAGCGCAGCGGGGCGTCGACGTTTCCATCCTTGGGCGTGATCACGTGCACAACCGTAGCTGCCGCCAGCTCGCGCGCCTCCCGTTCGAGGTCGGGATCCGCCACGGCCTCCAAGAGAACCTTGAGATCAAAAGGAAGAGAGACGAGCGCTCTCGACATTGCCTCCAGGAACGTGCGCTCCGTGTTGTCCATTTTGAACGAGGGGTCAGAGAAGTACGACCCCCGCCCCCCTGTCAAGCAATTCTACCTCATTTGTCGAGAGGTTCGGCGTCTCAGGCGGGTTCGGGCGGACCAGCAACAGCCATCTCCAGCGCAGCGGCAGCTGCACGGCGGAAGGGGGCCAGGGGCCCTGCGGGCAGCTCGAGCGTCAACACCGGTAAGCCGCGGTCTAACCCCAGCCAGGAGCCGAACGAGCCGGGCGTCGGATAGCCGATGTCGCCACGGGCCGGCCAGCCGCACGCTGCGGCGACCGCCTCGGCCCAGGCCGCAGCCGGGCCGTCGTAGTTGACGCAGGCGAGTGGGGCATGAACCGCGACGGCGCCTCGGATCCCGCCATCGACGATCCCGGCCAGGATCTGGGTCTCCGGCTCGGAGAGCGGCGCCGGGCCAGGAAAGTAGCCGGGGGCATGCGTGGTGGCGAAGGAGCGGGCCGGAAAGTTACGGTTCAGATCCACGTCGCGCGCGGAGTTCTTGGTCCCGCGGGCGATCCCGTCGGGGTTGACCACCGGGACGAGAAATAGCGACGGGGGATCTTTTTCTCCCTCCATCCGGACCGCCAGCTCCAGCATCGCCTCGACGCTGGCCGGCTCGTCGCCGTGAATCCCGGCGAAGATCAAGAGGGGGAGCCCGGGACGGCCGAAGCGGCGACCCGATGGCCGACCCGGTGGCCGATCGAATGCCCGACCGAATGCCCGACCGAAGATCGGCCGCCCTTCGGCCGACCGCCCCAGCTCCGGAAATCCGAGCGCCAGGGCTGCTGCCAGCAAAGATTCCCTTCCGTGATCGCCCACTGGATCCCATTTCACGCTCCGGATAACGTTCGCGCAATGACGCTGAAGCTTCGCGACCTCAAGACCGAAGCTCGCAACCTGGTCCGAGCGGGGCAGCTCACGGCCGCGTTGGCCTTGCAGGACCACATGCTGGCGGCGAACCCGCTCGATGCGGACAGCCGACGGCAGATCGCCGATCTCCTGCTTCGCCTGGGAGATCGGGTGGCCGCGATCGAAGTCTTCCGGGCCGTCGCGCTCCACGACGTGCGTTCGGGGTATCTGCTGCCGGGGCTGGTCGGCTGCAAGGTGCTCGAATCGCTCGGGCAGGGGACCGAGGAGATCGTGGCGGCCATGGCACAGAGCTTCGCCCACGGCTCCCCGAATCTGGTCAAGTTTGCCGCGCGCCAGGCGCCCGTCGATCTCGACGCGCCGATCGTGGCGCTCGACCCGGCGGCGGCGGCCGACCCGGCCAAGGTCGCACGCCGCGCCCAGTCCCGCGCGCTGGACCTGTCGGTTTTCGCCCACTACCCCGAGCAGTTCCTGGCGGCGCCTTTCTTTTCGGAGCTGCCGCGCGAGCTTTTTCCGGCGGCGGTTCGGATGCTGCGGCTCCTGCGGGGCAACGACGGCGACCTGGTCGTCCGCGAGGGCGACCCGGGCTCGGCGTTCTATTTCGTGGCCAGCGGTGAAGTGCGGGTGTTCGTGAACGCCGCCGCTTCGGCGCCGGCGCGCGCGATCGAGCTCACCCACCTCCTCGAGGGGGCGCTGTTCGGCGAGGTGGCGCTTCTGACCGAGCAGCCCCGGACGGCGTCGGTGCAAGTGGTCGGGCAGGCCGATCTGCTGGAGGTCAGCCGAGCCGCGGTTGCCGAGCTGACCGCGTCGGTTCCCGCTCTCGCCGAGCGGCTCGATCACTTCACCCGCGAGCGTCTGCTCAAGAACCTGCTGGCCAGCTCGCCGCTCTTCAAGCCGTTCGACCACCAGCAGCAGATGGACCTCATTCGACGCTTCGAGGGGGTCGACGTGGCGCCCGGCACGGTGATCATCCAGGAGAACGCCGTCGGGCAGGGGCTGTTCGTGATCCTGCTCGGTGAGGTGGAGGTGATTCGCGCCGACGACATCGAAGGTCAGCAAGGCGCGGTGGCCCGCCTGCGCGCCGGCGACGTCTTCGGCGAGATGTCGCTGCTGGACGACAGCCCGACCAGCGCCACAGTCCGCGCCCTAACACCCGCTACCCTCCTGTTCCTGGGGCGGGACTACTTTCGGCGGCTCGTCGACGCGCTTCCGGCCCTGAAACAGTATTTCCAGGAGCTCTCGCGCAGCCGCCAGTAGGCGCGTGAGCATCGACGGGCCTCGCCCGGCGATGCTCGACCGCGGGGGCCTCGCCCGCTCCGGCTGCGTTGCGGCTGCCGGATCGACGGCATAGACTCCATCCGTCATGAAAAACATACGCCGCGCCCCCCGCTGGCTGACCTTTCTCGCGCTCGGACTGTTCGCGCTCGCGCCGACCATCGCGGCCGCGGGGCCCCGCTCGGGCGGAAGCTTCGGCGGGCGCCTGGGCTTCCGGTCCGGTGGCGGGATGTCGATGCCCTCACCGGGCTATTCGGGCGGCGGGTACGGGCGGAGCTATTACGGCGGCGGTCCACACTTCATGTTCTTCCCCGGCTTCGGCGGCTACGGCCTCGGCGGCGGCTTCGGCCTCGTCGCGCCGCTGCTGGGACTGCTGGTGGCGGGACTGGTGATCTCTTCGGTGGCGCGCGCGGTGCGCGCCAGCCGTGGCGTCGGTCCCGGCGGGGGCACCTGGGACGACGACGGGGGTCAGGTGATGGCCATGCCGGGCCGCGCCTACCTCTACAAGCTGCAGCTCGCGCTCGGTCGCTCGGCCCGCGGGATCCAGGAGCGCCTGGCCGACTTCGCCACGCAGGGGGACACCTCGACCGAGGCGGGGCTGGCGACGCTGCTCCAGCAGACGGCGCTCGAGATCTTGCGTGAAAAGGACGCCGTCCGATATGCGTCCGCCGAGGCGCGGGGGCCGCTCAGTCTCACCAACGCAGAGACCGCCATGAATGGCGTCGCGCTGGCGGAGCGGAGTCGCTTTGCCGTCGAGCGGGTGCGTGGGGCGGATGGGCGCGTGTCCCGATCTTCGGTGGCGGCCGAGGAGGGGAGGGAGGTTCTCGAGCTGGTGGTGGTGACCCTGGTGGTGGCGACCCGAGTCCCGCTCGAGAAGTTTGGGACCCTCAGCTCGGAGGAGGAGCTGGGCGCGCTGCTGGCCGAGCTCGGGGGGGTCTCGCCGGACGGGATTCTCGGGCTGGAGGTGATCTGGACGCCCGCCGACCCCGACGACTCGATGACCGAGATGGACGTCATGACCACCTACCCCGAGCTGCGGAGCCTCTAGGATCCATGCCCTTGCCCGCGTCGGCCCCGCTCGGCCGCCTGCTGCTGGATGCGACGCTGTTCGGCCTCTCGGGCATCGTGTTGCTGATTGTTGGCTATTACCTCTGGGAGATGATCACCCCCTACAACCTCAGGCGGGAGATCCACGAAAACAAGAACATCGCCGTGGCGATCGTGGCCGGCGCCTTCGTCATCGGCATGGCCATCGTCATCGGCTCCGCTCTTTCCATCGTGCGATAGCCGATTGACCCGGCCGGGCCCGGCGGATACAGTGAAAACGCCCGGCATTCGAGGGCCTTACCGTGTTCAAGCTGACCATCGAAGACGATGAGGGTAAGACCACGGTCGTCCCGCTCGCGCGCGACGAGATGACGATCGGCCGGCTGGAGGGCAATACCATCCGGCTGACCGAGCGCAATATCTCGCGGCGGCACGCGCGTCTGTCGCAGCAAAACGGCGCGCTCTTCATCGAAGATCTCACCAGCTTCACCGGCGTTCGCGTCAACGGCACCAAGATCGCGTCGCCCACGCCGCTGCGCGAAGGGGACGAGGTCCAGATCGGCGACTACCGCATCGTCCTGCGGGGCGACCAGCCGCCGATCACCGATCGGCCCACCATGCCCAGCATGCCGGCCATCACCACCACCGCGCCGATGGCGACGGTCGGCGGCGCGGTGGCGATCCCGACCCGCGCCTCCGTCGCCGCCATGGCGGCGCAAGCCGCGCCGTCCGCGCAAGCGGCGCCGTCCGCGCAAGCAGCGGCGTCGCAGGCTGCCGCGGCGCCGGTTTCACCGCCGCGCTCACGCGTCAAGACTTCGCCCCCCGCGCCGGCGTCCGCCGTTCCGGCCGCCGCGCCGCAGGAGGCGGCACCGGAGGTGGTCGAGGGACAGCCCACCATTCCACTGCGCGCGCTCGGCAGCGACGGCCAACCCGGCGCCGGGCCGGCGGCCCGGATGCTGGTGCTCACCACCGACCTGGCGGGGACCGAGTTCGCGCTCGACAAGGCGTCGCTGGTGATCGGCAGAACCGACGAGAACGAGGTGGTGCTCAACCACCGGTCGATATCGCGTCACCACGCGAAGGTGGTGCGCGAAGGCGACCACTACACGATCGTCGACCTGCAGAGCGCCAACGGCGTGCGGGTCAACGGCGAGGACTACGAGCGGATCGAGCTGAACCCGGGGGACGTGGTCGAGCTCGGGCACGTCAAGATCCGTTTCATCGGTCCGCTCGAACAGTTCGTGTTCGATCCGCGTGCGCCGATCGGCCGTCGGCCGTTCCCGGTGAAGCTGGTGGCGACGGTGGGTGGCGGTGTCGCCGCGGTCGTGCTGGTGGCGCTGTTCGTTCACCACGGATCGCACGACAACGCGGCAGCCGTTGCCGAGGCCGTCGCGCCTGCGCCTGCGCCTGCGCCGCTGGCACCTGCGCCCCCTGTCGCGCCACCGGCGGTGGCCGCCCCGCCGCCCGCGCCGCCCCCGAGCACGCCCGCGACGATGCTCGCCGAGGCCAAAAAGGCGGTCTCGGCGGAGGACTGGGAGACCGCCCGCACGGCGCTCGATGGGATCGGACCCGGGGTCGACGATCCCGCGCAGAGGCGTGAAGTCGCCGCGCTCGGCCGCCGGATCGCCACCGAACGCCAGGGCGCCTCGCTGTTTGCGAAGTTCGACGAGGCCGCCAACGCCAAGAACTACGCCGACGCGCTCACGGGCTACGAGAAGATTCCGATCGACAGCGTCTACAAGAAGCGCGCCCAGCCGCGCTACGAGGAGGCGCGGTCTCTGCTGGTGGCCGAGCACCTGGCGACCGCCGAGAAGGCGCGGGCGGCCGGCCATTGCGCCGAGGTGCGCGGCGAGGCGCAAGCCGTGCTTCGTCTCGATCCGCGCAATATGTTGGTTCGGGACATGGCGCGGCTCTGTCGGGCGCGGCCAGAGCCGGCGGTGGTTGCCTCGGCCGGGCGCGCGGAGCACGCCCGGGCGAGCGCCGCGCCCGCGGCAGAACGCGCCGAGCCTCCGCGGCGTGGCGAATCTGCGCGGGCGGAGCCGGCGCGCGCCGAGGCGGTGGCGGCCGCCGAGCCGGAGGACGCCGACGCCCTGATGAAGCAGGCCCGCGAGGCCTGGTTGCGGCAGCAGTGCGGCGCGGCGATGGATCTGTCTCGCAGGGCGTTGCGCGCGAAGCCGGGATTGACCGACGCGTATCAGATCTTGGCCGTCTGCTCGTGCTCGCTGAAGGATGCCGAGGCGGCCGGGCGCGCTTACGCGAGGCTGGACGACAAGAACCGCAGTCTGGTCCACGCGCTTTGCCAGAAGAACGGCATCGCGGTCGGCGAGTGAGGCGGACGCTTCAGCGCTTGGCGGCCAGCGCCGCGTAGGTTTTTTCGGCCGGCGCCGCTGTCTCGACGGGAAGATTCGATTCCGCCCAGCCGGCGCAGGCGACGCGGCCGAAGGCGTCGTGCTCGCCATGGAAGCCGCCGCGCATGTCGACCACGCTGGTGTACCCCGCCGCCTCGAGGGTGCCCGCCGCCTGGAGCGATCGGCCGCCCGCCTTGCACCCGACGACGATCTTGGCGTCTTTGGCGAAGTTGGCGGCCACCACCTTCTGGAAATCGGGGTTGGGTGCCATGCGACCGCTCTCGAAATGAAGCAGTGGCACATTGGCCGCGCCGGTCGGGTGACCCCCTTCGAATTCGGGTATCGACCGGACATCGAGGTAGGTCCAGCCCTCCGCCAGGAGCGCCGCAGCCTCGGGGGGCGTCACGCGTTTGACCATGGAGTGGGTGTTACCACAATATGGACCTTCGCCCATGAGCAAAGCCCCCCATCTGCGTGTTGTCGCGGCCGTCATCGGACGGAACGAGCGCTACCTCATCACGCAGCGCCGACCATCCGCCGTCCTGGCCGGGCTGTGGGAGTTTCCCGGTGGCCGGGTCGAAGAGGGGGAGACCGACGCCGAGGCGCTGCGGCGCGAAGTGCGGGAGCGGGTCGGCGTCGAGGTGACCGTCGGGGTCTGCATCGGCCGGCGAACGCACGATTACGACGGGTACTCGGTCGACCTGGCGCTCCATCAGGCGGAGATCGTGGGCGCGGCCGAGCCGACCGCCGTGCGGGTTGCCGACTGCCGCTGGGTGGCTTCGAACGAGTTCGAGAACTACCGCTTTCCCGCCGCGGATCAGGCCACCATGGACCTGCTGCTCGGGATCAAGCGCGCCTGAGCGCTCTTCCCAGGCGCGGCGCTAAAATGGTAGTTGTGCGGGCGCGACATCGACATGGCCATCGTTCCGTTCAAACGCGTGCTCTGCGCGAACCGCGGCGAGATCGCGATCCGCGTGTTCCGCGCCAGCACCGAGCTGGGCTTCCGGACCATCGCGATTTTCTCCGAGGAGGATCGGGTACACCTGCACCGCTACAAGGCGGACGAGGCCTACCTGGTCGGCAAGGGCCTCGAACCGGTCGCCGCCTACCTGGCCGAGGACGAGATCGTCGAGCTGGCCAAGCGCCACGCCGTCGACGCGATCCACCCCGGCTACGGTCTGCTCTCTGAACGCGCGTCCTTCGCACGCAAGTGCCGCGACGCGGGCATCGTCTTCATCGGCCCGACGCCCGAGGTGATCGACGCGCTCGGCGACAAGGTCGCGGCCCGCAAGATCGCGGCCGCCGCCGGCGTGCCGGTGGTGCCGGGGACACCCGGCGCGATCCGCACGGTCGAGGAGGCGCGCGCGTTCGCCGCCCAGGTCGGCTATCCGGTGATGATCAAGGCCTCGGCGGGCGGCGGCGGGCGTGGGATGCGCGTGGTACGTGCAGAGGGCGAGCTGCCGGAACTGATGGAACGCGCCCGCTCCGAGGCCAAGAAGGCCTTCGGCGACGATGCGCTGTTCCTCGAGAAGCTGGTCAGCAGGCCCAAGCACATCGAGGTGCAGATCCTGGGCGATAGTCACGGCAACCTGGTCCACCTCTTCGAGCGCGACTGCTCGGTCCAGCGGCGCCACCAGAAGGTGGTCGAGTATGCGCCGGCCTGGTCGCTGCCGGAGGCGTTGCGCGCGCGGCTGGCCGAGGACGCGCTCAAGGTCGCGCGCAAGGTGAGCTACTCGAACGCCGGGACGGTCGAGTTCCTGGTCGCCGACGACGGCAAGCACTACTTCATCGAGGTCAACCCGCGCATCCAGGTCGAGCACACCGTGACCGAGGCGATCACCGGGCGCGACCTGGTGCAGGCGCAGATCCGGATCGCCGAGGGCTATCGCCTGTCCGATCCCGAGATCGGCATCGGCAGCCAGGCCGAGATCGTCCAGCGCGGCGTGGCGATCCAGGTGCGCGTCACCGCCGAGGATCCCAAGAACGACTTTCTCCCCGACACCGGCAAGATCCAGGTCTATCGACCGGCGGCTGGCCTCGGGATCCGCCTCGACGACGGCTCGGGCTACGTGGGCGCCCGCGTCTCGCCCTACTACGACTCGCTGCTGGCGAAGATCACGGCCAGCGGCCTCGAGTGGAACTACGCGCGGCGGAAGGTGGTCCGCTCGCTGCGCGAGTTCCGCATCCGGGGCGTCAAGACCAACCTCGCCTTTCTGGAGAACGTCCTCCTGCACCCCACGTTCGCCGCCGGGCAGGCGCACACCACCTTCATCGACGAGACGCCGGAGCTGACCCAGTACGCGCCGCGCCGCGATCGCGCGACCCGGATTCTGCGCTACATCGGCTCGACCATCGTCAACGGTCATCCCACGGTGCGCGGCAAACCCAAGCCGCCCCTCGCGGTGCTGACCGCGTCGCCGTCGCCGCCGCCGGTACCCAAGACCGCGCCGCCGCCCGGCACCAAGCAGCTGCTCGATCGCGAGGGGCCCGAGGGGATCGTCAAGATGCTGCGGGCCGACCCGCGCGTGCACCTGACCGACACGACCTGGCGGGACGCGCACCAGTCGCTGCTGGCGACGCGGGTGCGGACCTACGACCTCGCTCAGATCGCGCCCGCGACGGCGCGTCTGTGCCCGGGGCTGTTCTCGCTCGAGATGTGGGGCGGGGCGACCTTCGACGTCGCCTACCGCTTCCTCTCGGAGGACCCCTGGGTGCGCCTCGACGAGCTGCGCACGCTGGTGCCCAACCTCATGTTCCAGATGCTGGTCCGGGGCGCCAACGCCGTCGGCTACACCAACTACCCCGACGACGTCGTGGTGGCGTTCATCGAAGAGGCGGCCGCCGCCGGGATCGACGTCTTCCGGATCTTCGATGCGCTCAACGACGTCGACAACATGCAGGTGGCGATCGAGGCCGCCCAGAAGACCGGCCGCGTCGTCGAGACCGCCATCTGCTACACCGGCGACGTCTCCGATCCCCGGCGGACCAAGTTCAACCTCAAGTACTACGTCGACCTGGCCCAGGAGCTGGTCCGGCGCGGGACGCACCTGCTCTGCATCAAGGACATGGCTGGGCTGCTCAAACCGCGGGCGGCGACCCTGCTGGTCGAGGCGCTGCGGGACGTCACCGACGTGCCGCTGCACCTGCACATGCACGACACCTCCGGCAACAGCATCGCCTCCTACCTGGCGGCGATCGACGCCGGCGTTTCGGTCGTCGACGGCGCGGTCAGCAGCATGGCGGGGATGACCTCGCAGCCGTCGCTGTCGTCGCTGGCCTTCGCGCTGGCGGGGGCGCCGCGGGATCCGCGTCTGCCGGCGGACGCGTTCGAGCAGCTCTCGGCCTACTGGGATCCGGTGCGTTCGTACTACGCGCCCTTCGAATCGGGGCTCAAGGCGCCGGCGGCCGACGTCTACGAAAACGAAATCCCGGGCGGGCAGTACTCGAACCTGCGCGCCCAGTCGGAGGCGCTCGGGCTCGGCGACGGCTGGGAGCTGGTCAAGCGGACGTATGCCGACGTGAACCGGCTGTTCGGCGACATCCCCAAGGTGACGCCGTCGTCCAAGGTGGTCGGCGACATGGCGATCTGGATGGTCAAGCAGGGGCTCGACGCGCGCGCCGTGACCGAGCGGGCCCACGAGCTGACCTTTCCGGAGTCGGTGATCGACTACATGCGCGGCTCGCTCGGTCACCCACCGGGCGGATTCCCCGAGCCTCTGCGCGGCAAGATTCTCAAGGGCGCCGCCGTGATCGACGGTCGGCCCGGCGCGAGCCTCCCCCCCTTCGACTGGGCGGGCGCCAAGCGCGAGGTGGAATCGCTGGCGGGCGTCGAGATCGCCCGCCGGGACATCGTCTCGTACGCGCTGTACCCCAAGGTCATGCGCGGCTACATGGAGCACCGCGCGTTGCACGGGGACACCTCCGTCTTGCCGACGCCGACCTTCTTCTACGGCCTGCGGGTGGGCGAAGAGGCCTGGATCGACATCGAGCCGGGCAAGACCCTGATCGTGAAGCTGCTGTCGATCGGCGAGATCGAACCGGACGGTGCGCGCGTGCTCACCTTCGAGATGAACGGCCAGTCGCGCCAGATGCGCGTGGGCGACGACGCCGCCAAGGTGACCGGACCCAAACGCCGGCGCGCGACCGAAAAGCCCGGGGAGGTCGGGGCGCCGATGCCGGGGCGGGTGATCGATCTCGTGACCAAGGTCGGCGAGCAGGTGAAGGCCGGCCAGAAGCTGCTGGTGACCGAGGCGATGAAGCTGGAGACCGTCATCAAGGCGCCCATCACCGGTGTCGTGCGGGAAATCGTCGCGGGCGCGGGCGAGAGCGTCGAGGGTGGCGATCTTCTGGTCGTCATCGAAGAAACCGGGGCGGCGATGTGAAGCTCTTTCGGTTCGGGCCGGCGGGCCAAGAAAAACCGGGCGTCCTGCGCGGCGACCAGCCGATCGACGCGTCCGGGTTCGGCCAGAGCTGGCCGGACGGGCGCGACTGGGACGAGCGGTTCTTCGCGGGCGACGGGCTCACCCGCCTCGGCCGCTGGCTGGCGGCCGAAGGCGCGGGCGCACCCCGCGTTCTCGATGGCACCCGCCTCGGGCCCGCCATCGCCCGCCCGTCGAAGCTGGTGTGCATTGGCCTCAACTACCGCGACCACGCCCGCGAGAGTGGCGCCACCCTCCCCAAAGAACCGATCGTCTTTCTCAAGGCCACGACCGCGATCGCCGGGCCGCACGACGATCTGGTGCTCCCCATCGGTGGCGACAAGACCGACTGGGAAGTGGAGCTGGCGCTGGTGATCGGCAAGCGCGCCAAATACGTCGAGCCCGAGGCGGCGCTGGACCACGTGGCCGGCTTCGTCCTGCACAACGACTACTCGGAGCGCGCGTTCCAGCTGGAACGGCTCGGCCAGTGGACCAAGGGGAAGAGCGCCGACGGCTTCGCGCCGCTCGGTCCCCACCTGGTGACCCGCGACGAGCTTCCACACTTCGGCGCGGCGCGACTCTGGCTCAAGGTCAACGGCCAGACCAAACAGGACAGCACCACGGCCGACCTGGTCTTCGACGTACCGACGCTGGTGAGCTACGTGTCGCGGTTCATGACCCTGCTGCCCGGTGACGTTCTGAGCACCGGCACGCCGGCCGGCGTGGGGATGGGGCACAGGCCGCCGGTCTACTTGCGGCCGGGCGATCTCGTCGAATACGGCATCGACGGGCTCGGCGACGCCCATCAACGCGTTCGTTCGAGCCAGGGGTCCTGAGCGCGATGTCGGTCCTGCGCCCATTGTTGCGCTCGCAGCAGGCCGGTCTGGTCCTCATCATCCTGACGCTGGTGATCGCGCTGTCGCTGTTGGCGGGCTCGCACGTCGACGCGACCACCGGCCACACGGTCAACAACTTCCTCAACTCGTACACGCTGATCCAGACCGCCACCGACGCGAGCTTCATCGCGATCATGGCCGTCGGTGCCACGGTGGTCATCATCTCCGGCGGGATCGATCTCTCGGTCGGGTCGGTTTACGCGCTGGCCGGCGTGGGGATGGGGCTCTTCTTGCGGACCGCGGGGCCGGCGGGTGGCGCCGGTGCGGTCTGGCTCGCGTTTGTGGTGTGCGTGGCGATCGGCGGCGCCGCCGGGGCGTTGAATGGCGCGATGGTGGTGGGTCTGCGGGTCCATCCCTTCATCATCACGCTCGGCAGCATGTGGATCCTGCGCGGCATCGCCTTCGTCTCCAGCAAGGCGGAGAGCATCCTCCTTCCCGAGTCGCTGACCCATTTCGCCAAGGCGCCACTCGGCCTGGGCGCGGCCCTTTATCCGATACCGATGCTGGCGATGCTGGTGGTGGCGGCGCTCGGCGCGGTCTACCTCCAACGCACGGTGATGGGCCGCCACGTCTTCGCCGTCGGGGGGAACCCGGAGGCCAGTCGTTTCTCGGGACTGCGCCTCGGCCGTATCCAGATCGGCGTCTATGTGCTCTCTGGGTTGACCGCCGGCCTGGCGGCCTTCCTCGGCGCCAGCTTCTACGGGTCGGTCTCCTGTGGAGACGCGACCGGATATGAGCTATACGTCATCGCTTCCGCGGTCGTTGGCGGCGCTCGTCTGAGCGGCGGTCGCGGGAGTGCCATCAACGCGATGCTGGGGGCCGTCCTCATCGTCCTCATTCGGCAGTCCATCCGCACACTGCATGCCGATCAAAACTACGAATGGATCATCATCGGATGTGCCATCGTCGTGGCCGTCGTTCTCGATCAAGCGAGCGCCCGCTTCGCGGCGCGCAGGCTGGCCGAAGGGGCGCACTGACATGCGCCGCCCACGCAGCGTGCCGACCGTGAGAGCCAAGACACCCAAGACACCCAAGGCGCCCAAGGCACCAATGACGGCCCGCTTCGGCATCGTCGCGGCGGCCCTGGCCGGCCTGCTGACGGCGGGGTGCCAGAAGTCGACGCCGACGGCACCGGCGCCGTCGGCGGCATCGCCTTCGGACGCGCCCGGCGCCGGCGCCAAGCCGATTCGCATCGCCATGATCGCGAAGAGCTCGACCAACCCGGTTTTCCTTTCCGCGCGTCGGGGCGCCGAGACGGCCGCCCGCGATCTCTCCAACAAGATCGGCATCCCCATCGAGGTGATGTGGCTGACCCCCCCTCAAGAGGACGGCCAGATCCAGGCCCAGCGAATCGCCCAGGCGGTGAACGAGGGGGCCAGCGCCATCCTCATCTCCTGCTCCGATGCCGGAAAAATAACCGGCTCCATCGACGACGCGGTCGCGCGCGGCGTGGCGGTCATGACCTTCGACAGCGACGCGCCGAAATCGAAACGCTTTTCGTACTACGGCGTCGACGATCACCAGCTCGGCCAAGACGTGATGGCGGAGCTGGCCAAGCAGATCGGGGGCCGCGGCAGGGTCGCCATCCTGGCCGGCAACCAGAACGCCACCAACCTCCGGCACCGCGTCGACGGGATCAAGGCCGAGGCGGCGAAGTCCCGCGGCATCCAGATCGTCGGCACTTTCTATCACAACGAAACGCCGCAGGACGCGGCGGCCGAAGTGATCCGGGTGAACAACGCCTACCCGGACATCAAAGGCTGGGCGATGGCCGGCGGCTGGGCGCTGTTCACCAAGACGCTCTTTAGCGATCTCGACCCCAAGAAGATCAAGATCGTCTCGGTCGACGCGCTGCCGCCCGAGCTTCCTTACGTTGAAAAAGGATTGGCGCCGGTGCTGCTGGCGCAGTCCTCGTACCTCTGGGGCAACGTCGGCGTCACCAAGATCATCGACAAGATCTACTACAAGAAGGAGGTGCCCGAGATCGTCTCGATGGATCCGGTCCGCGTCACGATCGACACGCTCGGGTCGTGGGCGCGCCAGCTCCGCCTGTGGGGTTTTCCCGACGTCCCCGAGGAATATCTGAAGCTGAAGTAACGGCGGAAGGGTGACGATCGTGGATCCGGCGCCACCGCTGATCAGCTTCCGCGGGGTGAGCAAACGTTTTCCCGGCGCGCGCGCCCTCGAGAACGTCAGCTTCGACGTGGCCAGCGGATCTTGCCATGCGCTGTGCGGCGAAAACGGCGCCGGCAAGAGCACGCTGGGCAAGCTGCTGGCCGGCATCGACGTCCCCGACGCGGGGGAGATCCTGGTCGCGGGGCGTCCGGTGCATTTCGACGAACCCCGCGACGCGCTCGCCGCCGGCATCGGCATCGTCCACCAGGAGCTCTCCTTCTGCGAGAATCTGTCGGTTGCCGAGAACCTCTGTCTGGGCGATCTGCCCCGGCGCGGTTTCCTGGTGTCGCGCCCCGCCATGGAGCAGCGCGCGCGCGGCATGCTGGACGCCATCGAGGCGACGATCGATGTTCGCCGGTTGGTGGGAGATCTCACCGTCGCCGAGCAGCAGATCGTCCAGATCGCGGCCGCCGTCGGCGGCGGCGCGCGCGTCATCATCTTCGACGAGCCGACCAGCAGCCTATCGCAGCTCGAGGCCGATCACCTGTACGCGCTCCTGGGCCGCCTGCGGTCGCGCGGCACCACCTGCGTCTACGTGTCGCATCGGATGCCGGAGATCTTCCGCCTCTGCGACACGATCACGGTCCTGCGCGACGGCAAGCATGTCGCCACCCGCGCGGCGAGCGCGCTCGACGAGGCGGCGCTGGTCCACCTCATGATCGGGCGTGAGCTGCACGAGTATCTCGGCCAGAAGGCCGAGCGCGAGCCGGGCGAGGCGTTGCTTCGCGTCCAGAAGCTGTCGAGCCCCGGTCGGTTTGCCGACATCGGCTTCGAAGTTCGCGCCGGCGAGGTGGTCGGGCTCGCAGGTTTGGTCGGCGCCGGCCGCTCCGACATCGCCCAGGCGATCTTCGGTCTGGACACCGCAGCGCACGGGCGGGTCGAGGTGGCGGGAAAGCCGCTGGCCGGCGGCTCGCCGGCGGCGGCGATGCGCGCGGGACTCGGCCTCGTTCCGGAGGATCGCAAGCGCCAGGGTTTGATCGCGGGTCTCACCGCGCTCGAGAATCTGACCCTTCCGACGCTGGTGCAGCTCTCGCGATTTGGCTGGATCCGCCTCGGCGCGGAGCGCGCGGTGGCGAAGGAGGTCTTCGCCAGCCTCAAGCTGCCGCCGCCCGGTCTCGACCAGGCCGCCGGTGGGCTTTCGGGCGGCAACCAGCAGAAGATCGTCCTCGCCAAATGGCTGGCGGCGCGCTGCCGCGTGCTGCTCCTGGACGAGCCGACCCGCGGCGTCGACGTCGGCGCCAAGGCCGAGATTCACGGGCTCATCCGCGACCTGGCGGCGCAAGGATCCGGGATCCTACTTATCTCCAGCGAGCTGCCCGAGCTGCTCGCGCTCTCGACCCGAATGCTGGTGCTTCGTGAGGGTCGCCTGGTCGGCGAGCTCGGCCGTGGCGCCGATCAGGAGGCGCTGATGCGACTCATGGCGGGCGTCGATGCGCGGGTTTCGACCGCGGCTCCCTAGCCCGATCACCGCGATTTTAACGGCATTTTGCAGGATTCACTTCGCCAATGTTTCCAGCTGATTTCTAGCCAGTTTCCCCCCCGCAAAATCTCATACGACACGTACTGAAAGTCTTTACATGACTCTGCCGCGCGGATACGGTCCGCCAAGAGTCAGAGAAAAAGACGTAAGCAACCAACTGGAGGGGAAATTGATGCGACTTCGTGCCTGCCTGCTCGCGATAGCTGTAGTTCTGCCACTTCGCGCCTTCGCGCAGACGCCGCCACCGGCGGCGCCGCCGCCGGCCCCGCCGGCCGAAGCCGCTCCACCCGCTGCGCCCGCAGCGCCCATGGCCCCGGCTCCCGCTGCGGTCGTGGTTGCGCCGGCCCCCGTGCCGCCGCCACCGCCGGCCGCTCCGGCCGGACCGGCACCGAAGTTCGTCTTCGGCGGCCTCGTCGACACGTACTACCTGTTCAACTTCACGCCACCGTCGGGTGCCAACACGTTGCAGTTTCCCCAAGGTTTCGCCCCGGCCGGAGCCCTTCCGCTCGTGGTCGGCCGGGCCTTCGACACCAACGCGAACAGCATGACGCTCGCGCTGGCGAAGCTCACGATGAACGCGTCGCTCGATCCCGTGTCTTTTCAGCTCGACATGGGCTACGGGTCGGTCGGAACGATCATCAACAACGCGGGCGGCGGCTCGGCGGCGGTCGGCAACTCGTTCCTGATCGAGCAGGCTTTCGGCGAGATCACCTTGCCGGTTGGTCTGCCCAGCTTCACCCTGGACTTTGGTAAGTTCACCACCACGGCCGGCGCCGAGGTCATCGAGGCCAACAAGAACTGGCTGTACTCCCGTTCGCTGCTGTTCAACGCCATCCCACTGCTGCATACCGGTGTGCGCGCCAACCTGAAGGTGAACGACAACCTCACCCTGCAGGCCAGCTTCGTCAACGGTTGGAACAACGATCCCGACTTGAACGCCTGGAAGACTGGTGGTTTGTCGGCCTCCATCACGGTCAACCCGATGCTGTCGATCATTGCCACCACCTACTTCGGCAAGGAGGCGCCCCAGGGCGTAATGCCCAGCACGCCGGGCGACTTCCGCTTCCTCGGTGACTTGGTTGCCGCCCTCACGGTCAACAGCCAATTCGGCCTGAACCTCAACGTCGACTACATCAAGGCCTTCGACGACGTGGCGGCCGACTACCAGATTGGCGCGGCACTCATGGGGCGCTATGTGATCAGCGATCGCCTCAATGTCGCGGCGCGTGCCGAATTCCTGGCCAACCACTTCGACACGCTGGCGACCACCACGAAGCAGGGCGAGGGCACGATCATGCTCGGCATCGACGTGGGTAAGAACTTCGAGCTGCGTCCCGAAGTTCGCGCCGATTTCGCCGGCTCGGTCATGGGCCAGGATCTCCTCGAGGGCGGCGCCAAGTCGGACGCCGTCACGGGCGAAGTTGCCGCCCTCGTCTGGTTCTAGTTCCAACATCTGCAGTTAAGACTTAAGCAGCACCAAACGGGGGGCCTCGGCCTCCCGTTTTTTTTGTCTCGAGCGTGAATGCCGCCGACGCGAGCGCGCGAAGCGACCGGTCCCGCCCGGGAGAGCGTCCTCAGCCGCCGACGCGAAGCATGTCGTTGAGGACGCCGGCCGCCGTGACCGCCGGGCCGGCGCCAGGGCCGGTGATGACCAGCGGGTTCTTGCGGTAGCGCGCGGTGGTGAAGGCGACCTGGTTGTCGGTCCCCTTGAGGCCGAAGAAGGGGCTCGATCGATCCACCACCTTGAGCCCGACCGAGATCCGATCCTTGGTCACCGAGGCGACGTAGCGGAGGGTGCCGCCTTTGGCCTTGGCGGCGGCGCCCCGGCGCGACCAGTCGGCGTCCAGGCCCCCCAGGCGCGCCAGGAAGGCGTCGCGCGGCAGGGTGCGGACGGCCGCGGGGACCAGCGACTCGACGACGACATCGCCGGGCTCACCGGTAAACCCGAGCAGGCGGCCCAGGATCAGGGCCTTGCGCCCGACGTCGGTGCCCGACAGATCGTCGCGCGGGTCGGGCTCGGTGTAGCCGAGGTCCATCGCGCGGCGCAGGGCCTCGGAGAAGGGGCGGCCGTGCTCGACCTCGGTCAGCACGAAGCCGAGCGTCCCCGAGAGGCAGCCTTCGATCTTGATCACCCGGTCGCCCGATTCGGCGAGCTTGCGGTAGGTGTCGAAGATCGGCAGGCCCGCGCCGACGGTGGCCTCGGTCAGCATCCGCCGGCCGGCGCGCGCGGCCAGCGTCGCCAGCGCCTCGCTCTCCTGGCGCGGGCCCGAGAGCGGGCGCTTGTTGGCCAGCACCACGTCCATTCCCCCGCCCAGCGCTTGCCGGATGAGCGGCGTGGTTTCGTCGGCGGTGACGTCCACCAGCATCGGATCGCTGAGCGCGTGCTCGGCCAGGAACGACAGCGCGTCGGTGGGCGTCGCCAGCTGGCCGCCCGGCCCATCGGCCAACGACCGGCCGGCTTTCTTGGAAGCCACCAGCGCGGCCACGGTCCGGGGCGAAAGGCCGTTGGGATCGAAGACGAAACCACGCCTGTCGATCGCGGCGACCAGACGGAGGCTGGGCCGATCGGCCGCGCGGCCGCCGCGCCGCTTGCCGCCCGCCTTGGACATGATCCCGGCCAGCGCGCGTCCGATCTGGCCGAAGCCCAGCAGCACGGCGTCGGTGTAGGCGGCGCGCGCGGCCGCGCCCCCGCCGATCTTGGAGAGCTGAAAGGCGCCGTGCACGGCCCGCTGCGCCGCGGGCGCGTCCTTGGCCGCCACCACGAAGGAGATGTTCAGCTCCGAGGAGCCCTGCGCGATGGCGACGATGTTGATGCCGGCCTCCGCGAGCGCCGCGAACACGCGCGCGGCGATCCCCAGATGGCCCGCCATGCCGATTCCGACCACCGCCACCGTCGCCAGGCCCGAGCGCACGTCGATGCCGTCGACTTCCCCGCGGGCGATCTCATCGCGGAACTCGTCCGTCAGCCGGTCGCGCGCGCGTCGGGCGGCGCCGGCGGGAACCGAAAAACAGATCGATTGTTCCGACGACGATTGCGAGATCAGCGAGACGCTGATCCCTTGCCGGTGGAGCGCCTCGAAGGTGCGCGCGGCGATCCCGGGGACCCCCAGCATGCCGTTGCCCGCGACGGTCAGCAGCGCCTGGCCGCCGACGGCGGAGAGGGCCTTGACCGGATAGCGATCGAGCGTGCGCCGGGCCGAGATCTCGGTTCCGGCGGCGCTCGGGTCGGCGAAGGGGCGGACGAACACCGGGATCGGCCGTCCGGCCACCGGGATCAGCGCCCGCGGGTGGAGAACCTTGGCGCCGAAGTAGGCGAGCTCGGCCGCCTCGCGCAGGTGCAGCTGGGGGATCACGCGCGCGTCGGGGACCACCCGGGGATCGGCGGTGAGCAGCCCCGGCACGTCTTTCCAGAGCGAGACCTCGCGGGCCGACAGCGCGCGCGCGATGAGCGTCGCCGTCAGATCCGAACCGCCGCGCCCGAGCGTGGTCACGCCGCGCGCGCGCCGCTCGTCGCCCGCGTGGCTGCGCGCCGGCGGCGGGGCCCGGTGGTGGGCATCGCCGGCGCCGTGGTCGTGCTCGTCCTCGTGCTCGTCGATCTTGGCCGCGCCGATGAATCCCGGGATCACCGGCACGATGCCGGACAGACAGAGCGGGCGCAGGGTCTTGCGCGCGGCCATGTCGGTCAGGATCAGGTTGGGCGAAGCGCCCCCGAAGGGGCCGTCCGTGAAGATCACCTCGGTCGCGTCGACGTAGCGCGCGCGCACGCCGCCCGCGGCGAGCGCGGCGGCCAGGATGCGGGCGGAGAGCCGCTCCCCGCGGCTGACGATGAAGTCGCGCGTGCGCGCGGTCAGCTCCTTGAGCACGGCCAGGCTCGACAGAAGGCGTGAGAGCTCGCCCATGGAGCGGTCGATCTCGGTCGCGACCTCCTTGACGCCGCCCCGGGCGACCGCGCCGCGCAAGATCTCGGCGTAGCGCGCGCGCAGCGATTCGACCTCGGGCGCGCAGCTGTCGCCGTCGCCCGCCGCGGCCCGCACCGCCAGGTTCAAGAGCACGTCGGTCACGCCGGCCGGCGCCGAGACCACCACCGCGCGCGGGGCGGCCCGCCCCTTGACGATCTGGACGGCACGCCGGAATGCCGCCGCATCGGTCAGCGACGCGCCCCCGAACTTGTGGACTTCTATGACGGCCTTCTTGGCGCTCATTTTCAGGGGGAAGGTGTATCAGGATCGCGTGGGGGAGGGCGAGCTTTGCTCGACCGAGCCCGTCGCGGGAGGTTCGGAACCCTGCCAGGGTTCCGAGGACGATGACGCGTGGGGGAGGGCGAGCTTTGCTCGACCGAGCCCGTCGCGGGAGGTTCGGAACCCTGCCAGGGTTCCGAGGACGATGACGCGTGGGGGAGGGCCAGCTAACCCGGCGGGAGTGCGATATGTTCCAGCCATGTCCCGCTCCACCTTCCGTTGCATCACCGGGTGCCCGGGCGAGTACCCGCTCGACGAAATCATCTACAAGTGTCCGAAGTGCGGCGATCTGCTGGAGGTCGTGCACGACATGGAAGCGCTCAAGAGCCGCAGCGCCGCCGCCTGGATCAAGCTGTTCGACGAGCGGTACCTGCGCACCACCTGGCCCTACGGCTCGGGGGTGTGGGGGAAGAAAGAGTGGGTGCAACCCCACGTGCGCGACGAGAACGTCGTGTCGATGCTGGAGGGGGGGACCAACCTGCTCTGGGCCGAGCGCTACGGCCGTGAGCTGGGGCTTTCGGACCTGTGGGTCAAGCAGTGCGGCGTCTCGCACACCGGATCGTTCAAGGATCTCGGCATGACCGTGCTGGTCTCGACGGTCAAGCAGATGATCGCCGACGGAAAACCGATCCGCGCGGTCGCCTGCGCGTCGACCGGCGACACCTCGGCGGCGCTGGCCGCCTACGCGGCGGCGGCGGGCATCCGCGCGATGGTGATCCTGCCGCGCGGCAAGGTCTCGACCGCGCAGCTCGTCCAGCCGCTCGCCAACGGCGCGATCGTGCTGGCGGTCGACGGCGACTTCGACGACTGCATGGCGATGGTGACGCGCCTGGCGGAAGAAGAGGGCGTGTACCTGGCCAACAGCATGAACAGCCTG